>Ga0209591_10006053_pt1 | contig 13455 bp, 8 predicted proteins | sample MAT01_FD_187207 | JGI IMG/M metagenome (GOLD analysis project Ga0209591, IMG submission 187207) | Freshwater microbial communities from Lake Fryxell liftoff mats and glacier meltwater in Antarctica - MAT-01 (SPAdes) (version 2) | ecosystem: Environmental > Aquatic > Freshwater > Ice > Liftoff...
TCCATTTACAGTGAGGCCATTTACCCTGCTACCCGCGTGCAAAGTCTGCGCGCGTTCCCACTTACTCGCCGAGCAGGTGTTTTACGGTGGCTTCGAGCTGCTCATCAGAGCCACTTCGCACTTTTGCGGGTTCGTTCATCACGCGGATGTCCGGTTCGAGTTGGGTATTCTCCAGCAGGGCTCCGGTTTTCACATCGCGCATACCGACTTGCGGAATGCCGAATACGGTGCCGTCCATCATTTGTTCCCACCACACGGCTGTGCCTGTGCCCGGTACGGGCATGCCGATGAGTTTTCCGATATCAAAAAACTTGTACGTGTAAGGAAACATGTGGGCGTCGGAATAATTGCTTTCACCCATGATCACTGCCGAGGGTTTTTGCCACTTAAAAATCGGCTCTCCACCCATGTTGGTCTGTCCGCGCGGCTCAAATTGCATGTAGGGCTCACCGCTCAGAAAAGTGGCCAAATCGTCGTGCAGCCAACCCCCGCCGTTGAAGCGGGTGTCGACCACCAGGGCATCCTTGTCATTGTGTTTGCCCAAGGCCTTGCTGAACACTTCGCGGAAGCTCTCGCTGTCCATGCCCCGCACGTGCACATAGCCAATCTTACCGTCTGAAAGGCGTTCGGTTTCAGCTTCGCGGGTTTTCACCCAGCGTTCATAAGCAAGTTCGTTTTCTTCTCCGGCGCTGATGGGTTCCACCACCTCATCCCAGCGTTTGCCATTCCTGGGGTTGTGGTAAGAAATGAGCACTTTCTTGTCAGCTTTCCGGTTCAACAAGGGCCAGAAGTTTTCACCCGCTTTAATGGGTGTGCCATCTATTTTTTCGATAATTACCCCATCCAGTACTTTGCCCTCGGGATTTTTCAGCGGACTCTTGTCCATCACTTCTGCAATGCGCAGGCCATCGCCGGTGTGAGTTTGGTCGAAAAATACACCAAGTCCGGCGGTGCGGTCATCGGTGGGTTCACCGGAGCCGTAATATGCGCCGGTGTGAGAGGCGTTCACCTCGCCGAGCATTTCGCTGAGCATGTCTGCAAAGTCGTAGCCATTGTTGATGTGGGGCAGGAAGCGGGCGTAATTGGCCTTGTACATATTCCAATCTACGCCGTGGAGGTCTTCCAGATAAAACTTCTTCTTGAACTGGCGCCACACATGTTCGTACATGTATGCGCGTTCGGCGTCGGTATTCAGGTTCATCTCTGACGAGAAGGCAATGGCTTCCTGCGTGCCGTCTTCCACTTTTATTTTGGCGAGACTACCCGATTTGTTGACAAACAGAAATTTTTCATCCTTGTCGAAATACAATTCAGTGCCATCATCACCGATTTTGGTAAGAATTTTGGTTTCACTGTCTTTAAATTCGGTTTTCCAGAGGTTGGTCCCATCATCGGTCTGCGCAGCAAAATACAGGTTTTCGGCTTTTTCATCCATAACAAAGTCGCTGAGGAAAGAAGAGAAGAGGGTAAGCTTCTCCTTGCGGTCCTGCAAGCCGTCATAGTCGACCACGAGCGGTTTTACCTCTTTGGGTTTGTCTGACTTTTCATCTTTTTTGTCGTCTTCTTTTTTCTTTTTTTCATCAGTCCCGTCTTTCTCCCCATCCTTTTTCTCGCGCTCTTCTTCTGCTTCTTTCCAAAGGGCGTAATCCGATTTTTTCAGTTTGAATTTACGGTGTGCCTCTTTGGTGAGAAACAGGGCGTAGATGTCCTGCTGCGCACCCCAACTTCCGTGCGAGCGGTATCCATCGCGGTCGGTGGCCCAGATGATGGCTTCTCCTCCCATCGCAAATTTGGGCATGTTGTTGCCATACCCGCTTTCCGTGAGGTTTACGGGTGGTTTTTCGCCGGAGGCATCGAGCAGTCCGACCTGTGAGTTCCATCGGTTTTTGTCGTTGAAAAGCACGAGCAGGTATTTGCTGTCGGGCGACCAGGTGTAATATTGATCCCCGTCGGCATAGCTGTAGTTGAGATCACCTGCCAGAACGGTGCGTACCTTTCCACCCGCGAGGTTTTTGATGCGCAGGGTGGTGCGTTCTTCGAGGAATGCTACTTCTTTTCCATCGGGAGAGTAGGTGGCCTGAAAGGTTTCTTCCGGGGTTTCCACCAGGGCTTTTTCTTCAATCAGGGTGGCGTTGTAGAAGTATCTTTCATCTTTTCGCCCGAGGGAAGCTTCGTAGATATTCCAGCTACCGTTTCTTTCTCCGGAATAGAGGAGTTTCGTGCCGTCGTGGTTGAAGTCGAGGTCACGTTCCTGTTCGGGGGTGTTGGTGATGCGTTTGGTCGTTGAAAATTCCACGGAAGTGACAAATACCTCACCCCGCACGATGAAAGCGATTTCTTTGCCATTTGGCGAAAGCGCAAACTGCTCGGCTTTGTCGGTAATCATTTTAATCACTGACTCATTGTACCTCCTGTCAGTGTTTACTTCGATGGGCACCATGCGGTGTGGCTGGCCGTCGAGCTGGGTGTAGACACCGCCGTTGAAGCTGTAGCACAACATCCCTTCGCCGGAGAGCGTAATGCTTCGCACGGGATGGTCTTCAAACTGACTCACCTGCCGGAAATTTCCCGCTTTGTTTTGGGTGATGTCTGCCTTCCAGATATTGAAGGAACCACTGCGCTCCGAAAGAAAGAAAAATTTGTTTTCGCCGGCGGCCCACACCGGATTGCGGTCTTCGGAAGCATCGGAAATGAGTTGGTGATAGGCGCTGTCGGCAAATGAATACATCCAGATGTCGCGCGCAACGGAGGAGGTATGGTGTTTTCGCTGCGGACTTTCATAACCCTTCACATCTTCGAAAATCAACCGGCTTCCATCGGGACTCATCCGTGCCGACTCGGCAGGGGTGGTGAGAATTTGCATTTCGCGGCCGCCCGATACCGGCACTTTGTACAATTCGGGCAAAACGCCGGAGGGAAACAGGACAGCCTTGTGGTGATCCATGCGGGAAGACCCGTAGATCACTTCTGTGCCATCGGGGGTGAAGTCAAATGGCGTATCTCCAGCCGAATGGAAAGTGAGTCGCGCGGGCGTGCCACCTGCGAGATCGACGATAAAAACATCGGCATTGCCATGGCGCATGGAAGAAAAAGCGATTTTTTTGCCATCGGCACTCCATACCGGGCTGACTTCATACGCTTCGTGCAGGGTGAGTTGACGTGCCACACCGCCTTCATAAGGCACTGTGAATATATCGCCCTGGTAGGAAAAGGCGATTGTTTTTCCGTCGGGAGAAATGGCGGGTGTGGTGATCCAGTAAGTGGAATCAGTTTGGGCCGTGACCAGAGAGCTGATCGCCAGAGCGGCAATCAATGAGTAGATTTTCATACGGATTGGTTGGTTGATAAGGGGGCCAAATGTGCCCATAATCTTTGTGGTGAGACGAAAAACCCGCTGAAATATTACAGCAATTGAGAAAAATTGGCAATTTTCATTAAAAAAGAGAAATCACTGAAAACGCCCACGTTTAATCAGCGCTGCCACCTTTGGTCACGACGATTTCCACGCGCCGGTTGAGTGTTACATCTCCACCCAGCGGAAAATCTCCTTTTTTTCCAACGTATTCGAGTCTGGATTTGTCGATACCGGCCTCTACCAGATGATCGTAGACGGCCTTTGCACGCATTTCACTCAGGTTGTTTCGTTTGGTATCGAGGTCTTTGCCATCTTTTCCGGGCTCCGTGCAGCACACATGACCTTCGATGCGGATGTTTAAATCCGGACGTGAGCGGAGTTCGTCAACAAGGTATTGCAGGGCGGATTTTGATGAAGCGAGAATCTGTCGCGTACCGCCGACAAAAAGAACCTGCTCGAGATTGATGGATTCACCCGTTTTCACGCTGTCGCGAATCAGTGCCTTTTTGAGAAGTGGTTCTTTCGCCACTTCAACCACCGGTGCTGGCGGTGCCTCGCGAATGGGTTGAGAAGCAACGTAGGAAACATAAGCAGTGGCTCTGCGCAGCGATGCGCGCTCCTGGGCCAGATCACCGAATGGATTTTTTAGCGGAAGCGAACCCATGCCACGCACAGCCGTGATTAAAACAGGCTCGAGTCCCTGTTCTACAAACTGCTCCCCGAGCGCTTCAGCGCGAAGGATGGACAATTTGTAATTCACCGATTCCCTTCCCGTATCATCGCAAAAGGCTTGAATATCAACGCTTGAAATAGTTCTTTCGTTTTTATTTAAAAATGATTTGATGATAGCCTTATTTGTCGCATTGACTTCATGTTCGTTTATTCCGAAATAAATAATCAGTGAGTCTTGGGCCAGATAATCTGATGAACTACCCAGAAAAAACAGGCAAATGAGGAAGAGTTTATTTATCTGAAAAGAAAATGCATGTGTTGGCATATGGGTAAAATGGGAGGTTCATGCATATATCGGAAAAATCTCTGAAAAATTGGATGGAGAGGGAAAAGTAGGTGAGAAGTTTTTGGTTCTTTGCTTTTAGCGGGTCATTCCGAGTGGTTAAAATTTGGGATTTAAAGAAGGGATAGGACATATTGATATTTAGAAATTTAACCAAATGGATAAAATCTGTCATTGGTATGAACGAGAACTGAGCGCTTCGGTATCACGACGACAGGGAGTAAATCTATCCATTCAATGTAAAAGATGCTTCGCTTCGTTCTGCATGACAAAACTCCGAGCTTTGTCATTCCGAGTGGTTAAAATTTGAATACCATATAGGGTCGGGTGGAGTTGGTGTATATAGCGTAGGCGCCACCTACAGACAACTTATGTAAGCACCTCAAAAACCCTAAATTTGGATATGGAAATTAAAGTGCAAATACCATTGAACGAGTTGGTCTATGTTGTTTGATAACTCTCACCAATTCAAAAGAAAAGACTCCAAAAAGAGTTGACCCAACAAGCCAATCAAGATGCTGAAAAGTCCCGGCTGACAGAAATGATACTAAGCGGACCAGTTTTTACAGAAGAAGAAATTAAAACCATTGAAGAAACAATTAAATCAATCAACCAATGGCGGACAAAACTCTTATGATTGATACAACGCTTCTAATTGACTATTTCAGAAAAACATATAAACGTAAATCAAGACTTGTTCAACTTTCAAAACGATTTGACCAGCTTCTCATCTCAGCGGTGACAGAATTTGAAGTTTACGCTGGCACGACCGAAGCATCGTTATCATTTTGGACGGAATTGCTTTCTGAGATAATTGTGATTCCTTTTGACATCCAGGCTGCACGTGTAGCTGTGGAATTACAAAAATATTTCAAAAAGCTACGAAAAACAATTGAATAAGATGACCTTTTCATTGCAGCGACGGCTGTGGCGAATAAATCTTACATTGGCTACTCGAAACCACAAACATTTTGACAAAATAGCTCATCTTACACTTCTTGACAACAATGCTGGACAATAATTATGCGTGTTGATACTGCCCATGTCCTCAAATCATTGCCGGCTCTCCACAACTCATCCAAACCCCAATGAAACCAACCCTCAAAATCATTACTCTTTTTGCTTTTCTAAGCACATTGGCGAACTGCAAAGGCCTGGATGAAACGGATAGAATACAAAACGATGTACCGGCAAACAACATAAGACCAGTAGGAGGGGGCTGCGACGGATGCAAATTAATGTACGTCGATATGCCTGAGACCATTCAAGCCACTGACACAAGTGCCGGCTGGGATGAAACTGGCCAGAAACTTTTGATACAAGGAACGGTCTATAAAAAAGGCGGCAAAGTCCCTGCAACGGATGTGATCATCTATTACTGGCAAACGGACAACGATGGTTATTACTCCCCAAAAAAGGGGATGGGCGAAGGCGCCAAAAGACACGGCCACATAAGAGGTTGGGTGAAAACGGATGTGAGCGGAAATTATTCGATATTCACCATCCGCCCGGCTCCATATCCCAATGAGGATATGCCCGCTCACATCCACACTTCAATAAAAGAACCAAATATTGCGGATGAATATTACATAGATGAGTTTGTATTTGATGATGATCCCTTATTGACACGCAAGAAAACGGAAGCCCGTGAGAACCGGGGTGGAAGTGGAATATTACACATCACGACAGTCGATGAACTGCAGGTTGCAAATCACAATATTTTTTTGGGACTTCATATTCCAAATTACCCGGATTAGAAAATGGCGGACACGTTTTTGTAAATTGGCTTAATTCTTACGAAAGAGAGAAAAATGCCTCAGTCAATTATTCAAATTCGCAAAAACCAACATGGCCAATAAGGTTCTCCCGTTGCATCTTTTCCAGAGCAGGTGAATCCAAATAATCTCGCCTACGACAAACAAAAAGGGCTGTCTCATTCAGAAACAGCCCCAAATTTTATAATAACCGGGAAGTTTTATTTTTTTAAAAGATCCCTGATTTCTGTCAGCAGTACTTCTTCACGTGTGGGCGCAGGGGGCGGACCGGGAACTGCTGCTTCCTTTTTTGCCATGCGCTCGCGCATTTTATTGTAAGACCTTACCAACAGGAACACAGCCCAGGCTACAATGAGGAAAGTGATAATGGTATTTATAAATGCACCGTAATTAAGCGATACTGCTGGAACACCGTTACCAGCACCCGGAGCACTTTCGGCCACAGCAGCTTGTAAGACAAACTTGAATTCCGTAAAATCAATGCCGCCGAGCAGCATTCCAATGGGAGGAAGAATAACGTCATCAACCAGCGACTTCACGATTGCGCCAAAGTAGGTGGCCATGATAAGACCCACAGCCAGTTCAATCACATTTCCTTTGGCAATAAATATCTTAAATTCTTTCAGCATAATAGTCGGTTTTTGATTGGATTAGATCTGCGCAAATCTAAAAATATTTTGATATATAAAACCACCCGGTTCCAGAGGACGATAAGATCTTTTTACAACTTAAAAGCCACCCCCAGATTCAGGTAGGCAATGCCGTATCCAATCTCGGCCATTCCGGCAAAATTCTCTGTAAAATAATAGCGTCCACCGGCATAAATTGAAAAACCGACAGAACTACCGTCTGCGGATCCAAATCCAAGCGGAATATCACCAAATGTGCTTACGGAAACAAAATTGAATCCCAACATCACACCTGCATAGGTATCAAGCTTATCGAGAAAGGGATAGTGAACGGCACCCCGGGCACCCACGATCGTATAATTATATCGCCATCCATAAGAGCCGATTCCAGGACTAAAGTCTTCGTATTTTGATCCCGCAAAGCCGAGGTAACCACCCACGCCAAGCGTCATGTCATCTGTTATAAAATCGTTTATAATCCCGTATTCCCCCGATACAGAAAGTGCGGGCAGGGTGGTGCTATAGAATGAACCGCCGTAAAGAGAAGAACCGATGCCGACACCCGCGTTAAAAACAAGATCACCTTCATTGAAAATGGGGCTTTGAGCAAATGAGGAAAGGCCACACGCCATTGTAAAACATGCGAATAAGAGTTTTTTCATGGTTGTTTTTAAATATTGGATTTTGGCGCAAATGTAATAGACTCTGCAAAACTTGCAAATAAAATACCCTGCAAATATGAATTGAAGACAGGAAAAAAATGGAATGTCGCCTTGAATGCATTGAAAATTGTGCCCGCAAAGTGTAAACGGGAACTTTATCTCATACATCTACATGCGATCTTATAATTTTGCCGGAAGGCGCTCCCGCACCAGTCGATTGGTCTCCTGGCTTGCCACATCGCGGTACGTGTAATATATCCATCCGTCAAATATGCGAAGTCTCTGAGCATATGCTTTGCGCAATTTAAAAGGTCTACCTGCTGCACCGGTCATGTGGTTTACTTTCCTTATGTAATAAAGTCCCTTTTTCTCGTGGATGACATAACAAATCCCGGTAAACCGGTCCTGTTGAATGCCCTGATATGTTTCGTCAGAAAATCCTGTGTAATGCATCGGGAAAGAATCCAGGGCCATACCCAGTGTGTCATGTGTAAATATCCACCCGTTGAGTGCATCAAATATTATAAGTTGATCGTCTACGGTATAGACTGGCGATTGCGGTGACTCATAGGTTTGTAACTGTCGCACCGCCGGGGCAAAAAACATGTGGTCGATACCGAGGTCAGCTTCAAGCGCAATGGCCTCATTCATTTGGTAAGGAGTCAGCAGCCTGTAACTGCCTTGAATGTCTTTGAAATAGTGGTGGTTTTTAATTTCGCGCACAGTTAACAATTCATCCGTGTCACTCTGCATCACATAATGAGATTCCATGGGCAAAACCGGGAGCTTTTTTTTGAAATAAACATATTTGTTATAATAACCCGTGAGCGGTGCCACCTGCGTTTCGTAATATTCGGGGTCCAGTTCCAGGGTTGTGGTATTGCCGGGATTCCGGTTGACTTTGAGGAAAAAATTCTCACCGATTACGAATAGCTGATTGAAAGGGTCGAGATAAAGTTCTTCCACAAGATCGGGCATTGTAATGCGTTCCACCCGTTCTCCGTATTTCAGCATGGTGAGTGTGTTGTGGTAGTTTCGGGAAGGTGTATTCATGCTGCTCGGTTTGTTTTTCATGGAAGAAAGCACAACCAGGGTATCGCGCAAAAAAACAAAGTCGACCACATTTTCAAATTCCGAATGGTGAATTTCTTCCGTGCCCTCAGATTCTATAATATTTGTACTCAATCGGGCTTTTGGCGTGAGGTATACCACCAGTGAATCTTGATTATAATATCCGCGGTATGATATGGTTCTGGTGTGAAACTTATTAATATCGCTAAAGGTCATCGGCTCCCCCCTCGCAATGGGAATTGTGAAATGGCCGCGATAGTCAGTTTTCTTTGACCTTCCGGCTACACGCACCACCACATTTGGCGCAGGATTACCGTTGCCGGCATTCATCACCACGCCGCTCACAGTTTTTGACGTCTGTGCTTCAACTGATGCAATCAGTGAAACCGTAACTGACAGAAATGTAAAGAATCGCCGAACTGTTTTCATGGTGTAGGATTTAATTCAATAATAAACCATTACCGGATGCCTAATATAATCAGGAAAATTGATTCCATCAGAAGCTGATTTAAAAGATTATATAAATATTTTGACTTCTCAAATTATCACAAACATTCTGCCACATATATTCCTTTTTCAACGAATTGGAATTTATGATGTTAAAGACTTTTAATCAGCAATTTTTAAGCGTACTTAAACCTTATTTTCGCGGCGCTCGGTTTTCATAGTCCACCCTATGTTTCGATTGTTTTCAGCGCTTTGTTTTATCCCTGTCCTATTCTCCACCCAGCTCAACGCACAGAATTCAGAAGTATTTATGGCAGTGTATGACCGGGAATCAGGAGAAGCCTGGGGTTTCACCAATGTCACAATGCTCAATGATACCGACTCTTCTCTTGTGGCCGGAGGCACCACAACGCTTGAAGGTGTTTTTCATTTGAAGCACTGCCCGGAGATTATGTGCTCAAAATATCTTTTATCGGATATTGGGACTATTTTCAAAAAGTGAATATTGTGGAGGGAAAAGCAATCAAATTGGGCGATCTCGAAATGCGGCCCGATGCGCAGGCATTGGCCATGGTGGAGGTTCAGGCCCTGCAATTGTCCTATAGAAATATTATTTATAAGCGCGTATTCAATGTGAAGAACAGCATAACCAGTCGGAAACGGGATGAATGAAGGAGGATTCTGATTTTATACCGAATTATATAGATACCGCAAAGCTGAGTATCAACCCCACATTGTCTTCAAAATCAGGCATGGCATAAACCCCGTGGCGGTAAAAAATTCCTCCGCCGAATCCCACAAAGAAAAATGAACTCTGGAGCCGGAGTAAATTGTCCACAATCAGGCCTCCTTCGAGATAGGGTTTGTTCATTTGCCTGTAGGCAAAAGGCAGATCATCAGAATTTGCTGCATCCAACCTCCCGATGGCTGCCTGATAAGCCAACTTCAATTCCGGTTTGGAATATTTTTTTTCGATGCCGATAAATCCGAGCGATTGAAGCAGGCCGCCATAAACCTGTTCGTCCATTAAAAAGGCATAAGGATCCATTGTCTGGAAATATCCCGGGGTGAGCACACTCAGAAAATCGGTCACAGCAGCTCCGCGTCCAAAATAGAGATAGGGATATGATGCCGCATTTGCCCAAACTTTCCCTGCACCTCCAAATACGTAGGTGTCACCGAGTCGGAGAATCCTGAACTGATGCTGGATATTCAGATCGGCACGATAAAAATCCTGGTTGGAGCCTTCTACGCCCGGTTCTGCACGGCTGATGCGCAGTCCAAACCGTGGATAAGTCAAATTCAGCGGTGTCAGTATTTTTTGCGAAAGCGAAAGCTCCTCCCCAGGGGCAAAATTAACTTCCAGGCCATATTCGAATTTGATGAAAGGGTCTGCGAAATTCCCATTGAAATCTGAGATGCCGCGGATTTCGGGTTGACGCGTTTCGTAGATCACAAATCCCCGGGTATACAGCCCGCGCGCCGGACGGTACGAAATGGTAGCGGTATATTGCTCAATGGGATTCATCCGATAAGCAATCCAGTTTTTAAACTGATCGCCCACCCGCATCAGTCCGATGTCTTTCAATACGGGACTTCGCCCGGGTTCCTCCACATCATTGCGGTAACGGGCTGTGATTTCAAATTCGCGCCGGGGCATCAGCAGAAACCGCAAACCACCGCCATATTTAAGCCGCTGGTCGCGAAAACCGTAGGCAAAATATCCCTCCGCGCGCATCCAATCGATGAAATGTCGATTCGTCGCAAGTCCAAGACCAAGGCGAATGCCTTCGTATCCATTAAAACGGTAAATCTCTGTGACATTGATATCAACCTTCCCGAATGGAATGAGGCCTTTGGAAAGCGGACCGACATTGTTGACCATGGCTGTCAAGGCCCGGCTCGCAGCGGGTGGCAGCGTGTCGTAAACCAGATAGGTATTCTGTTCATTCGAATCGAGTTCAAAAGGTCTTACCGCCCTCCACGTATCTTCAGAAACCAGCCCGGCGGAATCGGCCTGAGCCACCTGCACCGGTCCGAATGATTTCGCAGCAGGTGGATTTTTCAAATCTATATCCTGGTTGTAGGTCGTGCTGTTGATCAGCATCGCGGGGTTTTCGCTATCCTCCATCCGGTACAAGGTTTTCGACTCTTTGGGAAACCATGTGCCGTCTATTTTGGCGTAAGCCTGGCGCACCTCAAAAAACAGGAGGGAATACGCATCCACATTTTCTCCGCGAAAATTGACGATGGCATAGTTCTCAGATCCGATGGTCAGGCTTCCTTTCAATAATCTGCCCAAGGCGTTGATCCGCGGCTGATATGCGATGATGTACGCCGTCTCTCCCTGCACATCCACGGTATCCACCAATTCGAAAATGTATTTCTGCCTGCTGCCCGGACTCACCGGATTGAGGTAGTCAAAATTGAGGATGTTGAGGTAATTGGTATACACACTAAACGGCTGAAAGGAATTGGACAACATGGAAAACATCGGATTTTGAACCCCTGAGATTTTGCTTGCCACAACCGTTTCGCGCCACTTTCCCGGCCGGATATATTCGATGTCGGTGGCGCTTTCCATCATAAACAGCCGGGCATTCGCAAACCCTGTCGAATCGATTTCACGCGCACCTTCGCCCGATCGGTCAACGTCTGCGCTGGCTTTGTTGTATGACCGGTAGGTGTAATGTGGCAAATTTTCGGGATTGTTGTTCTTTCTGTTTTCGACTGCCTTGCGAATGATTTCATAAGCCGGATCTTCCGTGGCCTGAATCACCACTTCCCCGATAGAGAGTATTTTGGAAGTCATTCTCACATCCGGATTTGCGCGGAGATTTGACAAGGATATTTTGTGGAGTTCATAACCCACACAACTGAACAGTACCAGCGTTTGGCCATCCGTGCCAGCCGGAACAGTCAGCGAGAAGTAACCATCGATGTTGCTCACCGTCCCCTGTTTGCCCGGCAGATCGATCACGAGATGCACGAATGGGAGGCTGGCCTGGGTGCTATCGTCCCGAATAGTGCCTTTTATCACTGATTGCGCCGTGATCGTATGCGTGATTAGCAGAAAAACGACGCCACCTGATAAATTCAACCACTTCCGTTTCCCTTTCGGAAACAAACTTCCAACTGCCATTTTCATAAGCGCAAAATTGGGAAAATGTCTTGAATTGCAAATAATGAAAATGATGTTCGGTTGACATTTCCCAAGCGCTTTCTGCACTTTATTTGAAAAGACACACTGATAAGCGATTGGTTGTTTTATGAAAATCTGATCAACGGTTATTGGATCAGCGCTCTCAGGGCTTCAAAATCGTTTTCGCATGACAATGCGTGTTTCTCCTTTCTGGCGAAAACCTGCATTTTTTCCGGAATTTCCGGCGAAAAGCCGAGGGTTGATTCCACGACATCCATAAATTTCACAGGATGAGCTGTTTCCAATAATACACCTGTGAACAATCCGGGATTGCTTTGAAAATCACGTTTCAAACCGAGATAGCCCACAGCGCCGTGTGGGTCGAGAACATACCCGGTTGCGTCGTAGACTTTGCGCATCGCATCGCGGGTTTCCTTGTCAGAAAAGCGGTATCCGTGAAGAAGCGATCCGTATTTTTCAGAATCCGCGCCATACAGGTGAATCATGCGTTCGAAATTGCTCGGGTTCCCCACATCCATGGCATTGCTGATGGTCTGCACCGAAGGGCGCGGCGTAAAAGCGCCTGTTTCCAGGAAAAGCGGCACCACATCATTGTCGTTGGTGGCAGCTAGAAAGTGGTGAATGGGCAACCCCATTTTTTTAGCGAGCAAACCTCCGGTGAGGTTACCAAAATTTCCGCTTGGAACACTGACCACCAGTTCTTTTTTCCTTTTTTTCAGTGCCTTGAAAGCGTGGAAATAATAAAATGATTGGGGTATCAACCGCGCGATGTTGATGCTGTTGGCGGATGTGAACTGGTTGGAAGTGTTCAGGGACCCGTCGCTGAGCGCCTGTTTGGCCATTTTCTGACAATCATCAAAAGTGCCGTCTACTTCAATGGCTGTAATATTTCCACCCCAGGTGGTAAGCTGTTTTTCCTGAAGGGGACTTACCATGCCTTTCGGGTAAAGAATAAATACCTCGATGCCCGGCACATTAAAAAAACCTGCGGCCACTGCACTTCCGGTATCGCCCGATGTGGCCACGATTACTTTTAAGGTCTGGACTGAATCGCGTACAAAATAACCGAGCAGCAGGGCCATAAACCGCGCTCCGACATCCTTGAATGCCATGGTGGGTCCATGAAAAAGCTCCATGGAAAAAATATCCTCCTCAATTTCCACGATGGGCAAGTCGAAGTTGAGCGCTTCAGAAGTGATTCTTCGGAGCTCAGCAGTCGGCACGGCATCACCTACAAGATTATGGGCCACCCGAAAGTTGATTTCCTCAAAGGGCAGCGTTTCGATTTCCTCAAAGAATTTTGCCGGAAGGCCCGGAATATGTTCCGGCATATACAAA
>Ga0209591_10006059_pt1 | contig 13451 bp, 9 predicted proteins | sample MAT01_FD_187207 | JGI IMG/M metagenome (GOLD analysis project Ga0209591, IMG submission 187207) | Freshwater microbial communities from Lake Fryxell liftoff mats and glacier meltwater in Antarctica - MAT-01 (SPAdes) (version 2) | ecosystem: Environmental > Aquatic > Freshwater > Ice > Liftoff...
AGTGAATTTTATAATTCATTTACGGCATGGTGTAATTCTAACTTTTGCTTTGCACGTCATCTTTGTAAAATGAATAAGTTATTATTTATATTACTAGCAGGAAGCACATTTGTATTTCTGTCTTGTAAAAAGAACAACGGTTCATCCGTTGCAGATTCTTCAATGAGTGTTTATCTAGTTGATGCGCCTGCAGCCTACGACAGAGTATTTATTGATATACAAAGTGTGCAGGTAAAAGCATCTGCAGATGGTAGTGAAAGTGAGTGGCAAACATTAAATATTTCAAGACCTGGCGTATATAATCTCTTGAATTTTAAAAACGGAATTGACACCTTGCTTGGTACTTTAAAATTGCCAGCAGGAAGAATTAACCAGTTGAGACTAGTTTTAGGATCTAACAATAGCGTGGTTTTAAATGGCATTTCTTATCCTTTAACAACACCTTCGGCACAACAATCGGGTTTGAAACTACAAATCAAAGCAGACCTGATTGCTGGTATTGATTACCGCATTTGGATCGATTTTGATGCAGCAAGATCCATAATACAAACTGGAAATGGTTCTTATATTTTGAAACCTGTTATCAGAACCTTTACACAGGCCGAAAGTGGAGCAATCAAAGGGTTTGCGCTACCTATATTAGCAAAAGGATGGGTATTTGCGATAGCCAATGTAAACGATACAGTTTCTTCTACACCAGCAGATCTGCTGACAGGTGCATATTTGCTGAGAGGATTACCAGCTGCAACTTATAAAGTATCTTTCCGTGCAACGGCGGGTTTATTTAGGGATACAACTATTACCAATGTAGCGGTTACAACTGGTGTGGTAACCGATTTGGGAATTCTTACTTTAAAATAATTTTTACTGATTGAATATATAAATAGGGATGGCTTTCTAGAAGTCGATCCCTTTTTATTTTATAATAACCAATCCTTCCTCAGGGTCTTTTAAAAGAATTGATTTTTCATCAATCAATTCTTTAAGCGAAGTATCTTTAAGCGAATCGAGTGAAATGTTTTTAAGATAGAAGGTTTCTTTTGGTTTGTTTGGTTGGATCCAATTAATAATTTTGCACTGACAACTTGCATTTTCTGGTGAGTTAATTACTTCTTCTAATTGACCGCCTTTACCCAGTTTTGTATATACTTCTCTAATACCAATGATTCGGTTATTATTGCCAGCATCAAAATTCCAAGAGGCTGAAATGGCATCAAAAAAACTATTTTTTGAATCTAAGCTAAGTAAACTATGACGTGGATATTCTACTATATTAGTTGAATTTTTTATCTTGGAATGAATAGAAAGAATATGTGGAGACTCAAACTGTATATAACCTGTATGATTAAAGCTAGCTCCATATCGATAATAGATAAAATATCCATTTTTATATTTTATTTCTACAATATTAGCTACTACTTTATGAAACCTATTAGGATCGGAAATTCTAGCTTGAGGCGAGCTGGTGTAACAGAGCCAAACTCCCTCTAAGCTGTCTATTTCAGCTTGAGTTACTTTATAGGGTAATAAATTAAAATCTGTTTTTATTGTATTCCAATTACTGGTTAACTCTTTTTGTTGCTGCCATAAAAATAATAAACCTGCAAAAAGTAATAAACAAATTGGTAATAGAATAAATCGATAATACTTTAATTTCTCATTAGCTATTCCTTTCTTTTCTTTTTGTAAAGAAGACAATCGAAGCCTCAATTGCTGATTTTCGTTAATAATTGAATAACTGTCTTTGTTTAAAGATTCAATCGTATCTGTTGAAACAAGTAATGGATCTAAAGGGTTTAATTCAAAAGCTTGCCTACCCATTTGGTATAAATACACGTAACAAGTGTCTACTAAAAATGATCTTGGATTAGCCACTAAACCCATTAATGCATCTTTTATTTGGCCTCCAGTAATATCGTATTTTCTAAAAGGGTATTCTGCTTTGGTTTTTTGAGGATCGGATTCATAAATTATATGACCAAATTGATTAGCAGTTTCAGGAAGTTGATTGCTTATTTCGCTCAATACTATGGCTAACCCCTCATAATTTTTACGATTGGTGTTCTGAACAATAAACTTTCCGGTTTCTAACTGAAATTTTTCTATCGATTTGTTCAGTAAGTAAATTATCTCTTCTTTACCCTTTTTGATCATATTTTTTTATAATGTGTTGAAAATCAGCCATTAATAAATTTCCGAAATAACGTTTTCATTTCGGAAATTACGAAATTTATTTGAAAACTGTTTAGAAATAAGAAAACCAACAAACGATTGCTAATTTTTCTATTTTGTTAAACAATTCCTGCTTTATTGCAGGTAATAACGCTTTAACTACTGCTATTATGAAAAAACGAATCGATTGTTTTAGGGCATTACTATTGGGATTGCTTTTGATCTCATTTCAACTAGTAAATGCTCAAGTTACCAATCAAAAAACTAGTACTCTACAGGGATCTACTGAAGGAAAACTGATTTCCGGAAAAATTGTAAGCTCTAAAGACAATATTCCTTTAGGAAATGTTTCAGTAAGATTAACTAAATCTAAGACAGGTACAATTTCTGCTGATGATGGATCATTTACTTTAAGAGTAAAAGCAGGAGAGTCAATCACTTTTTCAAGGGTAGATTTAATTTCTACTACCGTTTCTGTATATGATGCTCAAATAACCATCGTAAAAATGCAGGAATCCGAAAATAACCTAAGTGAGGTTTTGGTTTTAGCATATTCAAATCAAAAAAGAAGCTCATTTACAGGGTCTGTCAGTACTGTAAAAAACGCAGTTATAGAAAGTGCTCCAAATGCTTCAGTTCAAGAAAGTATTCAAGGAAATGTTGCTGGAGTACAATCTACCAACGGATCTGGTCAACCAGGATCTGTTCCTAATATCAGAATTAGAGGTATCGGTTCAATTAATGCATCGGCAACTCCATTATATGTAATAGATGGAATCCCGGTTGTTAGTGGAGATATTTCTGGTTTAAATAGTAATACAATTGCTGGTTTAAATGCTAACGATGTTCAAAGCATGACCATTTTAAAAGATGCGTCTGCAACTTCTTTATATGGTTCAAGAGCAGCTAATGGTGTTGTATTAATTACAACTAAATCTGGGAAAGCTGGAAAAGCTAAAATTAATTTTACTTACCAAAACGGAACAAACAATAATACTATCAGAGAGGAACAAAAAACCTTGAATACAGATCAGTATATTCAATATTATAGAGAAGGTTGGGTAAATGCAGGTAATCCTGCAAGTTCTTATGATTCACTATTAAATGCAAACTCGATAAATAGAACTATCAATACTGATTGGTTTGATCAGGTTTTACGTCAAGGTAAGTACTCTCAATACAACTTAAATGCAAGTGGCGGAACAGACAAAACAACTTATTTCATTTCGGGAAGCTATTATAATTCCGATGCACCAACTAAAGGAGTTGACTATGATAAAGCAACTTACAGAGTTAACATAAATACTGAACTTACCAAAAAGTTAACGATCAGAGGAGGGTTTAGTGGAAGTTTTCAGCGATCAAGTAACTTTTTAGGTGGTGCTTTTTTTGGTAATCCTATAAGAGCAATGTATCGTTTAGCACCTTGGTTACCTGTTTATAAAAGTGATGGTCAAACTTATGAATTAGGATACAACAGCGGGTACAATCCTGTTGCAGTAATAGAAACTACGAACAGAAATGCTAAAACTTATAATATTTCAGCTAATTCAGCGGTTAAATACAAAATCATTAAAGGCTTAACTTTTGAAGGTACTTATGCATTGGATTTTAACCACGCTTTTAGAAGTATTTACAACGATCCAAGAGTTGGTAATGCAATAATTGCAGTTGGTGGAACAGTTTCAAATTATACTCAAGACATTACCAACTGGGTAAGTACTAATATTGTTAGATACAAAAAAGATTTTGGTGACAATCACAAACTAGAAGTTTTTGGAGGCTATGAAGCACAAAGCAGAAGCGATGTTGATATTGATATTTCTGTTAACGGTATTGCTCCAGGAACAACAACACCTGCAGGAGGATCTAGTCCTACTTTAACTACAGGTACTGCAACAGCCAATACATTGGCGAGTAAGTTTTTTAATGCAAATTATGAATACAAAGATCTTTACTTTTTATCTGGTTCAGTTAGAGAAGATGCTTCTTCAAGATTTGCCAAGAATTTCAGGTCTGCTATTTTCTGGTCAATTGGTGGAGGATGGAATATCTCCAATGAAAAATTCTTTAACATTAAATGGGTTAATGAACTAAAATTAAGAGCAAGCTATGGACTCACTGGTAACCAAGGTATAGATAACTTTGAATCTCAAGGATTATACGGTGCTGGCAGCGATTACAACTTGCAATCTGGTTTAGCTACAACTCAATTAGCAAATGATAATCTTACATGGGAAAAAAATATTCCTTTAAATATTGGGTTAGATTTTTCATTGGTTAAAGGAAGAGTTTCTGGAACTTTTGAATGGTATACACGTAAAAGTAGTGAGTTATTGATTAGTCAATCTATTCCTAGTGTGAATGGAGTTACAAGTATTACTGTAAATAGTGGCGCAATGAAAAATACTGGTATTGAGTTATCAATTTCATCAGTAAACATTTTACCATCAAGAGCTGATGGATTTAAATGGGTTACCGATTTTAATATCACTACCAATAGAAATGCTATTACTGAAATTGATCCTGCTTATGTTGGAAATGCTAATTATTCAAGAGCACTTGGTAATGATTTTTACCGACATTTTCAAAGAGGATATGCTGGTGTAAACCCTGCAAATGGAGAAGCTACATGGTTTAGATCTAATGGTAAAGATTCTACAACAAATGCATTTACTACAGCTTTACCTCGTTTGGAATATGGAAGTGCGTTACCTCAATTTTATGGTGGGTTAACTAACTCATTTTCCTATAAAAATTTCAAATTCAGCTTTCAACTATATGTTTTTTGGGGAAATTCTATTTATGATGATTATGGATACTTGCAAAAAACAGATGCTAATTTGGGATTCTCCGACCAAAGTAATGGTTTAAGCAGATATGAATATGCAAGAAGATGGACAAAGCCAGGAGACGTTACAGATGTGCCTAAACCTGTGTTCTTAGGAACACAATCTTCTTCAGGAAGTTTCGAAAGTAGCAGATTTTTATATGATGGTAGTTATATAAGATTAAGGGATATTAGTTTGTCGTATAATTTACCAAAATCTGTTTTAGATAAGGTTAAATTAAATAATGCTAGATTCTATTTAAGAGCTCAAAACTTATTTACTTATACAAGAGACCAGCGTTTTAATACTGATCCTGAAGTTAGTATTGATGGAACAATGTCACAAAGGCCTCCTATTTTTAATACTATTTTATTTGGTATTGATCTTAATTTTTAATCTCAGAAATATTCATTTTATGAAATATATATATTCAATCACAATCGGTTTAACTGTATTCTTTTTTTCGGCATGCAGTAAAGATTTTTTGGAAGTAAAACCACAACAAAGCGTACTTGCTCAAGATGTATTTACTAGTGTAACAACCTCAAGAGCTGCTGTAAATGGATTATATTCATTGTTGCAATCTTCTAATTATTATGGTAGAAATGCCATGGTAATTCCTGAAGTATTATCCGACAATGCTACTAGAAGTGTAAGAACCGGAAATCGTTATACTGGTATGAATACTGTTACACATACCGCTACCGATGCCAATGTAAGTAGAATGTGGAGCCAAATGTATCAGGTTGTAACTAATGCAAATAATATTATTGCTAATGAAGCTGCAATTAAAAGTGTTGCAAAACCATTAGAGTTAACTGAGGTTGATCAATTAGTAGGAGAAGCATATGCTATTAGAGCATTGGCTTATTTTGATTTGGTGAAATTTTTTGCTCGTCCACTAAAATTCACTTCAGATGGTTCTCACCTTGGAGTTCCTTTGGTAATTAAACCAATTGCTAATGTTACGGAAGTGGTTTATCCTGCAAGAAATACTGCTTCAGAAGTTTACACTCAAATTGATATTGATATTACTGAAGCAATTAAGCGACTTCCTCTCAATGGTAATGTAATTAGCGGTGGAACTGTAAACAATTCTTTATTTAAAATAAGAATGAATCGATTCTCTACTTTGGCTTTAAAAGCTAGAATTTCAATATACAAAGAAGACTGGGCTGCTGCTGCTGATGCCGCAAACCAAGTAATTAGTGCTGCTAGATATAATATATTTTCTTTTGGCTCAATGGTTCAAGATTTTAGAACACCAGGTAATGGCGAATCAATTTTTGAAGTAGCTTATAATACCAATGATAATCCTGATGTAGATTCTTATGTTTATTTAATGAGTCAGTTTGGATATGGAGAATTATTGGGAACAAGAACTTCTATGAACAGCAGAAGCACAGGTGCAACTTTTTCTACTTTTAGAGCATTATATGAAGCTTATTCTGCAACAGATGTTAGAAGAAACTTTATAGCATTAGGTGATAGAAATTCATTGGGCGGTGAAACCAATGTGCCATTGCCTACTAAATATATAAATATTAGCACCTATGCAGAAAACACTAAAATCCTAAGAATTGCTGAAATGTTTCTTTCTAGAGGAGAAGCAAATGCAAGGTTAGCAATAGCAACAAATAATACTGCATTATTGACCAGCTCTTTAACGGATATTAATTTAATAAGAAAATCAAGAGATACTGCAACTGCAACAAGGCCATATTCTGCTGTATTAATTGGTACGCCTCCTTTGGGTACGCTTACTGCTTCAGCTTATTTAGACAGTATAGTTGTTGAAAGAAGAAAAGAATTTGCATTTGAAGGTCAGCGACTTTTCGACTTAAATAGAACCAATTTAAATTTTGTAAAAATTAGTTCAGGTGGTAACGCTACATCTCGATTAATTCAATATTCAGCTACAACAAGTAGTTTTTATCAAAGAACAATTTTGCCGATTCCTGTAACACAAGTACAGAATAATCCTCAGATGGTTCAAAATAATGGTTTCTAAGTATTTGAAATAGCACATGAAAAAAATAAAAAGTTGTTTTAAATATTTGCTACTTATTTTTTTGTTATCTTTTTGTTGTCAAATAAAAGCAGCTGAGAATAGAGATACTTTAAAAGTATTATTTATTGGCAATAGCTACGTATATTATAATAACCTAGCACAAATGATTTCTTTGATGACTGATAGTATGAGCACTAAATTGATTTGTACAAAATCAACTATTGGTAGCGCAACACTTGGTCAACATTGGAACGAGTTACGTGGACTTAAAACCCGACAATTATTGGCCAAGAACAAATACGATATTGTAGTAATTCAAGACAATAGTATGTGGCCTATTGAACACCGCGACAGTGTTTTATTATATGGTAATTTATTTTGTAATACAATTAGGAAAACCAGTGCTAAAACTTTTATTTTTAATACTTGGGCTCGCCAAAAAACACCAGAAACACAATCAATTATAAATGAAGTTTATAACAAACTAGCGTCCGACAATAAAGCAACAATAGTTCCTGTAGGAGATTCATGGGCATTGGCACTAAAAAATAAGCCTTCTATAGATTTATTTACTTCAGATGGTTCTCACCCCTCTAATTTGGGTACATTTTTAATAGCATTAAATTTTATTAAAAAGATAACTGGAACATTGCCTAATAAGTATGCGACTGTGTATAATTATTTAGATAGAGACGGAGAAACTTTTAGAATTATGCAATTATCTGATGCAGAGATTCAGTTTTTTGTAGGAATAATAAATGAAGTAATAAAAAACTAACAAAGTATCTAAAGCATAATCAGTGGCTAAAAAAATATTTTCAAATTTAACCTTTTGGGTATTACTTGCCATAACCTCAGGTATTCTTGTAGGGCATTTTTCTCCAGCAACTGGTGTTGCAATGCAACCATTGGGTAAATACTTCATTGATATAATTAAGTTATTTATTAACCCCATCATATTGGTTACAATTATAACTGGTATTTGTGGCATGGGCGATTTAAAGAAAGTAGGGAAAGTAGGAGGTAAAGCTTTGATCTATTTTGAAATAGTTACAACAGTAGCTTTGGTTATAGGCTTAGCTGTTGGTTATTTATTTGAGCCTGGTGCAAATGTTAATACCGCTGCAGTTAACAAAGGAGATATTTCTAAATATAGCGGAGCAAGTATTAGTGTATCTTGGTTGCAATTTTTTAAAGACAATATTACCATTCAAGTACTATTATTTGCAATTGTTGGAGGTATTATATTGAGTAAATTGAGACAAAAGGAAATCGTTCTTAAAAAAATATACTGGATTTCAAAATATGTTTTTAGAGGTCTTCATTGGGTGATGAAATTAGCTCCTATAGGTGCTTTTGGCGGAATGGCTTTTACAATCGGAAAATATGGAGTGGCAACTTTAGTGCCATTAGGAAAATTAATGCTTTGCGTTTATATTACTATGGCATTATTTGTTTTTATGATCTTAGGCTCTATACTTAGATATTATAAAATCAGTATCTGGAAATTTTTAGGATATATTAAAAATGAACTTTTAATTGTATTAGGTACTTCTTCATCTGAAGCTGCATTGCCTTCATTGATGGAGAAGCTTGAACATATGGGATGCCATAAATCTGTTGTTGGATTGGTTGTTCCTGCTGGTTATTCATTTAATTTAGATGGTACTTCTATTTATTTATCAATGGCAATAATTTTTCTTGCTCAAGTGTTTCATATTACCCTAAATATGGAGCAAATCATTACCATTATTGGGATATTAATGGTCACTTCTAAAGGTGCTGCTGGCGTTACTGGAAGTGGCTTTGTAATTCTTGCTTCTACATTAACTGCTACAAAAGTAATTCCGGTAGAAGGTCTTGCGCTTTTATTAGGAGTTGATCGGTTTATGTCTGAAGCACGTGCCATCACCAATTTTATTGGTAATGGTGTAGCTACTATTTTTATTTCTAATAATGAAAAAATGTTCGACCGTGGTAGAATGTATAAAGCTTTTAATATTCACAAAGAAGCTTAATTAAAAACTACGAATTGCTCTCACATAACAAGTATTGTCTTTAAAATCATTGTCTCTTTCACCTGAAAGAAAATGTTGAAAAAAGGCAAAATGAGCTGCATATTCAGTAGCACTCCAATAACTAAAACGAACAAAGCCTCCTACTAGATCTTTTTGTTGAAAAAGCAAATTAAGTTCTTCGTCTGTAGGTAATCTCCAGTTAGTATGGCCTCCTATTCTGTATTCATTACAAAACTCCATCGCCTCATTCCAATCGGCTTCACCAGATATATCTTTTTTTGCAGCAATTAATCCTTGTTCACCAGTATCGTCAACCCAAAAAACAATCCCATTCTCATCTTCATCTCCAATATTTATTTTGCCCATAGTTTTATTGAATTATTTTTTCCTAGCTGAATGTATAACAAACATTTTCATCTGTATATCTTTTTCTGGCCGATCCAATTTATTGGTTTTAGTAAAAGCTATACTATCCAAAACAGCTAAACCACTAGTCATTTCCCCAAACACCGTATAATTTCCATCTAAATGTGGAGTACCTCCTTTGCTGGTGTACAATGTTTTTTGTTCTCCATTTAAAGTTAGATTTCGTTTTGCAATATTACTATCAAGTTCAGATTGCCTAAAAGCTGGTTTTTGCACCAAATAAAACTGACAATTGCTACTTTCTTTTGCAGGATTATTGGTTCTAGCTGCTGCTAGTGCTCCTCGTTCATGATAAATATGCTGATCTACTCTAATTTCTGCTGGTATTCTATTTCCTTTTGCTGCACCTCCACCAAGTGATTGATCCGTTTTTGTATTCTTACTATTAGGATCTCCACCTTGTATCATAAAATTATTGATAACACGATGAAACAATAAGCTATCATAAAAACCTTCTTTTACTTTATTGATAAAGTTATCTCTGTGTAAAGGAGTTTCATTAAAAAGCTTAACAACCATATTTCCTTTAGGAGTAATTATTAATACATAATTACAACTGTCTCTTTTTGCTATTATTCTTTTACTCTGCCGAATAGCAATCTTTTCCTCCTTTGTTACTTTTCTAAAATAATGCATCTTACCACAAGAGCTAAGAATAATAATACAAAGAAGGAAAAGATACTTCATCGAATAAAAATATAATTACTTAATGGTTTCTACTACTTTACCGCAACTTAACATTTGATTGCCATAATAAGGGTTTTTTATCTGATTTTCCTTGCTCAACCAATTAGCACCCTTACCATTATTGGCCATAGGGCAATATTGATAATAAGTAGCAGTTTCTAATTTAGCTGATTTTACCAACGCATACATTCCACTTGTTAATTGAATAAATAAATTGCGTTGTTGTTTTAAATCAGCTACTGACATTTGTTGACTTAGCTCTTTTAAATCAGCACCTACTTTCATCCAAACCGAATGTTCTTCACTTGTTAGTTGATCCATTTTAACTGCTTCTAAACTAGTTGCAAATAATTTAGAACTAGCAGCCGTTAATTTTTGATCTGATTTTACTAGAGCATCTTTTACTGCCATATATTGTTGTAAGGCATCTTGTAATAAACTGCTTTCAGTATTATTCGCTAATAAACTTGTGTTACCTAGTAAAAAAAGGCCGATCATGATGATACTTGTGATTTTTTTCATTTTGTTTTTTTTAAATTGATTGAATTATTTCATTGTTAGGCGCCATCCAAAATAGAACATTCTTCCAATAACCGGTCCCCAAACCATTGAAGCATCAAAAACAGGACTAAATGGTTGCTCGGCAGACATAATTACATTTTGCTGAAAAAAATTGGTTAAATTTTCAGCACCAATATACAAATCCATTGGAAACTTTTTACCAAAAGATTTATTAATCTGTGCACCCATATTAATAAAACTGGGTGAAGTAGGTATAAATTGGTCAATTGTAGGATTGGCAGTAGTATTTGGCATTCTTTTTTGTCCATTGTAAGTAATGGTGTAATCGAATTTCCAAGAACTAATAGAATAATCAATACTTAAAAATGCTCTATTGCTTGCAACAAATGGACTTTGTAATAATTGCCCACTATAAGTTGTTTTAACATCATAATATCTATAAGCAATACGGGTTTCAAATTTTGTAAAAGGAGTCATTGTTAACTCTGCATGAAAACTATTTGAGTACGAATTACCTTGAAGATTATAAAACTTAATCTGTCTTGGGTTTTCTAAATCAACTACTACCTGATCTGTAAAATCGTTTCTAAAAAAATCAACACTAAACATTGCATTCCTATCAAACAACCTAATTTTTTGATCAATGCTAATGCCCTTATTCCATGCTATTTCAGGATTTAAACCATAACCGTTATTAGTATTCGGAGCAAGAATATTTACTTGCCTTGCACTAACAAAAACACTCATGTTTTCTGCAAAAATATTAGCTGTTCTTTGTCCACGACCTGCACTTGCTCTAATAATTGTTCCCTTTATTGGCTCGTAACGAATATTTAAGCGGGGAGTAATAAAAACACCAAACAAGTTATTATTGTCGATCCTTAACCCACTTACTGCACTAAATTTTTCATTGGGCGTAAAAGTATATTCAAAGAAAGCACCTGGCACAATTTCTGTTCTAGCATAATTGGTTGATTTAAAATCTTCATTGTATTTATCGTACTGAAAACTTGCTCCAGTTCTAAATTTATGTGCAGTGGTACCAATTATTGACTGATAAATTAAATTACTGTAAACACTTGCTTGCTTTGCGTTATAATTAGTGAATCCAAAATAGGAGTTTTGTGTATGGCTTATTCCTGTAATTTGTAAGCCAATACTTTTATACACTTTTTGAGGGAACACATATCCAATCTTAGCAAAACCTTCATAGCGTTCTGTATTAATGCCAAGCCCATAACTATTAGTGGTGTATTTATCTTTTGCAGGATCAAATTTTGTTTGTCCGCCTATTCTTTCATCTTTCATTGCTTTAATTCCAAATTGCATTAAAAGGCCTTTAGAGTTATCGTACTTATATCGATTAACAAGACTAAATTGATTGCCAGTAGGCAAATCTCTAAATCCATCTTTATTAAAATCAATGTCGGGGTTATTTAAAAAATTATAATGCATTAGCAAACCTGCCGACCATTTTTTACTCAGCTTTGTAGAATAATTTAAGTTCAAATCGGTTTTCCCAAATTGATTCACATATATATTGGCCAATAATTTTTCGCTATTTTCTGGCTTTTTTAATTCTACATTAATTTGACCTGCAATGCTTTCAAAACCATTGGCTACAGAACCAACGCCTTTTGTAAGTTGAATTGATTCTATCCATGGGCCTGCAATTGAATTCAATCCAAGTGGGGTAGCAATACCTCTGGGGCCAGGTAAATTTTCTACTGTTAATTGAGTATAATTTCCACTAAGTCCAAGCAGTTGAATTTGTTTTGAACCAGTTACAGCATCATTATAGGAAACATCTACAGATGGATTGGTTTCAAAACTCTCACTCAAATTACAACATGCTGCTTTTAGTAATTCTTTAGAAGTCATTACTTCGGTTCTAAACGGACTAGTTGTTGCTATATAGCTTGATCTTTGTGTATTGGTGACAGTTACTTGTTTAAGTTGTTTATTGGTAGCCATAACTATTTTAAGTTCTGTAGCATTACCAAGTGTTATTGTGTCGGCAGTATAACCTACATAACTTATTACAAGCTTGCTATCTACCCCCAAATGTTCAATTTCAAAATAACCCAAACTATCAGTTAGTGCTCCTTTGTTTGTTCCTAGCCAATTTATGCTAGCGTTTAAAAGCGGATTAAATTTTCCTTTAATATCTGCCTCTAATACAATGCCCCTAATCATTTGTAATTTAGGAGTTGTAATAGCTTTATCATGTGCAACTGTAACTGAATCTCTATAATGGCAGCATGGCGGCAACTCGTTATAAATTATTTCTTTAGCTTTTTTATTTTCTATATCGTGGCCTACAGCTACAATTCTATTTTGGATTTTTTCTTTAGATACTTGTGAGGGTATGATGGATATGGTTAATATTTTGCTATCTAGATCCCAATCAGCAGATTTTACACCTCTTCCTTTTGCTGCGGTTTCAATCCTGTCTTTACACATTTCGCATAGTCCAAAAACCTTAAAAGAAATAGTTGTATCTGAAATAACTTTACCTGACTGTGCATTTGCAAAAATGCCCATTATCAGTAAACAAAAAAAGAGTAAATATTTTTTTTTCACGATTTAAAATTTACATGAATATTGAAGATGATACTTAAAATAATATTACAAAAAGGGCAACTAAATTAAATAGTGCCATAGTACTTGTAAAAAATTTCAATATCAAATACGGAAAACGGAGCCTAGTAAATAAATCGGAATATCATTTCTTAAAGGCGGCGGGTTGCAATAATTAGCAACAGTAGGCAAAATATTAGTAAA
>Ga0209591_10006060_pt1 | contig 13448 bp, 8 predicted proteins | sample MAT01_FD_187207 | JGI IMG/M metagenome (GOLD analysis project Ga0209591, IMG submission 187207) | Freshwater microbial communities from Lake Fryxell liftoff mats and glacier meltwater in Antarctica - MAT-01 (SPAdes) (version 2) | ecosystem: Environmental > Aquatic > Freshwater > Ice > Liftoff...
TGCCCACGACTTCTGGCAATTGGCGGGTGTCACAGGCGGCGTGCTGGCAACTGTCACTGCGCAAACCGAACGCTTGCGCCAGCTGACGATGCCCCACCCTATGACCATGCAGACGATCACACCCGGCACCACCCTTGCCATGGGGGGACGCAACTGGCAGGTGATTCATGCACCCGGCCATGCCGATGGGCAGATTCTTTTCTATGATGAGACCGAGCAGCTCGTGCTGTGCGGCGATCAGGTACTCATGAAAATTACGCCCAACATTGGCCGCTGGCCCACCACCGAGCCGGACCCGTTGGGCCGTTATTTGCATTCACTAACTCAGTTGGCCCAGTTGCATGTGCGGCTGGCGTTGCCTGGGCATGGACGACCAATCGAGGAATGGCAGGCGCGGCTACACGAATTGCAAACGCACCATGCTAGTCGCCTGATGCAGATGGCTGCGGCAGCTGATAGTGTTTCCGCCTTGACCGTTGCCCAACGAATTTTCAATTTTGATCGCTTTGGTGAACATGAAGTGCGTTTCGCCGTAGCCGAGACGTTGGCCCATTTGGAGCATTTGGTGCTAAACGGAGGGTTGACTTATACGGATCAAGCGGGGATACGTCTTTACCAAACCCAATAAAAAGAGACGATCGACTGGATCGCCTCTTTTTATTATAGAGTTGTCTTCATAGCGCATTCCGGCTAGGCGACCGAAGTTTTGCGACCACTTAGCATACTATGGACGCTCAGGCCACAATAGTAGACCACAAATAGCAGCGAAGCCCAGACCAACCAGCGCTCATGCAGGGGGTAACGCGCCAGAATCAGCACATTTACAACGCCCCAGAGACAAGCCAAGGTCATGGTTAGCCGTTGAAAAGTGGCGGTGCGCGTCGGGTAGACATATTTGATCGGCACAAAGACCAAGGCGCTCAACACCACAATCACGGCGAGGTTGACCCAGCCACCCCACTCCAGAATAAACATATAGTAGACCATAATATTCCAGTAGGAAGGAAACCCGGTGAAATAGTGGTCGTCAGTTTTGGCATCACCTTGACAAAATTGATAGGCGGATGCCAGCAGGATCAAGGCTGCGCCGGGCAGTGCATATTGCATGGGCAACATCTGCGACGCGTATAAGAAATAGGCAGGCACCACCACATAGTTAAGAAAATCAATCATATTGTCGAGCAGTGCGCCATCGAAATTGGGCAAGACCCGCTTCACACTCACGCGGCGCGCCCACAGGCCATCAAAAGAATCGACAAAGACAGAGACAGCCATCCAGGCAAATGCCAACAGCCACTGCTGATTGGAGATCGCCAAGATTGCCAGCAAGCCCCACACCGCGCCAGTTGCCGTCAGGAGATGCGCGCTCCAGGCCATTGCCTTATTCACTATCGAAGGGGTCCTCTCATCGTGGCTGGGATCCAGGTACACATCATCCATCTGCGCCATAAGTTTACCTACCTAACCTATTGCCATTACCAAGTAACAACACAATGCCAAAGGCACTATTCGATAGCTTTGCACAATAAAAACGGCAAATAGAATGAAAAGAGCGGTGCCGTTTTCTGGCAAAGGAAAATCAAAAGTGATCAAGGGTAATTATAGCATACCTCAATTTTTATAGCATATAGTAAGGTGTATAACAATACTCGCTTTCTGGTAGTCAACTATGTCCCCGTGCCCGGCCTAGGCCGCGTCATCGGCGGAATATTGGCGAAAGTCCAATTGCATCGCTTGTTGCCAGGCGCGAATCTCCATCACGTCCGCCCCCAGCGCGCTGACGCAGAACGGACTGTCATAGTGGTTGGCGTGTTGCAAGGGCTGTTCGGTTTCGTTGACCAAGAGCGGCCCTGTCCAGCCAAAATCGATGCTTTCGCCACGTAGCGTTGTGGCATGGACGGCTAGCGGTGCCAAGGTGATATCCAGCGCCAGGATACTGGTTTGAAAATCATGAAATGTGCCATCAACTGCAGCGCGCCCCATGTGACAGAACCACGCAGTTTGCGCGCCAGCCGAACGCAGTTCGCCATAGGCACCCTCGCCCGTTGTCGTCAGCGTCAGCCCACCGCTGGCCGTTAATGCCAGATAGCCTTCACCTTTGCGGGCAAAAGCCCAGCCATCGTGCAGAACATATTCGTCAAAGTGAACCGTGGGAAAATAGGCGTGGGTAAAGTTCAGCCAAGCATCGGCGGGCAGATCATGGAGCGCGATCAACACATCTTTCCATTGCGCCACACGGGGCAAACGGGCATTGCCCCGCCAGAAGTTCGGCTGATGCGCCTCAGCCTGGCTCATGCAAGCCGGGTGATTGACAAAGACCACCGCGTCCAGGCCCAGGGTCGCTTGCCAAATGTGTTCCCGCGCCCCGGGCTGGCCAGCGCGATAATCTTGCGCGGCGCAGAGCATATAGTCGGGCGTCTTATAGGTCACCTTGTTGATTTCCCAAGCCCCGGTCGCACCGTCGCTCAGCAATGTCAATAGACCGGCATGTCGTTCGCGACTCCACAACGCTTCGACGGGCGTCGCGCCGATCTCATAGAGCGGCGGCGGCAGTTCATAGCTCGGCGCGCAGGCCAGGCTGACGGTACCCAGGATATGCTCGGTAAACGCGCCCACACCCCACAGCAACCGCCCCACCCCGACAGTCGCCGCCAAGCGCCCCCCCTTGAGCGAGTCCGCAATCGCCATGCCCTGCGTTGAGCCAAAGATGCCGCGCCAAGAATTGAGGGCTATGGTAAAGCAGAGCTTGTCGAGCACCACGGCGGACATCTCGACCAATTCGCCATTCTCCGCTAGATCGGTGAGATGCGTGAGCGCCAATAGCATTTGTTCAAAAATAATTGGTGAATCCCACGCCTGAAAACCATCCTGGGCGCGCTGGCGTAGCCAAGCCAGTGCCCGCGCCGTGCCATTGGCGCGATGCCATTCGCCCGTCTGCCCGGCATGGGCAAAGTGGTGATCGGGAAAAAGTTGGCCGGCCAGCACTTCACAGGCATGAAAGAGAATCTGGTGACTCTCTGTGTGATAGGAGATGCTAGCAACAGCGGGGTCGTCCTTGTCCGGCCAATAGGGAAAATTCAGTGCACATTGGGTAAGCTGTGTTTTCAGCTCAACCGGAAAGGCGGGATCGTCGCCATAGCGCGCCAACGCACCGAGCAGCCCCAGCAAATAGACATCACTGCCGTCAATCCGCCCGTTGACGCGTGCCAGCGTGTTCACAAAAACCGCCGGTTTGAGCTTGTCCCACCAGCCCAGCGCCATTTTGGCAATTTCGCTATAGACGTTGGCGGCCTGCTGCACCGCATCGGCGAGCGCTTCCCGACGGCGCTCGGCATAGGTGCCGTAGGGCGTCTCGGTGAACTTACTATTGGCAATCCGCAGCGGCAAATGGCGCACCACCCGCATACCATGCACATAATATTCCTCTGGCGTCGGCATGAGCGTGACCCAGTAGACACCATCGGCCCGTTGATAGGCTTTACCCAGCTTGACAGCAGCACCGCTCTTGATCATGGGTTGCCCCTCGGCATAGATGCGCCCAGTGGGCGTTTGCAAGCGCACTCCAATTTGGTCACTCAATTGCAGATCCTGGGGCCAGCGCACGACAACCTCATCATCGCGGTGATAAAGATCGCGATCCAAGTAGGCCGCCGCAAAGATCTGTTCCAATTTTTGGCGACGATCCGCCCGCAGAGTTGTCGGGATCTGCACGGTAAGGCCTGCCGCATCAGGGGCAGTGACTTGTAGAGCCAGCGCATAGGGGCAATCGTGTAGGGCAACGTTGGTAAAACAGACCAGCACCGTATTTTGCCCGGCGCGCAGCGTGGCATCAAAAGTGACCGAGCCCATAGTGGGGTAAAAATCGGTATCCTGTTGTACCAATTCACCGTTGAGCCAGACCGCGACCGGACCATTGGTTGTGAGCACGAATGTCGCCATCTGTGGGGAGGAGGCTACCAACTCGGTGTACGCCCACGTACGCAGATAGTGGCAGGTGTCATAAAAATTTGTGTAATCCACCAAATGATCATCCCTACACTGCACGGCGCGCCAGGTCAACTTGGTCTCGCCCTGTTGCCCCCCAATCAGTAAAGGGGCCAGTTCCATTGGTGGCTGGGTGACAGGATGAACGGGCTGATGATAGGCCGCGGCAACCGCCTGAGCGAGACTGGCGCGATCGACATGTTCAAAAGTGGTGAGATCATCCACCGCAATCGCTTGTGGGCCAGCGACGAGCCAGTTATGAATGTAGCCTTGGGTGTGCAGCGGATAGGAGATTGACTGGGGTGTGGCGGGCGTTATTTGTGTCATCATGCTCGAACGATTAGTTGATTGAAAGGATGGCGTCAATCACTTGGCGGTGGGTAACCGACCAAGTGATTGACATTATCGGCTGTATCGTCTAGTTAGAACTTCTTTGCCTTGACGAGTTCGGCGTGTTCTGGCAAGTATGCCACATCTTTGCGATCCCAAGAAGCGCGACCAGCGACCGCGTGAATCCCCATGAGTTGGCGGCGCAGTGGTGTGTCGGCCCAATCGAGGATGGTTAGGGGTGGCGTCTCGCTCTCCCACTTCTTCACCCAGAAGGGCATATAGCCGTAGATCAACATCCGGCGATCTTTGTCACTGATATTGGCGGTGCCCGTATGCCATAGGGTCACATCCCAGATCAAGACGCTGCCCGCGGGGCCGATCATTTTCTTCATGCCGGGCATATCTTCCAGGGTGTCGCCGGTGTATTTGTCGCGCGGCGGGTCTTCATCGCGCTTGTGGCTGCCGGGCACCACGGTAAAACAGCCCATATCTTCGGTTTGATCGTCTAGAAAGTAAAAAGCCTTGGCCTTGAGAATATGCTTGGGATGGCGATAGGGTGGCCAATCGCGGTGCCAGCCCGTATGCGCGTTGGTATGTCCATGATGGCAATGGGCAATGATCTCCATCGACTGCAAATTGGGGCCAATAATCTCATCCAAGAAGGGCGTCACCACCGGGTTCTCGGCAATATCCAGAAAGACCGAATCATATTCATAGATCTGATTCATGGTGTGGGCGTCGGGGCCGTTGCCATAGCCACCTTTGATGACGCCACTTTCTAACATGGCCCGCCAAGCCGGTTCCGTTGCCCGCTGCACCTTCTCGAAGGCGGCGCGCACACGCGCCAGGCCAAAAGGCTCCAGCGCGTTTTCAATGAGGATAAAGCCATCTTCCCGAAATTGGCGAAGTTGCTCTTCGCTTACGGTGACTTGTGGCATGGTAGCAATCATTGCTTTTTATCTCCTACTCTATACCATAGGGCGGGTCGTGTAGAGACGCAAGATTTTGCGTCTCTACACGTGTGCTTCGGGATTTTCCCAGAAAAGCTGCGCCGGATTGACCAGTGATTCATCGCGCGTGGCATCCGGATCGGATAGCCGTCGGCGACGTTGCGCAGATCGCGGCTGACGATCATCGGGCCGGGCAGTTCGCCCACAATGCCCACCACAGGCACTTCTTCGGCCCAAATATCGAGGATCTGCTTAAAGAGTTCATTGCGTTGCTCAGCATCGGGGTTCACCAATGCCTGTTCCCACAGTTCCCACTGCTTCCAGAGGAAATGCCCTTCGGGTGGCGGCGCGCCGTTGGGATCGGCATTGTCGCGGTACCAACGACCCCAGGCACCAGCCCATGGGCGATCCAACAATTCGCCCACATAGTAGTTGGAATGGGAAAGGAAAGGCAGAATTTCATGCCCTGCTCCCCACCAAGAGGCGTCGAGCAGGTTGGATGTGTAGTGCTCTTCGTAGAGCGAACGCTCCACAGCTTTATAGGTCGCCTTAATACCAATCGCGGCAAGTTGTTGGGTGACCAATTGGGCCGTATCGGAGCCGGGCGTGCCAGTTTCGTCGATGCCTTCAAAGATAAAGCTGATAACCTCACCGCTGCCATCGTTCCAGAGCCGGAAGCCATCGGCATCTTTCTCGGTATAGCCCAGGCCGTCGAGCGTGCTATTGGCCAAATCGAGATCATAGGCGGTGTAGGCCGTGGTCGCGCCTTCGTGATATTGGGGCGACTGCGAGGTGGGGCTGGCCTGGCGCGCAATGCCTAAGCCGTCATAGACCAACTCGTTGATTGATTCGCGATCAATCGCCGAGTTGAGCGCAATCCGCACATCGCGATTTTGGAAGAATTCCGAGAGCCGCGCATTCGGGCTAGCGTGATTGATCGACAAGGTTTGCCCATTAGAGGTAGGGCCGATCAACACGTTATAGTTGCCGCCATCTTCGTTTTCTTTGAAGAGGGTGAAGTTGGCCACATCCACATGGCGGGCCTGAAAATCGATCTCGCCATTGACGATCCACAGGTTAAAGACGTCGGTCGTGTCAAATAGGCGATTATTCACCCGGTCAATATAGGGCAGTTGATTACCCTCGGCATCGACCTGATGAAAATAGGGATTGCGCTCCATGAGGAAAAGCTGTTCCGAAATCGCATTGACGGCGCGCCAGGGGGAAACGGTTGGCTTTTCGGGATTCAGATACCAACTGTTGCGATCTTCATAGTATTGATCCCAGCTTTCAAACCCGGCCTCTTTGATCTTGGCTTCCAGCCCAGCTTTGTCATCGGTCAAATCCATGTTGAATTGCTGCATGTAATGGCCGGGCGCAAAAGGTTGATCGCGCGACATGAAATCAATAAAGAGCGGTTTAGGATTGGCAAAGGTAAATTGGACAGTGTAATCATCGGGCGCTACGACAGCCACGGCAGCGCGCGGGTTGCCCGTAGAATAGTTGACAGGGGGGGCCAGGGTAATAACCGGATTGTGCAACACATTCTCGGCCCACCACGTAAACGAGCCGCTATCAAACACGGTACCATCCGACCACTTCAAACCCTCGCGCAGATGAACAGTCCAAACCGTGGCGTCCTCGTTGGTCTCCCAGGACTCAATCAGATCCGGTTGGATCGCCAAGTCCAAGTCATAGCGGACCATCCCACTATCTTGGATTTTGGTCGGCCCCCAGCGGTCAGAGACACCTTTAAAGCCACGGCGCATGACACCACCATAGTTACCCACCTGATCGACCACCGAGACGACAACTGGATTGGTGGGCAAACGCTGATCAACTGGCGGCAGTTCACCCTTGGCTACCAATTCGGCCAGCATGGGTGCTTCATTATATTGGCCAGGCGGCCCCGCCGGCGCTCCGGCTTCTGCAGCAGCCGGAGCTGTCGTTGCCTCAGCAGCGGGAGCAGCCGCTGGCGCGCCACCGCCACAGGCTGTCAATAATACGCCACCACCGGCAAAGGCGGTCATCTGCATAAACTGCCGCCGCGATACGAAGCGTGGCTTCTGCTTGGAATTCATGACTGATTCTCCTTCGATACATCACGAAAAATAATGGGGAGCAAGCAATGTTACCCGTTGCATGCTACTCGCTGAATACGGGGTAGCATGCAACAGAAATTACCTTATTCATAGAGGACACAGCGTACTTTGTGCCCTGGCTCTGTCTCTAGGAAAGGCGGATCTTTTTGATCACAGACGCCTTTGATAGCCTTGCGACAGCGGGGATGAAAGGGACACCCTTGGGGAATCGAGTAGGGATCAGGCACGGTTCCTCGGATCGCCGTCAATTGGCTGCTGACACCCTGTGTCGATTTGCGACCCAGACGCGGAATCGACCGGAGCAACGCCTGGGTATAGGGATGCTGTGGATTGTAAAAAATCGTATCGACATCCGCCATTTCTACCACTTGTCCCAGATACATCACCACCACAAAATCGACCATCTGCGCGATCACGCCTAAGTCGTGGGTAATGAAGACAATCGCCATGCCCAACTCCTGTTGCAAATTGCGCATCAGGGTCAAGATTTGGGCTTGGGTCGTCACATCCAACGCGGTAGTCGGTTCATCGGCAATCAGCAACGCTGGCCGGCACGAAAGCGCCATGGCGATCATGGCGCGCTGGCGCATACCGCCACTCAGTTGATGGGGATAGCGATCAATAATGCGACTGGGCTGCGGCATGTTGACTTTGGTCAACACGTCAATTGCCTGGGCGCGTGCGACTTCTTTATTCACATCTTGATGCAAGAGAATGGCTTCCATGATCTGGCTGCCAATCGTATGGACAGGGCTCAACGAGGTCATCGGTTCCTGAAAGACCATGGAAATTTCGGCCCCGCGAATGCTGCGCGCGGCGGGACCTTTGGCATCCAGTTGTACCATATCGACAGTTTCGCCAAGGCTGCTGGTGCCGTTGCGCTGTTTATCCAACGTGCGGTGAAAGAGAATTTCGCCTTCCACAATGCGGCCAGGCGGCGGCTCAATGCGCATAATCGACCGCGCCATGACAGACTTGCCACAACCGCTTTCCCCAACCAGCCCCACGGTTTGTCCGCGATTGACTGTAAAATCGACACCATCGACGGCGCGCACCAAGCCCTGCTGGAGAAAGAAGTGCGTCCGCAGGTTACGCACCTCGAGTAGTGGCGTGCGACTGGGCGGAGAGGATTGCGGATTTGATTGAGTAGCTGTACGTATCACTTCTGACATGAATCATTTTCCTCGTCAGGCTAGATGAAGTTGCTTATTTGGCATACGGATCGGCGGCATCGCGAATGCCATCGCCTAGGAAGTTAAAGGCCAGGACGACGAGCACCACAGCAATCCCCGGGGTTAGCACCCAGGGGGCCAGCGCCATCGAGCGGACATTTTGTGCCTCTTGCAACAACACGCCCCAGCTGATCGCCGGCGCACGTAAGCCCAGGCCGATAAAACTCAGCCCTGTCTCCGAAAGAATAATCGCCGGAATGGCCAGGGTGAGCGACGCAATAATATGGCTCAGAAAAGAGGGCAACATGTGGCGAAAAATCACACGCTGTTCGCTGGCCCCCGAAAGCCGCGCAGCCATCACAAAATCCTCTTCGCGCAAACTGAGAAAACGGCCACGCACCACACGCGCCAAGCCAGTCCACCCGATAAAGGAAAGCACAACCGTAATGCCAAAGTAGAGGCGGATCACCGGCCAGTCGGCAGGCAGGGCCGCCGCTAAGCCCATGACCAAGGGGATCTCGGGCACCGAACGGATAAATTCGATGAGCCGCTGGATCAGGTTATCCAATGTGCCGCCATAGTAGCCAGAAAGGCCACCCAAAAAGATGCCCAGCACCAAACTAATGATCACGCTCACCAGGCCGATGGTCAGCGAGACGCGGGCCCCATAGCAGAGCCGCGAAAAGAGGTCGCGACCCAACCGGTCGGCCCCGATCAAGAAAATTCCCTGTTCGGAATGGGGCGCGCTGAGGCCAAAAAGGCGATGTTTCATCGGCCAGAGATTCCAAAACTTATATTCTGATCCTTCTACCCAAATCCGGATGGGATGGATGATGGATGTATCTTCGGTGTAAATGCTAGCCAGCGTCTCCGGATCGCGTGTGCGGTTGATCTGGTAGACAAATGGCCGGCGCAAATTGCCCTCGGCATCAAAAATGCGGATGGTGGTGGGCGGCACTAACTTATACTTGGCAAAGGTCTGTTCTGGATCGTAGGGCGCGACCATTTCACAGAACGCGGCCACCAGGTACAACAAGATCACGATCACCGCGCTGACCACGGCCATGCGATGGCGCAAAAACCGCCACCACATTAATTTCCAATACGAGGCAACGTAGATCTTCTTTTCTTGGGTCGAGATATCGTCTGTACCTTCGTCCAAGCCAAGCGCCTGCTCTTGCTCAGTGCGTTCGAACCAGGTCTTTTCTACTGATTGCATGATGGTCTCCAAAAAGCAACTACGCTGCGTTCATTTGTGGCTCAATCAGTTAAGGCGAATCCGCGGGTCTACAATCGCCAAGAGAATATCCGAGATCAGCGTGCCGACGATCGTCAGCGCACTCAGAATGAAGATAATACTGCCAGCCAGATACATATCCTGCGACGTGAGCGAACGCAACAGCAGCGGGCCAATGGTTTGCAGATTCAAAACCAGCGAAACCAGGGTAAAGCCCGAAACCAACGTAGCCAAGGACCAGCCAACTGTACTAAAGAACGGATTCAATGCCACACGCACCGGATATTTCCAGATCAGGTGACGTTCTTCCAGTCCTTTGGCACGCGCAGTTTCAACATAGGGACGATTGAGTTCGTCCAGCAGATTGGCGCGCGTGATGCGAATATTACCGGCAGTACTGCCCACCGCCACGATCAGCAGGGGAATCCAGACATGCTTGAGCATGTCAATAAACTTGGCCCAACTCCACGGGGCCAGAATATATTCCTCGGAAAAGAGCCCGCCAACATTCATCCCCAACGTGGACTGGGCGTAGAACATGACCATCAGCGCGAGCAAAAAGCCGGGCGTGCCCAGCCCGACAAAGCTGAACAAACTGAGCAGATAGTCCAGCCAGGAATATTGATGGGTGGCCGAATAGACACCAATCGGAATCGCAACAAACCAACTCACCAGCAACGCAGCCCCCGAGATCGCAATCGTCAACCAAAGCCGATCGCCCAGCAAGTCGCGCACAGGCTTGCGCCACTCCATCGATTGACCCCAGTCGTTGCGCAGGAGAATACCGCCCATCCATTTGCTATATTGCACGTAGATGGGTTGCCCCAAGCCATAGCGCTCGCGCAGAGCCTCCAATTCAGCCTGATCGACATTATCCCCCTGGGCGCGTAATTGTGCCGCATACGAGGTCAGAAAATCGCCGGGGGGCAACTGGATGATCATAAAGGACAGCAGCGAGGCGGTTAACAACGTTGGGATCATAAAAAGCAAACGGCGAATAATAAAAAACAGCATGAAACCTCCTGATTTATGATTGTAGGATGTAGATTTCAGACACACGGCCTACCAGGTCCGGCATCCAAAATCTACATCCACGAATCTAAAATCGTTACGCGTGATTCTCGGGATCTTCCCAGAAATAGGTCTCGGTTTGGAGCAGATGCTCATCACCGGTCGTGTCATCAACCGGCAGGCCCGCAATATAGTTGCGGAAGCCAGTCTTGACAATCACTGGGGCGGGCGCCTCGCCCAGGTAACCGATCATGGGTAACTCTTCGGCCCAAATATCGAGAATTTGGGTAAAGAGTTGATCGCGCTTGGCCGCATCTGGTTCGGCCGCGATCTGATCCCACAGCGTCCAAATGGTGCTAATCCAGTGATCCGCCGGTGGCTCCTCGCCATTCGGGTCATCGGGCCCATTGAGCTTCCATAGACTCCAGGCCGCACACCACGGGCGATCCGGCTGCTGGCCGGTAAAGATAATCGGCGCGGCCATGGGCACAACCGTACGATCACCACCCCAATACGCCGCATCAATCTCGTTGGACTCGTAATGTTCGGTGTAGAGCGAGCGTTCAAAGTATTTATAGGATGCTTTCACGCCCACAACAGCGAAATACTTGATCAGTTGCTGCACAGCATCTTCATCGGGCGAACCGACATCGGCGGTGCCTTCAATGATAAAGCTGATCTCTTCGCCACTGCCGTCAGCCCAGAGACGAATCCCCTCGGCATTCTTTTCGGTGTAGCCAGCCCCATCCAACAGTGCATTGGCCCGCGCTACATCGTATTCAATGTGGGCGTTGGAGAGCTTTTCGTAGTATTGGGGCGAAGAAGTCAACGGGCTATATTGGCGGGGTGTGAACAAGCCGTCAAAGACCAGCTCATTGAGATCCTCGCGGTCCACAGCAATCGACAGCGCAATGCGCACATCGCGCTTGTTGAAAAATTCGCGCAGCCGTGGGTTCTTGGTTGTCAGGTTAAGTTGCAATGCTTGATGGCCAGACGAAGCGCCGATCACCACTTTGTAATCGCCGGCTTCTTCACTTTCTTTGAAGAGCGTGAAGTTGGCAATCGTCACATGGCGGTTCTGGAAATCGATTTCGCCATTCGTGATCCACAGGTTGAATACGTCGGGCTGATCAAAGAGGCGATGATTGACATTATCAATATAAGGCAGTTGGTTGCCCTCGGCATCCACCCCAAAGAAATAGGGATTGCGCTCCATCAGGAAGATCTCTTCGGAAAGGGGGTTTTTGCTGATCCAGGGACCGATGCTCGGCTTTTCTGGGTTCATATACCAATAGCCACGGTCGGTATAGTACTGTGCCCAGCTCTCAAAGCCAGCCTCTTTCGACTTGGCTTCCAGGGCAGCATTGTCTTCCGTTAGATTCACATGGAATTGTTGCATATAATGGCCGGGCGAGAAGGGCGATGCGCGACCCACTTTGTAGAGAAAGAGGGGATTGGGATCAGCGAAGATGAATTTGAAGCTGTAATCGTCGATCACTTCTAACTGAAGCAAGGTATTGGCGGCGCCGGTTTTCCAGTTGGTGCCCGTACTGTACTCGGTGAGATCGGTATTTTGTACTTCGTTGTCATACCAATACTGGACAGCTTCGGTGGTAAAGGGCGTGCCATCGGACCATTTTGTGCCTTGGCGCAAGTGAAAGGTCCATTCTTTGGCATCTTCACTCATCTCCCAAGATTCGGCCAGGCGCGGCTGCATGTTCAATTCTGTGTCATACCAGGCCAATCCACGATCTTGAACTTTAGTCGGCCCCCAGCGATCCGACACGCCACGGAAACCACGGCGCATAGTGCCGCCGTAGGTGCCAATTTGCTCGGCCATCGGCATGACCAATGGGTTGGTGGGCAGTCGTTCATCGACGGGCGGCAAAGTGCCGGCCTGTACCAATTCGGCCAACATCGGCGCTTCATTGAACTGGCCAGGAACAGCCGCGGGTGCAGCTTCTGCCGCGGGTGCCGTTGTCGCGGCGGGAGCAGCTTCTGGACCAGGAGCCGCCGGTGCGCCGCCGCAGGCAGCCACGGCCACGCCGGCGGTGGCAAAAGCCGACAATTGCATAAATTGACGACGGGAGACGACCTTTTTCTTTGGTTCTTGCATGTACATTCTCCTTCAACTCATTCATACAGACAGTTTGATGGACGTTAAATTACCATCCGCGTAAAGGATTAGTAGGCTACAGCAACCTCCTTGGCAAGCCAGGGTGGCCGGGGAATGTTACGGTCACTGAGATAGCTGGCATAGAGGAAGCGATAGACGTCACTCACATAAAACTGCGGGTATGGTTTTTCGGGAAGCGTATCTAGGAAGCGCGATTCGAGCATTTCGGCCATCTGCTCGCCCATACCCTTTTCTACTTCGTACGCAAAGTAGATTGCCAAATCTTTATCTGGGTCCTCAAAAATCATTTTCACGCCAAACGATTGGGGATAGCGATGGGCGGGTGAATGGCGTTCCATCAAAAAGGAACCAAGCGCCGCCGAATTGATATAGGGTTTGTGGGCATAGAGGAAATTGACTGTCTGCTGGGCATCTTCGATGGTCTCACCGGGGAAGCCAAAGAAAAAGAAGGTGTGATTCCAGATGCCCGCTTCGGTGCTCTCGCGCAGGATGCGGCTCATGTGATCGAGCTGAGTGCCTTTGATC
>Ga0209591_10006064_pt1 | contig 13444 bp, 9 predicted proteins | sample MAT01_FD_187207 | JGI IMG/M metagenome (GOLD analysis project Ga0209591, IMG submission 187207) | Freshwater microbial communities from Lake Fryxell liftoff mats and glacier meltwater in Antarctica - MAT-01 (SPAdes) (version 2) | ecosystem: Environmental > Aquatic > Freshwater > Ice > Liftoff...
GGGGGGGGGGGGGGGGGGGGGATGCGGCGTGTCTATGTGCTGCGCGCCAGCACCCTCGGCGAGGGCGGCGACGACGACTGACGCGCGCTGCGTTCTACGGCTGCGGTACGCCGACCGCCCGGCAGATACGGCGCACGAGCCCCTCCTTGATCTCGCGATCGCGCGGCACCGTGGCTTACAGCCCGTGTGGCGGTAAAAGGTGTGCTCGCCGCCCTCGCGCACGAATCCGCAGCCATGGGCTTCGAGGTGGCGAACCAGGTCGACGCGCTGCACACGCCGAGGTTCAGCGGCTCGCGGATCACCGACCGTCCGTCGATCTCGCGTTCGCCGGCTTCCCGGTTCGTTTCCAGCAGCAGGGTAACGGCGTCGAGGAGCTCGGCGCGCGCCTCTTCAAGCGTCTCGTCCTGGGTGTTCGCGCCGGGCAACTCCTCCACGTTCGCGATGAACCCGCCCTCTTCGGCGGGCTCGAATACGCCCGTCAACGTCATCGTTTCGGAGCGTAGCCAAGGTGGCCGGCGGGGCGGGCACACAATGTGACGGTGCGGCTGGGTCGGCGAGGGACCGCGCATGCGTGGCCAATGTCGGGGGTCGGATGTGTGATCTCGGGTGGGGTCAATCGTGGACGCCCATCGGGAGGCAGTCCCCACGCCGACTCACACTCCGCGTCGAGCTACTCATTGCGACGGCGGCCTCGCTCTCGATCGCCGCTGCCTGCAGATCGAGCGGATACGTCGGCGCGACGAAACGGACGATCTCGGGCAGCGCGCCCAGGTCGGGACCGCGCAAGGGCCTGGCGCGGCTCGGCGACTCGCGGAGCGTCCTCCGTCACGCCGGGCTGATCTGGGCGGCGCGGTCGATGTGAGGCTCAGTACGGCCGCCCGTCGGGGGTGGGGATGCGCGCAGGCCGCCCGGAGTGCGCGCAGCAGGAGGATGACTATTCGACCCATGCGCGGCTGCGTCTTGGTCCCTGGTGTTCCTCGCGAGGGCTTGCGGCGGCTCTGCCCAATCGCCAGCTCATCTGCACGGCGCGCCGACGGCGCCTGCCGTGCTGAGCATCCGTTACGTCCACGATCGGCGGCGACGCCTGCGGACGGCCAGCCCTACGCAGAGTGCCGCGCCGAGCAACGGCCACGCGCTGGCGGCGCGGCGCTCACCGATCGCGCAGCCGTCGTCGTCGGATGACGACGCCGCCGTCTGTGGCGCCACGCAGCGCCCGGCGATGTGGCCACCGGTCGAGCTCAAGACGATGCGCTCCGCGCCGATGGTGTACGTGTCGGTCCTGAAGAGGATGTCATCCGCCGCGCGCAGCGCCACTGGCACCGGCACCTCATTCTGAATGACGCCGAGCCGCCGCCGCATGCCGCCACTGAGAATCCAGAATGCGCTCGGGTCGTCGAAGGTCCGGTACAGCACATCGTCAGCGCGCGACGTATCAACAACGTAATCCAACTCGCCCGGCGCCAGGACGCCGGCCGGCAGGCGATCGGTCCACTCGCCGGTCTCGAGATCGAGAAGCCGCATCGTTGGATGCGCCTGGGAATGTTCCAGCGCCAGCAAGAGACGGTTGCCGGCCACCTCGAAGCCGGTGACGCGGGCGCCTCGCGAGTCGTCGCGGAACGGCACGCTGGTCGCTCCGTCAGGCGCCACCGCGACGACGGCGGTGGTTGCGTAATCCGCAGACACCAAGGCAACGACGGTTCCGTTGTCGGCCATCTGGACGGCGTCAATAGCGTACACGTCGAGCGCGCCGCCCGCGGTCGCGTCCAGCACGCGCGGCGGACCACCGGGATCCACGCGTACCAGCAGGCGTCGCTCGCCGGAGTCGACGATGGCGGCCAGGGATCCGGCCGGGTTGACGCTGACAAACGAGATCGAGTCGATGCGCTGGCGATCTCCAATCGGCGTGCCGACGGCGAGCCGCAGCGTGCTCCGCCTGCCGTCGCTGCGGGTGACGCGGTCAGGCCCGGCAACGATCATCGCCCCGTCGTCGAAGGTGCAGTGCTCGCCGTCCGGGGCGTCACGCCGCATGAGATGGGGACCGAGGTCGTCAATGCACAGCCACGAGCCGGTGTCGCCGTCAACCGCGACATAGGCGCCGACGCGACCATCGTCCGCCTGGCACCAGAGCAGGATCCCGCCCGCCAGCGCCCGCGCCCCGTCCGCGGTCGTGGTCTGCGGCGTGGCGAGCACGACGGACCGGCCGTCCGACCAACGCGCGAGCCCGGACGGCACCCGCAGCGCAACCTGTCCGCGTTCGTTCAGCCCCAGCAGCTGGTATCCCTTCCCGCCGACGACGCGTGCCGCGCCGTGCGCCGGATAGGACAGGACGAGATTGCCGCCGACGTCGGCTCGGTAGCCAGCGAGTACGGCGTCACCGCGCGAGTTCAGCGCCCCGCTGGTCATCACGAACAACGCACCGTCCGGCCCGTCGGCGCTGGCCGGGCGCACCGTCACCCATCGCCCGCGCTCGCTGCGATAGATGGTACACGCGCGCGGCCCGGGCGCTGTCGCGATGGCGCAGGCTTGCACCAGCAGCTCACCATTCGGGCTTGCAGCCGTGCCATGCACGACCCTCCATACCTGACCGTCCGGCGCCGAGTCGGCCGACGTCAGGAGGGGCTCGACGCCCTCCGCATCGCCGCGAAACACGCCGGTGACGTTCTCGTCCGGACTCGCGCGAAACAAAACAATGCCGCCGGCGAGTGTCGCCAGCGGCTCGATGTCGGTGGCCGTGAGCGCGCCCGACCGGTCGAGCAGCGGGCTGCTCCCGGCCAGGACGCGAGCGCCGGCGTGGCTCAGCGATAACAGGTAGACGCGAAAATCATCGCCGCCAGTCGGCGGCTTCAGGATCGCCTCGACGGCGGCGCTGCCGTCGTTCGCCACGCCGCCGAGCCGAGAGATCCCCGCGATCGTCCAACCATCGAGCGTGCGATCTCCTGCCGCCAGCAGCCGATGCGCCTGGCCCTCGGCGATGGTGTAGAGCGCCGAGAAGCCGTTGCCGGTGATCAGGTCCGGGTCGCCTGGCACGAGGACGTGCCTGCCGTCGGCGCTGACCCGCGCTTCTCGCATCGCCAGCGCCGGGCTGCCGCCGTCCGCCGTCCGCCAGATGAAGCGCAGCTGCTCGCCGTCCGCCCATGCCAGAGCGCGGGTCCGGTCGGTGAGCGAGAGGTCGAGCAGCACTGCGCCGTCGTCCGCGATGCCGCGCACCGACGCCCCAAACGTTCCGATCCGACCGAGACCGGGGACGGGGTCACCTGTGGCGAGCAGCTCGCGCCCTGGTGGCAACTCCGCCCGCGCGGTCAATCCGCTGACCAGCACTGTGACACCGACTGCCGCACGACCAAGGCGAATGATCAGTCCGCGTTGCGATGCCAATGCCATCTCCTTAACCCGTCAGAATTCTGCATCACTCGTCGCGCACCGGGACGCAAGGGCTAGCCCGCATGCGCTGGCGGTGGGGCCTCACCGACGAGTCTCGCACGTGCCGTCCCCCGACGCTGCGGCGACGCTGGGCGGAGACCTGCCGGCGGCCGGGCGCAGGGGGGCGACGCCGCAGCTCAGGCAGGGGGGCAACTCGCGCTCGACATACCGCGGCAGGTTGTCGCCGGTGCCGCGCCGGCGCTTCTCGGCGAGAACGGCTTCGCGGCGATCGCGCAGGACCAGGACCTGGGTGGGGGCGGTCTGTTCGGGCCGGCGGCGCACGGAGGTCCGCCAGCCGCGACCGGGCCAGCCCAAGCCGTGTGCTACCGTCCCGGTATGGTGTCCCCGAGCGAACGGATTCCGCGCACGGCGCTGACGGTGGCCGGCCGGCTGAAGGAGCTCTTCCCCGAGGCCTCCGGCGTCAGCCGCAAGGATTGGCTGGCGCGCGGGCGCGTGTCCCTCAACGGGCGCGTCGTCCGCGACGGCCGCACCGCCGTCGCCAGCGGTGATCGCGTCGTCCTGGGGGGCGAGACCGTCGCGCGCGTCGTGCTGTCGCCGCCATTGCGGTTGGTGTTCGAGGACGCGCACATCCTGGTCATCGACAAGCCCGCCGATCTGCTGACCATCGCCACCGACTCGGAACGCGAACGTACCGCCTTCCGCCTGGTGTGGAGCTATCTCGCCCAGGCGCGGCCGCCGGTGCGACCGCTCATCGTGCATCGACTCGATCGCCAGACCTCGGGCCTACTTGTCCTCGCCAAGTCGGGGGAGGCAAAGCGTCACCTGCAGGCGCAGTTCAAGGCGCGCTCGGTGACGCGCCACTACCATGCCGTGGTCGAGGGCGCGGTGGCGGCCGACGCCGGGACGCTCGAGGGCACGCTGCTGCAGACCGCGTCCCTCCGCGTGCGCCCAGCTGATCGCGGCGAAGCCGGCGCCCGACTGGCCATCACGCGCTACCGCGTGCGCGAGCGCCGCGCCGCGGCGACCGCGCTCGACCTCGAACTTGGCACCGGCCGGCGCCATCAGATCCGCGTCCAACTGGCCGCGGCCGGTCACCCGGTGGTCGGCGATCACGCCTACGGCGCCGCCACCGACCCACTCAAGCGGCTCTGTCTGCACGCGACGATGCTGGGCTTCATCCATCCCGAGAACGGCAGCCCGGTACACTTCGAGAGCCCGCGACCGGCGGGGTTCACGCAAGTCGGCCGCCGCGTGGAGCCGCGCTCCCGAGCCTGAGCCGTAGGTCCGGTCACAGCCTCGCGGACGCGGATGTCGATGCCCGCGCCAGTCCCACCGGCGCCTCAGAAGAGCGTCTGGTCGCCGTCGATCTCCTCCCAATCGCACGACGGGCAGTCGATCTCCTCCGCCGCGCACGCAGAGCATTGCTGTCGCCCGTCGGCGTGGCCGCGCGGGCAGGGGGCGGAAACGCGCGGCGCGCCGCAGGCGGGGCAGGGCGAGCGGCCGTGGCGCGAGGGAAAGAGGAGGATACGAGCCGGCATGGCGACAGCATAGCGAGCGGCGGCGCGGCTGGAAGCGGTTGCGCGCATGCGATACAGGCGCCGGATGCGGACGATGCCGGGCGGGTACCTGCGCCGCGCGCGGCTGGCGTTGCTGGCGGCGGTGCTGGGCCTGACGGCGGCGTGCGGCGTGCCGGTGCGCGTCAGTCGCGCCAGCCCCGAGGACGTGCATCGGCAGCTCACCCGCAACGCGCTGAGCGCCGGGGAAGCGAGCGATGCGAGCCGCAACGTCCTGCACCAGCGCGGCTTGTACGATACGTTCGAGGACGATCCGGCCACGGCGCTGGTGCAGCTGCATCGCGTGGCGGTCGGCGAATACGGCACCGCCGGCGACATCTTCGCGCTCGCCGAGCTCTCGTTTCTCTACGCCGAGGACGACGGCGGCCAACCATACTACCTCGCCTCGGCCGTCTACGCGTTCGCGTTCCTGTTCCCCAACGGCGCCGAGACACCGCCGCGGCGTTTGGATCCGCGCGTCCGCCTCGCCAGCGACCTCTACAATCGCGCCGTGACCATGGCGCTCGCCGATGCCGATGGCGAGTACGTCGCGCCGCGCGGCGGCACCTTCCGGCTGCCGTTCGGCGCGCTCGACGTCGCCTTCGACGCCGACCAGCTCACCTGGGCGAATCGGCAACTCGTGGACTTCGTGCCGACCGCGGAGTTGCAGGTCGACGGCCTGCGCCAGCGCTATCGGGTGCCCGGCATCGGCGCGCCGCTGGCCGCCAGCACCGTGCAACTCGCCGCGGCCCCGAGCGTGCCCGACCTGGTCGGACCGAAAGCGCGGATCCCCGTCACCGCCCTGCTGCGCATGACCGACGCGCGCCAGCAGTTGGCTGACGGCCGCATCTCCGGGCAGCTCGAGCTCTATCCGTTACACAGCCGCGACTCGGTGCAGATCGACGGGCGCGCCGTGCCGCTGGAGATGGAGTCGACCTCGGCGCTGGCCTACTCGCTCGCCGGCAGCGACATGTGGGCGGCCGAGCTGCCGGGCTTCTTCATCGGCGATCTGCTCGCCAAGGAACCCAACCGGCTGCTCGCTATCGAGCCGTACCTGCGCGGCCGCATCCCCGTCGTCTTCGTGCACGGGACGGCGTCGAGCCCGGCGCGCTGGGCGCAGATGATCAACGACCTCGCCAACGATGCGCGGCTGCGCGACTGCTTCCAGTTCTGGATGTACTTCTACGACACGGGCAACCCGGTGACGTACTCGGCGCGCGGTCTGCGCGAGTCGCTGACCGGCACGGTGGCGGCCCTCGATCCCGAGGGCCGCGACGCGGCGCTGCGGGACATGGTGGTGGTCGGGCACAGCCAGGGCGGCCTGCTCACCAAGATGACCGCCATCGACGCCGGGGCGTGGCTCTACGAGGCCCAGTTTCGCAAGCCGATCGACGAACTCAACGTTAGCGACGCAACCCGTCAACTCATCCAGGACACGATGTTCGTCACGCCGCTGCCCTTCGTCAGCCGCGTCGTGTTCATCTCCACGCCGCATCGCGGCAGCTACCTGGCGGGCAACTTCCTCGCCCAATGGGTGGCGGGCTTCGTCAGCCTGCCGCAGGACCTGTTGCAGAGTTCCGCCGAGTTGCTCAGCGGCAACCCGGACGCGCTCATGTTCTCGTCGGTGAGCGACGCCCAGGGCAGCATCCGCGACATGACGCCGGGCAACAGCTTCGTCAAGGCTCTGTCCGCCATCCCGGTCGCGCCGGGCGTGCATGCGCACTCGATCATTCCGGTCAGCGGTGATCCGCCGGCGCCGGGGCAGAGCGACGGCGTCGTCAAGTACGAGAGCGCCCATATCGAGCCGATCGACTCCGAGCTGATCATCTACAATGCCGGGCACTCGGCGCAGGAGCTGGCGCCGGCGGCGGAGGAGGTGCGTCGCATCCTCCTGCTGCATCTGGCGGCGGCGGCGGCGCGGGGCGTCAGCTGCGGCGAGCGTGTCGAGGGCGAGGAGACGGCCCAGCCGCAGTGACCGCGTCGCCTCAGCGGGGAGCGGCCGGGGTCGCGTCGGGGCGCAGCGACGTCCGGTACACCGTCTGGCCGGTACCGTTGATGACGACGATCGAGAGCCGGCCGCTGGCCAGGATCTCGAGCATGCCGAAGTTGAACCAGCCGACCGCGTCGTCGAACGAGGCGACGGCGTCGGCGGTCTTCGGGCCCCAGAAGAACGTGCGCTCCGGCTGGAAGGTGGGGTCGAGCTGCCGCTGCGGGAACAGGCCGGCGTTGAGTGGCCCGGTGACGACCTCCTGCACCACCCACTCGGGGTGCTCGGGCAGGGGTCGATGGCGGAAGCCGGTGGCGAAGTGGACGTCGGTGGTGAGCCACAGCGGCGGGCGCACGCCGCGCGCCTGCAGGGCGCGGAAGAGGGCGACGATCTCGCCCTCGAAGCCGCCGGCGGAGTCGCCCGAGGCGACGCCGTCGCGGGCCGTCGCGGCGCCGGTCGGGATGGCGAGGGGGACGCTGGCGATCAGCACCTTCCAGGTCGCATCCGACGCCGCCATCGACTCGATCAGCCAGGCGACCTGCGCGGCGCCGAGCAGCGGCTTCGGCGCCGCCGCGTCGTCGGGCGCGGCGTTGTCGGCGCGGTACTGGCGCAGATCGAGGAAAAACAGCTCGAGGTGCTTGCCCCAGCGCTGGCTGCGGTAGAGTTGGGTCGGCGCGTCGGCCGGCGGGCGCAACGGCTGGTAGTCGAGGAAGGCGGCACGCGCCGCCGGCAGGCGGGGGTCGCCGGGGCCGGCGTCGTTGCCGATCTCGTGGTCGTCCCACACCGGCGCCATCGGCGTCGTGGCGAGCAGCGCCTGGTGGCCGGCGTCGGCGCGGTTGTAGCGCCAGTGCGCCCAGTACTCGCTCGTCGTGCGCGCCGGCGGCGGGCCGGCGACCTGGGCGTTGCCGTAGCGGCCGACGGCACGGCAGGTGTCGTCGCCGTAGATCATGTCGCCGAGGGCGATGAAGAGGTCAGGCCGGCGCGCGGCGATGATGGCGAAGATCGGATAGCCGTGCGCCGCGTCGCGGCAGACGTTCTGGCCGCCGAGATCGCCGCTGAAGGCGATGCGCAGCGCCCGCGACGCGTCGCGGGCGGGGGTGGTACGAAACTGGCCGGCGCGGGCGCCGCGCGCCCCGTCGTCGGCGTCGCTGCCGTCGCCGCACCAGGCGCGATAGCCGTACGACGTGTCCGGCTGCAGCCCGTCCAGCGCCAGGCGGGCGGTGAAGTCACGTTCGGGATCGACCACCTCGGCGAGGCTGCGTTCGCTGTCGGTGAGACGCACATGCAGGGTCGCGGCGCGGTCGCAGCGCCCCCAGACGACGGCCGTGATGTCGGTCACCTCACCCACGGCGGTGCCGTGCGTGAGCACGGGTGGTGCGACGGGCGGGCCGGCGAGGCGCGGTGTCGCGCAGCCGGTGAGCAGGAACAGGCACAGCAGCGCCAGCCGCGACGACATAGCCAACACCCTCCGCGGCAGCCTCATCGCGCCGGTTCCAGTCTGAGCTCCAACGGCGAGGCGCTGTCGGATGTTGCGTCGGCGCTCTCCAGGCAGCCGACCACCGCCGCCGGGCGCGTGCAGGGCCGTAGCCGGGCGCGGCGGTAAAGGACGATCTGATCGGTCCCGTTGATTTCCAGCACCGCCCAGCCGCTGCCGAGCGCGGCGGCGAGGCGGACGCGCTCGGCGCGGTCGCTGTCGTTGAAGGTCAACGCGTCGTAGGCGGCGTCGATGGCGCTGGCGGCGAGGGCGCCGTCGAGCCGGGTCACCGCGCCGACGCGGACAGGCGGCGGCAGCGGCGCCGCGGGGCGCAGGGGGAGCGGGGTGGGCGCGGCGCCGACGGACACGGCGGCGGGCACGGGCACCGGTGCGACGATCGCGGGAGCGGCGGTGGGCCGCGCGGCGTCGCCGGGGGCGGCGAGCGGCGTGGCGGGAGGCGCCATGGGTGCGAGCACGGTGCGCGTCGGCGCTGGCGCGTCGGCGGCCGCCGCCACCTGGGTCGATTCGCAGCGGGCGATGATGTCGTCCTCGCCGACGCTGGCCGGATCCCGCACCCAGCCCTGCCAACGCCGGTCCCAGCGCGGATTGGTATCATCACCGTGCGCGCGCGCGCCGAGGTAGTACTGGCGGTTGCCGATGACCTCGAAGGTGAGGACGCAGACGCCGTCGCCGGTCTCGGCCGGCAGGGTCTTGAGCCCCAGGGAACGGGCCGGGCGTTCGAACACCAGGGTGATGCGGTGACGGCCCGGCGCAACCTCGAAGTGGCCGACGTCGAAGGCGCCGCCGCGCCGCGGCTGTCCGTTGATCTCGCGCACGACGGTGCTGCCGACGTTGATGATTGCGACCTGCGGCGCGGCGCGCGGCGCCCCCTCGTACATCTGCGACGAGCAACCCGCGGCGCTCAGGCAGGCGAGCCCGGCGAGGGACAGCAGGCGGATGAGGTGGGAGGTGCGCACGGGTCGGGTCATTTATCGGTGCGGCCCGACCCACCACAAGCGGCCCCCGGGTGGGCGGCGGCGAAAAGATGGGCGGGCGCGCCGGTGCGCGCCCGCCCGGCCACCTCGTCAGAGGCCCTTGCAGCTGGCGCCGTCGAGGGCGCCGTTGCGCAGCCTCGGTTTGCAGAACGGCTTGCCGCCGGCGGCGGCGATCGGGTTGCCGGTGAAGAGCGCCTCGGCGCACTGGCCGGCGCGCGCCTGCGGACTGGCGACGCCCGGCGAGGGCTGCGCGGCCAGGGCGATCGACACCTGGATGCGCGTCAGCGGCTGCGCCGGCGTGCGCAGCAGGCTGGCGTCCTTCGCCTTGATCTTGAACTGCAGCGCCTGCTTGCTGCCCAGGCGCCCGTCCTTGATCTGGACCGACGCGATGCCGCGCGCCGAGCCGGGCGTGCAGGCCGGCGGCAGCGCGCCGGAGCGATTCCGATACTTCCAGACCTGCGCTACGGCGCCGCCGTTGGTGCTCCAGCCGTCGCCGGCGATGCATCCGGCGCCGCCCGGCAGGCTGACGTCGAGCAGCGCGCCGGCGGCGTCGGCGGCGAAGACGTGCACGCCGTGCACGGCCGGGTTGATCGTCGGCGCGTTCGCCGCCGGGTTGAACAGGCCCTTGAGGAGCAGCGCCTGGCTGCCCGGCTGGCTGAGTAAGCGGGTGGCGGTGAGGCCGAAGGTGCGCGGGAACTGATCCGGCGGCGTCGTCGGGGGCCGGCTCCAGGCGAGCGTCACGCACTCGTCCTGATCATCGCGCTTCTGGTCGTCGTCGACGTCGCTGCAGGTGGGATCGATGGCGTGGACACAGCCGGCGCCGAAGGGGGAGCAGCCGTCGAAGGTGCAGACCTCGCCGTCGTCGCAGTTGCTGGGTCCGCCGCCGCCGCAGACGCCGCCGCTGCACGCCTCGCCGGTGGTGCAGGTGTTGGCGTCGTTGCAGGGCGCGGTGTTGGGTGGATGACTGCAGGCGCCGGCGGCGCAGACGTCGTCGGTGCACGGGTTGGCGTCGGCGCAGTTGAGCGACGAGCCGCGGCAGGCGCCGTTGCTGCACATGTCGGCGATGGTGCAGGTGTCGCCGTCATCGCAGCTTCCGGCGGTCGGGAAGCCGATGCAGCCGAGGGAGGGGAAGCAGGCGTCGGTGGTGCAGACGTTGCCGTCGTTGCAGGTCACCGTGGTCCCGCCACCGCACACGCCGGCGCTGCAGACCTCGCCGCTGGTGCAGGCGTTGAAGTCGGTGCAGGCGCCACTGCGCGCGACATGCGAGCAGGCGACGAAGTTGTCGCAGCTGTCGACGGTGCAGTCGTTGCCGTCGCTGCAATCGGCGCTGGTCTCGCAGATGCGGCAGGGTGGCAACAGCAGGTCGAGCACCAGCGTCGCGGCGGGGGTGAAGGCGGCGCCGCTGAGCAGGGGCGGGTTGGCGCGCGGGCCGTACTCGAGGCGGTTGACGCCGCCGGAGGTGAAGGAGCCGCGGACGCGGAGCTGGTCGTTGGCGCGCAGGAGGATCGCGCCGCCGGCGCCGAGGGCGCGAGTCACCGCGCGCGCCGCCACGTCGATCTTGCAGCCGCTCAGACTGATGTCGCCGCCGCTATCGACGATGGCGGCGCCGCCGCTCGCGTCGATCGTTCCCGAGTGGGTCAGCGTGCCGGCGGCGGTGAGGTCGACCAGGGTCGCGCCCGGGCTGATCGGCGAGCGGCCGGTGGCGTTGATGATGCCGGCGACGTTGATATCGCCGAGCGACGTGAACGCGAGGTCGCCGGCGCCGCTGTCGCCGCCGTCGAGCTGGACGACGCCGCCTGCCGTGAGGTCGATCAGCGTGCGCGCGGTGACGTCGAGGTCGCCGCCCTCGCCCTCGGTGCCGGTGCCGCTCATCAGCAACTCGCCGCTGATCAGGGCGCGGCCGGCGTCGACGAGGAGGAAGCCGCCGGAGCAGTCGAGGCCGCGGCCGCGGATGTCGATCGGCCCGACCAGGGTGGCGTCGGTGCCGGCGAAGACGTCAACGTCGCCGCCGTCACCGCAGTTCTCGCCGTCGTTGGCGCCGCGCGCGAACAGCGAGTGGATGGTCACCGCGCCGGCGGCGTTGAAGGCGGCGATGCCCCCGTCGCCGAATTCGCTGCTGCCCGAGAGGTCGAGATTGGCGACGCGCATGTCGCCGCCGCTGACGGCGTCGACGAAGCCGCCGCCGCTCTGGCCGCCGGTCACGTCGATCACGCCGGTGAGGTCGAGGTCGTCGGCGGCAAACGCGTCGATGGTGCCGCCGCCTCCCTGTGTCCCGCCGGGCATGCTGATCTGGCTGCTCAGGGCGACGTCGTCCGCCGCGTGCAACGTCAAGGTGCCGCCCGAGGCGAGCAGACCGTCGGCGCTCAGATTGATGCGGCCGCTGCCGCTGATCGAGCCGACGGCGGTGCGCAGGGTCAGGCTGCCGGCGTCCGCGCCGGTGAGGCGGACGTCGCCGAGGCCGGTGGTGCCGGTCAGTTGGATGGCGTTGACCGCTTCGATCACCACCGTCCCGCCGGGACCGCCGACCGCCGTGCCCTTGATGACGCCGTCGCCGACAATGCGGAAGGTGCCGCAGCGGATGGTCAGGGAGCCGAGCGCCCCGCTGGGCTGCGGCAACATGGTGAGCTGCTTCTGCAACACCACCGTGCGGCTGCCGAAATCGAGCACCAGGTTGGCGTCGGCGGCCTTGTCACTGGCGATCGTGCACGGGTCGCCGGTGCAGAAGTCGTTCGGATTGCTGAGCGCCGAAGCCCCGCCGGCAGCCCCGAGCAGCGCCGCGGCCGCCAGCAGCATCGCGCCGCGAAAACCTCGCGTTGGACTGACCATCGCTCACGCCCTTCCGCCGCCCTGATCGCCCCGCCGCGGCCACCGCCGCGCCGCACGACGGGCCTGGAGTACCAAGGCGCGGCGGCATGATCCAGTGCGAATCGCTGCCATGAATCGCACTACTGGCGTGCGCTTCTCCGGGGGGGCCGCCCTCTGGGGCAGCAGAGGACGGCCGTTCACTCCGGGGGGTACGCCCTTGCGGGCGCCGGATCTGACCAGGGCAACCTATCGAAATGCCGCTCGATATCTAGCTGGGAGTTTCCCGCATAGGGCTAGGGAAATCCCCTAGTCGCCATTATTGCTGCTGGTCGCCATTCGGCGGCCGGATGCGCAGCTCGACGCCAGCCAGGCGCTCCATGACCTCGACGATGTCGGTGAAGTCGCGCTCGCCGAGGCCGGCAGCGACGGCGGTGACGAAGGCCTGCGCGACCTGCGCCGCGGCCGGCGTCGGGACGCCAAGGTCGCGCGCGACGTCGAGCAACAGGCCGGCGTCCTTGGCCGCCAGTGCGAGGGCGAACTGGGTCGGTCGGCCGCGCTCGTTGATGCCCTCGACCATGCGCTCGGTGAAGATGTTGCCGGCGCCGCCGGTGCGGATGACCTCGACCATGGTGCGCACGTCGATGCCGGCCTTGGCGGCGACGGCGAGGCCTTCGAGCGACAGCCAGGTGGCGGAGAACGCCATCAGGCTGTTGACCAACTTGGCGACGTTGCCGAGGCCGAGCCCGCCGACGTGGAACGTGGCACGGCCGAGGGTCTCGAGCAGCGGCCGCACGCGCGCCACCGGCGCCGCCTCGCCGCCGACCATGAACACCAGCATGCGCGCCTGCGCCCCGGGCGCGCCGCCAGTGAGCGGCGCCTCGACCAGATGGCGGCCGGCGGCGGCGCAGCGCGCGCCGACGGCCCGTACCACGGCGGGGGCGTTGGTGGAGAGGTCGACGAGCACCGTATCTGGCGGCGCCGCGGCCAGCCAGGCCTCGGCCACCGCCTCGAAGATGCGCGGCGTCGGCAGCGAGGTGAAGGTCACGACGCTGTGCGCCGCCACCGCCGCCGCGTCGGCCGCCGCCGTCGCGCCGCGCGCGACCAGCGCGGCGACGCGCGCCGCATCGCTGTCGTACGCCGCGACGGCGTGGCCGTCGGCGAGCAGATTCGCCGCCACCGCGCCGCCGATGTTGCCGAGGCCGATCACCCCGATTGCCGTCATCGCGTCCTCCCTGCGCCGCAGCGTCTA
>Ga0209591_10006067_pt1 | contig 13440 bp, 9 predicted proteins | sample MAT01_FD_187207 | JGI IMG/M metagenome (GOLD analysis project Ga0209591, IMG submission 187207) | Freshwater microbial communities from Lake Fryxell liftoff mats and glacier meltwater in Antarctica - MAT-01 (SPAdes) (version 2) | ecosystem: Environmental > Aquatic > Freshwater > Ice > Liftoff...
ATAGAAAGGTATATCAATGATCCTCATCATGGGTGAGAATATTGGAGGCGAATAAATTCGCACGAGTCGGATTTCCCCCGCGCTCTTAAGAGACGCGGCTCCCATCCTTCCCGCTATCCCCTGGTGGTTGTTAACGAGGAAACATGAACTCAGATATGAGTTTAGGGCGTTTGTCACCCATTTCTATATGAAACTGGGGAATTGTGTTCCCTGTGAGAGTCAGGGAACGAGAAAAACACGAAAATTTAAACTTTCGCCGCAGCAGCATTTGGTAAACTCACTTTCAACCGCTTAAACATCGCTTCCCGCGCTTGGACAGCAAGATGATCATCTAAAGGTTGTAACGTAATTTCCTGCTGATACTTTAGCCGCAATGCTGTTTGAATTAACCAATCGGCGACAAAAGGATTTTTTGGTAATAAAGGGCCGTGAGAATAAGTAGCGATCGCATTCTGATAAAATGCTCCCTCAGTCCCATCTTCACCATTATTTCCCAAACCATACACCACGCGCCCCAATGCTTCCACTTTCCCCAGTTTGGTGCGTCCGCCGTGATTTTCAAAGCCTACCAAATACGGTGTGCTACCCGTCATCTCTTTTAAATCTCGCGCCAAACGTGAAGCTGTCACTTCAATTACCAAGTTACCAATACAACGCTTAGTATTTTCACCAGGATGTACGGAAACTAAATCGAGTATTCCCAAACCATCAATCCTTTGTCCCAAGCCTGGTTCATAATAGTGTCCCAGTAATTGGGGGGAACCACAGGTAAATACTCCCGGTGTTCCATTTTCAATTTTCTCGCGCATAGCGTCAGCTTTTGCACCTTGCAAGTCACGCATGACAATTTCTTGCTGACGATCTTGTGCGCCACCACCAACTATGACATCTACAGTTTTAATATCTGCGGCTGTAGCATTTTGATCTAGGGGTAATACTTTAACATCGTATCCCCGCCACTGAGCGCGACGTTCTATAGTAATTACATTACCGCGATCGCCATAAGTACTCATCAGCGTCGGATAAAGCCAACCTATTGTTAATTCCAATTGTTCAAAACTCATATTGTTGGGGACTGGGGAATAACTGATGACGAATGACCAATAACAAATTTAAAGGATTTTCCGCCCAGTCAAAACTTCTCGCACTTCTAGCATGGCTGAATAGGTGGGCAGAATGTGCAGAGTTTCATTCTCTGGTGTATGCTCTAATGCAGTAGCGATCGCTTGTCGCAAATCTTCTTCCACAATCAAATTTAACTTACTCTCAAGGGAGTTTTGGCTGTAACGTAGACGTAGAGCCAAATCATAGACGCGATCGCCACTCACTACTAAAGTCCCGCCGCGTTCGACTAATTTTTCGGTATCCACGTCCCAAATCCAGGATACATCAGTACCATCGGGCGTGCGATCGTTTAATACCAGCAATGTGGTTTTATCTGTGCTTTGAGTAACTACGCGAATGGTTTCATTCGTTCCCACAGGATTTTTTGATAACAATATCCGCACTCGTTTACCGTTAATTACTAAATCTTCCGCACGACCAAAGGCAGCTTGAAACGTATTAATAGTATCTCTGATTGTGACTTCATCAACTCCCAACTCAATAGCCGCAGTAGCAGCAGCCAAAGTATTATATTTGTTGTACAAACCAACAAGAATCTGTGACCATTCACTACTTTCTAGAGTCGGTTTACTTTTGCTAAAACCACACTTTGGACAAGTAAAATCTCCCAAATGAGACAAATAAACGCCCTTGTAATCTAGAGAATGTCCACATTTGGGACAATAAATAGAATCAACAGCGTGAGGAATTGCTTCTAAATAATGTTCTGGTTCATTCAAGCCAAAGAATAAAACCCGTTGAGGTAACTGCTGACCAAGGTTAGATAAAGTTGGGTCATCAGCATTGGGAATTACCACTGTTTCTGGTGGTAGGGTAGAAATAACTTTTGTCCAACGCTTACTAATTGTGTCTACTTCGCCGTACCTATCGAGTTGGTCGCGGAACAAGTTTAAACAGAGAATAATTCGCGGCTGGAGTGGCGTTAATACTCTTGGGACAATATTTTCATCAACTTCCAAAATGGCGTAATCAGCATTTAGCGTACCTAGTAAATTGGTGCTTTCTAACAGCGCTGTCATCAAGCCATTTTCCAGATTTGCACCCGTTGAATTATGAGTGACGCGGTAGCCTTTGCGTTCTAGTATTGTGCATAAAAGCAGCGCTGTAGTGGTTTTGCCGTTAGTACCGGCAATTAAAATCACCCCATTTTTAACTTGCTGACTCAATAATTGTAAAAGTTGGGGTTCAATGCGACGAGCAATCGAGCCTGGTAATACACTAGCAGCACCCAGACGGAGCGATCGCACTATAAAGGTTACACTCTTTGCCACTGACACCGCTAAACCCAATCGCAGCCTATCTATGAATTGTATTTTCTTTCCCACATTGGTATCCTAGTCGAATGGCAGTTGCTAATTAAAAGTATTTAATTGCAAATTTAATATGCGTGAGTTTAGCGAATCCTGACTGAAAAAGCCAGCCTTTACTCAAGTTAGAAGTTCTACCTCCAGTCAGATATTGATCCAGAGGCTCGATGAGTGCATTCCCATGCGGAGCATGGGAACGAGGAAGGGGGCGGGGGGAGAGTTAGTACCTCAATCACCTCGGAACTCGGTTCATCGACTTTGGAACTCGGTTCATCGACTTTGGAACTCGGTTCATCGACTTTGGAACTCGGTTCATCGACTTTGGAACTCGGTTCATGGACTTTGGAACTCGGTTCATCGACTTCGGAACTCGGTTCATGGACTTCGGAACTCGGTTCATGGACTTCGGAACTCGGTTCATGGACTTCGGAACTCGGTTCATGGACTTCGGAACTCAGTTCATCGACTTCGGAACTCGGTTCATGGACTTCGGAACTCGGTTCATGGACTTCAGGACTCCGTTCATGGACTTCGGAACTCGGTTCATGGACTTCAGAACTCCGTTCAACTCCATCATCCACTTACAAGAGATAATCTCAGTAGGCGTTATCTTAAAAAATAGTGCGTGGGCGTAATTACATATCCAGCCCAGTTTGCCGAATTCAGCACAAACTCACAACAAGTAGTAGCTTGCAAGGTTCCTTTTGATGAATAGCACAAAGTTTCTTTTTTTACATAAACAAATTACTGGCTGGCGAAGGTGGTTGTCCAAATGCCTGTTGTTGCTTGCAAGTCTTTTCATTATAAGTATGCAACCTGCATCTGCTGGTCTTAATAATGATTTATATGATGGCAACATCTTTGTAGTTTATGCTGGCAATGGTTCATTGGTTCCTCCCAGACAGACACTAGCACAGGCTTTAGCGGAACATAAACCCATCTTTTTGGCCTTTTATTTGGATGACAGCAGCGATTCTAAAAGATACGCTATTTCCATTTCACGGGTACAGGAATTCTATGGTCGGGTAGCAGAAATTATGCCGATTAATGTAGATTCTATCCCGCTTAAACAGACCTACAACCCTACAGAAACAGGATATTACTATTCTGGGGGTGTTCCTCAAGTGGTGGTGTTCAATAAATCAGGTGAGGTAGTTTTAAATAAAAAAGGTCAAGTACCTTTTGAAGAGATAGACGATCAATTTCGTAAAATCTTTGATTTAGTACCACGCACTAAAACTGAAACTGAAACAGCACAGCTAAAACGGCGAGCCTTTAATGAGTTTAGTAGTGAGTTAGCTAAGTAACTTATGGGGTAGACCAAATTGGTCTGCCCTAATTTTTAGTGATATCTGTTACTACATTGCCGCCGATGTCAAAGCATAATATTTAAATATCTGTGTTAACAGATTAGAAAGTTAATAATGACCAATGACGAACTAGAGTGTATTCTAATGTCAAAGGTTTACACCGCCCAGGAGCTAATTCAAATTTTGGCAGATGAACGCCAAGCCTGCCTCAAAGGAAAACGCCTAAAATTAGAAATACCAGTCTCTGGCAATCCTGTAATTGACCAGTTTCTCATCACTGATGGGCTGCAACAGTTCACTGCCTATCAAGATTTCAAGGCTGCAATTCATGAATATCAGAGGGAAAATCAAGTTTCAGGTATTATCTGGCGTGAGGTAATAGTCAAAGGTAAAAACTTGAACTATCCCGAAGTAGACAGCGAGTTAATAGCCCTCACTAGTGACTTAGAGATATTAAAAACTGCTAAAAATTATATCGTAGAATTTTGGTATGAAGTCTCTATGGGGATGGATTTATACTTGAGTTTCAATAATAATAAACAGTACCAACAAATTGCCACATCTGATGTAGAGAGAATTGTTCAAATAACAGAATGGGCAGGTTTGTGTAAGTGGGAAAATTCTAGCTTTTTGGAAATGATTTTGCAGCTAGGGTGGGGTAAACCAGAAGAAGCTTGTTATAAGCGTGGAAGACCGCAATCGGGTAGTGAATATATTCATGCAGTCAATCCTGGTAATCACCCTATTGGTTGAGCGAAGAGGCAGGGGGTAGGAGGGAAAAACCATATTATCTCCGCTTGATTGCTTATTAAACTCGAAGAACCCCACCCCGCCAAAGCTATGCTTTGTCTCCCCTCCCGAAGAGCGGGGAGGGGTTGGGGGTGGGGTGCAATGACTGTGGAAATCGTGACTAATTATGCGGACATGATATCAGGATTTAACAAAAAGTTTTCTCAAAAACTCTTTCTTTCCTCCTGCCTTCTGCCTCCTGGCTGCTTCAAAATTAATTCTGTCCGATGAGATTAACGATCGCAGAAGCTAAATCTGCTGGATCGACGGGTTTAGATAGGTGTTTTTGAAATCCTGCTGCCATTGCTTGGTTATAGTTAATTTCTCCAGCATAAGCAGTCAATGCGATCGCAGGAATTTGCCCGCCTTGCTCTGGCGGTAATTTTCTCACCTCGCAAAGCAGCATATAGCCATCCATCAAGGGCATTCCAATATCGCTTAACAAAATATCTGGCTTTGATTGCACTAGTATCTCCAGCGCTTCACTGGCTGATTCAACTGCTGTTACAGTTGCGCCATATTGTTCTAGCGCAAAGCTAAAAAACTCTCGCACATCTGCTTGATCGTCTACAAGCAGAATTTTTACTCCAGCAAGTAATGTGTCATCAGTATTGAGTTCTGCTTGAGAAGCCTCACCACTGCTGACTCGCAACTCAGAATTTTTCAGCAAAGGTAGTCTGACTGTAAAGGTAGCCCCCTGTCCTTCTCCCAGACTCTCTGCTTGAACTGTACCACCGTGAAGTTCTACTATATGGCGCACAATTGCCAGTCCCAATCCCAGCCCCCCAAATATCCTGGTTGTCTTGGCATCTGCTTGTCGGAAGTAGTCAAATACGTAAGGCAAAAATTCCAGCATGATTCCCTTACCTGTATCAATCACCTGAATTTGGGCATCTAACCCAACTTGCTCTAGACGCACTTCTACTCGTCCTTCTGTGGGTGTGAATTTAACGGCATTGGAGAGGAGATTCCACATCACTTGTTGCAAGCGATCGCTATCGCCGAGAACTTTGCCGATATCATGACTTAACACCGTTTTAATTTCAATTGATTTGGCTTCTGCTGCTAAACGCACCGTTTCTAGTGCAGATGCGATCGCTACTTTCAAATCCACTGCATAGAGATTTAACCTGACTTTACCTTGTAAAATCCGCGAAACATCAAGTAAATCTCCAATAAGTTGGGTTTGTAACTTGGCATTACGCTCGATTGTTTCCAATGCCCGGATTCTAGTGGCTTCGTCAAAATTGCGGGTTCTGAGTAACTTCGCCCATCCTAAAATCGGATTTAGGGGAGTTCTAAGTTCATGGGAAAGGACAGCGAGAAATTCATCCTTAATTCGGTTGGCTGTCTCGGCTTGCGCCCTTGCAGTTTTTTCGGCTTCGTAAAGTTGAGCGCGGGCGATCGCTTGGGCACACTGTTGTCCCAGTGTCAACATAAATCCCCGGTCTTCTTCGTTAAATATTTGTCCAGTGGCAAAGCTTAATCCCAGTCCCCCAATTACTTTGCCTTCTGCTATCAAGGGAATGGAAGCCCAGGCATTATTCCCTGTGAGAGCCACAACATCTGCTAAGTTTGGATATCTAGCAATCATGGCTGCTAAATTTTCTAAAAAAATCGGCTGCCCAGTTCTGACTGTTTCTGCTATTTGGTTAGGTGCAGTGATGGGAAAATTTGCCCAGGTATCTATGAGTGATTGCGAATAGCCAATTGCTTGCACAATTTTTAGGGTAGTATGTCCCTCGGTAAGTAAGACAACGCAACCAGCAGTGGCTTGCAAGGCGGCAATCCCTTGGTTCACCACTACATCAGCCACCTGCTGCGGAGTTAGTGCTTCTGAGAGAGCGGCAGTTATTCTTTGTAAAAGTAGCGTGCGATTGACAGACCGTTCAGTTTCCTGGTACAATCTTGCGTTGTCGATCGCTATTGCCGCCCGACGAGCAATATCCTCTGCTAAAGCCAAGTCTGTTTGTTGGTAGTGCCGACCTGACTCGGCTGTGAAAAAAGAGATTGCTCCAAATAATTGCCCACGGGAACGAACTGGAATCACCATTAAAGAAGAAATACCCAGGCTTCGCAGCAATTGCAGATGTTCCTCATTTTGAGCCATCTGGACAAAATTATAGTCAGATAATTCGGGATAAAAGATAGAGATTCCCAATCCTAGCTGCTCTACAAGCTGTTTTGTTCTAGCTTTGGGTGGATAACGCCGTCGGATTTCGTCTAAAATACTTTGTTTTGTGGGATCGGCAATTGCGATCGCAATTTGCTTACTTGACCAATCTTCCTGGAAAACATCTACAATACACCAGTCGGCTAAGGTAGGAACTGCTAAATTAGCCACACTTTTCAAGGCGATTTCATAATCCAAGGAGGCAGCTAATAAAGTGCTGGCTTCAACTAAAAAGTTTTGTGTAGTTTCAACTCGTTTGCGTTCACTAATATCCTCAATAATGCCTAATGCATACTTTGGTTGTCCGTTATCATCCCAAACTGCTGACGACGTTAGATTTACCCAAACAATGGAACCATCTTTGCGGATGTAGCGCTTCTCTAGGGAATAACCACTAATTTCTTTTGCTAAAACTCGTAGTGCATTTTCCCAATCAATTTCTAAATCGTCAGGGTGGGTAATTTCCTGGAAGTTCATCTGGATTAACTCTTCATGGCTATACCCAGTAATCTCGCACAGGGCAGGATTAACCTGAATAAATCGTCCATCCAACGCTATCAGAGTAATGCCCACAGCTGCCTGGTTGAACATTGCCCGGAATCTCTCTTCGCTTTCCCGCAAGGCAACTTCTGTTTGTTTTGCTGCTGTCACATCTGCCAAAATAATCCCAATTCCTACCGTTTCCCCCATTGGGTTGTTGACTGGGTAATAGTTGCCCAGCCAGTAGCCGTAACGTTCTGGTTGTTCTCTTGTGTTACCACTGATTTCTACATTCAGCAGTGGTTCTCCAGTATCCAACACGCGCTGTAAGTGTAGTTTCGACTCAGTGGCCATTGCTGGCAACACTTCCCCAAATTTGCGTCCTAGATGTTCTTCTATGGTTAAACCGTTAATGTCAGCGAAAACTTGATTAATTCGGATATATCGCAGTTCCCGATCCAAAAAGCATACGGCAACGGGAGCTGCTGCTAAGAGCGCATCTAGAAGAGATAGAGATTCCGCATAATGGACTAAAGCCTTGTGGATATCTCGATAAAGTCGGGCATTTTCCACTGCTAAGGCAGCACGATGGCTAATATCTGTTGCTAAAGTTAGGTCAGTGCGATCGTAGCGACGGTCTGATTCGGTGCTGACAAAGGTAATAGTGCCGAGGACTCGCCCTTGTGCAATTAACGGCACAATCATCAGAGACTTCATCCCCAATTGCCGAGCAAGTTCTAAGTGTTCTTGATTCTGAGTACTTGCCACTAATAGCGAGTCAGATACCTCTGAGATTAATTTGCTTTGCCCGGTTTGCAGTACTTTAGTAATTGCACTTGCACCTTTGTAATCTATTGCATACTCCTGAAGTTTACGCGCCAACTCCGCTTTGGATGGGTCTGTATGGGCAATGGGTAGGCGGCGAATAGAACCATCTTCATTTAAAATATCAACGCTACACCAATCAGCAAATTGGGGAACTGAGATTTTAGCGATTTGTTTTAAAGTTTCTTCGTAATCTAGCGAAGTAGAGAGAAAATTACTAATTTCGGCGATATAGCGGAGTCTTTCCTCAGCCTGCTTACGCTCTGTAATATCAAGAACAAAAAAAGCTCCTCTATCTACAGTTCCTTCAAAGTGGCTAGCACCTATCAAAATTGGCAAGCGTGAGCCGTCTTTACGGATATATTCCTTTTGATATGGTGTGCAAAAGGAACTGTCTTGAAATTGAGTCAGTGCTTGCTCATCGAGTAGTATGTATTCTCTAGGAGTTAGGTCTTGCCAGCGAAGTGTTCCGGCAAGTAATTCTTCACGGGTATAACCCACCATATTCAGCAAGGCATCGTTAGCATCTGTAATCCTACCGTTTCTATCCCAGAAGCCAATACCAATCATATTGGACTCAACCACGCTGCGAAACTTCGCTTCGCTTTCTTGCAGTGCTTGCTCAGTTTGTTTCAGTTGAGTAATATCAATTGAACTAAAGCCCACTCCTAATAACTGCCCATCCGGTAAACACACCGGATAATAGCTGACAAGACCATAACGATATACTCCAGGAGGATAGGTTTCACCGCTCACTTCCTGGTTGAGTAAGGTCTGCCTGGTTTGCATTACTTGCTCAAAAACAGGCTCAATTTGCGCTGCCCATTCTGGTAGTACTTCCCTAAAGGTGCGACCAATATGTTGACTTTGCGGTACACCATTGGTAACTGCTAACGCTTCATTAACATGAATGTAGCGAAGTTCAGTATCGAGAAAAGCCAGCGCCACTGGTGAACTAGTAACCCAAGCATTGAATAAAGCCAGAGATTCGTCTTTTTCCTGAACGGCTTGCTGAAGTTCTTGGTGCAACCTGGATTTTTCTAGTTCTGCCTGCTTGCGCTCAGTAATATTTACTGCTGCACAGGTAATACCCTGAATGCTATTGTCTACATCTTTTAGCGGTTCAACCAGTAAATCATAATAACGATTTTCTCCACCAATTGTCAGATAAACCTCTTCACGGGTTGAAACACCAGTCTCTAGTACTTTCTGCTTAATTGCTATCAATTGCTCTGCTACTAAGGCGGGAAATAATTCATCATCAGACTTACCCAGCATTTCTTCAGCAGTGTCTAGACTTTGAGGATTATGAATCCACTGATATCGTAAATTGCGATCCTGTTGAAAGACTACAATATCTGAACTACTTAACGCTAATCGAAATCGCTCCTCACAAACTCTCAGCTTTTGGAGATTTCCATCAGCCCGGCTTTTAGCAGTCTTTAATGCATCACATAGGATACTAAAGAGCAATCCTTGTAATGCAAACAACCCAATTCGCACAGAATTAGATAGGTCAAAACTCAGATCATAAGCTGGCGGGAGAAAGAAGTAATCGCTCAGTAACGCAGACAAGGAAGTTGCTAACAGCCCTGATTTCAAACCACCATACCAAGCACTCACCATTACAGCGCTAAAAAACAGCAAGAAAGGAGTTCCATTCATGCTTAACCAGGGGTCTAGCATCAACATCAGCACTAATGCAAGTGCGACAATTAATACAACAATGCCATAACGCAGTAACTGGGAATAACGAATATGGGGCATGAAAATCTTTTGGAACAACTAATACTTATTGCAAAGACTGTATACACCCTAAGCTAGTTTGCAAATTTTAGTAACTTATCTACAGATAGATTTTTATTGAGTTTGAGAAACATCTTTTGTTAGAAGCTAATTTTTCAACAATATAGTATAGGAAGTAAAAAAATATCGTTAGTTTTATTTATATATAGCAATCCTGTTTGATTCGTCAAAAGTGTAAGTTACAGATTAATTGGTATTAACAAATATACTAAGACTTAAGGTGCTGTAGGGGCAATTCATGAATTGCCCCTACGACAGACGCGGTTTTTTCCAGCGCCCATATTTGGTGTTTTATGTCAATGCGTAATAGCCTTTTCAAGGTGGGTAAAAATTTTGGTCAATAAATTCCTATTTCCGCTCTTTTCTCTGTGTTCTCTGCGACTCTGTGGTTAGATAAATTACTTTTAAACCGCAGAGGCACAGAGAACACAGAGAGAAAAAAGAGATTTTTCGAGTCACCTTGAAAGGGCTAGTCCTACATAGTTCAATACTGTTACTAATTTTTCAAGATGCGCTGCTTCATGAGTTGCCATTAAAGATATTCTGATCCGACTTGTGGGCACTGTGGGGGGACGAATTGCTGGAGCAAAAATGCCAGCATCTCTTAACTGTTTTCCAGCTTTGAGGGCATCTATCGCACTGGGCAATTGAAAACATAATATAGGTGATTCTGAAGGCAATAATTTTAAATTAGGTAATTGTTGCAGCAAATTTTTCAAGTAATGTACATTTTGCCACAATTGGGCCCGGCGTTGCGGTTCTTGTTGCACTATTTTGATTGCTGCTAAGGCCGCAGCCGTATCAGCAGGTGAAAGTCCAGTGGTGTAAATCCAAGTGGGTGCGCGGTTCCGTAAGAAATCAATTAGGGCGCTACTTCCTGCTACATACCCGCCTAGACTACCTAAAGCTTTACTCAACGTCCCAACTTGAATTAACTGTTTTCCTGTACATCCAAAATGTTCGACACACCCAGCGCCAGTTTTTCCTAATACCCCAGTGGCATGAGCTTCATCAACTAGCAGCATACAGCTAAACTCATCAGCGATCGCCAACAGTGCTGGCAACGGACATAAATCGCCATCCATGCTGAAGACAGTATCAGTAAGAATCAAACAGCGTCGGTAGTTTTGTCGCTGTTGACTCAACTGAGTTTTTAATACTGCGATATCACAATGTGGGTATTCCACAAATACTGCACCACTGAGAATCGCTCCATTTTTCAGACTGGAATGATTGTACTGGTCAGATAAAATTAAATCACGCTTGCCTACAAGGGCGGTAATTGTACCCAAATTGGCTAGATACCCGGAACTAAATACCAAGGCATCTTCTGTTTGTTTGGTAGATGCGATCGCCTCCTCTAACTCCCTGTGTAATTCCCGATGCCCACTGAGTAATCTAGAACCAGTGCTACCAGTCCCAAATTCAGCGATCGCAGCAGTTGCGGCTGCCATCAATCGCTCATCCCCAGCCAATCCCAAATAGTCATTGCTGGCAAAATTAATTACCTCTTGCCCAGCTAAAACCACCGTTGCACCCGGACAACCGTGGATTGTTTGTACTGAACGATACCAGTTAGCCCGATGAATCGTTGCTAGAGATTCATCTAGCCATGCATAAGGATTTGGAAGCATTGGGTATTGGGCATTGGGCATTGGGCATTGGGCATGGGGCATTGGGCATTGGGCATTGGGCAATTAAACTTGTTCGCTGCTAAGATGAGCGATCGCTTGTTTAATCCAATCTTCGACGTAGGCATCTTTGGGTAAGCCGATATCTTCACTTACTACATGCAGGGCGTGACTGACCTCATGGGCAGTATATCCCAAGGCGAAGAGAGTCATTTGCACCTCTTCGAGAATTCCCGGTGCTGGGCCACCTGTGGCGACGAAGAACCCGGCTGATTTGCGCCACTCGACTAATTTGCTTTTTAGTTCCAAACAGATGCGTTCAGCGATTTTCTTACCGACACCGGGAGCCTGAATTAAGATTTGGGTATTGCCAGCGATAATTGCTTGGACTAAATCTGGTAGTTCTAGAGTGTCCAGGAGTGCGATCGCTAAGGCTGCACCAATACCGGTGACAGTCAGCAAATGGCGAAATAAATCGCGTTCGGATGGCGAAGCAAAGCCATAAAGTAACGGCACTTCTTCACGAATTTGGAAATGGGTAAAAATTTGCGCCACTCCTCCCGACTCTGGTAACTGGTTTGCTAGGCGTTGAGGAACTTGCAAATCATACCCCAAGCCATTCACTTCCAGAGTCAGAATCACGCGATTAGCGCCAATTGTTTGGATACCAGCGACTATACCTTTTAGATAACTAATCATTACAAGAAACCAAAATATTTTAATCCTTCGATAATTCCACCTGCACAAAAACATGAAGCCAGGTAGCGGCGGGTAGCGGGATACTCATTGTGCCATTGGAGTAACTCTTTTCGGGCATTCCCCACAATGATTCCCCGTTCGTTGCCTACAGCAAATAAAGCAATATCATTACCTGAATCACCACAGACAACTGTTTGTTCTGCTGCAAATTTCCACTTCTGGCGTAAAAACTGCATTGCCTGACCTTTATCGCTGCTATGGGGTACAATGTCAAGGTCAATACCGCTACTGTAGATTAACTTTACATTTAATTTAAATTTCTGCAACTCCGCTTCAAGTTGTGGGAGAACATTTGTAGATAAATCTTGTTCTAGGAAAAAGCTCACTTTAAAGGGACGTTGTTCTGAATCTGGTTGCCGAACTAACTCACGGTATTTTCTAGTGATAGATAATACAGTTTCTCGTTCCCATCCCGGTGAGAGGATTTCTGACCAACCTGAGTCTGGAATATCAGTACCATCAAGGTAAATTTCTGTACCCACAGAAAGGACAAGGGCATCCGGTTGCAAGAGATTTTTTTGAGCTTGGAGTTCTTTGTAAAGTACAGGCGATCGCCCGGTAGAATAAACGATTTTTGTACCGTATTCTTGGCGATGTTGACTCAGCAGTTGATTTAGTTCTGCTAAGGCGCTGTCATCGCCTACAGTCCGATACACCAGGGTGTCATCTAAGTCAGTTACAAAAAGAAATTTAGCCATAACACCTTTTTTGTTAGTTTTACCATCAAAAAGTTTATGTCCTTTTTGCACTTATCTAGCAACGCCCCATAACCGCCCATCAATTGATCTGCTCAGTTCTTGCGCTCTAATGCGTCCAATGAAACACGAAAAAGCTCATCCTGTAAGCTTCAGGATGAGCTTTTATTTGGATAGAACTGAATTTTTTCTGCCTACTATAATTTCATTAGGAACGCAAATTTAATAACGTGCAATTCTTATTTAACTTGGAATGGTGCGTTACGCTCCGCTAACACACCCTACTTTTGCACTTTATTTAATCCACATTCCTTACAACGATTGCTACAAACGCTTAAGCATTTCTTATAAATGAAAGAGCAATTGCTGCGAAAGTCAAGTGTTTCCAGGATTATGGCTTGATGTATCAGCATTAGTTGCAGGAAATATGCGACAGGTATTAGCAGTGTTGCAGAAAGGGCTAAGTTCAGTGGAGCATCAAATGTTTATTCAGCAAATAAGTATTTAAAAAGGGTTAAACCGAATCATTTTAAGGAAGGG
>Ga0209591_10006068_pt1 | contig 13439 bp, 10 predicted proteins | sample MAT01_FD_187207 | JGI IMG/M metagenome (GOLD analysis project Ga0209591, IMG submission 187207) | Freshwater microbial communities from Lake Fryxell liftoff mats and glacier meltwater in Antarctica - MAT-01 (SPAdes) (version 2) | ecosystem: Environmental > Aquatic > Freshwater > Ice > Liftoff...
CGCGCGTCTCGCCGACCGCGACCTGGTGCTCGACGTGCAATGTCAGGGGGACCAGTTCGCTGCGATCGCAAAGGCGCTGGCGGACGTGCCGGTGCGCGTGGTGGTCGATCACCTCGGCCGCCCGCATCCCGAGAAAGGTGTGGATGCGCCCGGCTTTCGCGCGCTGCTTGGGATGGCGGCAAGCGGACGCGTTGTGGTGAAGCTCTCCGGGCCCATGCGCTGCTCGCGCGAAGCCGCCCCGTATCGCGACCTCGATCCTTTTTGCACGGCATTGCTGCGCGAATATTCGGCGCGGCAACTCGTGTGGGGCTCCGATTGGCCGTTTCTGCGCAGCGACCGCCGCTTCGACTACGGACCGCTACTGACTTGGCTGGCGCGCGTCGTGCCGCAGGAGAGCGACCGCCGATTGCTGCTCGTGACGACACCCGCGCGCTGGTTCGGCTTCGCTTAAACCGGCAGCAACGCGGTTCATCCACCCACCAATAGTGGTATCGACCAAGCTTCCAACCCGGATTTCAACGCTACGATTGGTAGGGCGGTTGGGCGCACGTCATACTGATCCGCGGCGCGGCCAAGCTTGGCCGTTCAGCGGGCTTGCGCCACTGGCAGCCAGATCTCGTTGCGGCGCATGAACCAGGGCGTGAACGGCGCGTTGTAGCGCGCGTACACCGGCTCGCCCGTCCATGCCAGGTCGGCAGCGCGCAACGCCACCTTCAACTTGGCCAAATGTTCTTCGTAGTTCGACTGCGACCAAAAGCCCGAGTAGCGAATGACGGCCACCTGCGCCGGCACCACCTCGCGCAGTTGAACACGCGCATCCAGGGGTTCGGGTGCGCTAGCCACGGTCACTCCCTTGGGCAGCACGAACTGCACCACGAAACCGCCGGGTGCGGCGGTCTGCGTGACCGGCGCCGTCATCTCCAGCTTCACCGGGGTGGCCGCCTGTGTCACCGGCGCCGTCATTGCGAACTTCCGCTCGCCCTTATTTTTGCCGAAGATATAGCCCGCCAGGATCGGGAACGCCTGGTTGCCCGCTTCGCCCGCCGGGCCGGCCACCACGACCTCGGCGACGGCGTAGGCGGCGTATTGGCGCACCTCGATGTCCGCAAGCTCGCGAACGACCTGATACTCCGGCTCTTCCGTGGCGTGACTGGGCATGGTGAAGGTGCTCAAAATGAGTATCGACAGCGCGGCAGCGCCGAACATCAAGGGATGACGGCGAGGCTTGCACAATCGGCTGGATTTCATGACGTCATGATGTCATGGGAATCGCGTCCTGTCTGTTGCCTGCCGCACGTATACCGTCGAAGGCCTGGGCATCGATAACGGAGGCATGCGCAGCCGTGCAGACCCCGGCCAGAAAGCACGACCAGCCGGCGAGCACCGACATGTTCCCTGCAGGGACGCAATGGACTTCGCTCCAATCGGGCATCAGGGGGAATTCGAATCAGCAGAATGCCGCCTGCGGCTATCGAACGTCGCGATGATCGAGGGGCTTGCTTGACGCAGTTCTTAGCGCAAGTTCTCTTCGGTATACAAAGTCAATTCCAACAGGCGTTCGAGCAGCTGATCGGGCGGAATGCCGACGAAGTTCTTGAGTACGAGTTCCTTGGCAAATAGCCGGCAGATGTAACGCAGCTTGAGCATCTTGCTGCGCGCCGCATAGACAAAATCGCGATGGCCGTTGTTGATGACCACAAGATTGCGCTCCGCGTCGAAGCGCGAACGCCAGAGTTCCCCCGCCGCCTTGTGGTAGGTGTAACCCGGCAGCCCTTGATAAGTGGAATCGCCGGCCCCCGTTTTGGGTAGCAACGAGGCCGTCACGGTGATCTGCGCTTCGGCCTTGCAGACAACGAGGCCCTGGGTTAGCGCGACCTCAACGCGAGCGAGCCCCGGCTCGGCTGCCGCTCGATACGTGGCGATTTCCCCGCCAGCGTGGTCCAGCATTCCTTCGCCCTCCACGATCGACCAGACGTACACGAGATCATGCTCCACCGGCCGTCGCGCTCGATCGCGCGCGATTGCCCGCAGCGCGCGTGACCCGGCGACGGGGATGACGCTCGACGTTGGGGAAATCATCACGGAAAACAGTGGACCCGCGTATTCGAAGAATTGCCTTTGACCTTCAGTGGGCTCCTGGACGTCGTCAGCCTCCATCGCCATTGCCTGACCATCGGCGTGCGGCACTCCGGCAGGCACAGATTCCGCGGGCACCCTCGGTCGACGCTTACCGTCGCCACGATGCAGATCGAACCAGTCGTACTCTTCGGCTGGTAGCGCAAGCAGCGCCTCCTTGAGCGCACCCTGCACCGAGCGAAGCACATCGCGGCTCGTTCGCTCTTCTTCCGCCCGCTGCTGGTCCTCAATGATCTTTGCCAGACGCGACTCGAGCGGCGCGAGCTCGATAGCCAGGCGCGCCAGCGCCGCATCGTGGATGACCCCGAGCCGCGTCCCCGGGGTCAAGTTGAGGTACGGCGCATCGATGATTCCCTGGATGTAACCGCTCGTCCACGGCATGCGCGCAAACGCCTCGAGTTCCGACAAATTCCCGAGAACACGCGTGCCGGAACGGTAGAGCGACACCACGTTGGCCGGCGCATGGGCGTGCAGGTAAAGCTCCGCATACACTTCACTTTGGGGCGGTAGAACGCCATCCAGCTCGTGCAACAGTCGGCCCTCGAACTGGCGGGGCTCGACCTTGAACTCCGTCCGCGCGGTTCGATCGACGACGCGGATCGATACGCCGGAATGACGAATGCGGTCACGCAGTTCGGCCGCCAGGTACCACTGAATCTTCTCGCCGCTGAAGTTCTTGATGCCCGGCAGGATGCCCTTGATCAGCACCTCCGTGCCTTGCTCGGGGAACAGCGCGGGCCGGTGCGTGATGCGATAACTGGGGTCGCCCTTGCGCAGATGCATCTGGCAGGCAGTTCCATCACTGCCGGCGGAGGTCAGTAGAAGCTCCTCACCCAGCGTCCAGAAGCTCAACAGGCCGATGCCGAATTCGCCCTGCAACCCGCCCGCGCCCTGCTCCTTCAGCCGGCGCTTGACCGAGTCGCAGACGTGCGTGGCCACGTAATGAAAATCCGGATCGCCGTCGGCATTCCTGCGCACCCCCTCGCCGTCGTCCTTCACGCGCAGATAGTGCTGGCCTTTTTCCTTGCCCCGGGTGAGGACGATCGTTTTCGCGCGCGCGTCGATACTGTTTTCCACCAGCTCGGCCACCGCTTTCAGCGGATTGCTTTGCGACAGGGCGATGATCGTGATTGCATTCCAGTGATCGCCGATGCGCAGATTGCCGCTGGAGCGCGGCTTGGCGGATTTCGCGGTGCGCTGCGCCATGCTTCGCTATCTCGCGAGCCAAGGGTTGACGCAGCGTGCGCCACAACGTTCCAGGTCATCCGTGTTGCGCGTGACAACGGTGTAGTCATGCTGAAGGCTCGTGGCGGCGATCAGGCTATCGATGACAGGCAACGGCTGACCGCGTGCTTCCGATGCACCAACCATCGCGCCCCAACGGGCGGCCACGCGAAAGTCAATGGCCAGCAGGCGATCGCGGAATCGATCCACAAGTGCGCGACGCACCCAATTTTCGAGTCTGATTTTTTTGGCCGAATCGGGTAGCTTGGCAATGCCTTTTTCCAGTTCGCCAATCGTGATGACACTCAAGAACAGTTCATCTTCGTCGCATCGCTCGATCCACGCAACGACCGATGCCTTTGGTCTTGGTCGTACCAGTTCGGAAACCACACAGGTGTCAAGAAGCCAGCTCACAATTCCACTCGCCTGCCCGTTTCTCGGCTACGCGTCAAATCGAGCGCCGCCGCGCCTGACGGTGACTTGCGAAAGAATTCCACAAGGCTGCCTTTGGGTTTTCGGGTGAGTCTGGCGTACTCCTCCGCGGCGACCACGACAACGGCGTCGTCTCCTCTTAGCGTAATGACTTGCGGCCCTTCGTCCGAGGCTTTCCTGACCACCTCGGAAAGTCGATTTTTCGCGTCCTGGAGTTGCCATTTGGTCATGACCGGCCTTTTGCGATTAACTCTAGCTAGACAGGCTAGCCACTATACACCCCGCATGACGCGCCGTCAACCTGGTTGCTGTGATCTTGGCTCAATGGGCGCCGCCAAATTCGCGCGGATTCGTCATCGCAACCGCGCGCGAGCGCAGAGGCCGGCAAGCAAGCCGTCTGCAATTTGTTTTCGTCGCTGCTCGCGCCATCGGGCATGAATCTACCGCACGTCGCCACCAAAACTTGGACGAGCACCATGTGCACTTCCAACGGCAACTGCGCCGCGGGCGGACGCCGCTGCGTGCATACCTGCGCTAAAGTCCTAACGTCCCGGGCAATCGAACGCCCCTCGCAACGTCGCTAACGACTCGTCGATCGCCGCAAGAAGATCGCGCCGCATATCCTGCCGCGTGAGCTTCTCCTCCACCGCGAGCATCGCAACATCTGCCGCCAGACCCGCGGCCGCCCCCGCCACCGTGCCCACGCCAGGTACCACGGAACCTGCCAGTGCGCCCGCCGCCACGCCCGCGCCTGCAGATCCCAGACGACTCAGGCTGCGCTTCGCCGTAGCTCGGCCCAGGACCTTCCCCGCCGCCTGCATGCTCGCGCGTTGCATCGCTCTTGCGGTCAGCCTGCCGGCAATGGCGCCCGCGACGACACCGGTTGCGGCGCTCGCGATCATGCGCGTGCGCAAGCCGTCGTAGCGAGGCAACGCGGCGATCCCCTTCCCTGCCTCGGTCACCACCTTGCACTGTCGCTCATCCAGCACGAGCCGCTGCTGTTCGAGCAGATCGACGAGGCCATTGCGGCCCACCGATGCCACCTCGAGCAGGTAGTGCTGGTCCAGTTGTAACTCGCCGATCAGCGATACGATCCGTGGATCGGCGGCCACGAGCTTGTTGAACTTCACTTCAAGCAGCGACTCGACGTCGCCTGCGAACATCAGCGCAAAGCGCGTCCAGTCGCCACCCAGACTGAAATACCAGTCGAGGTAGGCGTCGACGTTGCGCTCCGCGACGCGGCCGACCTCCGCAATGCGCGCACAAGCCGTGGTTCGACGCGACGCCATCCTTTCCTCAAGCACCGAGTCGTAAGCCTGCACTTTCGCGAAGGTTCCCAGCGAATACACGCGTGCGCCGATGCGCTCGCACTGCGGGAGCGCCGCGAGCGCGAGAAAGCGCTCCTGGCGCCCGAGTGCCGCATCGGCCTGCGCGAAAACCAGCACACCTATCGCGGTCGCGGCAATTGAAGCGACGCCGTAGGCCACCAGCCGCCGCAGCGCGATTCGTGGCGGAACCTCGGCATCCGTGAGCGATGCGCCGAGCATTCGCCGCCACGCCGCAACTTCCAGCGAAGCGCCGGCAGCCGACCACGTCGCGTACACGAACACGGTCAGCGGAAGAACGAAGAGCGCGATCAGTACTCGCCACCACGACGCCGACCCGGGACCGTCGAGCATCGCCAGCGTGGCCTGAGTCCACGCGCCCGCATCAACGGCCCAACGCGCCGTGGCCGTCTCGACTTGCGGCCACCCCGCCTGCAGTTCGTAGACCAGTTCGGCGATCGGCCTGTCGGCATCAGCGGCGGTGACGTACCGAACCACGAGCCACGCGACGAGAAGCACTGAGACCGTAAGCAAGTGGGCAAGCCGCGAGGCGCCACTCGCCGCGTAAGCGTCGCGGGAGTAGAGCGGACCGGCGCGCGTCAACGCGGCGTGGCGCAGCGCAAGGAATAGAAGGGGTACGACAGCGAGGAGGGCCCACTCCGATATTCCGAAGAAGGGACTCTGCAGCACCACGGCCGCCGAAAGCGCGACGGCCACCAGCGCACCGCCGACTTGTCCCAGCACGCGCCGGGCAGACCATCGCCCAAGCCAGCGTTCCGGCGCGAACTGGTGGATGCGCGCGAGCCGCCGCATCGCGCTTCGATGCCACAGTCCCGCCATCGATGGTATGGCGAGCACGACAATCGCAGCGCCGAGAGCCGCTGCATTCATCCGCGGCAGCAGCCACGCGACTACCGCGAGCAATGCGAGCACGCCGTAGGCGACAACAAGATAGCGCGTAAGGGACAGGTGGTCGCGGGTAGCGGCAGGGGGAAGCATGTGCGAAATCTACCCTGTTCCTACGCCGGTGGGGCCAGTCCTGATAGTCCCTGTATCCGGTCATTCGAGGAGTGCTGACCCCTCAGCGCACACACCCAATTGAATGATTTGGCTCCCCGACCTGGGCTCGAACCAGGGACCTGCGGATTCACAGAGCGGAACTCACAACGATGGTTTACCTCGCCGGATCAACAAGTTACGAGACGGTGGCTTGGTCTATTTTTCTCGATATACGCGTAGATACGTCTCTCTGCCGGTCCGCTACGGGGTCGCCAATAGACCAAGCAATTTCTTTGATCTTGAAGACCGTTGCCCGCAGCCAGGCGGCATCGCGCGGTAGAACGTCGTGACCGAGAGCTTCAACGGCAAGTTCCGCGACGAATACTTGTGCATGGAGTGGTTTCGCAATCGAACTGAAGCAAAGGCTGTGATCAATACGTGGCGACAGCACTACAACGAGATCCGGCCGCATTCTCGACTGGGCCAACGACCCTGAGCGAGTTCGCCGGGGGACTGCAATCAACCGAACCCGAGCACCTCATCCAAGAATCGATTGTTCGGAAGAAACCCGGCAGGTCAGAGGCCTGATAGCAGCGCTCTGCTCGTGCCTCTTTGACCCTAACCTAGCAAATCGTACCGAACTGAAGTGGAAAAATTCGGCACGATCAACGACGTCGACGTTCGGCCTGCGCGATGTTGCGAACTGCGAACTCGCTGGGCTAGAATCTGCCTAGTATCGTCGGACTACTTAGGTCACAATGGCGCAGCGAGCCTCAGGCGCTCTGTAGAGGTTATATCGACGGTCAAATCCGGCCCCACGAGTGCAACACCGTAGAGCTCTCGTGCGCAAACGAGACTTACCAGACCATCCAGCACGTCCGAACGCACCACTTCGGGCGTGCGCCGCATGGGGTCACCCAAGCCACCCCCGCCTGCAGATAGTATCGAGATTCGCGCCGGGGGAAGGTCAATCAGACCATACTGCGGCGGCACAAATGTCGGCGCGCCAATCGGTTCAATGCGCATTTCCGCAGAACGACCGGGACAACCGCCAAGTACCCCGTAACCGGATGGGTCAAAAAGACCCTCGCTGCGGAGGGAGTGCTGAGCTGGGAGTTCCACCAGCGCTTCGTAGTGCACCCCTGTTCCCCCGCGCCACTGCCCGGCCCCACCGCCATCTTCCCTGAATTCCTGTTGCAAAATACGAACCGGAAAGTCCTGTTCCCATGTTTCGGCATTGGGCAATAACAAGGCGCCAAGCGTCGGAAGGAAAGAAATTTGATTGAAGCCATCTCGCCCGACCACAGCGCCACCACCCGACAGAGCGCCCCAATGGTAGAGAACGAACGGCTCGCCGTCAGCGGTTGTACCGGTAGAGATCGGGCTCGTCGCTTTGCCCCACCCTGCGCACGCTCCGCTGGAGTTCGCCTGACCCAGTGCCTTCCAGCATGCGTGGATGATTTCGTGCGCCGGAAAGGCAGTGCAATATGTGGTCGCTGCAGGCGGTCTCGGGTTTATGACAGTGCCCTCTGGTGCAATGACTTCAAATGAACGAAAGCTACCTTCGTTGCGCGGCAAGTCCGGACGAAAGTAGGCTGATATCCCCGCGTAGGCCGCCGCGTGGGTATTGGCCAGGGAACTGTTCTTGAAGCCGCGCATCTGCGGCGACGTGCCCGAGAAGTCAACCGTCAACCGGTCGCCGAGAACCCGCAGCTTTAACTCAATCCGCACCTCGCATCGCGTGAAGCAATCGTTGTTCATCGTTTCTAAAGCAACGTATTCGCCGTCGGGCAGGCGCCCAATCTCCGCACGCATCGACCGATCTGCGTAATCGAGGATGGCCTCAAAGTAATCGGGCGCCGCAGAGGCGCCGAGATCGCCGAACAGCTTTGTAACCTGCCGGGCACCGATTTCCGTCGATCCGATCATGGCGCGCAAGTCGCCGTCCACTAGCACCGGAGTCCGGGTGTTCGCCAAAAGCAACTGCCAAAGGTCATCGCGCACTTGGCCGCGAGCAAGTAGTTTCAGCGGAGGAAGACGAATTCCCTCGTGAAATATTTCCGTCGCCAACGGGTTGTAGGTACCGGCCGCCCCGCCGCCAATGTCAGCTTGGTGCGCCCGATTGCAACAAACTGCAACTAGAGCGCCATCCACGAAGACCGGCCGCGCAATAACCCAGTCCGGCAGATGATTTCCACCGGCCAGATACGGATCATTTAGCAAAAAGACGTCGCCTTGCTCGATTCTATCGCCGAATGCAGCCAGGATGGCCCGAACGCCGAAGCCGCCGCTTCCCGTATGAATGGGGATACCGTCAGCCTGCGAGATCACATAACCGCGCGCATCGGCAATGAAACAGGAAAAGTCGTGCATCCGGGATATGGGACTTCGAGCGGCTCGCAGCATCACCCAACCCATCTGCCGTGAAATGTGATCAAGGCGGCTTTGCGTAAATGCCAGCGTCAGCGGATCGATATCAGTCGCAGTTGCCATTCGCTGCATATCACGCCGATACCTTATCCAGGAACCGCTGAAGGCGTTCACTTTGCGGCGCATCAAAAATTCCTACCGGAGACCCGGTTTCGACGATTTGGCCCTGGTCCATAAATACGACGACGTCTGCAACTTTGCGCGCGAACGACATCTCGTGGGTAGCAATCACCATCGTTATGCCCTCGGACGCAATCTTCTCGATCACGCGCAACACTTCACCTACCAGCTCTGGATCCAGGGCCGAGGTCGGCTCGTCGAACAGCATAACCTTGGGTTGCATCGCTAGCGCTCGCGCGATGGCGACGCGCTGTCGCTGTCCGCCGGAGAGGTGCTCCGGATAGGCCTCGAGCTTGTCGTCGAGATCGACCTTGTGCATGAATTCACGGCCCAACCTCAGTGCCTCGGCGCGCGGCAATCCGCGTACATCGCGCAGTCCTAAAATTACGTTCTCGAAGGCCGTCATGTGTGGCCAGAGGTAGAACAGCTGGAACACCATCCCGATCTGCGCGCGTATGGCAGCCAGTTGGCTACCTCTCATTCGACGCGGCGATTTGTTGTCACGTTCTAGATAGCCCACACGCTTCCCGTCAAGTCGGATAACACCCTGCGTTGGCTCGTCGAGAAAGTGCATGCACCGAAGTAGCGTGCTCTTCCCCGATCCGCTTGGACCGATGATACAGACCACTTGACCGCGGGCAACTGACAGACTCACACCATTCAAGGCAGTGACATTACCGAAACGCTTATGCACGTCAAGCGCCTCGATCATCGCGGACGCTGTCATGCCTGGTCTCCCATCCGCTTCCCGGGAGCGTTAAGTTCCAATCTACGCCGTTTCCCCGCACTGAGGCCGCGCAGTTCCCATGCGGTCCGGTGCTCAAGGTACAACTGGATCCCGGTCAGGCACGTGGTGAGGATCAGGTAGATAACTCCAGCGGCGGTGAGGATCTCGATGGCCCGATAGGTGCTGTTGTAGATGAGTTGAGCCGTCAACATAAGTTCCTGCACGGTGATCACCGATGCGAGCGACGAGTTCTTGGTCGCCGTAATGAAGTTGCTCATGTACGGAGGGATGACGATGCGCATCGCCTGGGGGAGAACAATTCGCCGAATTATCTTCGGATAGGTCAGGCCGATCGCTTGCGCCGCCTCGACCTGACCTCGATGCACTGCCTGCAGCCCCGACCGGATAATTTCGCAGTTGTAGGCCGCAGAACTCAATGAAAAGGCGATGACGGCCGCAGGGAAGGCCTCGAGCGTGACGCCAAAAAGTGGTGCTGCGTAATAGATGAAAAACAAATGCAACAGCACCGGAGTACCGCGGAAAATCCATACATACATCCACACGGCAACTCTTAGCACCTTGAAGCGCGAGACGCGTCCAAGGGCGAGAAACAAACCAGCGACGGTTCCTATCGATTGGCTCAGCACCGTCAGGATTATGGTAACCCCGGCCGCCTTGAGCAGGACAGGGACATAATTCCAAACGATGCTGAAGTCCAGATCCAATTCATGCCTCCCTGATCACAGGCGGTCCATCGCCGCTGGCAATCATGGCACTTGGTCGACCAGCTGCGCGCTGAAGTTGTCCAGTCCAAAATGAGTCTTTGCCCACTTGTCAAGCAGCCCCTGCTTCTTCATGTCGCGAATGGCTTCGTCAACTTCTTTCTTGAGCGCGACCGCGCCCTTACGCATCGGTATGCCGACATAGCGCACAGCGTAAGGTTCGCCAACGATCTTCACCACGCCCGGGTTTTCCTTCATCCACTGCGCCGCGGTCAGGTCTGTGTGGATGGCTGCGTCGATTCGGCCTATTTTCATATCCGCCATCATTTCAGCAAAGCCGGTATACGGCGTATAGCTCTTGTACGGACCAAATTTTGCGTTGATCTCTTCAGCCGGAATTCCGCTGTCTCCACCACCTGCGACGGCGCCCACGCGCAGACCCTTCAAATCCTTGTAGCTGTTCACGTTGGGCACGTCCATCCGTACGATTGTGGTCACCACGGCGCGCGAGTAGGGTATTGAAAATTCAAATGCTTGCTTGCGCTCAGGATTGATATTGACGTTGGAGAATACGGCGTCAAAGCGGCCGGTTTGGAGGCCTGGAAGCACCCCCTTCCAATCCAATGCAGACAGCACAATCGGCACGCCGATGCGCTTCTCGACAAAGCGAGCTACGTCAACGTCATAGCCGACCAGTTCATTTCGTTCGTTCATGTAGATGATTGGCTTCACATTGCCGCTCGTGCCGGCGAGCAGTTGTCCACGTTTCCGGATGTCTTCCAAGTCCCATCCGATTGCGGCCGTCGAGACGGCGACGAGAGCCAATGCCGATATCCAGTGTGTCAACGATCGCTTCATACGTGTTCTCCTCGGTTAGTGTTGCGTCTACGTAAAGTGCGAATCTGGCGCCGCACTCTGCATCCCTCGCCTGGCAAACTCAATTCACCCATTTAAAGAACCATCCCTCAACGAAGCCTCGCCCCTAAACCCAGCATCTGCACCCTGTTCGATGAGCAGGTGGATATCGCCGAACTTGTCGACACTTAGAACTTCCCCGAATCCAACAAACGTGGTCGTTGTTTCCTCTTCAATCAGCGCCGGGCCGCGGAAGCGGGAGCCTGGTTGCAGAGATCGACCATCGACGACCGAAACGGGCTTCACTCCGCGCGTCGCATCGACGTACATTTTTCGAATGTTTGCCAACTGGGGAGCGCTTGCCCCGGCGGGATCGATCAGGGGTCGAACCGGCTCGGGGAAACGTATCGTCCCGGATGAGTGCAGCGCAACAAATTCGAGTTTCGCCCCGGGTTGCACATGGCCAAAGAGAGCTTGGTGTTGCCGTTCGAATTGTTGCAGCAGACGAGTCGGAGAGAAGTCGACGTCAAGTGGTATGCGCAGTGGACTGTGCTGTCCGTGATAGCGCATTTCAGCAAAACGATCCAACATGAAACGTCCGCTGACATCCTGACCTCCTAGCCTGGCGCGGGCTTCCACTTCCAGTGGTTGAAAGACCTGATCGAGATCGAGGGAGTCGACATTTGCCAAGGCACGACGGAAACTGCGCGATTGATCAAGTTGCATATCCGCGCAGGCTAGGCCAAGCGCGCAAAACGCGCCAGCCAAGCGTGGTATGAACACATGCCTGCAGCCCAATGCGCGTGCCACCGCACTGGCATGCATGGGCCCGGCGCCACCAGCGGCGAGCAGCGTGTACTCGCGAAGGTCGATTCCACCACGCGCTGCCAGTTCCTCGAGCGCTTGGATCATCGCCTGCTCGGCGAGCGTTAGTATGCCGACGGCAGTGCGTTCGACGTCGAGGCCGAGCAGCGTGGCCAGGGAACCAATCACCTGGTGCGCTGGTTCGGCGTCAAGGACCACAGAGCCACCCGCAAGCGGGCCGGGGTGCAGACGGCCCAACACGATCAATGCGTCCGTGAGCGTGGGACTCTGCCCTCCGTTTCCGTAAGCGGCCGGACCTGGCATCGCGCCGGCGCCTCGCGGGCCGACCCGCAACAGGCCGCCGGTGTCTGCCCACGCAATCGTGCCACCGCCTGTCCCGACGGTATGAATATCCACGGAGGGTATCGACGCGTGGTAACCGGCGATAATCAGTTCATCGGAGACCGGCACGACACCTTCCTTCGTAACGGCAACGTCACAACTGGTGCCGCCGACCTCCATTGAGATCAAATCTCGTCCGTCGGCTGCATTTGCGAAGAAGCGCAGCGCACCGCGCACAGCTGCCGGACCGGACAATAGCAAGCTGGCCGGACGCTTTGCGACCTCGTCGACTGAACATGTCCCGCCGTTGCTTTGGGCCAGCAGCAGAGGCTGCACAAGCCCTGCGTCACGCAGTCGCATTTCGAGAGCGCGCAGGTACGGAACGAGTCGTGGTGCAATGTAAGCGCACAGTACCGTTGTCGAACAACGTTCGTATTCACCGGGGATTGGAAATATATTGCTCGAAGCAAACGCCCATTCGCCCTTCCACACACTCCGGACGTGCGCAAGGCAGCGTTCCTCGTGTGCGGGATTCGCATAGCTGTTGATCAGGCAGATAGCGATCGCATCGACGTCGAGCTTAGCGAAATCTCTCAGCGCCGCTTCGATATCGGCGACTTCGAGGCGCTCAATTTCCTTCCCCGAGCGATCAATTCGGCCGCGTACCGGAAGCCGAAGACGTCGGGGAACGAGCACCGAGGGATGCGGCCTTCGGTGATCCCATTGGTTCAAGCGGATGCCGCGGCGGATTTCAAGGGTGTCGCGAAAGCCGGCGGTGGTCAGCAACCCGACCCTTGCGCCGGCCGCCTCGAGCAAAGTATTGGTAGCCACCGTCGAACCGTGCACGAAGTGCGTACACGCCGCGAGCGTTTCGGCGACCTCGATGCTAAGCGTTGCGGATGCCCGTTCAATCGCTGCAGTCACGCCGGCCCCTGGATCTGCCGGCGTGGAAGGGACTTTCAGCGCCAGCATCCCGCCGTTGCACCCCATCAGCACCAAATCGGTAAAAGTGCCACCGACATCGATGCCTAAGCGCCAAGGCGGTTTCGGCTTCAGCGACACGGACGACCCAACATGCGTCCTCTCAGGCTCCATCGGTTGGTGTCCTCACCGCCCTGTTGAGTGATTTTCGGATACTTGTTACAATAGCGGATCGTAAAGGGAAAGTTGCAATGGTGTCAAGCGCGGGAGAACCGGATCAGGACTTTTCAACGACGTTCGCGCGCGGACTTTCGGTCATTCGCTGCTTCTCTCATGACACGCCCGAGCTGTCGGTCAGCGAGGCCGCGGAACTGGTCGGCATGTCGAGAACCGCCGCCCGCC
>Ga0209591_10006069_pt1 | contig 13438 bp, 12 predicted proteins | sample MAT01_FD_187207 | JGI IMG/M metagenome (GOLD analysis project Ga0209591, IMG submission 187207) | Freshwater microbial communities from Lake Fryxell liftoff mats and glacier meltwater in Antarctica - MAT-01 (SPAdes) (version 2) | ecosystem: Environmental > Aquatic > Freshwater > Ice > Liftoff...
CACGCATTTACCCCACCCCTAAATCCCCTCCCCATTGCATGGAGAGGGGACTTCAAGATGCGTTTTTCTCCCCCTCTCCAAGTATTGGAGAGGGGGCCGGGGGGTGAGGTAAGCGAAAGTCCTGAATCTTTAACTTTCATGCAATCGCCCTACACCCACTCATGTAGAAAGACAAAAGCAATTCAAAATTTGCTATAATGTTAGGCATGATCAGAAAAAACAAACATCGCCTAAGTCAGCGACCCCATAGCTAAAGCTAGGGGCTTGTAGACGGCAAACGAAGTTTGCACCAAGTCCGGCGCTGATCAGACTCAGCCAGAAGGCATTTTGCCTTATCGGGCTACGTTAGCGGTAAGTGTTCAAGACCTACCTTCGGGTGACGCTCCAGCCCGAAGCACTAGAACCTACTTGTTAAACAGGCATACGGGGTACGAAGCCAGTGCAAGTTCGGGAAAGTACAGGCCGCTCACTTTGTCGAGGAGGACGTTACCCGCGCAAGCGGTGTAGGTTTGACCGTTTTCCATAGGTAACTTAAAAAACGGTATCCCTTCGGGGATTATTGTCCGCTACCCTTGAAAGGAGACAGCGCTTACCGCGAACCTTTGGTTCGACCCCTTGCCTGAAGGCAGGGGTACCTCGCGCTAATTTCGATGAACTTGGCATACCTTTTTGATCCTTTAACTTTGCGCGGCGTAACGTTACGCAATCGCATTGGCGTTTCGCCCATGTGTCAATATAGCTGTGTGGATGGCTTCGCCACCGATTGGCATCTCGTGCATCTCGGCTCAAGGGCAGTGGGCGGCGCGGGACTCATCATCGCGGAAGCGACGGCTGTCGAAGCGCGTGGGCGGATTTCCCCCAACGATCTCGGTATCTGGCACGATGACCATATCGAACCTTTAGCCAAAATCACCCGCTTTATCAAAGAACACGGCGGCACACCTGCCATTCAATTGGCGCACGCCGGACGCAAAGCTGGAACTGCCCGTCCTTGGGCGGGAGGTCGTCCGCTGTCTGACGAGCAAGGCGGCTGGGATGTCGTCGCGCCGAGTGCGATTCCGTTTTACGACGGCTTTCGTGTGCCGACTGCGTTGAGCGTGGAAGAAATCGCCGCGATTCAGGAGAAGTTCAAAGCGGCGGCGCTGCGGGCGCTCGAAGCAGGTTTTGAGATGATCGAAATTCACGGCGCACACGGTTATCTGCTTCACAGCTTTTATTCGCCACTTTCCAACCAACGCGAAGATCACTATGGCGGTAATTTTGAAAATCGCACCCGCTTTTTGCTGGAAACAACAAATGCTGTTCGCTCTGTTTGGCCTGATGATAAGCCGCTGGCAGTGCGCCTCTCCTGCTCAGATTGGACGGAAGGCGGCTGGACGGGCGAAGATTCGGTTGAGTTAGCGCAGTCGCTCAAAAACGAAGGCGTGGATTTGGTCGATTGCAGTTCGGGCGGCGCAGTGGCGAATGTCAAGATTCCCGTTGAGCCGGGCTATCAAGTGCCGTTTGCGGAGATGATCCGTCAGGGCGCAAGCATCCCGACGGCGGCAGTGGGTTTGATTACGCAGGCCACGCAAGCGGATGCTATTATCCGCGAGGGGAAGGCGGATATTGTCCTGCTCGGACGCGAGTCCCTGCGTGATCCCTATTGGCCTATCCACGCGGCACACGCCCTAGATCAGCAAGCGCAAGCTGCACTTCCATCGCAGTATGCCCGTGCATTTTAAGCGGTGAAACTTTTAACCCCTAAGACACCAAGAAGATTTCCAAGTGATTCTCTGGGAGTCCTCTATGCCTTGTCCGATAAATAGTTGAAGATTGAACCACAGGAAACACGGAGGAGAATTCAATCAAATCTCTGTGCGCTCTGTGGTTAAAAGAATTTACCCCGCATCACCCGCGCTGCAATAAGAACCGTCCATGTGGACGAGATGCGCCACACGCAGTTCCGCCGCTTCATCTTCGCTCATCTGCGGACGGAATTCATCGGATGCCTGCCACATAAACGGCGCTACGTCGGGATAGGCTTCACCGAAGCGCTTCAGGCCAAGCGGGATGAGGCGCATCCGCTGATCGATCCAAGTGCTGTCCCAGGGGCCATCTTTGATAATTTCTTCCGCCGCCCGAAATTCATAATAAATCGTCCGGCGCAATGCCTTGCCTTGTGTACGTTCCGAGCCGTGAACGACCATTACATCATGCAGCAGCACATCGCCCGGATTCATCTCGACATCAATCGCGTCGGGATGATCCCAGCCATAGGTATCGTTGACGGCGCAGATGTCGGCTTTTTGGCCTTGCGTACCGGGGATCACCCGCAGCGCCCCACCGCCCGTGCGCGATTCATCTAGATACAAATCATAATTGAAGATGCGATGGCTGCGCGGGTGGGTCGCGTCCTGATGCCAGGGAATTGCTTCGCCGTCGCCAGCCTGCTTAAACACCATCGACTCATAAGTCGGCACGAAGTTATTTCCGCACAGGCTTTCCGCTACGCCCAACACATACGGGCTACCGAGCAGTTCGAGCGAGGCGATTTGCCCTTTGTTGTGGACATAATCCACGCGATACATGACTCGATTTCCGTTAGAACGGTTGGCGAACTTGTAATCATAATACGCATCGCTGCCATCGGATTGGCTGCCGTCTGCGATCCACGCCGCACCTGCTTGCTGCAAGCATTCCAGCATCGGCGCGGGAATCCAGTTACGCAAAATCAGGTAGCCGTTGTTGTCGTAAAAATTGATTTGTTCGTCGCTTAAATGAAAAGGCGAAATTTTTTCGGAGATATTTGGTAAAGTCATGAGAAACGCCCCAATTAGATAGATTTACTTTATAATACGTGTGTTATCCTGAATAATCTTCTTAAAAAGCGCTGTTTTTTCCTGAATCCTAACTATTATATATTTAAATTGGCGGACTGAATAAAGCTCTTTGAACTATGCTCCATCTCAATGCCAAATCTTGGTGTCCTTGGCGACTTGGTGGGTCAGTTTTATTCTTAGAAAGGGGATAATGCGCGAAATATCACATTTTGGGCTGCGCGGCTGGCGCGGGTATCCGGGATTGATGTCGCTGCCTCATCGCCATGACGACATCGAACTGAATTTGGTCGAAGCAGGCCGGATGACGTATGTTTTCGGCAGCCGTCAGATCACGCTCCAAGCGGGGCAGTTTGTCTTGTTCTGGGCGGCGGCACCGCATCAACTGATCGCGGCGGACGAGGGTACGAGTTTGATTTGGCTGACTCTGCCACTGGCTTGGTTTTTGCGTTGGCAGTTATCCGAAGCGCTTACGCGCCGTATTTTGAATGGTGAGATGCTTTTTGTCAGCGATGAGTCTGCTTCTAGTCGGGATGCTGTGCTTTTGAATCACTGGCTGGAAGATTTACAGATCGCCACGCCGGAACGCCGGACGATTGTGCTACTGGAACTGGAAGCACGTTTGCGACGGCTAGGGCTGCAAACATCGGACAAATCGAGCTTGGCAAAGCAAGGGGAAACAAGCAAGGCAGAGCAGATGGCGGCCTACATCGCGGCACATTACACCGAACCGTTGATGATTTCGCAGATCGCGGCGGCTGTTCATCTACATCCAAATTATGCGATGAAAATATTCCGCCAAGCCTTTGGACGTGGCCTGATGGAGTATGTAACGCAGCATCGCTTACTCCATGCTCAACGCCTGCTCGTCACGACTCAGGCCGATATTCTGGACATCGCGCTCGAAGCGGGTTTCGGTTCATCCAGTAGTTTTTATGCTGCCTTCAAGCGAATTTCTGGGCAGTCGCCGGGGCAGTATCGCGCCGCTTTAGGAGTGCTTAAGTCTGAATAAAATCGTTCCCCCTGCCAGCATAAGCCCCATCATGCACAAAAGCACTAGCCCGCGCCATTGGGGTGTTTCTCCGGTTCGGGGAAGCTGCGTCACGCTCAGTAAATCGGCAGACGCGCACGCCACTGGGGTTAGGTTGAGGCACGCTTGATTCCGAACTAAGAACGGCACGCGTGCTTCGCTCCTCACTTGCGTAGTGACGGTGATCGTCACGAACTCGCCCACATTAAGCGTACTTTGCTCAAAGTTGATCCGCTGACCGTTGACCGTTACGATGCCTGAACTGGCGGCTGCCGAAACCACTTGTAATTCTACCGGGACGTTATCGGTCATCACGACATTGGGCATTACCACATCGGTGATGTTATTAATCGTAATCGTGTAAACAGCGGCATCCCCCGGCGCGACAAAGGGCGGTTGAACCGTCTTGCTAATCAACCCTGATGTTGTTTGTGTTTGCCCACCGGGGAGAGTCTGAGGGCGGAGCCGATTGGTCGTTCCAGGGCGGTCACGCAACCCTGTTAGCTCATCATCTTGATTATTGCTCGGATTCATATCCTGAAGGCCGGGGGGCGCGCCAACACTGGCAGTGTTATAAAACGGATTCGGTGCCTCACCCATGACATTAGCCCGGATGTTGTAAAAAATTTCGCCACCGATAGGGATCGTCACTGAGTCGTTTATGTTGCCCACTCCCGTTGGTGAACAGCTTGCGCCTGCACCCGGTTCACACGTCCACGTCATATCACGCAAGTAACTCTCAAACATATCGGTTACGGTTGCGCCTATCGCATCGCTGGAGCCGACGTTATAAACGCGCAGCCGATAATCCACCACCGTGTCTACCGGATCATAAATATCGACCTTCTCTATACCCAGATCAATATCGACAATTTGTAAACCCCCTACGAGACGGACAGGCGGTGTCGGCACATAAACCCAGGTATCAATCCCTTTGATATTGCCATAACTATTCGTGAACAGATTATCCGTCGTGCCGAAGCCATGTGCGCCACCGACACTGTTGATTCCCCCTAGTGCAGACGCAGGATTCGATTGAATTTGTCCCAATACGGGTGGAAGCGAGGAGTCATCATAATAAATGGTGTAATCAATCCGATTGGCTGGGGAATTAACATCCGCTAACCGCGAAATGACCAATCCATTTGGATTCGCTTCCACGTCGATAAAAGGAAAATGAACTTCGCCCACGTTGAGCGAAATTTCTGCCTCGTAAGTAAAAAATCCTGTTGTAGAAATATTGCCCAACCCATCGCGCCCATCCCATAAAACACTATTTGTGGTACCGGGAACCGAGGTGCCATACATCGTGCGATCAATTGCATCGGTAAAATCGCCATCAGAATTTAAGTCGATAGACACCCGATAGCTGCCCGTGTAGCCTAACGGCAGATCAAAACTAAATCGTCCCCCTTGCCCCCCGCCAGTCACGTTGAGACCGCCGCCTGCACCGACAAATTGAAAATTGGAGGGAGGGGGTGGCACAAAAGGCGTAGGCAAACGCAGCCATTCGGTAGTTCCGCCTGCAAAGGCGGCCTGAACAGGTAAATCAGGACTTGGGATATTAAAGAAGATTTTATGCGTAATATCGCTAAGAGTATCGGGTGCATTGGGGTTTTGTACAAACTCGCCCGGCTGCAAATTTAAGGTGACATCATCCGTAAGCTGTACCGAGCGATATAAGCGCAGCCCTGCGCCATCTTGGAAACCTTTATTGTTGCCGAAAAAGATAAACCCAAAAGGATTCATCCTATTCAGGTCAACCTCATAGAGATAACCGTCATTGGTCAGAATGTAGTAAATGGCATCCAACGCAGCAGGATTGGCGAGAGTACCGTTGGCTCCCATTGTTAGCGCTAGATAATCGGCATAAACCCGTCCCGGCACTTCATTGCCGATGATGTCCGTGACAGTGACATCCCATGCTGCGCTGGCTTGTCGGGTTGCATCCGTTTGATCCCAATCGATGTTTGCTGGGGTAAGCGGCGGATTGTTCACCCCGCCACCCAATGGATTTGGGCTAACGAAGTAAATACTCCAGATGCCTGTTTGCCCGGCGGGGACGACAACCACACACGGTACATAACCGGCTGGGTTAAGCGGAAGTGGGCCAGCTAGTTCTTGGACACGATCTTGAATATACCCAACGGCATTGCATGATCCCACAACGTTGGTCGGCGAGCGATAATTAATAATACCCAAGCCAATACCAACGGCGCTTGACCCTAAGTAGATTGTTTCGCCCTCTTGTGCATAGACATGAATCTCACTCAAGCGCTGAATATTTGCGGTAAATTGCAGTGGGCCGCCTGTAATAAATTCCAGCCAAACACGATCACCCGGCGCACCCGGTGGATGATAAGTCCGGCTGCCTTCTGCGTGGGCAGATTGTGGCAAGAACAGCACTATCAGCGTACAGACGATAAAACAAATCATGCAACGCTTATAAAAAAGCCATCTCATAAGTTTAAAAGGCCTAACCGCATATAACAGGAATGTAACTTGATTATATCTGTTTTGTGAGATTTTGTACGCTAAACTTTGTCTCAATATTCTAACTTGTAGCAACGCACTACTTACTTTTTACTTTTAAAATGCCAATACTCATGCGAAACTTAAAGTTGTCTTCTATAATAAGGTCATTATTCATGCAAATGCAGGTTTATTGGGTAAAAAAGCTAGGCTTACTTACCTTCTTAAACATTAAAATTTGAGGTGGCGTTATGGACAGCCTGATTGAAGGAATTTTCCTGAGCGATTTCATGATTTTTATCATCATTTGTGCGCTGCTGATGATGGTTACATCTTGGGCATTCCGGCTCAATGAGTTTGCGGGTTATTTGCTAGGGTGGCTCGTGGGGATTTTTTGTATCGTGGTTTACAGCGCGGTAGTCGGGGGGAATGGCTCAAATCCAACGGTAGAAGAGGTGGCGGAAGTGAGTACACTCCAGCTCTCATTTTTTGCCGTCGCTTTCGCGTCAATGTTTGGCTTGATCTTTGGCTTTACCGCCAGTTTCTTCGCACGTATTTCTGGTGGTGCCACAATCAAACAGGCCAGATCAATCACGATTGCCCTACTTACAGCACTGCTGGTTATCAGCTTGTATGTCTTCGCCACGTCGGACGAATATACCCGCAAAGTGATGGGTATTTTTGAGCTGGCCTTTGCCATTGGGGTTCTGACGAATTATGTTTTAGGCGGAGGCTCGCCTGTACGCCGGAGTTATCCTACAGGTGTTGACGGGCAGCCGATGGCACAAAGCGGGCCAAGCCAAGCCGATGACGGGCAAAGTAATTTTGATCGTCTGCGGCGGCGCATCCGGCGCGACTAATGAATCGCTGACTTACCGAAAAGAAGCAGAATAAAAACGGCGATGTGTTTAGCATCGCCGTTCTTGTTTGTTATTCAGCTATTACTGCCGTGAATAAGTACGGATAACGACAATTAAATCTTCTGGACGTTGCGGGCTTCATCGCCTTTTTTGCCAGGGCTGATGTCAAAACTCACGCGATCACCTTCTTCAAGGCTGCGATAGCCGTTGCCTGTGATGGCAGAGTAATGAACGAAAATATCCTGTTCCAGACCGTCAACCTTGATAAAGCCGAAGCCTTTGGTGTTGTTGAACCACTTGACAACACCCGTCGTTGTATTCTCAGACATTGCGTATTGCTTTTCTTTCTGCTACTTATGATGCAATAAATTTGGACGGCCACACTATAGCAGACAATATTTATTAAGACAAGAACGTTTTTTACACCATTTTAATTTTTGTTAAAGTTGCACAAATTTAACTTTATACGTCTGATGTGAAATGATTTGAGCAAAACTTGAAAAAAATATGAACCACCAAGAACACCAAGTTTAATGCGGAATCGTCAGGATGAAAATGGTTTTATTTTCTACCCACCTCTATAAACTGCGCGGCTCTGTGGTTTAAAACGCCTTTTTATGGTCTTTCTTCTCATGTCTAATTCACATAGAGCGCTTTGTGACATACTCCCCCCGCCTTTAGGTGGGGGCTTCTAGCCTCTACGCGACGGCGAAGGCGAACCTTCGGCTTAGTATCGCTCGGCTTAACCATTGATGCCCCAATGGGTTTAATGTGACATACTCTGTTGGTTGAATATTTTACGTGGCAACCTGTTTGCCACAACCGCCTATATTCCGTTGTTAAAGTGCCTCGATTGGCTCAGTTACCGGGTTTTTACGCCTCGTGCAATGCGCCAATTGAATGAATGGAAGTCTAGCACCAACGGTTTCAAGCGACAAGATTTTCTACGCCTTATATCCCCCTATCTAAAGCTAGGGGTTTTACGGCATTTTTCGATAAAAAAATTAGGGTTCAGCCAAGCCTCAAAACGCGGTTTAAGGCAAAGATGAGATTTGTTGTTCATGATGGCGAACCGTCACTAGGCTGACTACCATCACAATCACAAAGACGGTCAGCCAATAGGCGAAGTTGGTCGTATTGTTAAATTCAATCTCCCAATCAGGATTGAGTTGGGGCAGAAGTTCCGTCACAATGCCGAAAATCCCCACTGCGATCAACAAAACACCCGCAGCCCGTTCTAACAACGTATGATAATGCGTTAGCAAGCCGACCAAACGCCGCTGAAATGGCAGCGCCAGCAGCGGCAAAATCACCATAGGCCAGCCAAAGCCAAAACCAAAGCCGACAAAATAAATTAGATTTTCGATCAAGAGATTGGAATTCGTCGCGCCGAGCGCAAAAGTACTGACCAAAAACGGCCCAATGCAGGGGAAGGCCATCGGCCCAAACAGCAGACCGTAAACATAGGCTGTCGCATAGGGGTTTTGTAAAAGTGGTGCTTGCATTGTTTGCAGCTTGGCAAAGGGGTTGCGCCCGATGAACATCATCACGCCAAAGACGATCACTAATCCGTAGACCAACGGCAGGATGTACGGCAGCAGCGCATCGGCAGAAGCCGCCAACACACTCAAAAGGAAGCCGATTGCAGTGATCATCGTCAGGATTCCCAGCAGCACAATCAGCCCTAACCACGCCGTTGCCCGACGAGTACGCTCATTTTCGGCATTCCCTGCCAGAAAGGCAATTAAGCCGGGATAAAGCGGTAGCAAACAAGCAGTCGTCAAAATCGATGCGCTGCCTAAAGAGAATCCTTCAAAAAATGCGTTCATCGCGCTTATTCACTTTCAGTTTTTCGGGCGACTCGCCAAGTCGCCCCTATAATAATGGTTAACCACTTAAGCGCTACTGTGCCTACTGCAAATTATTGGCGGTAGTTAAATCTGCGATCAAATCATCGGAGGGTGTGCTGCCCGTCATCAAGCCTGATACCGTACCATCAGGCCGGATGATAAAATGCGGTTGAGTCGGTGGATTGCTGACGGATGCGCCCAACTGAGATGAAAGCGCCGCGAGTAGGTCAGTCGTCATCACGCTAAACACCCAAGGGAACTGGTTATCGTTGGCATAAACCGACATATTTTCCGCTGTGTCGGAGGTTTCCACCGTGAGCGAGACGAACACAAATTGATTTGAATCCATCTGCGGGAAGACCTCATCGCGTACACGGCGCTGGCTAGAACGGCAGTTGGTACACCACCGCGCCATCGGATGCACAAAAACGGTCTTTCCGGCGAAATCCGCAAAGGTGAAGGTTTCGCCAGTACGGGCATCCGTCAACGCGATACGAGTCCAATCTGCGCCATTATAAGCAATTGGGGCGGAAGCAGCCGCTTCGGGCGCGGTTGTTGGGGCGACTTCGGCTTGAGTTTCAGTTGTTGGGGCGACTTCGGCTTGAGTTTCAGTTGTTGGGGCGACTTCGGCTTGAGTTTCAGTTGTTGGGGCAACCTGTGCTTGGGGGATAGCCGTTGCAAGAGCGGCTTCTTCGGTTGCATTGGTGCTGCCACAAGCTGCTGTTAACAGTAAGACCGAGAGTAAAAGCAGACTTGTTCCTAGTTTTGTTGACATTGTTGTTATGACCTCATTTTGTTCTTAACACAGTCGAAATTTCTTATGGATTTATGCTTATAGTATCTTTGCTGAAAATGCTTAAATTTTGCTTACGATTTGCGAAGACGTTACCATCAAAGTTTTAAAAGACCCTCAATCAGGAAAGGGATTATTTGTGATCGAACTTCAATCGAATTTCATCGAACTGTCGACAGGCGCGACATTCCATTATCTGGATTCGGGCGGTGCAGATAAGCCGGTAATGGTGGCTTTGCAGGGGCGGATGGGGATGCCCGAAATCGACATGCCGCAGATCATCGACTGGCTGAGTCCCGATTATCGTTTCATCGCGCCTTCGCTACGGGGTTATGGACAGTCCACGCCGAAACCGCGCAGTTATCCGATAGGGTTTTATCAACGCGATGCGCGGGATGTCGTGGCCTTTATCGAAGCGCTAAACATCGCGCCGGTGCATCTGCTCGGCTATTCCGATGGGGGCGAAGTCGCACTTTTGACGGCTGCTTATCAACCTATGCTGATTAAATCTTTGGCGGTATGGGGGGCGGTGGGCTATTATGGGCCAGAAATGCGGCCTTGGGTGCAGCGGAATTATCCCGGCACATGGATTACCGAGGACGACAAACGCATTCATGGCATTACCGAGCCGGATAAACTAGCGTTGGAATGGGTGACGGCCTGTAAATTCATCATCGATTCCGGCGGCGATCTGAGCTTATCACTGGCGGAAAAAATCACCGCACCGCTGTTATTGATGCTTGGCGATCAAGATCACCTGAATCCCATCGCTTATGGACAAAAATTGGTAGATCGTGCGCCGCAAGGACGGTTGGAAGTGTTCCAATCCGGGCATGGCATTCATGAGCAGCAATGGGAACAATTTCAAGCGGTGGTGGGGGCGTTCCTCACTTCACCAGATTCATCCGGCGCATCTCATACAAAATGACCTTCTCCCAAGGCATATCCGTCACCAGCGGCAGATACTTGGCACCGCGTCGATTACACTCGACGCGGATGTCGTCACGCCACGCTTGAACGCGCTCCATGTACAGCGCTCGCATATCCGAATCTAGGCTGACTTCTTGCCCTTTGCCCGTCTCGACATCGACCAGGCGCAAATCGCCCACCAACGGCGGAGTCAATTCATCCGGCGAGAGGACGTGTAAAATCGTGACTTCGTAGCCCTTGCCGATCAGCAAATTCAGGCCATCCATATAACCCGTCGGCGAGAACATATCGCTGATGACGAACAGCATTCCCGGACGCGATGCTCGGACAGCGTAATCTTTTAATACGACATTGAGATCGGTCACGCCTCGTGCTTTTATGGTATGAGCATAACGCAGCATCGCCAGCCCCTGTCCACGTCCCCGCGACGGACCAAAATATGCCACTCCCTGATCGTTGGCAGCAGCCATCATCACACGATCATTGCTGGAAAGGCCGATATAGCCCAGTCCGGCGAACAAGCGCCGCGCATATAGCCCTTTGTTGAGGTTGATGTCGCCGTCATTAGGCCAATCCATGCTGGCGGAGGCATCCAATAGCAGATGGACGGCCAGGTCTTCTTCATCTTCCAGCAGCTTGATATACGGGCGTTCCAACCGCGCATACACATTCCAATCGAGGCGGCGCAGATCATCGCCCGGAGCGTAATCGCGGTAATCGGCGAATTCGATACTCGTGCCGCGCTTCTTGGAACGGCGTTCACCTTTGATCGCGCCAGAACGGACTTTGGACGGCACAAATGTCAGTTGATCGAGCTTGCGCCGAGCGGTTTCTTCTAAGAGGAGGGGTTCGTCTGCCATTTGATTTCCCTTATGATAAAGGTGCTAAAGTGGTAAAAATTTCAACGCAAAAGCGCTAAGAGTCGCAAGGTATTAAAGTGGGAAAGACTTCAACGCAAAGGCGCTAAGAACGCAAGGAATCGCAAAGAAAATGATTTATAGCTTATTGACGACACGATGAATACCGTTTTTGACAAGCTGCTCGTTGAAATTAATGATGAGCGCCAATTTTAAACCAGTCAATCGCAGGTAAGTTAAGGCTTGTGCGCCAAAGACAGGATGGTAATCAACAACTGCTTTACATTCCACAATCACAAGTTGCCCCACAACTATATCAATTCTTAAGGGGGTAGCTAATTCATGATTCTTATATCTAATGGGTACAGACTTTTGTCGCTCAACGGGCATTCCTCTATCCAGTAATTCCCATACGAGCGCCTCTTCATAAACACCTTCTAACAATCCCGGCCCGCCTAATCCACGATGGACTTCGATGGCAGCAGAAACGATATAACGACTAATTTCATTTTCATCCATTGTCTTTGCGTATCTTAGCGTCCTTCGCGCCTTTGCGTTTTTCTTTAAAAGGGCTTAGGCAAACCGATTTCCAATTTATCTATTTTAAGCCCACTTCATGAACACCTGCTAACGCCTGTGTAATTTTCACAGACGATGATCCCACTCTTGCCGTAGCTGATTGACATGCTCTTGAGCATCAATCTCTTGCCACAGGTCGTTTCCTAAGCCTTCAAGTTCCACTAAGCCGTGCTTTTTATCTTTAACGTGTTCCTCTTCAGGCAGTGTATTGACCAGCAGCTTAATCAACGACTTGCGCTGATTAGTGTGTAGAGTCTGTATTTCTTGCGCGATTTCGTCAAATGTTCTGATTATTTACCCCCGATTTTGATGATTGATTATAACATTATCTTAGGTGTCTTTAATTTTCTTTCGCGCTGATTTCCGCCAAAAGCTGTCCGCGCTCGACGATTTGCCCCGTTTCCACCAGCAGTCGCATCACAATCCCGGCCTCCGGTGCATTGACGCGAATCTCCATTTTCATGGCTTCCAAGATCATGAGCGTTTGACCCCGCTCAACATGATCGCCTGCTGCGGCCAAGACTGTCGTCACTTTGCCCGGCATTTGCGCGTTGAGTGCGGCTGTGCCATCCGCGCTGTGGGTTGATCTGCGCCGTACGGATTCCCGCGCATCGGGGACGGTTAGTGTGAAGGATTGCCCGTCAGCATGGACGTAACGCTCGTTCCCTTGCGCCGCTGTATAGACCGTATGCCGTATGCCATTCATGTCGATCAGCCACGCGCCATTGACCGTTCGCGAGGCACGTAACGCAATGCTGCGTCCGTCAATTATGGCGCGAAGGGTGTCATCGGATTGGAGTTCGAGCGTGATCTGATGCGTTTGCCCGTTATGTTGAAAAGTATATGTTGCCACAAGCCACCTTTACTGCCGCTTCAGCCGGAAATGATCGCCGCGTGACCAGGGACTGTAGACATCGCCTTCGGGTGTGCCGTGAGTTCGTGCCGTAGAGAGAATCCCCTGATTAAGATTTTCCGCCAATGCCAGCGCGATCAAGGCGGCATCCGAAATCGGCGGTGCGTCTGGCAATAAATCGTCCAAATGCGCGTCAATCGTTCCGGTATGAATCTCTCCATTCTGGAAAACGGCGCTTTCCAGCAGCGCCAGCAAAAAATCACGATTGGTCGTCGTGCCGAGTAAGACCGTCTCACGCAGCGCCCCGATCATGCGCGTGATTGCGCCGTCCCGCCTCCGATCATAAACGATGATTTTAGCAATCATCGGGTCGTAATAAATCGTCACATGGTCGC
>Ga0209591_10006072_pt1 | contig 13436 bp, 8 predicted proteins | sample MAT01_FD_187207 | JGI IMG/M metagenome (GOLD analysis project Ga0209591, IMG submission 187207) | Freshwater microbial communities from Lake Fryxell liftoff mats and glacier meltwater in Antarctica - MAT-01 (SPAdes) (version 2) | ecosystem: Environmental > Aquatic > Freshwater > Ice > Liftoff...
ATTACTTACTTATAGGATTTAAGCAGCCATCATGCTCTACCTTACCTAAGATACAGAGAGCGATTAGTTTATCAACAGCCTCGGACATATTACCTTGCTGACTTGCTTAGCGCTGTGCTTTGAGTAGCGCTACAGTTTGAGGCTTTAGTGTGAGTGTTACCCGCACTGCATTTTTGTTATTAGCTCCCGGTCGTAGGTTAGCTAGAGAGTTAGGATTAAGCTTTTTTACTACAATCCATCTATGTGCATAGTGTGATTATAGCGGTACTTTGTCACCCGCCTGGTAATTTTTATGGCGATCGCCCTGCTCTGACAGTTAATTAACCAAGCTCTAGAATAATGCTAGAAACTGACAAGCTAGGGTTAAGTAATCACAACAGCTACAATGACGCAAATACGTTAAATAGCTAGAATCATTCTAGAATTTAAGTTAGTAATACTTGAAAGTATTGGTAAATGGTAATTTGTTATAACTCCTGTGGAGTTAACCCCAAATCCTCCAACACTTCTTGGACACGCTGCCTGCGTTCCGCCCGCCGGGTGTCAGCAGGCATCCGTAGTTGGGCGGCGTAATCAAGGGCCTGCTCAACAGTCAATTCCAGGTGGATGATATCTTTCTGGGGAACGTAGCCAAGTTCGTTGCGGTAGGCGTTGAAGTTCTTGTACAGGTCAACTCCGTTGACGAGGACGGAGCCGCTGGTAGCGGGCCGAAAACCGTTGAGGGCATCGAGGAGGGTGGATTTGCCGCCTCCGCTGACACCGGCGATCGCCACAAATTCCCGCGCCTTAATGCTCAAGGAAATATCATTCAGCAGTTTCGTGCCTTTCCCCACAACTTTAGTCAGGTGGACAGCATCAAGCCGCAGGTTGCCTTCTTCGTTATAGGTGGCGAAAGTTTCATCGAAATTGAAGACAAAACGGCAAGGGCCGATGCGGATGCTGTCATTGACTTTCAGTATCCTTTCTTCTTTAACGGCTCGGCCGTTGAGATAGGTGCCGTTCGTCGAGTTCAAGTCTTTGATGATGACGGAGCCGCTTTGCCGTTCCAAGCGAGCGTGGAAGCGAGAAACCGATGGGTGGTTGATCGCCGTGTCGTTTTGCGAATCCCGCCCAATTGTCAGGCTTTGGCGGCCGCGCAGATCGAGCTGGCTAACGAAGATTGTTTCATCGGCAAGCAGGTGTTTGGCGGCAACTGTGGGCTGTTCATCTAAAGGTTTTTGAACTTTAACAGCCGTGGGAGCTTCATCGTCTGCCCGAACGATCAAGCGCAATTCGCTATTGCCAATGCTGATGGTGTCGCCGTTTTCCAGGAAGTGAGGAATGTTGGGTTTGAGCAGGATGTTGTTGACGCGAGTGCCGTCAGTGCTGCCCAGGTCTGTAATTTGATAGCGATCGCCTTTTCTGTTGATTTGAGCGTGCTGGCGCGACACGAGGGGGTCATTAATCACGACATCGCTGTTGGTAGCGCGGCCGATAGTTACGACTTCAGTATTAACTGAATATTCCCAGACAGGCTCGCTACCCTTGTGAATTTTTAAAAGTGCTGGCGATACAGGCATAGAGAGCTATTTCCATTAATCTTATGTCTTTTATCTCATATTGCCACTAACTTTTGTTAAAGATGTTTCTCTTCTTAACTATCCTGGGAGCTTTAAGAAAAATTAATATTTTTGATCTAAAAAGTGGTAAAAACTGTAACATACAGATTAGCTGTGGTGGCTATAACCTGTAAGTGTGAGGAGCGAGCATGAAAGCAAAATATTTATTACCGTACAGCATCTGGGCGATCCTGCTGGCATCGCCGGCAGCTTTTGCAGAAACTTCTGAGGATCTACCTTCCCTAGAACCGCAAGCAGACGTTGCTCCATCAGCGCCACAGCTTCTTGCTGCAAGGGAAGAGCAGCCTGCGGGCGCTGGTTTAAGCAGTTTAGAACCGCGATTCGGCGATGGGGAAGTCAGGCAAAAAGCGAGCAGTCCCTATAAATTTGCCGGAGGTGGTGTCGTCTTGGCGCGATCGGCAAACCTGATTAACGGAGAACCTACAGCCAGGGACGATCGCCCTGTCTCGTCACCGCAAACCCTGGAAGCACCAGCGACTAACAACCAAGGGGCCGCACCAGGCGATCGGCAGGCAGAACAAACCGAGAGCAAGCCCGCCCTAGAATCAGTAAGATCGGAGCCGAAAATCGCTGTTACCGGCAATAACCAATCAGAATTGTCTCCAACAATACCAAACAATTCATCCAATACGCCCGCGGTAACAGGCAATAACCAAGCCGATCGGGCTTTAGAACAAACCGAGAGCAAGCCCGCCCTAGAATCATTAAGATCGGAGCAAAAAATCGCTGTTAGTGGCAATAACCAATCAGAATTGTCTCCAACAATCCCAAACAATTCATCCAATACGATCGCAGCACAACCTTCTGACTCCCAGAAAAATCAACAACCAAAATTTCAAAGGGCAGCGGCAGCAAAAGCCATTGCTCAATCCTTCCTAAATGCTGCCCCAATCCGCACGCCAACACCGCTCAATGAGGTAGTTCAAGAAACAGAAAACACTTCAGCCTCCAACTTAATGAGGCAAGTGACATCTGTTTCCCAACTTTCCGACGTAAAGCCGACAGACTGGGCATTTCAAGCCCTGCAATCACTGGTTGAGCGTTACGGCTGCATTGCTGGCTACCCCGACGGTACTTTCCGAGGCAATCGAGCACTAACTCGCTACGAATTTGCGGCTGGCTTGAATGCTTGCTTAGACCAAATTAGGAACCAAATTGAGGGCAAGACAGCCAATTACATCACCAAAGATGACTTAGGCATCGTACAACGGCTGCAAGAAGAATTTGCAGCGGAACTAGCAACCCTGCGGGGGCGGGTTGACTCGCTAGAAGCGCGGACGACAGAGTTAGAAGCAAATCGTTTTACCAGCGGCACGACAATTTTTGGCGGAGAAGCGATTTTCGCGCTGTCTGAAGCATGGGGCGGGAACCCCCCAGGCGAAGGCAAAGCCAACCTCGCCTTCACAAGCTTGGTGCGGCTGCAAACTGTCACTACCTTTACAGGAAAAGACAGGCTGCGAATCGAACTGCAATCAGGGAATTTCCGAGGCCGAGGCTTTGCCGAACCTAGCGCCCTGAACACCTTTACTTCCCTGCTATCCTTTCAGTCAGATACCGCCAACCAAATCCAGCTCTCAATGGTAGAGTACCGCTTTCCAGTCTTGAACGATCGCATGGTTTTCACCATCCGCCCCGCAGGTTTTAACCTCAGCAGCGTGCTCACAGCTAACTCGCCCTTCTATGACAGCGGCCGAGGAGCCATTTCCCGCTTCGGAGAAGCAAACCCCATCTTAAAAATCGGCGACTTAGATACAGGCGTAGGGATGGACTGGCTGATCGGACGCCGCTTCCGCTTGCAGTTAGCTTACGGCGCGAGAAATGGTAGCAGTCCCAGCGAGGGAGCGGTATTTGGCAAAGACAACTGGGTTGCCGGCGGACAATTTTTATTCCTGTTAGGCAATAGCGCCCAAACTGGTTTGACCGCCATCTACGGTTCATCCCCCAACGGCCGCTTGGGAACCTTTACAGGCAGCGGCGCGGCTGACGCTTCTGGATTCATCAACCAGCGCTCAAATATCGGCGCTGTCGGCGGCAGTTTTCAATGGCGCGTTACCCCTCGCTTCACGTTCGCCACTTGGGGCGGTGTTATGGGAGCCTATGCTTCCAAAACTCAATCGGGCGCTGTCAGCACGACCTTTGCCGCTGCTTTAGGATTTCCTGACCTGGTTCAGCAGGGAGACTTGCTGGGGATCGTAGTCGGTCAGCCCCCCAGTTTGGTGCAGTACAATGAGTTTTCCGCATCCACTGGGTTGCCCGGAGGCAAAGATTTTTCACTGCACGCTGAAGCTTTTTACCGCTTCAACCTCAGTGATTCTATTTCCGTCACGCCCGGTTTCTTCTTAGTGACAAACCCTGGCAATTTTGGCAGCAACAACACAATCTATATCGGCACAATCCGCACGACTTTCAGATTCTAACTGTTACTGTAGTAGTAGTTAGCTGCTAACTCGCAAAAGAGGAAAATTTAATGGCAACTCAACAAAAAATTACGCGCATTTTAGCTGGTGGCCGCCTCTGGGTGTTGCCTGCTGCTTTTAGCTTCCTAAGTTTAAGTTGGGTAGCACCAACAAATGCGGTCGAAACTGCACCGCCAACTGCAACCAGCTTTTTAATTTCACAAGCAACCCAAACTAAACCTGCTGCATCTCGCCCTCGACCGAAGCCTGCATTTTTTGAAGAAGAGAGGAGGCCGAGGTTTGGATTTGGGGACTTCCTCAACTCTGCCTTGGATGGGGCAGACAATAGTTTCTCTAGCGATTCAGTGCAAAAGTCTTCTATTACCCTAGAGCCTCTGTCTGTGGTTGTCACGACCGGCATTGACGGCATCCTCACAGTGGGTATTAATGAGAATCGCCGGACAACTAGCGACATGAGAAATACTCCTGTGACCCCAGAGCCTCCGTCTGTGGTTGTCACGCCCGGCATTGACGGCGCCCTCCCAGGGGGTAATGAGAATCCCGGGCCAATTAGCCCTGGTGGTAGTGTCTTTGTCCAAGATGCTCCCATCGTGAGAAGAGCTTCGGGTATTAACGATAATCGGACAACTAGCGACCCGATAAATAATCCTGCTTTCTTGAACGGCTCTTTTATCAGCACTGACGGGACTAACCTGCAATTTTCTAATGTTATTTCCGGTTCTAATCCCCAGAGAGGAACTCTGACGGTAGAGGGAACTATATTCATTAATGGCGTGCCAAATCCTGTCATAGGTGTTCGGGAATACAGCGCCAGCGGTAACGAAAATAATGGTTTTGTCAGCGTAACCGTGCAGTTAGTCGATCCGAATAACCCGTCGCAAACGATTTTGATCCAAGTGCCAGCGAGTCGAAATTCAGGCGATCGAAATACTGCAAGGGGCCGTGCTAACCTGTCAATCGGCCGCCCAATTGACCGCTAAGCGGAACGAGAAAATAGAGCCGGGAAAATGCCTTTGCAGTGGCATCGGCATGATTCCAGGCTAGTAAGCTAAAAAACATTTAGTTTGTAGTTTGTAGGGTGCGTCAGACGAGGTTATACAACGACTATCGAGGATGGATGGTTCTGATGCACCCTGCTTTATGCGCCAGTTGCGTAAGTTTAAAATTAGCTAACTTAATGAGGAAATGTGAATATGTTGTCTATCAAACTGATAGTAAGACAACTTTTGGCTGGCCTCGCCGTAGCACTGCAAGCAATGCCTGCTCTGGCGGAACTTTCCCCGCCGGAAATCAATTCCATCGCCCGACAGACAACGGTGCTGATCGCGCCCGGGCTCACCCCGGAGTTGCGCCGGGACTTGGAGGAGAACCGCAATAACCCGTTAGAAAATAGACAAGTCTGGAATCCAGGCTCAGGGGCAATAGTAGCTCGTGAAGGCAATAAATATTACGTTTTAACAGTCGCTCATAACTTTTTCCAGAGGTACTTGGATACTCCAGAGTTTTGGCAGAACTCTGGCGGGACTCCCTTCTACGGCATCCGCACTTGGGACGGCGAAGTTCACAAAGTCGAAGGCGTCAATGATGGCAGGGGTTGCCCCCTCAGAGGCATCGCCGAGGCGCGATCGCTGATCCGATTCGGTTGCCGCGATCGCTTCGTCCCCGGTACAGAAACCGTCAATCGCGACGGAGGTGACGATAATGTCAAAGGCATCGACTTAGCCATCATCAGTTTTACCAGCACTAAAAACTACGCCGTTGCTTCTCTAGGAGATGCCAGCACAGTCAAAATCGGCGATCGGGTTTACATTTCCGGCTGGCCAGATCCCGAACTTGAGCAAGCTCAAGCCGGCCAAAGCGTCCGCCCGGTTTCCCGCAGGCAGAGGCGTTTAGCCTGGGGTTCTGTGGGGGCTAAAATATCGCCTGATGCCAGCAACCAAGGCTACAGCATCTTTTACACCGACTGCACTCGCGCTGGGATGAGTGGCGGGCCTGTCTTTGACAAAGATGGCCGTCTTGTCGGCAATCACGGCCTGGGCAGCAACCCCAAGCAATCCTGTGGCAGCGAGGGCAGCGCTAACAGCTTCATGGAATCGAGGGAGCGCCCGGATGCGCCCGGACAGATGCCTGATGCCAACAGCTTGAGGCAGAGGTTTAGCAGTTCGCAGCAAGTCAATCAGGCGATCGACTCGATCGGGCAAATGGGACTGCGTTTAGCCTTCAACTTGCAGATGCCGAATGCTGACTTGATTAATAGAGGGTTGCCCAGTCAAGCGCTGCCAGGCACTTTTGGCAGCAGCGGCCGCATCGAATTTGACATAGGCGCCGATCGCACTTCAGGTGCATTTGACGATCCCAGCGATGTCATCCCCGACATTTACAAGGAATATTCCTCCTTTTCGGGGCTGGGAAGCCGCGTCAGAGACGTACCCTCCGGCGGGTGTGGCACTATTTTGCTAGGAGAGCCGTGCCCGTGAGGAAGGTCAAACTCAACAAAACTTCTGCCATCTCCCGATGCCTTAAAGCTTCATGCCACTAGGAAGCTCTGCTACCAAACCAAACCGCCAGCTGGCGAGGGATTGGCCGGTGCAGTGGCAGCACCTTCAACCACCGTGTCATTGAGGAATTGCTTGAAGTCAATGTAAACAGCGCTGGGTTGGTCTTGGCTTTCATAGAGCGGCCCACTGGCACCAGCGCGGACGTTGAACAAGCGCTGTACCGTGTCCGCAGCATTCGACCCCGGCTTGAGGGTAAATAGTACATTAGCGCCAGTACAGGGACGCCCGCTGGCAGTTGCGGCGCACACCACCGCTTGCCCGTTCACGTAACCGCTGGCGATGAAGTTGAGTTGGCCGGAGTTGTAGAAACCCTGGAAGCGGGAAGAAACCTCCTGGCAGCGCCTTTGGGGCGTGAACCCCCCTCCGCTGAAATAGTCAGAGAACCAGCGGATCACTGGGACTAGGCCTCGCGTCGTGACAGCATAAGTAGTGGGCAAACCGTTAGGCCCAGAATCGCAAATGAAGCTTGTCCGTTGTATTGGGGCAGGCTGCGCGGCAAGAGTTTGTTCTGGGTCGAGCGGCGGGCTGCTGGAATTAACGCCGAGGGGAATCAAGCCCGGTGGCAGCAGTACCCTGTCAATCCTGACAATCACCCCATTTTGGGCAAGCAGGGGCAATTCTCTAGCGGTAGCGTCGTTGATAATTAGTTGAGTGGCGCTAGAGCTAGGATTAATTTTGACTGGCGTGCCGTCGATGGTTTTGAGTTCTCCGGTTTGGAGGTCGCTCTCACTGATTTCGCCAGGAATGAGGTGATACCTAACAATTTTTCGCAGCAGTTCTCGGTTTTCTGGACGCAATAATTTTTCCAACATCCCTGGCGGCAAGGCTGCAAATGCTTCCTCTGTCGGTGCGAGAATGGTAAGCTGATTATTTCCTGACACCAGGCTGATTAAGTTCGCTTTCTGCAAGACGGCAGTAAAAGTTCTTAGAGAGCGGTTTTTGCTTAGCCCCTCTACTAAAGTGGGAGTATCATTTGATTCGTAGGAAGCGCCCCGGTTAAAAAAGCGATAATAAGGGTAAAACCGCTGGGCAAATACTGCTGACAAACTCCCGACTGCGATCGTACCTGTCAGTCCGCCAATGACTGCTAACCTTTTAAGCCTATTCATAAATATTTTCTCCGTTTAAGACATTCAACTTTTATAACGCCTTGCCTGACTGTATTGCTGTACTGTATTGCTTTAACTTCTCTGATTCACCTGTCGTTAGTGGTCAGTGATTTTTTTTTAATAGGCGATCTCTCTTATAATATCTTTAGTAGGTAATAGATGGCAAGGATCTGACTAAATGTTATCCTTGCAGCCAAAGTAAACCTCTGGTGCTCGGAACTAAATGCTCAAGCTCAAATAGAAACTCGCTTAGACATAACACCATGAAAGGGAAAACACTAGGTGGACGCTACAAAATTATCAGGCGGTTGGGAGGCGGGGGCTTCGGCCAGACTTATCTGGCTGTTGACACGCAGTTACCGGGCGAGCCCCAATGCGTCGTCAAACAGCTCCACCCTCAAACTACCGACTTAGCAACAGCGCAGCGCCTATTTGACCGAGAAGCGACAACTCTGCAACAGTTAGGGCAAGGCCACGACCAAATTCCGCGCCTGTTTGCCCACTTTGAAGAAAATGAAGAATTTTATCTGGTAGAGGAGTATTATGAAGGCGAGACGCTAGGCGAAGAAATCCAGCGTTTGCAGTGCTTCATGGAACCGCAGGCGATCGCCCTATTGCACGATATCCTGTCAGTCCTTCAGTACGTCCACCGCCACAACGTCATCCACCGAGACATTAAACCGTCGAACATCATCCGGCGCAAGCGAGACGGTAAGTTAACCTTGATTGACTTTGGCGTTGTCAAACTCATTAACAGTGCCAATCTGCCAGGGCCCTCTACCAACGCTCAAACTGTTGCCGTCAGCACTTATGGCTATACGCCTCCAGAACAGCAAAACGGCCATCCCCGCCTGAACAGCGATATCTACGCCTTGGGAGTCACAGCAATTAAAGCTTTGACAGGAAAAGACATAAGGGATTTGCAGATTAATTTGCACAACTGGCGGGCGCACGTGGAGGTGAGCGACAAGCTGGCCGCAATTTTGGATAAAATGGTGCGTTTGGACTTCCAGCAGCGCTACCAGAGCGTTGAGGAGGTGCTGGGGGACTTAGAGGCGATGGTAGAGGAATTCAACCAGCCCACGCAACTAGGAGGGCGAGTCAACGAGCCAACAGGAACAGCGACACAAGCGCGGGAAACTCAGGTGCGGGAAACTCAGGCGCGGGAAACTCAGGTGCGGGAAACTCAGGCGCGGGAAACTCAGGCGCGGGAAACTCAGGTGCGGGAAACAGGCCGCGACTCCGATCGGAATCTCCCGCCTGGGCCTTCTCCCCGAACTAAGGGGTTTGCTTTTAAACCCTGGCACTTAGTGGCGATCGCAGGTGTCGCTGCGGCTGCCTTGTTTGGCGGGTGGAAGCTCTACGAACCAACTTTCTACTTGCAACAAGCGAAGCAACAGCTAGATAAGTACCAACCAGAAAAAGCCTTAGATACGTTTCAGAAACTCCTTGACAGCAAACCCAATGACCCCCAAGCCTGGAGGGGCAGGGGTGATGCGCTCCTAGCTCTAGCTAGGTATGAAAGAGCCGTCAGTGCCTATGACAAAGCGCTGCAACTCGATCCGAAGGATGCCAAAACATTAAATAAAAAAGGCGAAACGCTCTATGAATTGCAGCGCCACCAAGAGGCGCTAGACGCTCACGAGCAAGCGCTCAAAGCTGCTGATAACGACCCCGAAGCCTGGTATGGCAAAGGCAGGGCTTTGATTGGGCTCAAGCGCTTCGAAGATGCTCTTGCTGCCTTTGACAAAGCGCGGGAAATTGAGCCTCAGTCCCCCTCGGTTTGGTACAGCAAAGGTATCGCCTTGGAGTATTTGAATCGGCGGCCAGAAGCGCTTAAGATTTATGAGGAGGCAGTGAGAACTTACGATGAACAGCTCAAAGCGAACCCGAATAATTTGAAAGGGTGGGTAGAACGGGGTTCTGTGCTGAGCAAGTTGGGGCGCTTCAATGATGTACTCGACTCTGCGGAAAAAGCGCTGAAAGTTAACCCGGACTTCTATCCGGCACTGCTGCTCAAAGGCAATGCACTGCGGGTGACAGGGAAGGCAGATGAAGCGCTGCAAGCTTATAACAAAGCCCTGGAAATCCGCCCGGAAGATTATTTGACGCTGCACAACCGAGGGACGTTACTAGCAGAAAAAGGAGATTTTGCACAGGCGATTAAAGCCTTTGATAAAGCCCTAGAAATTCGGTCTAGCTTCTCTCCTGCTTTGGTCGATCGCGGCATGGCTTTCAGCCAAAATAACCAACAAAAAGAAGCAATCGAATCTTTTGACAAAGCGCTCAGCTATGCACCAAAAGATGCTCAAGCGCTCGTCGGTAAGGGAATTTCGCTGAGTGCGTTGAACCGCAATGAGGAAGCGCTAGCTGCCTTTGAAAAAGCTAAAGAAATCGAGCCAAATGACCCCTTTCTTTGGGCGAATCGAGCGGCTGTTCTAGAGAATTTAAAACGGAATGACGAAGCGCTAAAATCCTATGATGAGGCAATTAGGCTTAAGCCTGACTTCCAATCGGCGATCGAGGAGCGGAAAAAGTTGCGGGAGAAGTTAGGGGGTTAAATTTAGGAACAGAGTAATTTTTCGAGTCTTTAGTAAGAATCATCCTGAACCGCGATCGCCTTCTGTTTTATAGCGAATTCAAGAGACAAGAAGAGATGAATGGCTAATTGAGCATTTATAATTCAATACGGTTTACTTAAGACGCTCCAGGCGGTAAAAAATTATGAAAAATAAATACTGCGATTGCTTCGTTCCTCGCAATGACAATCTTAAGTGAACCGTATTGATTTATAATTAGCCTTCACCACAACCGTCCATTTTCAGGGGCGCTATCTCCGTACTCACCTTGCGGTTGAGGATAAGAAATTACTGGAGGCGAGAGAGGAGAAGATGATCTTATGGGTGTGTCGCCTGCGGATTTATTGCCTAGTTGTACAAATGTCTCAATCGGAATTGCCCAACTAGATTCAATCATTAAATCCCTTGGCAAATTCGGCTTAGAACCATCCTTAAATACATAAGGATCGCCCCACAAAGGATAGGCGTGCATTCCATTGATTCCCACAACTTCCGCCCTGCTATTCAGCAGCGGCCCGCCGCTCATTCCCTTTTCCACTGGATTTGTATAGCCAATCTGATACCCTCCAACTAATGCTTTTGGAGACAGAAAGGAAACAGTCCCTAACAAAAATTCAAACCCTCTTTTTTCAGAACCTTCTTGACCGGGAAACCCGGTAGCAAAGACTTCATCTCCTACTGCGACAGGCGAATAAGCTAACCGCGCTACTGAATATTCCGTCGTACTTCTGAACTGTAATGTAACGAGATCGTTGCCATCAAAAGAGCGATTTTTGACCAATTCAGCCGGATATATTTTTCCATCTGGAGTTTGAATGCGGTGTTTTTCGCCAACGGCTAAAACATGATTGTTGGTCAGGATTGTGTAGGTCTGGCCTTGCTTTTTAATCAATATTCCTGAACCTGCACCGTATCCTGATAGCACTTTAACTGCGATCGCCCGTGCCTCATTTTTGATTTGGGCTACTGTCAGTTGTTGAGGCTTTTCTCGGCTGCCATTTAGCTCTCTGGGGAGCGTTACGCTGACAGGTAATGACTGTACTGGCTGTTGAGTATACCAACAGCCAATACAGGCGATTAACAAATAGCTGAAACGGAGTTTAAACCGCAAGCTATACCAATTCATGCTGCATTCCTCGATGATTTTTAATTAAAGAGGTCGCCACCACCACCGTTATTCGGCTCAACGGCGGGTTGAGTATTGAGAGCAGGATTAGGAGCCGAACCAGGGGTTTGAACGATGGGGGCTTGTTCGAGAAATCGGTTCATATCGAGACTGCTACCATCGCTACTTTCAAGAAGGGGACGGGCAGGGTCATTCGCATTAGCAGAACCAATCTCAAATATCCGTTGGATACGCTCGGCTGCATTTGACCCTGGTTTGAGGGTGAAAAGCAATTTTGCGTCAGTGCATGGAGGGCTGCTATTTCCTGCACAAATAGCTGGCTGGCCGTTAAGATATCCAGCGGTGACGAAGCGAAGTTGGCCGCTGTTATGGAGCCTTTGGAAGCGACTGGATACTTCTTGGCAGCGTCGCTCTGGAGTGTATCCTGAATAGCTAAAATGTTCAGAAGTCCATTTTATGACTGCAACCGTTCCTCGCCTGGTATTGGCAAAGGTTGTTGGTACACCGTCTCTACTTACGCCACAATAGAAGGTGGTGCTTTGAGCATAGCTGGGTTGATTGAAGGCGGTGACAGTGCCGATCGCGATCGCACCTAATGTCAGCGCAGCCGTTCGTGATTGCCATTTAGTCATTTTGATTAACCTGTTTGAGAAAAGTAATTTAATTCAAACTTTGAGTTATTTTGAGTAATAAAAGCGATTGTACCCATTCCAGCAACAGTTTGGCTAATTCTCCTCTGGAAATCAGCCCGATGCCAAACTGCAGGCTGTGCTAATACACCCACCTAACTTTTCAATTCCTCAAAGCAGCGATGCACTTAATTAATTTGCTCTAAATTGTTGAGTTTGAGCTATTTAATCTCAGGACTGACCCATCAAGACCTTCAAACCTTAGTTTTTTACCTAATTTGCGGGCTGCAACGAAGGATTTTCCTAAAATAATTGGTTCCTGACTACACTTCCGTAAGTTCTATCATCTTTTATAGCATACTGCTCTGAGATTAGTCAAGATCATCTCAGAGCGGATTAGAACTGATCTTGACTTTTACCCCTAACTGTATGAGGAATAAAGCCCCTGGCATCTAGTCACTCCGGATCGCGCCCTCACTCCCCGATCCGCAACCCGTGCGGGACACCCACTCTTTTGACAACCGGATCAAAGCCTTGAAACGAAAAAGAAACGAAAAAACGGGGAAGTGCGATCGTACAAGACGTAAAAATTCTCACCCCGCCCGATCGCGCACAAATATGATAAAACAACTGTGGACACTGTAACTGTCTATTCTCGTTTGTGCATTAAGCAGGTAGTGTAGTACAACAAACTTATTACATAAATCTTTGATAGAGCCGGTCAACCGCAGATACAAGGCAGATACAACGCACCCTATAGCAGATGCCTTTCAAGATAGTGTTCGACTTGGGCAATTCAAGTCCAACATACAGCATCTTAAAAAAGTAGTAAGTTGGGCGGAGTGAAACGTCGGGTTCGCTATCTCAACCCAACCTACTAATCAGGATTAAGGTGTGGGATTCGGATACTTAGCGTGCACGGAATTGATTTCTGCTACAATCTCTTCAGAGAGCGTCACATCCAAACTGCTGAGATTTTCTTCAAGTTGCGCGATCGATGTTGCACCGATAATAGTGCTAGTCACAAACCAGCGCGATCGCACATAGGCCAAAGCCATCTGCGCCGGACTCAAACCGTGGTTTTGAGCAATCTCAATATACGCTTTCACCGCATCATTCAGATTAGTTTTATCGTAACGCTGACCAAATCCAGCAAACAAAGCCAGTCGAGAATTTTCCGGTATTCCATTTAAGTATTTACCCGTTAATATCCCGAAAGCCAAAGGACTGTAAGCCATCAATCCCACATTCTTAAAACGGCAAGTTTCCGCTAAATTCATGTTAAATGTTCGATTGCTCAAACTAAAAGCATTCTGAATCGAAACAACTTTCGGCAAACCGTGTTTTTCTGCCAATTCGCAAAACTCGCAAACTCCCCAAGGCGTTTCGTTACTCAAAC
>Ga0209591_10006075_pt1 | contig 13430 bp, 9 predicted proteins | sample MAT01_FD_187207 | JGI IMG/M metagenome (GOLD analysis project Ga0209591, IMG submission 187207) | Freshwater microbial communities from Lake Fryxell liftoff mats and glacier meltwater in Antarctica - MAT-01 (SPAdes) (version 2) | ecosystem: Environmental > Aquatic > Freshwater > Ice > Liftoff...
TAGGGGAAGCAAAGGGATAGTTACCAGACACTACGCCACCACCAATAAACAAATCCAGATCGCCATCTAAATCAAAATCAACAGGTCTAACACAATTCTTATTGGTTAGATTCACCGGCAATTTTCCTTGTGATTTTGTGAAGGTGCCCTTTCCATCGTTTACATAAAGTCGATCTTGCAAAGCGGGCGAACTTTCATCAAATTCATATCCCCCACTCACCACGTACAAGTCAAGATCTCCGTCACCATCCGCATCAAAAAAGGTGGCGTCCTTGTCCTCACCAATCGAATCTTGTTCAAATACAGCAGTGGTAAGTTTGCTGAAGCTATGATCTTTAGCCTGAAAAAATAAAGCGCTAGCCTGTCCTTTAGCGCCTCCTATAAAAATATCAGCCAGTCCATCGGCATTGACATCACCTGTCACCATACAAGGGCCATGGTGAGAGAAAAAATGTGGCATCAACGACTGTTTCGCAAAATCATTGACTTCGTTTTCCTGATGCGTAAAATCCATTCCTTCTTTTTCCTTTAACAAGGAAGGTACGTTGTTAAAAGGCACGTACCCCTTCGCATCTTCAATGCGTAACGAAATATCTTTTTTGGCAGGTACACTTAAGATTAATTGGCTGCTTTGATCTGGCCATATTATCCGAAGAGAATCAATACTGGTATGCTGCCCCAATCCAACTAGAACATTGCCTAACATGGAGGATTGATAACCACGCACAGTTGTTTGCTCTACATAAAATTGGTCGATACCAGCATAGGCATATATTCTTGATCCAATTCCATATTTGTTTTTAGGATCTCCACTCAATTTTATCTTGATGAAATTTACATGAGCCTGTTTCTCGCTGTTGTTGCGATACACGCCCGCATACTCGTCTGTATTGTTGGTAATGATATCTAGATCACCATCGTTATCCAAATCTGCGTAGGCAGCTCCATGCGAAAAAGTAGTGTGGCCAAAGCCCCAGTCGTTAATTTTATTTTCAAATCGATCTTCACCCCTATTTTTAAAAATATAGTTTGGCAGGTGAATACCGGGCATTTTCGAAATATATTCTGCCACGTTTATCGACTTACGAGTTTGTTCGGCACGCTGGGCTTCATCCATCGCATACGCCATAAACTGCAAATTGGTGTTGTCCCTTTTATATCCATTGGTTACAAAAAGATCTTTCAGGCCATCATTGTCAAAATCAGCAAACAACGGTGACCAACTCCAATCGGTATTAGAAATGCCGGCCAATTGTCCGATCTCACTAAAGGTACCATCACCATTGTTTTTTTGAAGCGTATTTTTCATGTATTGGTAAGACATACCATTACTAAATTGGAAATTGAACCGGGTAAAATTATCGCTACCTATATGCATTTTCTGTGGATAGTTCGACTCGGGAAGCATATCCAGGGTGATAATATCGGGGAGCAAATCGTTATTATAATCTGCCACATCTACTCCCATCCCGTACAAAGAAGTATGATCCATTTGTTGCGAGATCTGATTAACAAACCCTCCTTGCCGATTGTTGATGTAGATATAATCGGATTCCTCAAAATCGTTTGATATATAAACATCGGGCCACCCATCCTGATTGATATCGGAGGTATTGATTCCCAAACTGAAAGTAAAGATGTTCGATTTTATACCTGCCTGCTCAGATACATTCAAAAAATGCCCTTCATCATTTCTGAACAATGCATTTGCCATAATACTATCGGCAGCTTGCGACCTTGTTTCAATGTAGTCGATGTAACCCCTTGAAAATTCCGGGGCTGATTGGTTGATCAAAAACATATCCAGATCACCATCTCGATCATAATCAAAAAAAGCAGCTTGCGTAGAATACCCTGCTTGATTTAATCCAAACTTGGCAGCACTTTCTGTAAATGTTAGGTCATGGTTGTTAATATAGAGCAGATTCGTCCGTTCCTTCTCTTCCGCCAGTCCCGATCGACAAACATAGATATCAAGCCATCCATCAGCATTAATATCCACTAATGTTACACCCGTGCTCCATCCCGTAATTTCAGCAATTCCGGATGACACCGAAATATCTTTGAACTCAAAATCTCCCTTATTCAAATACAGCCTATTGCGTACCATGTTTCCGGTAAAAAATACATCATCCAATCCATCGTTATTAATATCGCCCACACCTACCCCGCCACCGTTGTAAAAATAGGGGTAGTTCATGATGCTGAATTCAGGATCGTCCTCCTTCAATTTATTATTGAAGTCAATACCGGTTTCGTTTGCCGATAGACGGTCAAATAACGTAGCATTTGGTTTACGGCAGCCTACGACAAAGAAAAAGAATGACAGAAGCAATGCCCCAAAAAATTTTCTAAAAAACATCTTACAATGTAGTTAATTATAGTGTCTATAAATGACTAAAGTAAAAACTCAAAAAGGTGATATTTTATTCAAATTCCAGTGCCAACCTTGATTCCTCCAAATCAAGTTCGTACTCAATCTTTCGCAGTGGATCGTCTCCGATTTTTCCTTGCTTTCGTAGGCCTTCCAAGAAGACGCGTTCTTGCTGAATAAGCTTGCGCTGTATGGATAAAAATTCTCGGATCTGTTCTTCGGTAAGTTTGTTGAGGCTGGCGTCCTTGCTCAATCGTTGGATGCGCAGTTCATATTTTGATTTTATGCGATTCAAAATCTCATCATGCAGCCCCAACGAATAATTCTCTTCAATGTGCTCAATCAATGAGGTAGCGATAGCGAGCCGCGCTTGGTCTTCTAATTCTTTCCCACCATCATCTGGTTCCACACCTAATTTTTTAACTAGTGATGGAAGGGTCATTCCTTGTAAACATAGCGTGGCAAAGATCACAGCAAATGTGAGGAAGATGATTAGGTCTCGATTTGGAAAGGCCATCTTATTACCAATGGTCAATGGCAGAGCGAGAGCTGCAGCCAACGAAACCACCCCGCGCATACCCGACCAGGCAACAATAGCCACATTGGAAATCGGTGGTCTGGGTTCTTTATTGCGGACGCGCTTGCTTATCCATCGGGGAATATAGGCGGCAGGAAAAACCCAAATAATTCGCGCAACAATGGTCGCCACGCTAATGATTGATCCATACCACAATAACGTGGTAAAAGAATGCTCTTTTATATTGGCCAGCACGTGAGGCAACTGCAATCCTATCAAGATAAAAATGATCCCGTTTAAAATAAACGTAACAGTATCCCAGGTGGCCCATGCCTGAATGCGCGACTCATGCTTGAAAATCTTGGACGAGCGCTGACTCAAAAATAATCCACACACCACAACTGCCAACACACCGGATACGTGAATTTGTTCTGCAATTACATAGGCAACATAAGGCGTAATGAAAGTAAGTGTGGTGTCCGTTGTAGGATTGTTGGGAGTGATCATGTGTATCCAATAAAATAACTGTCCGATGATCAACCCGATAATAATCCCCACGCCTGCTACATAAATAAAATTGATGCCGGCTAGCCACACAATAAAAGTTCCGGTGGCGGTGGCCGCAATCGCGTAGCGCATCGCAATCAAACCCGTTGCATCATTGACCAAACTCTCTCCTTCCAAAATCGTAATCAGTCTCTTTGGGACGCTCAGTCCTTTCATAGCTGCCCCCGCAGCAACCGCGTCAGGAGGTGAAATGATGGCACCCAGCACAAAAGATTCTGCCCAGCCAAATCCGGGGATTGCATAATGCGCAACCATGGCCACTGCCACAGTGGTAAAAATTACGCAACCAACGGCCAACAAAGAAATAGCTCTAGAATTCGACTTGAAGTCTGGCCACGAGGTAGTCCATGCAGCAGAATAAAGTGCGGGCGGCAAGAAGATCAAGAACACTACTTCAGGGCTCAACTCTACCGAAGGTAAATTAGGAATAAGCCCAATGCCAATGCCGGCCAGCACCAACAAAACAGGATAAGGGATTTTAATTCGATCCGTCACTTCCGCCAGTGCCGTAACAACTGCTAATAGGAGAATGATAACGGTTATGTTTTCTAATTGCATTCAGCTAGCAATTTTTTTGCTGGTTTAAGTCTTTTCTTTCCCTCCTCATGTTGCTTAATATTATCGAATGCCTCTATCAAGTCCAATACAAGTTTAAGGCTTTGATTGTCTTTAATATACAACACAATACACTTGATTTTTTTCATAATCAGGTCAGGTAATTAACAAATCTAAAATCTTAAATGATAAATCTAAAATCATTTAAATTGAACCTTTTCCCACCTAACCTGTTTTAATTCTAACAAATGAAAATAGCTGTATCCCGAAACGAACATTTTAATGCCGCCCACCGACTTTACAATCCTCAATGGACGGATGAAAAGAATGATCGAGTGTTTGGCAAGTGCAACAATCCGAATTTCCACGGCCACAATTACGACCTAACTGTTACCCTTGTCGGGGAAATTGATCCTGAAACGGGTTTCGTGTACGACCTCAAAGTATTAAGCGATACAATAAAAGAGCACGTGCTTAAACATTTTGACCACAAAAACCTTAATTTAGACACTGCCTATTTCAAAGAGCTAAATCCTACCGCAGAAAACATTGCTGTTGTGATTTGGCGAATATTGAGGCAGCAAATTGATAGCAAGTATGATTTAAAAGTGAAACTGTATGAGACAGAAAGAAATTTCGTTGAATATCCTGCCCATTAGACGTCATGACGAAGATGACTTCGACCATGCGAGTTCTTCGCACGATACTCCTTTGCGGGAAGATGCATTCGATTTATCGGACGATGAAAAGATCGAAAAGATTGAAGGCCACTTTCGTGAGATCATGAACGTGTTAGGGTTAGATCTTAGCGATGATAGCCTGAAAGGAACACCAAGGCGAGTAGCCAAAATGTATGTGCAGGAGGCTTTCAGCGGACTGAACCCAGCCAACCGACCAAGTACCCGATTGTTCGAAAACAAGTATAATTACGATCAAATGTTGGTGGAGAAAGACATCACTTTCTTCTCGCATTGCGAACATCATTTTGTGCCTATTTACGGTAAAGTTCATGTGGCCTATTTCTCATCTGGAAAGGTAATTGGCCTTTCTAAAATCAACCGTTTCGTTCAATATTTTGCTAAACGCCCACAAGTTCAAGAGCGCCTTACGGTGCAGATTGGCAAGGAGTTACAGCGCGTACTCAATACCGAAGATGTAGGTGTGGTGGTGGATGCTAACCACATGTGTGTCGCTTCACGCGGAGTGAGCGACACCAACAGCAAGACTGGAACAGCCTATTTTGCCGGGAAATTCAACGAGGAAAACACCAAGCGCGACTTTTTGAATTATATCAATACCAGGTAATTGACCTTATCTATAAGGCGCTACTGGCGCTTCACTGGAGGAATAATACAGTCCATTCCGATTAAATCCCACCTATTTTTGTAGATTAGCATCTTAAACTATCTACATTTTTATGGTATTCGATTTAGATATGATCAAGGCCTTGTATGCAGCCATGCCCGGCCGAATCGCAAAAGCTAGAAAAGCTGTAGGAAAGCCTCTTACGCTTTCCGAAAAAATATTGTATTCACACCTTCATGCAGATCAGAAGCTCGAGAATTTCGGTCGCGGAAAATCGTATGTGGATTTCGCTCCGGACCGCGTGGCCATGCAGGACGCCACCGCTCAAATGGCCTTGCTCCAATTCATGTCCGCGGGAAAACCTAAAGTAGCCGTTCCGTCTACGGTTCATTGCGATCACTTAATCACGGCCAAAGTAGGTGCAGCCGATGATTTGAGTTTTGCCAATACCGAAAGCAAAGAAGTTTTTGATTTTCTTTCTTCGGTATCTAATAAATATGGGCTTGGCTTCTGGAAGCCGGGCGCAGGTATTATCCACCAAGTGGTATTGGAAAATTATGCGTTCCCTGGTGGCATGATGATCGGAACTGATTCGCACACCGTCAACGCGGGTGGTTTGGGCATGGTAGCCATTGGCGTAGGTGGTGCCGATGCGGTAGATGTAATGGCAGGCATGCCGTGGGAATTGAAATTCCCTAAACTGATTGGAGTAAAACTGACAGGCCAACTAAGTGGTTGGACTTCCGCAAAAGATGTAATCCTTAAAGTAGCTGGTATACTCACAGTTAAGGGAGGCACAGGAGCTATCGTAGAATACTTTGGCGAGGGGGCAATCTCTATGAGTTGTACTGGAAAAGGAACGATCTGTAACATGGGGGCAGAGATTGGTGCAACTACTTCCACATTTGGTTACGATGCTTCCATGAGCCGCTATTTGGGCGCAACGGGGCGTGCCGATATCGCTAAGATGGCGGACAATATAAAAGAACACTTAACAGGCGATCCGGAAGTGTACGCCCACCCAGAGAAATACTTTGATCAGGTAATTGAAGTGAACCTCACAGAACTCGAGCCACATCTCAACGGGCCCTTTACTCCCGATTTGGCTACACCTATTTCTAAACTAAAAGAAGCAGCCGCAGCAAATGGCTGGCCTACTAAAATTGAAGTCGGTTTGATCGGATCATGCACCAACTCTTCCTACGAAGATATCTCACGATCGGCCAGCTTGGCTAGACAAGTAGCCGCAAAAGGGTTAAAGACAAAAGCTGTATTTACCATTACACCTGGCTCAGAACAAGTACGCTACACTATCGAGCGCGATGGATTCATTGATACCTTTAACAAGATCGGAGCCAAAGTATTTGCAAACGCCTGTGGCCCTTGCATTGGGATGTGGGCACGCGTGGGCGCTGAACGCAAAGAGAAGAATACCATTGTTCATTCGTTCAATAGAAACTTCCAGTCGCGCAATGATGGCAACCCAAATACTTACGCGTTTGTTGGTTCACCCGAATTGGTGACGGCATTGGCGATTGCCGGAGATTTGAACTTCAACCCGCTGACAGACTATCTGACCAATGAAAAAGGAGAACGAGTAAAATTAGATCCACCGACAGGTGATGAACTTCCAAAGAGAGGCTTTGATGTAAAAGATCCTGGATTTATCGCTCCCGCAAAAGACGGAAGCGCAGTAAACGTAAAGGTAAGCCCTGATTCAGATCGCCTACAATTACTGGCACCTTTTGCCCCTTGGGAAAAGACAGATTTAAAAGGACTGCGTTTATTGATCAAGGCAAAAGGAAAATGTACTACTGACCATATTTCGATGGCCGGAAAATGGCTAAAGTACCGCGGTCATTTGGATAACATTTCCAACAACTTATTGATTGGTGCCACTAACTTTTTCAACGAAAAAATTAACAGTGTTAAAAATGGCCTTTCTGGCGAGCATGATGAAGTACCTAAAGTACAACGTTCTTACAAAGCAAAAGGGATTGGTAGTATTGTAGTGGGAGATGAAAATTATGGAGAAGGTTCATCACGCGAACATGCCGCCATGGAGCCACGCTTTCTGGGTGTAAGGGCCATCTTGGTAAAATCATTTGCCCGCATCCACGAAACAAATTTGAAGAAGCAGGGCATGTTGGCATTGACCTTTGCCACCAAAGAAGATTATGATAAAATAAAAGAAGATGATCGGATTGACATTGTTGGTTTAACTACTTTCTCGCCCGATAAGCCTCTTTCATTGGTGCTCAATCACATTGACGGTAAGAAAGAAACCATCATCGTAAACCACACTTATAATGCCAGCCAGATTGAATGGTTTAAGGCAGGTTCTGCGCTGAACAAGATGGGATCAAACAACGATGCTAGAAAAGCTGCTGCTAAAAAGAAAGCTGCTCCTGCTAAGGCGGTTAAGAAGGCTGCTCCTAAAAAAGTAGTGAAGAAAGCTGCTCCTAAAAAAGCCGTTGCGAAGAAGACGGTGAACCTGCCTGCCGGCAAGGCAGGAAAAGTGGCTAAGAAAGTGGCTAAGAAAGCTGCTAAGAAAAAAGTAGTGAAGTCTGCTAAGAAAGTCGTTAAGAAAGCAGTCAAAAAGAAAGCAATAGCCAAAAAGAAAGCAATAGCCAAGAAGAAAAAATAGAAGTTACTTTCGCGTGTACAAAAAAGCCCTGACCAAAATCAGGGCTTTTTTTTCACTTCCTTATGAGAATCACTCAATGCTTCAAATCAACCTTAGTCTTATCTGGAACTTCTTTAGGCCCTTTCACATATTTCTCTAACCACGTATCCATTTCCCACATCATGTGCATCACCGATTCTTTGCCTCGGTAGCCATGACTTTCATAGGGCAACAAAACAAACCTTGCCGTGCCGCCATGCCCTTTGATGGCATTGTACATCCGCTCACTTTGGATGGGGAATGTGCCTGTATTGTTATCAGCTTCACCGTGAATCATCAAGATAGGCTCCTTGATTTTATCGGCATACGAGAACGGTGACATCTCATAATAAACTTGGGGCGCTTGCCAATACGTGCGCTCTTCCGATTGAAATCCAAAAGGCGTGAGTGTTCGATTGTAGGCTCCGCTCCTGGCAATGCCAGCTCTGAATAAATCAGAATGCGCTAACAAATTGCCCGTCATGAATGCACCATAGCTGTGCCCTCCGGCCGCTACTCGATTTGGATCAACCACTCCGAGTGACGCACCATAATCAATCGCTGCTTTCGCACTAGTGACCAATTGTTGAATATAATTATCGTTTGGTTCTTTCTCGCCTTCTCCCACAATAGGTATGGACGCATTATCTAACACTGCATAGCCGCGCACAACCCAATAAATGGGGCTGCCCCAACTTAATCTGGTAAATGTGTGTGGCGATCCTTTCACTTGCCCTGCATTGCTTTTGGATTTGAATTCTTCCGGATAGGCCCAGAAGAAAGTAGGTAATGCGCCTTGCTCTTTTTTGTAGTTCGGTGGCAAATATAAATCGGATGTCAATTCTACCCCATCTTCGCGTTTGTATTTCAGCACTTGCTTCTTCACATCTTTCAATTGCGGATAGGGATGAGGGAAGGCGGTAAGTTGAGCCGCATTTTTTGAACCCGTAGTACGAGAAAAATAATTTGGGTTTTCTAACTGCGACTCGCGCGAAGTAACAAAGGTTCCTTTCTTCGCATCAAGCATACCAACTACATACTCGTAATGCGGTGCTTCGCTGCGCCATTGACGAGTTACTTTACTGGTGGCCAAATCAATTTTATCTAGGAACGGACGATCACCTTCTGGAGATGCTCCGCTGCCATTCAAAAAAGCAGCGTTGTTATTGATCAACATGACGGATCTTCCAAAATTATTAGTAGTTGTCACCACATCTCCCGGATCGGCATAGGCATCCTCGGAAGAGAAATCAAAAACGGTCTTCTTTATTTTCGGATTGGAAGGATCAATCTGATACACACGCTGTTTGCGATCCGCCCACCAACTTTCATATACCCAAGCAATCTTTTCATTACCCCATGTAATTCCCGCAAACCGCAGCGGCAGGGAAGTCATCTCGCTTGATGCATTTGCAAACGGGGCAGGCCATTGAAACAGCTTGTCGCGCACCTCTGCTTTCACCTTGGGATCTCCGTCATCTTGCGCTTCCGCCCAATACAAAGTCGCGGGCATATCGTTGCGCCATGCATGCCCTCTTGGGCCGTTCAATGTCGCACTAAACCCGAGTGGAATATTATCTGCCAACGGAATATCGGCCAAATGCTTTACCAGTGTTCCCGCAGCATCCGTGATGTCAACTGATTGAGGAAACAAGTTGGCTGGCACTAAGTAAGAGTAAGGTCGCTGAATAGTTTTGGTGAGGATGAAACGCGCATCGGGCGATGACGATTGTGACGCATAGATGGCAGGTCTACCTAGTGCTGTTTCTGTTCCGTCTAAACTGACCAAGATCAACTGCGAGGTGCAGTAATGCTGAAACAGCGATTCATCGTACGGATTTTTTAATAGGTCTTGATAGGTGCGGTTAGGTGCTTTCTTTCCCAAGTTCTCTTCGACTACAGGGCCAACTGGCACGCGCGATTTGGGTGGCATTGTTTTACCATCATTGGCCGCAGACAAATAAACGACAGAAGACGAAGTAGAAAGCCAAGAGTAAGGGTTACCAATCGTGTTGTTTACTTTCTTCCTTGAAATTTTCTTCGCACTAAGTGACGCAAAATCAACCACCCAAAGTTCCAAGCGATCGGGATAGGTCTGTAAAAAAGCGGCCTTCTTGCTATCGGGCGCGAAACTAAAATTGCTGATCTGCAAAGGCGAGGGCAAATTAGCGATGGCCGATTCTTGCTGATCCTTCAAAGCTTTTACTTTGATACCTATAAAAAAATTATTCCGGCTCTGGCCGAAATTGTCTGGATTGATACGCAACCCAGCTACACGGAGTTCAGGCCTCGACAATTCTTCAATCGTTGGGTAATCCGATCGTTCCAAAAAAATCATCATCGCCTTGTCCGGAGTGAAGAGTACAGCCGGTGTCGATGGCGCTTCCACCAAATCAGCAATTGCCTGTGGTGGTTTTTGATAAGTGGTAATATCTTGAGCATGTAAATCAATGCAAGCCACAACAAATAAAAGAGATAAGATGGTTTTCATAAAGGGGAATGGACGTTGAAAATATCCGAAAGAAAGGTAAGAAAAAAAGCGAGTTGACAAAAGGTGATTTACACCAACTCTTGTACCACCACTCTAAACTCATTTAGCATCATGGCTGTCGCGCCCCACACCACCTCTCCTTCTATTTCAAAATGGGGAGCAAACATAGGATAGATTCTGGCGGCCACAATTTCTTTGGTTAGAACTGCATCATCGCGCAATACTTGTTCTAAATCGCCTTCCAAGATTCGTGTAACTTCTGATTCTTGCGGAGTAAAGATGGGCTTGCCCTCCAGAAAGCCAACTACGGGCGTCACCATGAAATTACTAGGTATTACAAAAAAATTACTTAGTTTCCCTATGATTCTTACCTGATTGCCTGAAATTCCAATCTCTTCTTCTGCTTCGCGCAAAGCTGTTTGAATAGCATCTTCATTCGCTTCCGCTTTTCCCCCAGGGAAACTGACTTGGCCGCTATGCGCACCCAAATATTCTGGTCGCTTCGTCAACGGAAATTTCAACTGGCCATTATCCCAATACAACAAAATCAAAACACTCCCCGGCCTGGGCGGCACGAGGTGTTCAAATTTTGGTTTGATCAAGCCTGTAGGTGTTGCGCGCAATGGCTCATGGGCGCGAGCACCTGGTAACGGCAATTTCAATCGTGCTTCTAGCTTATCAATCAATCCCTCCCAGTTCATTTACAGTATTTGATAAGATCCGCTGTCAACATCTTATCGCCCCGCTTCTCCGATTGATTGAAAGCCTTGCATGCTTCCGATCTCTTATTATTTTTTTGATAAGCCACACCCAAGTAAAAATAAATTTTATCAATAAAGGAATCCATGTTCAGGGCCTGGTACAACAACCGCTCCGCGGAAGCGTACTCTTTTTTCATCAAATAATAAATGCCTTTGTTGCGGTATGCCCATCCGTTATCAGGGTCAGCAGAAATACTTTGGTTGATGTCGGCCTCCGCTTTTTCCAATTCATTCAAACTCAAATAGATAAATCCTCTGTTGTTCAAAAAATAAGCTTGCTTCGGCTCCAGCAGAATCGCCTTGTTGATCAATTCAAGCGCCTCCACAAAATTTCCTTTTTCAATTTCAATCAGCGAAAGCGTGTTATAAATATTTGGCTCTTCTTTTTTAAACTTGCTTGCTCTACCTAATTCTATCTTCGCAGCATCAAAATCCTTTCGATAATAATGAACAATAGCGTGGTTGACCAGATAGTCTACATTCGCTGGATCCAACTTTATGGCTTGGTCGTAAGAAATCAAAGCCCTATCAAAATCGCGCATTTTAGTAAACACCAATCCTTGCGTAAAATAAGCAAGGGCTGTATCCGGTTTTACCGCAATTACTTTGCTTAAATCTTCAATCGCCTTGTAATATTCTTTCAACTCGTAGGCCGTATTGGCGCGGTTCAACAGCGCATTGGTGTAGCCCGGCTGGCAATCAATCGCCTTACTGTATTTCTCCATCGCCAATTCAAACCTTTTTTGCTCAAAGTAGGCAGTGCCCAAGTTGTTCCACGCATCGGCATAGCAAGGTTCCAGTCGAATGGCCTCACCGTAGTAGTAAGCGGCCTGATCGAAGCTTCGCTCTTTGGTGGCAATATTGCCCTTCAATAAAAATTGTTGCAACCGAGTTTCCCTTGAATCGCAACAAGCAAAAAGCAATAGGATAATAACGAAAGTAAGATAACGAGTCATAAACAACAAAAATACCACAATCTAAACCGCTTTGGCTAGCGATTGTTTCGCCTTTCGCTGATCCAACAAATTTCTTGGTTTTTTGGCTTAATGTTATTTAATTGATGCGATAAAATCGGAACTCATTTTTTACTGGAAGCGTTAACAAAACATGAAAACTAAACCAAAAATAAAGATAGACATCATTTCTGATGTCGTCTGCCCGTGGTGCTACATCGGCAAAAGGAGACTGGAGAAAGCAATTGCTCAAGTCTCAGATCAGATCGAGGTTGAAGTAGAATACCACCCCTTCGAGCTAAACCCGGATATGCCAGCGGAGGGCCGCAACCAAAAGGAATATTTAGCCAAGAAATTCGGCAGCGAACAAAAGTATCATCAGATCACTTCTCAGGTAACGGCCACGGCTGCCGAGGAAGGATTGATTTTTGATTTTGATAAACAAGGTATTTCTCCCAACACGCGCAATGCCCATCGACTGATTTCGTATGCAAAACTACAAGGCAAACAATTGGAGATGAAAGAAGCGCTTATGAAGGCCTACTTCACAGACGGGGTAAATCTTACGCAGACCGAAAACTTAGTGGCCATTGCAACTCAGCTTGGCCTAGACCAAGTTCAGGTGACAACCTATCTAAACTCGAATGAAGGTTTCAAAGAAGTGATTGCCGAAGAAAACCAAAATATCAAACGAGGTATTAGCGGAGTGCCGTTTTACATCATCAATAACAAACACGCAATTTCTGGCGCGCAACCGAGTGAGGTTTTTGCGGAAGCCCTGCTCAATATCAGTTTAGAAGTTTCCCCTGCGGGCGAAGCGTGTGATGTGGAGAACAAAGATTGTTGAAGCCTTTGGGTTTAAGCAGAGTTCAATTCAAATTATCACATTTATATCGACTCATCCCCGACCTCGCTCTGCAAGGTCTCCCGCTCTCTACTCCGTATGAGAGGGGGGCAGTGGGCTAAGGAATTTCGTTCGACTTTTTTTAGAAGCAAGTCAAACGATAGACGTGAGCACTCTGCAAACCTTTGGGTTCTTAGCGGTAAAATTTTTGACGATAAGGATCGAAGCGCTCGAAGAAGTTATTTTTCCCAATGATAAGACTTCGAGCGTGGATTTAGGAAAAATCGAGCGAGAATTTGTATCCTTGACTACAAAAAAATTCATGCCAAGCAAGCCAAATATTCCGGAAAATTTTTTGTGGGAATATGATTTGGAAACGTTCAACTACGACAAATCAT
>Ga0209591_10006077_pt1 | contig 13428 bp, 9 predicted proteins | sample MAT01_FD_187207 | JGI IMG/M metagenome (GOLD analysis project Ga0209591, IMG submission 187207) | Freshwater microbial communities from Lake Fryxell liftoff mats and glacier meltwater in Antarctica - MAT-01 (SPAdes) (version 2) | ecosystem: Environmental > Aquatic > Freshwater > Ice > Liftoff...
CTGCGTATCGAGAAGATTATAGTGCAATTGGAGATCCCAACGGTTTAAATCCTGTGATGCCCACAATTTCGCCGCTGCTGGGAGAAAATGGTCAGCCGCTGCCATATATTGATAGCAATGATATCACGGCTTTCAGCATTTTTGAGACAGATAATGGTGTTGTTAGTAGTTACTATTTTGATACGCGGAAACCTGAGTCAGATGCAGTGAAGTTTGATGAATTTAAATTGAAAAATTCATAAATTACCCATAAAAGCCCCGTAGCCCAGGGATTAACCAAAATTCAACGGATCGACATCAATAGTTAAACTAACAGAACGTGGTGTACGTGAAGCGAAGCTATCCCGAAGGGAATCGCGCAATCCGATCAAATCCGACAAATCCACCGACTCATCCAAAGGCAACTTCAGCAAAATCTGCCACCGATACCGATTTGCTACGCGCATAATCGCCGCAGGTGCTGGGCCCAACAACTCACACCCTGAGATACCAAGTCGCTGAATATACTCATGACAAACAGATGCCAATTGTACCGCCGTTACCGCAACTTCCGCCGCATCCAAACTGCTTAACCGCAACAAAACGAGCCGCCCCGAAGGAGGATAATTTAGTGCTGTTCTTTCGGCTAATTCTGTTTCCACAAAATCAGCATATTCGTGTCTTCTAACTGCTTGAATCACGCGATGTTCGGGAGTGTAAGTTTGTATAATTACCCTTCCCGGATCGTCACCTCTACCCGCACGCCCCGCCACTTGAGTTAAAGTTTGAAATGCTCGTTCGCTTGCCCGATAATCGGATAAGTTTAGCAACCCGTCAGCAGAGACAACTCCCACCAATGTCACTCCAGCTAAATCTAATCCTTTAGTCAGCATTTGCGTACCCAACAAAATGTCAGCTTCCCCATTCGCAAATTGGGTTAACAATCGGCGGTGGTCGCCTTTATTTCGAGTTGTGTCACTATCAAACCGAATTGCCCGCAAATTGGGAAACAATCTGGTTAATTCCTGTTCGACTCGCTGAGTGCCACTGCCAAAATTTTTGAAGTAGGGAGAACTACATTCTGGACAGTTTTGAGGGTGTCTTTCTGTGTGGTTGCAGTAGTGACAGCGCAACATTTCTGCTGTGCCTTCACCGATGTTGTGATAAGAAAGCGAAACATCACAATTAGGACATTCCATCACATACCCACAACTCCGACAAGAGACAAAGGTACTGTGTCCTCTTCTGTGAATGAATAGAATACCTTGCTGTTGTCTGGCTTGCAATTCTTCCAGGGCATTTTGCAAAGAAACACTAAAGATTGAACGGTTTCCTTGTCGCAATTCTTGGCGCATATCGACTATTTCAATCGGCGGCATCGGGCGCGAATAAATGCGTTCGGGCAATGACAAATAGTGGATAGTTGGTAAGGAGTAATTATTGATTTGCGTCTCGACAAAAGTTTCTAAAGCTGGAGTTGCGGAACCTAAAATTAGGGGACAATTTTCTAATTCGGCGCGCCATTTGGCAACTGTGCGGGCATGGTAGCAAGGGGCTGGTTGTTCTTGTTTGAAGCTGCTGTCGTGTTCTTCATCTAAAATAATTAAGCCGAGGTGAGGTAGAGGCGCAAAAATAGCCGATCGCGTGCCGATGACAATTTGCGGGGTTCCAGTCAGCATCTGACGCCACGTATCGTAACGTTCGCCATCGGATAGAGCACTGTGATAGACGCAAATTTGCTCGCCAAAACGGGCGCGGAATCTGTCGGTAAGTTGCGGTGTGAGGCCGATTTCGGGAACTAAGACGAGGGCGGATTTGCCACTGGCTAAGATTGGGGCGATCGCCTGTAAGTACACTTCGGTTTTCCCAGAACCTGTAACGCCGTGCAGCAGCACTTGACGAAATCCCGAAAAACTGTTAATGAATGCCAAAGCTTCGGTCTGAAAATGAGTTAAAGTTTTGGGTGAATCGGGAGTTTGGGCAATTCCCCGATCGCCCCTGAGCACTTCCCTTTGATCGATTACAACGCTACCTTTTTGTTCCAAAGCTTTGACAACCGAAGAACTTGCGCTGCAAATTCTCAGCAAATCATTCATCCACATTTCACCGCCTGCGCGCCGCAAAACTTCCAATACTTCTTGTTGCCGCTCAGTTAAATCTGTCACAAAAGCACTGACAATTAATATCACTGCCGGCTTCAGTTTTGGTTTAGGAGGATTTGGAGGTTCCAAATAACTTTCTACCCAACCGCGTTTTAACAAATCTCGCAATCCTCTGTAAGCAGCACCCTTAACTTGCCGCTGGAGGTATTGCCAAGTGTAATCACCGTTTTTTTGAGCTTGCAATAATTGTAAAATTTGACTGGCTGCGGGATTGAGAAATGTTTCGGCATTTGGAGAAACAGCGTCCTTAACTAACCGAATTCGGCGCACGGAACGGCTTAACAAACCGGGCGGCAGCGAGGCTCTAATTACTTGAATTAAAGGCGTGCAATAATAGGCTGAAACTCGATCGAGCAATTCCCAGTAAGTAGGCGGAAAAAAGCCCGTACTGACAACATCTTCGACATCTTTAACCCGTGTCGGATCTAAGTCTGGCGGCAGTTGAGAAATGTAGCGAATGGCGATCGCCCCTACCTGTTGACTGCCAAAGGGTACACTCAAAATATCCCCAGGCTGCACGTTCATTTCCGCAGGTAAGCGATAAGTAAATAATTTGTTTTCTTCCCCAGGCGAGTTCCCCGCACCCCTGAAAGGAGAGTCTACCAACACCTCGATCCAATCTGCTGACACAGTGGGGCGCTGTGGCGGTTGGCTGCTGTAGAATGCCCCGGGCTCTGCCGCAGAGAGGGTTGATAAACCAAAAGTGACAGTAGACATAGGGTTGCACATCAAACTAGGAGGAGCCGAGGTCAAAGGGAGTTTTTATTATCCCTCAGTTTAGCTCGATCGATCGCGAGCTGCGGGAATTGGCGATCGGAATCTCGATCGCCAATTCAGTCCCTTCTCCCACTGCGGAGATGCACTCCAACCTCCCGCCGTGTTTATCCACAACAATTTGATAGCTAATTGACAGTCCCAAACCAGTCCCGTGCCCGACTGGTTTAGTTGTAAAAAACGGGTCGAAAATTTTCCCTTTTACAGCTTCATTCATTCCCATACCATTATCTTTGATGCTAATTCTTGCCCAATTTTCGGAAATAATAGAAGTAGTAATCGCAATCTGGCTGGGGCTGGCTTCTATCTCGCCTAGAGAACGCTTTTTGTCTCGCTCCCGCAGGGCATCAATAGCATTATTAATCAGGTTCATAAATACCTGGTTTAATTGTCCAGCATAACATTCTACTTTCGGCAAACCCCCATAATTTTTAACAATCTCGATCGCCCGATCGCCTGGTTTTTCTTTAGTCAAGTTCTGCAAAATCAACAAAGTGCTGTCAATTCCTTCGTGAATGTTAACTGGTTTTTTTTCGGCTTCGTCAACCCGCGCAAAATTGCGTAAAGTCAGCACAATTTCGCGGATGCGCTCCGAGCCCACTTTCATTGACGACAGAGTTTTCAACAAATCTTCGCGCAGAAAGTTCAAGTCAATTTTTTCAATAAAATCTTCAATCTCTACATCAGTTTCGGGATACCGATTTTGGTACATTTCGAGCAATCTTAAAATATCAGCAGTATAGTCATTGACATAGGTAATATTGCCGTATATAAAGTTGACGGGATTATTGATTTCGTGCGCAATACCAGCTACCAAAATCCCCAAAGCCGACATTTTTTCAGCTTCGATCAATTTGAGCTGCATTACTTGCTGATTTAAGAGAGCTTTTTCGAGTTGAGACATTTTTAATTTTAAAATATCTTCGGAATCTCTAAATTCCTGAGTGACTGTTTTTAGCAAATATTCTTTATTTTGATTAAGGGTTTCTAGTTGACTGCGTTCGACTTCAGAAGTTTCGAGTTTTTGTTGCAGAATTAGATGAGCTTCTTCCAGCTCTTTGATTCTATTTTTCCAGTCTGTTGGTTCCATCGGCTATTATTTTGAACCTAAAAATAGTTTTACAAAAGTTTTATTATGAATTTTTTTTGCACCCTTTACATATTTAGAAGTTAGTCGCGGCTCGCCTCTGCAATTTTGTCAACAAAGTTGAACAATTCCTTTATTTTGATAGATATAAACATCTTATCTAATATACATTCAAAATGTCAAGATTTTAATCACAAAGCTGATTAAAACCGATCGCCACTGTTCATCTGGACACTCTTCGAGTGTGGGGTTTCATCCAATTTACGATCTGATCGGTAGCCGATCGCCAATCAGTAGGGCCGCCCGGGGAAAAATTGCCCGATTCAGACAATATTTGTACACAACATGGCGGTAGTGCAAAGCGAAAATATTAGAGATGATGGTGAATGTGACGGACATCGACAGGGCGATCGCCCACAAGCAATCTCAAGTACCAAGCCAATTGTGCTGTCCCAGAAGGCAATCATACTATACCATTGCTGAGAAATCTAACTGCCATGTGTCGATCGCACTCACACACCCGCACCATTTTGTGGTAAGAACTACTACTTGTGACAACATCGGCACAGCAGTTTAGATTTGGAGAATAATTGATGTCAGGTAGCGAAGTTAGTGCAGACTTTTGGATGAGCGAGTACATTACCCCCTGGGATATTTACGTTCACGGCATCATCAGCGTCCTCGCTTACAAAAAAACTGCCTATCAAGAAATGTACGTCGTTCAAACCGGCACCTACGGCAAAGGCCTAGTTTTGGACGGCAAATGGCAATCTTGTACCGGCGACGAGTTTCTGTACCACGAACCCCTAGTGCACCCAGCCATGATTGCTCACGGTTCGCCCAAAAAAGTGCTCGTGCTCGGCGGCGGAGAAGGAGCTACAATTAGAGAAGTGCTGCGCTGGAAAACCGTTGAAAAAGTAGTGATGATCGATATTGACGGCGAAGTAGTAGAAGCCTGCCGCGAACACCTGCCAGAAATGCACCAAAATGCCTTTGACGACCCCCGCTGCGAAGTAGTAATCGGCGACGCTTTGGACTATTTAGACAACACTGACAACGATTGGGATATTGTGATTTCTGACTTATCCGATCCCATTGAAGAAGGCCCATCTTTCCAGTTATTTACCAAGGAGTATTTTGAGAAAGTCCGCAAGATACTATCGCCTAATGGATATTTTGTAGTGCAAGCGGGCCCAGTTTCTCCAGCAGAAATGAAAATGCACGCCCGCATTGTCAACACCCTGAAAGCGGTATTCCCCAACGTTCAATCCTGCACCAGCTTTATTTCTACCTACGGAGCTCCTTGGGGTTTTGCCATAGCTTCAAACCAGGAAATAAACACGCGGCCAGAACCAGAAGTTACCGACAAAATACTGGCAGAGAAAACAACCGGCGGGTTTCGGATGTTGGACGGGATTACGCTGTTGGGATTGATGCAAGTTCCCGGTCACTTGCGGCGGGTAATCGCCGAGGAAACCGAAGTTTACACGATCGCAGCACCTCCTAAATTTTTCGGGAAAGGTTCTGTCGGTCAGTGAAGCTAAACTGAAAGAGAAAAGTCGTTTGGAGTAACTGAGATGAACAATTTAGTTCGCATACTGGCCGCCGTTTTTATTCCCCCTCTGGGCGTATTTTTGACGGTCGGCATCGGCACTGATTTTTGGATCAACCTGGTGCTCACGTTTTTGGGCTTTATTCCCGGCATTGTCCACGCTGTTTGGGTAATTTCCAAGCACGATCGGGGTTAGGTTGTTTGTTTGTGTTAGATATTGTTAGGTAAATCAACCCGAAGACTTGTAGGGGCGGGTTCACCAACAATATCTGTCACCAGCCCAGGGATATATAAACCCGCCCCAACCTGGCGGGTTGATTTGAATTGTTTGTTGGTGGCAAAGATTGTTAGGTAAATCAACCCGAAGACTTGTAGGGGCGGGTTCACCAACAATATCTGTCACCAGCCCAGGGATATATAAACCCGCCCCAACCCAACCAATATCTAACAGGCTGTATCAATTTTGATTGTCATGGAATAATGCAGATTGATATTGTTTGTGGGGCGGGGGCGGGTTTATTTAAATTGTGAGTTTTTGTTCGATATTGTTGGTGAACCCGCCCCTACGATATTTGGGTATATCGGGAAATTTGGATTGATTTTGAGGTAGATTTGATATTGTTTGTGGGGCGGGGGCGGGTTTATTTAAATTGTGAGTTTTTGTTCGATATTGTTGGTGAACCCGCCCCTACCATATTTGGGTAAATCATGAAAATTGCTAAGATAATGCAGCTTGAGATTTTTTGTTGGGTGGGGGCGGGTTTATTTAAATTGTTGGTTGGTGTTGGATATTGTTGGCGAACCCGCCCCTACGACAATTTATGACTGATAAAATCGATTTCTTCGCAAACCAATTGAGCGATTTTCTGCGCCGCCCCAGATTCGCCGCGCACACTGCGGAGCCGATCGCCCATTTGTGCTAATTTATCAGGATGGCTCAAATAGTCGATCGCCAAATCAGCCACAACATCCGCCTCCAGCTTACCAATCAACTCCGGTACAATCTCCTCGCCCGCCCAGATATTCGGCCAAGCATAAAGCTTTCCCTTCCCCAACTGCAAGATTGCCCAATTAATCGCCGTCGCAAAAACAGAACCAACTAACGGCAAATTTGCCAACAATCCCGGCAAACCATCCCAAGCCTTCATCGCATCCAATTGCTGCGTCGGAATCAACACAATCATCGGTATAGCTAACGAACCCAATTCAGCAGTATTCGCTCCCACAGTAGTCAAACACAGGCTGCATTCCGATAGCAAATCGTAGGCTGGAGTCTCAGTCCAAAGTTCTATTTGTAAGCCAGTTGCTGTCTGCAAAAACGGCGATTCTGTTAAATGTAGTTCCGCGCTGGCGTTGTCAAATAAATGTAAGCAGGGATTTTGTTTTGGGTCAGCAAAACGTGCTATAGTTTGCACGTCTAAGGTGGGAGCAACTGGAATTACAAAGCGAGTTTGAGGTCGGATGCGATGGATCGATTGGGCGATCGCCAAACATAACGGTACACCTAAAGCTAATTTAGCCGCCTTAGAACCCGGTAACAATCCAATTAATTCTATTTCCCGTCGAAGCGGTGCGCCGTCTTTTGCGTCCGATTTTTGATTACCTACCTCTGCGATCAAATCTCCGACAACTGCAAATTTACTAGCATATTTTTGCGGAACTTTAGCAAAAACTTCCGGTTTCATCGCCGCAAACTTATCAATCCAGCGATACCACCGCGCGTCCCATTCCGCATAAGTAACCGTGCGATATTTTAGCCTTTTGCCAATAACAACCGTAAAAAATTGGTCGCCGCCTAAAAATAAAATAACTCCGGTTTCATACCAATCCCAATTTTCCGCAGTTTTGCCCGATAATAGGAATTGAAAAAAATGCTCCGGTGCTTGCACTCTGTCCACTTCTGGGTAGGAAGATGCGATTTCTGCTTCTTTCCCGGTGGCGTGCGGACAGGGGGACAGCACTACCGAGATTCGGGCTTCTGTGCCCCTGTTTGCCAATTGCTGGCGCAATGCTTGCACGGCGGGACGCACCCATGTTGCTAATTCTCCGGGCCCGTTGGAGAGGATTAAAATATCGACTGCCATAGGATTTAATATTTGAGAGGATACAAGGGAGAATTTATGACAGATTTAATTGATGCCGTCAAGATGGGTGATGTGGCGGCTGTGGAAAGTGCGATCGAACAACGTGCAGATATCAATGCCAAAGATGACGAAGGCGCGACGGCTTTGACGGCTGCGGCTGAGGCTGGCAATGCTGATATTGTCAAAAAAATCCTCGCAGCAGGCGCGGATGCTAACAGTCAGGATAATGACGGTTGGACACCGTTAATGAGTGCCGCTGCTGCCGGACATACCGAGATTGTACAGCTTTTGCTGGATGGGGGCGCGGATGTGAATGCTAAAACTACTTTTGGTTTGACGGCTTTGATGAGTGCGGCGGGTAGCGGGCGCACTGATGTTGTGCAGGTTTTGCTCGAAAAGGGTGCTGATATCAAAGCTAAGGATAATAATACTTGGACTGCGTTAATTTGGGCATCCTCGGAAAATCACCAAGATGCTGTTGAGGTTTTGAAGCAGGCGCGCGATCGGCATTAAAGACTTAGCAACCGGGTTTATCAAATAAACCCGGTTTTTGAATGGTAAAATTAACGATCGCACTCCCCAGCAGCAATCAGGCAAATCCTGAATAGCTTCGAGATTTCTACACAAGTGAACTTAGCAAAGGAGTAAATGGTAATAGATTCAAACTGAGATTTCCGCCACCTTCAATAACAGCAATTGTATCAAATGGACTGGTTGAGGGAACGGAAACTCCATTCTCAAACATGGGAAAGCCTTTCCTTTGGATAGCTAAATCTCGATTATTGTTGATGGGAAACACCAATAATTGATCTAAGGAACCCACTACTAGCTCGATGCTATCCTGACCTTGGGTAAAGTTCCGAATTGTAGCAAAACCCGGCCCGATGTAGAACTGTGCTGCACGGAATGGCACATTACGGGCGAATGCTTGCTCCTCGCCCAACACAAATTTATCACGACCGATACCACCAATGAGAGTATCAAATTCATTGCTGCCATCACTTTCATACAATCGGGCGCCGTAAACACGTTCTACACCTACTTCAACTCCAATTAATTCGGCATTCCCCACCCCGGAACCAGTTATAATGTCATTGCCCGAAGTTCCAACAAAAGTCGCAGAGCGGCTTGGATCGGAACTTCCGAACTTGAAGTAGTGTTCGCGACCAGTTTTTAAGGCTCCAGAGTTGACAAACGGCACAATATCGGGGTTTTTCTTTAAGTAATCACTTTCAAAAAAAGGAGTACCAAATCGGCCATCTTTGCTTCCGAATTTGACGAAGTGTTGGTAGCCATTTTTGAAAGTTCCGTTCTGAATAGACGGCAGGATATCTCGGTTATTTGCCACATAAAACGCTTCGTCGTAGTCAGGCGATACGCGGGTGCGGCCTTCTTCGTAGCCAAACTGAATAAATTGGTCTAAACCAGAAGCAAAAGGTGCATTTGAGTTGTTGTTTGGGGCGCGGATAAAGGGAGGAATATCTGGATTGTTACGTAGATAGGTTTGTTCGTCAAAGTAACGCGATACTTTGGTGACGCCACCACCTTGACCAAACTTTTCCAAGTGTTCTCTTGCAGATTTGAAAATTCCTGCATCAATCAGAGGTTGAACCCAAGGATATTGTGCCAGGTAGTATTTTTCGTCGAAAATTGCGTAGTTTGTCATTGTTTTTTGCCGAAAATTCGTTGTTTAAACATGGAATATAATCGCTGCTACTATAGCCTTTCTCAAGGGCGGTGATGTATATCCGGTAATGGGTAATTGATCACTTTTAATTGCTCGCATTTGACCAAACTCAGTGCAGAAGCGCTACAGACAATTTTACACTTTTTATTGCTTGGAAAAGTATCACTTTAGACATACTTATACGAGCGAATGACTAATCTTTATTACTTCGGATCGCTGCGCGCTATTAATCGAATTTGGATAAATCCTTGCTTGCTGTTTTTGCTTGTAAAGTCAAGTTAATTATTATTCAATACGGTTTACTTAAGAAGATGATTGCTCAGCGCGCACCTGACTTAACCGAGAAGTGTCATAGTCTCTGCGATTGCTCTCCCGAAGCGCAATGACAAAAAACGTTAAGTGAACCGTATTGAATTATTATGAGATTACCTCTAATAGTTTTGATGACAGCATAAAAAAGGGCGATCGCCCTTTTTGAATAAGACGATCGCCCACCAAAACTCAAAAGTCATCAATCATCAGTATTAACTAATGACCAATGACCAATGACTAATGACTAATGACCAATGATTAATGACTAACCAATCAAGAAAGTACCGTTACCATTAGATTTTTGGAAAATCAGATTCAAGTTGTTTGCACGTCCTTCAATCACGCCGATCACATCTCCAAAACGCTGGATTGATAAATCGTTGCCAACAGGAGTCAGGCTGTAGCCGTCGCTTAAAGAATTTCCTTGCAGTTGGATAAAATCGTTTGCGTCGAAGTTCCGAATCGTAGCTTGACCGTTACCCAAATACAGGGGTGTTGGGGAGGGATTCTGGGCTGCTGCTGGAACTCCGAGGACGAATGTATCAATTACCGGGCCGCCAGTCAGCACATCGAATTCATTGGTGCCAAAGCTTTCATACTGTCGGTTGCCGTTGCGATCGATACCTACTTCTACTCCGACAAATTCCGCAGTCCCCGCACCCGCACCAGTGATGAAGTCGTTGCTGCGGGTGCCGACAAAAGTTGCGGATCTAGTAGCCTCGTTTTTCCCGAAATTGAAGAAGTGTTCCCGACCGGTTTTCAATGCGCCTGAGTTGACAAACGGTAGGATATCCGGGTTTTTCTTTAAGTATTCTGGTTCAAAAAACGAAGTTCCAAAACGACCTTCTTTTGCCCCAAATTGAATGAAATGCTGGTACCCAGATTTGAAAGTTCCGTTCTGAATAAACGGTAGCAACTCTGAGTTATTTGCTAAATAAAAACCTTCGTTGTACTCAGGCGATACTTGAGTGCGCCGGAATAAGCGGTTTCCTTCATCGTAACCGAACTGGATAAATTCATCGAGGCCGGTGGCAAAGGGTGCGTTTAGGTTGACTGTGCGAACCAAGGATACGATGTCTGGTTTGGTGGCAAGGTAAGTAGCTTCGTCAAAATACCGCGAGACTTTAGTTAAGCCGCCTTCTCGCCCGAATTTTTCAAAGTGTTCTCTACCGGATTTGATGACTCCTGCATCAATGGCCGGCTGAATCCAAGGATATTGTGAGAGGTAGTATTTTTCGTCGAAAATTGCGTAGTTTGTCATGATTTTTTGCCGAAAATTCGTTGTTTAAACATGGAATCTAATCGCTGCTACTATAGCCTTTCTCAAGGGCGTGAGGTATGTCCAGTAATGGGTAATTTATCACTTTTAATTGCTCGCATTTGACCAAACTCACTCGGAGAAGCGCTACATACAATTTTACACTGTCTATTGCTGGTCAAAGTATCTCTTCAGACATATTTATACGAGGGACTGACTAATCTTTATTACTTCGGATCACTGCGCGCCATTAATCGAATTTGGATAAATTCTTGCTTGCTGTTTTTGCTTGTACAGTCAAGTTAATTATTATTAGATTACCTCTAATAGTTTTGATGACAGCATAAAAAAGACCGATCGCCCTTTTTGAATAAGACGATCGCCCACCAAAACTCAAAAGTCATCAATCATCAGTATTAACTAATGACTAATGACCAATGACTAATGACCAATGACTAATGACTAACCGATCGCAAAAGTACCATTACCATTAGATTGTTGGAAACTCAAATTCAAGCTTCCTCCTCCTTCAATCACGCCCAGCACATCTCCAAAACGCTGGATTGACAAATTGTTACCCACAGGAGTCAGGTTGTAGCCGTCGCTCAAAGAATTTCCTTGCAGTTGGATCAAATCGTCTGCTGCGTTGAAGTTGCGAATCGTAGCTTGACCGTTACCCAAATACAGCGGTGTCGCAGTGACATTCCCGGCTGTAGCAGGAACTCCGAGCACGAATGTATCAACTCCCGGGCTGCCAATTAGGACATCGAATTCATTAGTTCCAAAGCTTTCATGCTGCCGGTTGCCGTTGGGGGCGATACCTACTTCTACTCCCACAAGTTCGGTATTCCCCACGCCAACACCAGTCAGAACATCGTTGGTGCGGCTGCCGACAAAAGTCGCAGAACGATTGGGTTCGTTTTTCCCAAAGTTGAAGTAGTGTTCCCGACCGGTTTTCAAGGCTCCAGAGTTGACAAACGGTACGATGTCGGGGTTTTTCTTTAAGTATTCCGGTTCAAAAAATGAAGTTCCAAAACGACCTTCTTTTGCCCCGAATTGAACGAAATGCTGGTACCCAGATTTGAAAGTTCCGTTCTGAATAAATGGTTGCAGTTCTGAGTTGTTTGCTAAATAAAAGTTTTCGTTGTATTCGGGCGATACGTTGGTGCGGCGGGTTCCTTCATCGTAACCGAACTGAATAAAGTGATCGAGGCCGGTTGCAAAGGGTGCGTTTGGATTGACTGTGCGGACGAAGGGTGCGAGGTCTGGGTTGCCAGCAAGGTAAGCATTTTCGTCAAAATAACGCGAGACTTTAGTTAAGCCGCCGGCTCTACCGAATTTTTCAAAGTGTTCTCTACCGGATTTGATGACTCCTGCATCAATGGCCGGCTGAATCCAAGGATATTGTGAGAGGTAGTATTTTTCGTCGAAAATTGCGTAGTTAGCCATGTTTTCCCCCTAGGGTTTTGATGAGCTTGACAATCAATAGCGATTAACTTCACCTGAGCTCGATGCCGATCGCGAACTTCTACATTACAGACTTTGTAAAACCGTTTTAAGTTCCCGGCAAAATATCGGTTCTTCTAATAGCGCACTCATCCGAATGGACAATTTAATATTCGGAATTTATGCCTTTTTGTGGTTGATTAATTGCTCGATCGCCTGTTTGGTTAGTTCTACAAACTTGAAAAATTTGGTCAGGAGTGTTTTTATGAAATATTGGTTTATAGTTTCTTTTTTTTGATATTTTAATCCAGTTCACACTAAATGAAATATGTCAAGTAAAGATTTATAAATAAAATATGGAGCAGTTGCTCAAGGAATTTGTCAAATAATGTAACGAAAAATCGCAATAAATTTGTCGAATTGTGTAATTAGCATGATCAAATCGCCCAATGGCAAGCGTTTTCTGGTAAAAATGCTTATGGGATAAAAAAATTCCCGATTGCCGAAAACAGCATCTTAAAGGAGCCTAACCGGATGTTCACTCACGTCAAGCCCACCATTCGCCACATCGTGCCGGAAAACTTGCAGGGGCGATCGCTCATGAAGGTGGTCTACGTCGTACTAGAACCGCAGTATCAAAGCGCCCTGTCCGCAGCGGTTCGAGCGATAAATAACAAAAATCCGAATCTGGCAATAGAAATTAGCGGTTATCTGATCGAAGAACTCCGCAGCCCGGAAAATTACGAGGCCTTCAAGCGGGATGTCGCTGATGCCAACGTATTTATTGCTTCTCTAATTTTCATTGAAGATTTGGCCGAAAAAGTGGTAGCGGCAGTAGAACCGCTGCGCGACAGCTTGGATGTCGCCGTCGTCTTCCCATCGATGCCTGGGGTGATGCGACTCAATAAAATGGGCACTTTCTCGATGGCGCAGTTGGGACAAAGCAAAAGCGCGATCGGCGATTTCATGAAAAAACGGAAGGAAAAGTCCGGGAGTTCCTTCCAAGACGGAATGCTGAAACTGCTGCAAACTTTGCCGAAAGTGCTGAAATATTTGCCGATCGACAAAGCGCAAGATGCCCGCAACT
>Ga0209591_10006078_pt1 | contig 13419 bp, 9 predicted proteins | sample MAT01_FD_187207 | JGI IMG/M metagenome (GOLD analysis project Ga0209591, IMG submission 187207) | Freshwater microbial communities from Lake Fryxell liftoff mats and glacier meltwater in Antarctica - MAT-01 (SPAdes) (version 2) | ecosystem: Environmental > Aquatic > Freshwater > Ice > Liftoff...
CTCACTTCAAAAAAATATGGCAGTCAAAGTAGGAGATACGGCACCGGATTTCACCTTAACGTCGCAAACTGGCGCATCCGTCAGCCTCAAGGACTTTCGAGGTCAAAAAAATGTCATCGTCTATTTTTACCCCAAAGACGATACACCGGGATGCACGGCGGAAGCTTGCGCTTTTCGAGATAGTTATGAAGTTTTCAAAGACGCTGGTGCGGAAGTAATTGGAATTAGCGATGATTCGCAACAATCCCACGAGAAATTTGCCTCAAAATATCAATTACCTTTTACTTTGTTGAGCGATACTGGCAATAAAGTTCGGCAATTGTACGGCGTTCCAGCTACACTATGGATTATGCCCGGTAGAGTAACTTATGTGATTGATAAACAAGGTGTTGTCAAGCATATTTTTGACTCGATGTTGGATTTTAAGGCTCACGTTGCTGAAGCACTCAAAACTTTGGAAAGTATTAAAGGTTAGATTAGTTTTTTCATGTTTAAAGAGTCATATCGTTTATGATTGGATCGGAATGATTTAACCGCAGAGAGCGCAGAGAACACAGAGAAAGAGTTTTTAGAGCGCTCGGCGGTTGAAACCGCGTCTACACAAACGAAGTCTCAGCAGAGAGGGACTAAGACAAAGAGAGGAATTTAGTCCTCTCTTTGCTAATAGCAATTATTTAACCCTTCGCAACACTAGATTTTTCATGTGCTGCGCTTTCGGCAGTTTTGTAATTTTTGCTATTACCGTTGCCGTTGCGCGGTTGGATAACTCCATAGCCGCCGTGAGTCTTGCGTTCGTAGAGCACGTTAATTTCGTCAGTTTCCGCATTGCGGAACATATAGAAATCGTGATCGATAATCTGCAATTGTTCCAAAGCATCTTGCACAGTCATCGCAGGCATCGCAAAATACTTAGTCCGCACTACCTCGGCAGGAAGTTCGGGAGTTCGATCGCCAATCAAATCCGCTACTACAGGATGTTCATCAACTACCGCAATTGTTTTGGGACTATTCTGGATTTTGTTGTCGTGACGTTTTTCCTTAAATTTCCGCAGTTGACGAGCTATCTTATCGGCAACCAAATCTATGCTGGCATAAAGGCTTTCCGTGCTTTCTTCAGCCCGAATAACGCTACCGTTAGCATAAATTGTCACCTCAGCAGTCTGCTTAGGATTGATCCTGGGGTTACGAGCCACCGATAGATGAATATCGACTTCAGTAGTCAAAGTTTGAAAATGGCTAACCGCCTTTTCAATCTTTTCGTTGACGTACTCGCGAATCGCATCGGTGATTTCTATATTTTTACCCTGGATAACAAGCTTCATAGAGCTCCCTCCCTTCTGTAACTTGGGTATAGTTTATACAATAGCATTATGTATTCAACAAAACACTTTTCTTTCAAATCTTTTTTATATGTTGACAATTCTTGATTTAAACTGCACCAATATTCCGTAAAAACACTATTGATTTTTTTCATGCTTTCCCCTATTATCCTTCAAAACCTAAATGCACAACCCTGCTTGCTCTTCGATTGGGGACAAGTGCCTTACTCCCAAGCTTGGGAAATCCAGCAAAAACTGGTGCAAGAGCGCCGGGAAAATCCTGATTTGCCTGATGTGCTGATTTTGCTGGAACATCCGCCGGTTTACACTTTGGGGCTGGGATCGAAGTTGGAATTTCTGAAATTTGACAGCGAAACTCAGCCGGAATTGCACCGAGTTGAGCGCGGTGGTGAGGTGACTTACCATTGTCCCGGCCAGTTGGTGGGCTATCCAATTTTAAATTTGCGCCGTCACCAGCAGGATTTGCACTGGTATTTGCGACAGTTGGAGGAAGTGCTGCTGGGGGTGTTGGAAGTTTGCGGGTTAACAGGTTCGCGGGTTCCGGGAATGACTGGGGTTTGGGTGGATGGGTGCAAGGTGGGGGCGATCGGCATTAAAGTCAGCCGCTGGATTACGATGCACGGTTTTGCTTTAAATGTTTGCCCTGATCTTGAAGGTTTTAAGCAAATTGTACCTTGCGGGATTCCCGATCGACCTGTTGGAAGTTTAGAGCAGTTTATCCCGGGAATTGAGGTCGATCGAGTGCGATCGATTCTTGTCGCTGAGTTTGCTCGCGTTTTTGCAGTGAAAATTGTGCGATCGAATGTGTAGGGTGCGTCGCTGTCCACCTTACTACTCACGATCGCAGTCAGTTTTTTAAGTGCGATCGGGATTGTCTTCCTCATACACCATTAAATCTCCCGGTTGGCAGTTTAGTGCTTTGCACAGAGCATTGAGAGTCGATTCGTCAATTCTCGTGAGGCGGCGGCGGGTTTTGAGTCGAGAAAAGGAAGTTGGGTGCATTCCTATCAAAGCAGCTAACTCCTTATTGCTGATATTGCGCTCGGCCATCACAACTGCTAATTTCCAACGGATCACTGGTGATTCTCAACTACTGGGCACGACTTTGCAAGCTGATGTTACCATCCCGCAACCTTCACTCTCCTTTAATTAACCGCTACGGTAATTTTTTTGACTTTGGCAGTTGACTAACTTGGGAGAATGACCTATACTCAGAATGTACCAACGGAAAAGCGATCGCCCCTTTGACTCGAAAACTCAAGGGCGATCGCTATCCGACTATTTGTGTAGTTCAAACTCTATGATATCACAGCCAAAGTCAGTTCCCGAACTCCTGCGCGAAGAAATTACCGGTGCGCCCACAGGCAAACAACCGATCCGATTGTTGATTTGCGGGATTCCCAAAGGAGTGGAAAGCATCATCAATCTGCTGCACGTTTTGGGTTTTGCAGAAGTTGGCGAGTGGAGTCCGCCTTTACCGTCGCCGATCGCAGGTGAAATAATGCGGATTTTAACCCGTTACTGGAAAGAGTAATTTTTCAGGGCGATCGCCCTTTATTGAGCAAAGTGCGATCGCTCTTAAATTATCAAAAACATCAGGCTTAATTCTCCACCCAATCACTTAAAAACTCCAGATTAAGGATGCTAAATATCGAATCGAATTAACGGGGCGGTGTTTGCGAGACTTGGGGGTATTATAGAGATAATTTTAACGGTCTGTACTTACTGACTCCAGAATTGAGATAATTGGTGGTATAATAATGCGCGATCGCGGGCTTCTCTAACCTGAGAGAGAAGCAAGACCGATGCAGAAATACGTCCTAAGAGTTTTGCGATCGCCCCTAGCGTCAGGTAAGATTCTTGTTAATTATTGCGCTCCGCTCAGGAGAAAAAATTTATGGCAGATATGTCCGGTCAAGACCCCTCGGAAATTAAAATGGCGACGGTTGATGAAGAACAAAAAGGCGCAACGTTTAGCGGTACGGTCATCCTTGCTATCGATGCCGAGGGTGGGGAAGTCGTTTTCTTCAGAGACTTTTTGATTGAAGATTATAAAGGCGAACTTACCGCTTATCTGGCAACAGATGGCAATATAACGAAAAGCATTGATTTAGGCGAACTTAAGCATAAGAGCGACAGCTTTAAGCTGCCAATTCCGCTGGGGACGGATACATCACCCTACAATACAGTCGTGCTGCGCGACGAAAAAAGCAAGAAAAAAATTGTGACGATCGAGCTGTAAAATTTGCAATTTAGCTCGTAGTTCAGCCAAATTCGTTAGCGCAGCCCTCGAAGAGGATCGCCCTTTTTTTCCTGAAGTGCGATCGCCCTTAAATTAAGGTGCTTAACAGTTGACAGTTGACAGTTGACAGTTGACAGTTGACAGTTGACAGATGAGTGCGAAGTTTTTAGGCAGGGGATTTAAGCCCCTGCCTAAAAACAATCCACCTAAAGGTGGGGGCTTAAATCCCCTGTGCTTTGGTCACTTTCGATCAAACGGCAAAGTTTGGCGATCGCTCGTAAAGTGACGCACTCTACTTTTTAAAACGGAATCGGATCGTAATCGGGATTTTCCGGCTCGTTAGGCGAACTCGACTGGCGATCGGACTCAGAATTTGAAGACTGATGCGAGTTCCAATCCGAACTAGACGTGCGGTTAGCGCCACCTGGAGCGCTGTTAGAACTGCGGTTCCGCGAGCCTAAAGGCACTACATTGCTCGGCACATTAGCCGGCGCGCTGTCGCGAATTTGAGCCGGTTCCGGGGCGGTTCTAGTTGGCGGAGCCGAACTCATTGCATCGGCACCGACACTGTAAATCCTTTGAGCTGTCAGTTCAGCGCGCTTTTCTTTAATACCATCTCTTTCGATCGTATTCATGCTCAGCCGTCCCTCAATAATCACGCGATCGCCCTCGTGATATTTCTCGTGAATTTCTTGAGCAAAATTTCCCCATCCTATCACTTTCAAATGTTCGGGCGGATCTTCGGGTTTTGGGCCGGGAAACTGCACCAACATCTCAGCGATTTGAAGTTGATTGTCAGGAGTATAACGGAGTTGCGGTTGTTGAATTATTTCCGCCATCAAAATGCAGCTATTCATCTGTTATCTGTGCGTAATTGGGAATTGGGCATTGGGCATTGGGCATCGGGAATTGGCCAAACAGGGAATTGGGAATTGGCCAAACAGGGAATTCGGGATTGGGAATTGGGCATGAACTTTCAAGTAAAAAGGTAAAACTTAAAATAACGCATTTTATTTTTTTACTTTTGCATTACCAATTCCCTGTTTGGCCAATTCCCTGTTTGGCCAATTCCCTGTTTGCCCAATTCCCGATTACCCATTACCAAATTTATCTTGGAGAACCGCCGCCTCGGCTTGACTGACAAAATCGTGAACCAGGGCCCGGTACTCCTTCAACGTTTCAGATACCCAATCTCGATCCTCACTGTTGGCGAAGATATGAACGGTCGGTTCACTAGCATCGGGTAAAACTAATACCCAATTGTCGTCGCTGTAGTTAAAAATCTTCACTCCATCTAATAATTCTAAACGATCGGGCGAATGAGTTTCTACTAAATGTCGCATCAGCGAACCCTTGATAGTCCAAGGACAGCGGACGCTGTAACTGCGGTGGGTGATGTGGGGAAGTTCCGCCTTGATCTGTCCGAGCGATCGCTCCTGAATCGTCATCATTTCTATCACTTTAGCAATGCAGAACATTCCGTCAAATCCGGGATGCAACTGCGGGAAAATAAAACCCATAAGGCCGCTGCCGCCCAAAACCACATTCGGGTTCCTGTTAGCGGCTTCCATCAAAGCAGTTGGGTTCGCCTTCGTGCGGATTACCTTGCTTTGATAGCGTCGGGCGATCGCCTCCACCGCAGAAGACGCATTCACCGGCACTACTACTGTACCTCTGGGATGAGAAGTCAGCATCAAATTTACCATCAGCGCCGTCAGCATTTCCCCACGAATCGCGATTCCCGACTCATCTACTAAAATGAGCTGTTCGCCGTTAGCCGATACCTGCACTCCAAAATTAGCGCTGAGTGCTTTCACCACCCGGCCGAGTTGGTCGAGCAAATATTCCCGTTCCCCGTTGCTTAGAGAAGTCTGCTTGAGACTGGCATTGAGGACCACCGCATCGCAGCCGAACTTGGCAAGCATTTGGGGCAAAATTGCTCCAGAAACCGCGTAAACGTAATCGATTACCACCTTAGAATTGCTGTAACGAATTGCTTCAACATTCATCTGCCGCTCAAAAATGCGGTTGTAAACGTCGAGAGCTTGGCCTTGGCTAAAGTACGACATCTCGCCAATTTCAGGAATTAGAGCCCGCCGCAAATCTTCCTTAAAATAAGCGCCCTCGATTTTTTTCTCCACAGCTTTAGTAATATTGATGCCTTTGATATCGAAGAATTCAATTAAAATGTGGTCGGAGCGATCGGGCGAAATCCGAACGTGAATGCCGCCAGCAATTGAGATCGTAGACGAAACCGTGCGCGCGATCGGAATTGCCGTCGATTCCAAATTGACCACATTAATTCCCACCGACATCAAACCCGCAATCAAAGACCTCGAAACCATCCGCGAAATGCTGCGCTGATCGCGAGAAACCGATACCGAAGTCCCAGATTTCAAAGTCGATCCATAAGCCGCACCCAATTTTACTGCAAATTCCGGGGTAATATCGACATTTGCCAGTCCTTGAACGCCGCGCTGACCGAATAAATTCCGCCTAGCTTGCTCTCCCCAAATTAAATTGTGATTTAACAGAGCACCGGATTCAATATTTTTGCTCGGCCAGACGCGCACGCTCGGCCCCACTTGCGCTTCTTCTCCCACGATCGACATCGAACCGACAACAGCACCTTCGAGGACGTGAGCGCGCCTATCTACGCGGGTGCTGCGGCAAATTACGCAGGCCCTGAGATGAGCATCTTCGCCGATAATTGCTCCATTCCAAACGATCGGACGTTTGAGGTTAGCGTCGGCCCCGACTGTCACGTTATCTCCGATTACTGTACCCGCATCGATTTCAACTCGGGCTCCAATCCGGCAATTACTACCGATCATCGCCGGTACTTCGACGATCGCGCTATCGTCAATAAAAGTATTCTGACCTACCCAAAGTCCCGATCGAACTTGATTGTAGTAGGTCAAATCCAATTTGACCTTTCCATGCAGTGCATCATACTGAGCTTCCCGGTAAACATCAAGCTGGCCGACATCGCACCAGTAACCCTCAGCGATGTAACCGTACATCGGCTCGTTTTTTTCCAGCAGCAAGGGAAACAAGTCTTTCGAGAAGTCGCACTCCTGATTTACCGGCAGGTAATCCAAGACTTCCGGTTCTAAAATGTAGGTACCGGTATTGACGGTATCGGAGAAAATTTCGCTGCTAGAAGGCTTTTCCAGAAAACGGCTGATGCGGTAATTTTCCTCGGTAATCACCACCCCGAATTCCATCGGGTTGGGAACGCGAGTTAAAATTAACGTGGCTTTGGATTGCTGGCTGCGGTGAAATTTGATCGCTGCCGTTAAGTCGAAGTCTGTGATGCTGTCGCCGCTGATGACCAGAAAAGTTCGATCGAGCAGTTCAGCAATATTTTTGACGCAACCAGCCGTACCCAGCGGTTGGTCTTCCTCCACAGCGTAAGTCATTTGAACGCCAAACTCTGCCCCGTCAGTAAAATATTCGCGCATGACATCGGGAAGGTAGTGCAGCGTCGCAATAATTTCCGTAATCTGATGCCTTTTTAGCAAATTAATAATGTGTTCTGCGATCGGGCGATTCAGAATCGGCACCATCGGTTTGGGCAAATCGCACGTCAGGGGTCTGAGCCTCGTTCCCGACCCCCCAGCCATCAGCACTGCACGCATAAAATCCTCCTTGCTTAGAAAGCTCTCTACCGCTATTGTCCGCTAGAAAAAGTTTGCCTGCTGTAATTCGTCGGCCGCCAGCAATCAGTTCTTACTTAAATATCTTCGAGTAGTGACACGTCTGGGAAATCCCGTTCGGCCAGGCCGTCCCCCAACAGCAACCGATTTCAACCGAATTAGAACTTGCGGCATCGCACCAATCCCCCGGTCGAGCTCGGATTTGTAAGGGATGTTAGGTAATACCAGTTAAAAAAAAGAATGCAACTGTAGGCCCGTGCTCGAAACCCTTCTGTCATCAGTCATTCCCAATTCTTTAATTCTTCAATTCTTCAATTCTTCAATCGTATAAGTCCTCATAATCCTCGACTTTTGACAAAAGTCCCTTCTTGCTTGCTCCGTGAAAGCTATTTCGGGGGTGTTATTTTTAAGTTTGTGGCCAGCGGGGATTTTGAAGTCTCTTTCTGAAGGTGGAATTACTACGGCTATCGGTGCGCCTTGGCGTCTGATAAATGATAGATTAAGGGTAGCGCTTTGACTAGCTGACCCAAAATCCTATCCATTGCTTAGGGGTTTTTTAAATGAGTACGTTAATTAGCTTGGCATTGCTGATCGCTTACGGTGGCGGTATTTGGAAATTTTGGAATGGTTTCGATCGCACTAACTTCGACAGAAGTTTTGCAAATCGCCTGAAGCTGTCCCTGCTTTGGCCCGCGTTAATTTTTAATAAGCCTTACCGCCAAAACTTTACAAAAGCTCTCAAAGCTTCTAAAAGGTAATTCAAGAATGTCTAAAAAGTCGGATCGCCCAGTCGCGGGCCAGGAGCAGACTTGGTTTGCTAAAGGAAAATCAGATAGCTGGCAAGTTTTACTGTCCCAAGTCGCCGCTCGGTTCGATCGCGAATACCGAGGAGAAGCTTTCGCCTTACCCGAAGAAGTCGAAGCAATGCCGATTTTCCTGGAATCAGTCGCAGGAACTCTCCAAGCAAAAACAGTTTCTCCCTTCTGGAAAATTGCCAAACCTCAAAAAAATCAGCGCTGTTTAGACATTGGCTGCGGAGTCAGCTTTCTGATCTACCCTTGGCGGGATTGGGAAGCATATTTTTACGGTCAAGAAATCAGCAGCGCAGCGCGAGACGCCTTAAACGCTCGCGGCCCTCAGCTCAATTCTAAGCTGTTCAAAGGCGTAGAATGGGCCCCCGCTCACCAGTTAAATTACGAAGAGGCTCAGTTCGATTTATGCCTCGCTACAGGCTTTAGCTGTTACTATCCCATAGACTATTGGAGTATTGTCATGGGAGAAGTAAAGCGGGTACTAAAACCGGGCGGTCATTTTGTTTTTGATGTCCTCAACCCCAATGCTCCTTTAGCAGAAGATTGGGCTATTTTGGAAACTTATCGAGCCGGCGAAGTATTTTTAGAGACAATAGAAGATTGGGAAAAAATGATTAAAGCTGCGGGCGCTAAGGTAGTAAAAAAGCAAAGCGGCGACTTATTTCAAATGTATAAAGTTCAATACAATTGAGAGGTTAAGGGGAATAGGTAATTAGCTTTGTAGTCAAAACTTCAATCGTCCAAAGCCTGGTCGGGCGGACGAAAAACAACTTCATATCTTAGTGGATAAAGTAGGGTACGTCAGCAAGTAGAAATTAGTTTGAGAAGCAACAAATATTCAAGCTGACGCACCCTACTAACTACTAACTCACAATAGTCAAGCAAGCAGATTGGATATTACCCATTCCCATACCGGATTGCCAATTATCGATGCCCAATTACCGATGCCCAATTAATTTTCGGTAGCGGCAGGAGAAGGCGCAGCTTCCGGCGATGGCGACACTTCGGTTGCCGGAGATGGCGACACTTCCGGGGCAGGAGATGGCGACACTTCCGGGGCAGGAGATGGCGAAACTTCGGGCTGCGGGGACACTTCGGCGGCCGGAGATGGCGCTGCTTCGGGCTGCGGGGACTCTTCGGCGGGTTGCGGTTGAGGAGAAGGCGACTGTTCCGCGGCTGGTTTTGGTTCAGGCGAGGGCGACGGTTGAGCCGCAGGCTTGGGTGCGGGCGGCGACGGTTTGGCCCCTGGCTGCGGTTTGGTGGAGGGGGCCGGCGGCTTCTCAAACTGCGGTTTCACTTCAGTAGGGGCTGGGGAGGGCGGCTGGCCTGTTGGTGGGGGCGCTGTGGTGGCGGGCGCTGGTGGCTGCTGGCCTGGTGGGTTGGGCCTGGTTGGGGTGAGAGGAATGCCACTACAAACTTTTTCGTCGTACTTAAACTCGACAGCCAGTTGGTAAAGCTTGTGCGTGCTGGCGGCAGAAAATGTTAGAGAAGGGCTAATAATCGCAATTTTAGCCGCATTATCGAGAATACCGTAACCCGTGGGGACGATCGGCTGTGGCTCGGCCTTGAGCAAGCCTTGAGGGCTGACAACTGCTCCAAAAACTGCTGTTCCTTGAAGTTTTTGCGAGCAAGCTGTGACGGGATAAGGGACATTCACAGGAGTTGGCACCGTCATTTCCAAGTCAGGATAAGCCTTTTTGAATTTGTCAAACAAAGCAACATAGGTCTGTGCAGCCGCAAGCTGTGTCTCTCTGTCGCTGGGTAAGTTTGAACCCGGTTGGCCAGACTGTCCTAGCTGTCGCTGTCCCTCTTCAAATTGTTGTCTCCTGATTCTTTCTTCGGGAGTTTCTGCGATGAGATTCCTTTTATTCGGATCTTTTTGAGTCAATTTTGGTACTCCATCGGGTCCCACATTCCTGCCAATTGGGAATTCCGGGGTAAAGACTGGAGCTCCGTCTGGAAATAGTGGGAGTCCGCCTCTACTGGCTATGATCTTTTTGAGTGTCTCTGCTTCGTCTTCCGAGGCGTCGCCGGGAAGCTGGGGCACTTCATTCAGCGATGGTGGCGGCGGGATATTGCGATCAAAATTACCCGGTAAGGGCGGGAAAAGAAAACCGCTGGGAGGTACGGGTGGGATGAAAGTGGGTGTTTGCTGGGAGGGGGCTCTGATTGTTGGGGATGGAGTTTTGGGAGGTGGCGGGGCTGTTGGGGCTGTGAAGGGCGGGAGAGGGGAATAAGGCAGAGGGGAAAAGAATCCAGGAGGGGGCATTCCCGGCGGCATGGCGGGCAAGTTGATGGTATCAGGTGCGGGGGGCAAGGGCGGGGCTAACTTTGGCGCTGGCAGAAGGGGAACTGGTGCGATCAAAAACGGCTTATTGGACGGGCGCGGTGGTATGGTTTGTGGCAGGCGGCCGGCCTCTGCGGGAGTTAGTTCTACCAAGCCGACAGAACCGGGGATATTTTTTGAGGAATTTCCACCATAAAGTATGTTTGAGAGCGTCGGGGCGGTTGCTCCGAGCACTCCGTGGAGGCTGACAGAAGCTAGGGCTGCCCACCAAAAAGGCTGGCGCAGCGGTTCGGAAAGGGTGTTGGCTAGGGAGGAAGAGTCAGTCATGACTATGGGGAATGGGGAATTGGTAATTGGTAATTGAGAATTGATAATTGGGAATTGGAAGTTAATAGTTATTAATTGATATTTTTTTTGAGTGATTTTAAAAGTTGCTGTTGGATAATTCAAAGGTATAATTTTAGCACGGTCGGTATCGAAATTGCCCGATCGACTTTTATTAAGATTTCGCGACCCTCACATCAAGCACTCAAGCTTAGAAACCCGGTTTTTTGCCTGCTTCCACGCTGGTATAGCAACCGCAAATAGGGTGAGGACGTTGTTAATTGCTCAAACCATTGTTTTTCTTGCCGAATGCCTTTGGCCGAATCCTATACGCGCTTTCTCAGGTATTGTTGAGAATGGTCAGGGGGCGTCAGGCGGGCCGGACTGGGGGGATCTAAAAAACAGACTGCACCGCTGCTATACCGTCTTTTTCCGGGATCTGGAGCGCCACTAATTCATTAAACACGATCGAGCAAACGGATCGATCGGCGTTTCCAATTCGGTTACGGCATCAAAAAACTCAAAACTCATCGAGTGGCTGCGCGTTGTACGCGCCGGCTGGGGCGGCAATCTCCAAACTCCCTTGATTCACCAGCGATAGCGGTAATTTTTAAAAGGAGCTCCCTCGATGGTGAGCAAGTCGATGGGATAAATTGGAGCACCACTTGCCATATATTGAAACATTTCCCGAACTTCCTCTCCCCGCAACGACAACTGGTCTAATTCCTTGAGAGAATACCAGCCCGCGCACAAAGTATGCTCATCCGGCTTACTCTTGGGCGGCGTCTTATCTTGTGGACGAGCCACAAAAATGACTCGGAGGCGCACATTGCCCCTAGGCATCACTGTGTGTTCTACCCGGAGAATTCCCTCAACGATGACGGAAATGCCCGCTTCCTCAAGGGTATTACGCATAGCAGCTTCGAGCAAAGTCTCCCCTTTTTCCACTCGCCCTGCTGGGAGATACCACTGCTGCTCGTACTTGCGCTCTTGTACCAGTAGAAAACGGTCTTCTAAGTGAACGACAACTAGGGTAAAATACCATGTTTGAATCGGCTCGCGAGCCATAGAAGTAGATATTCCCTAAGCAAAAGGTTTAACGAGCGGCAGATGTTAGCAATTCAAAGGATGCTTCGGCAAGCGTCTTTGAACTTGAAAAACAGATCGTAGCACTCCGGCCGCAAAATCTAAAATCTAAAATCTAAAATCTAAAATCTAAAATTGACAATGCCATTACCAACCGTGATTTTACCAGGATATTTTGCTGCTGCTTCCGACTATCGCGAATTAGAAAAGTCTCTGGTCGATCGAGGTTTCCCAACAGTAACAGTGCCTCTGGGCAAGGGAGATTGGTTGCCGACTTTTGGCGGGCGGTCGATGGTGCCAATTTTGCGACAGCTCGATCGCACGGTCAAACAAATGTTACAGCAATACGGCGTTCCCCAGATCAATCTCGTCGGTCATTCCGCCGGCGGCTGGATTTCTCGCATCTATTTGGGCGAAAAGCCTTACACGATTCACGGCGACGTGCTTGAGGACGCGGGTTTGTGGGAAGCTCACCCTTATGTGAATACTTTGATCACTTTAGGCACGCCGCACGTCTCTCAAGAGCGCTGGACGCGCAAAAATCTAGATTTTGTCAAAATTCACTATCCGGGCGCTTTTCACCCGCAGGTGCGCTACGTGTGCGCTGCTGGGAAGGCGGTTTTTGGCAAGCGGGGTTTTGGAACTTGGCTGGCTTATAAAAGTTACGAGTTGACTGTGGGGAAGGGCGAAAGTTGGGGAGATGGAATTACGCCGGTGGAAGCTGCTGTTTTGGACGGGGCCGAAAATCTGGTGTTGGAGGGGGTTTGGCATTCGCCTCGTTCTCCGGGGAAGTGGTACGGTTCGCCGGAGGTTTTGCCTGCTTGGATTGAGTATTTGCGTTAAATTCAATCCCAAGTCTGTTGCGATCTCTATCGTATCTTTGCAAGATTTGTGAAGGAGATTTTTTTTATGAACCGCAGAGGAAACAGAGAAAAAGCAGAGATAAGAGAGGGTATTCACATCTGCTGAAAGGAAGGCTATGTTTATGTTAAAACTTAATTTTTTGATGGCGAACTGTAACTATTATGATGACACGTTCACGATTACTCAATCCTCTTTTAACTGTACTTCCTTTGCAAAATGGCGATCGGCGCCTCAGTCGCGCTGAATTCGATCGCCCTTACAGTGCAATGCCGCAGTAAAAAAAGCTGAATTGATTGAAGGAATAGTTGATGTGGCATCATCGGTAAGATTCAGAAGTCACGGCGAACCACAGGATCGCATTATAGGTTGGCTGGGGTTTACGAGGCTGCTACGTCTGGGGGAGAATTGGGTGACTCGCCTTTTCAACAGTCCGAATGCAACAAAAGGCGATCGCACTTTAAAATTGTGGAAATGGATAAGATTGTAAGTGGAAAAAGAGGTTGCGGTGGCACGAGCGTTAACCCAACATATAAGATGCACGATCGCCCTTTTTTCGCTGGGGCGATCGCCCTAGGGGATGGCTACGCTTCACGCTCTTGTGTGCAATCATTGCCCTTTTAGATGGTGGAAATGGATCGGATTGTCAGTAGAAAAAGAGGTTGGGTGACACAAGAGTTAAGCGAATATGCTGGGGCGATGCTTTCTGGGGGTAACGGCAACGCACTAAGCCAATACCAAGATACTTTCTACTTCGCTATTCCAAAATTGAATTATAATGTCAAAATTATCTCTTAATATCTGAACA
>Ga0209591_10006080_pt1 | contig 13418 bp, 13 predicted proteins | sample MAT01_FD_187207 | JGI IMG/M metagenome (GOLD analysis project Ga0209591, IMG submission 187207) | Freshwater microbial communities from Lake Fryxell liftoff mats and glacier meltwater in Antarctica - MAT-01 (SPAdes) (version 2) | ecosystem: Environmental > Aquatic > Freshwater > Ice > Liftoff...
GGGAAGAATTGCGTCCCAGTTACGCAGTGTGGGAAGAAAAGGTGATGCCAATTTTTGTCCTCGAAGTCGTTTCCCCGACTTATCGACAAGAATACACAGATAAGTTGGAAGAATATCAACGTTTAGGTGTACTGTATTACGTCATTTATGCTTCCAAGCGCCGCGATCACCCCCATTTGGAAGTACATAAGTTAGTCAATGGCAAGTATGAATTACAGCCAGAAAATATAGTTTGGATGCCAGAAATTGGTTTGGGAATTGGTTGTGAAAGGGGCAATTATTCTGGGGTGACAAGGGAATGGTTGTATTGGTACGATGCTGATGGAAAACGTTATTTGACACCTGAAGAACAGGTGAAACAATCAGCGCAACGTGTCCAACAGGAATCGCAACGTGCCGAACAGGAATCGCAGCGTGCCGAACAAGAATCGCAACGTGCCCAACAGGAATCGCAGCGTGCCCAGCAATTAGCTGAACGTTCCGAACAATTAGCTCAACGATTGCGGGAGTTGGGAGTCGATCCTGATAATCTCAATTAATTGCCAAATCTCGCTCTTAGAACCCCGACAACTTCTGTGAAGTCGGGGTTTTGGTACTCTATTTTGTTATTTTTGCGGGCATTTCGGATGAAGTCCGCCCTGCAAACAAATATAAGCAATTTGACTTTGATCTAAATTCTTAGCTTCGGTAAAATCAACTCCTTGCAATCTACCAGACTTAGCAGCCCCAGGAGTTTCAATAAATTGATCCGAACCGGGCTTCCCTAAAAAGACTGCGCCTTGAAAATTAGCTCCCCCTAAATTTGCGCCCCTAAAATCAACCGAACTCACGTCGGCATTCCGCAAATTAGCATTTTGCAATCTAGCATTTTTAAAAGTTGCGTTTGCAAGTTTAGCGGAACTAAGATCGGCATTTTGCAAGTCAGATCCGCTCAAATCGGCACCGGATAAATCAGCACCTTGCCATTCCGATTGTGCCAAATCTGTCAAGGATAATTGAGCTCCTTGAGCCTTGACTTTGCCCAAACGCGCACCTGATAAATTGGCTCCCGAAAAATTCACGCTGCCGATATCTGCACCAGTAAAACTGGCATCTTTTAACATTGCTTGCTGGAAATTTGCCCCGATTAAAATAGCACTACTAAAATTAGCTGAATTCAAATTGCCGTTGGAAAAATTAGCTTTGTTCAATACAGCGCGCACAAAAGTAGTGCGATTCATTACAGCACTATTCAACAAGGCTCCGGTTAAATTTGCTCCTTCAAAATTAGCTCCGCTCAAGTCAGAAATCCAATCATCAAATGTACCAGGTCTTCTATCTTCCCCGGTTCCATAAAAGCGCACTCCTGGCAAGTTGGCATTAGTTAAATTGGTATTTTTTAGCTTCATTCCTGACAAGTCAACTTTGTCTAATACTAATGTAAACTGAGCTGAACCACCAGGACTTTGACCTAAATCAGTGCGACTCAAATCTGCGCCGTTGAGCTGGCTGCTATACACTGTGAGGATTTTGCCGATCGCCCTTTGTACAGTTCGTTGGCGCGAAGCAGCTAACTCACGTTCCTGGGCCTTGCCCCCGTAGCGCAGGGAATCGAGGTCGTTGCGAAGAGCTTGGTTCAACCGCTGCAAATAAGGCAAAGATGAAGGCCCGCTACTGACTAAAGCTTGCTGAATCGCATCCAGCATGGTGCGACTGTCTTCTTGGGCGAGCAAATCTGCTAGGAGCGGTACGGCGCGCGAGTCTTCCACTGCTCCCAAAGCCAAAATTGCCGATCGCCGCCCCGCTGTTCCGTTAGGCGAAGTAGGCGACAATTTGTTTACTAAAGCTACAAATAATTCGTCGTTTCGCTGCCGAGAATCCCGTAAATTTGTTTGACTTTGAATGTAAATTTGAGTGCCAATAAATAGGGTTAAAATTAATCCAGCACTGCCCAGAGTTACTGTTAGTAAAATGATGCCTGGATGTTGGCGAATCCAATTCCAAAGAGTCGGATTTTCGGTCGCGCCCGTTTCAGGAGTCAACACCAAAGCCGCAATCTGGGCGTCTTCCTCTGTCCAATCTTGACTCTTAACCGGATTGGTAGATAATTGGTTCGATCGAGCATTGACGACCAAAGTATTCGCAAGGCGATCGTGTCCCGCTTGCCCCCGATCGCGCAAAGCAAAAGCCCCATCTACGAGCATTCCCAAGCCACTGAGCCCCCCTAAAATGATCAAATCTGGAAAAGCACCGCTCAAGCGCCAAATGCCGTAAGCAACGCCCAGAGGCACTCCCCAGCGCCCGAAACTTTCCCGAATTAGCACTCGCCCAAAACCCGGAGGACTACCCGACATTTTGACAACTTTGACCCCAAACCAACGTTTAGGCAGAGTTTGACCAGTTTTGGCGAGTAAAAACAGTTGCCATGCTGCGAGAACCGCCGGTGCCATCAGCGCCCCCGACCAGAATAGATTAGTTAGGGGTGCAACTCTGGGATTGCGATCGCGCACAGGTATGCCTAAAGTACGGGAAACTGATTCAGATACTGCTGCTATTGAGGAGTTGAGTGGCACGGTTTGAGCTTCCCGATTCACCAATGCCCCGATACTGAAAGGAACCAGAGCACTAGCCGCCACTAATGAAATTTCAACTGCCCAAGCGCCACACCTGCGAACCAGCAGTGGCATTTGCTTGGATTGTGCCTGCCAAGACGGATCGGGTTGATTAATGCCACCGGGTGCGGTTGGGCTAGCCATATTTATAATTTCCTAGTGTTAGTCGTTAGTGTTTGAGGAATCTGGAGAAATTGCTAACTTATACGTTATGTAGATTAGCACTCCGAGAACGGCAAGAGTAATCAGGGCAGAAATTAGCTGCACAACAGCATTGAAGACTGTCAACAGAATTATCGCCGCGACTGCAAAGACTGCAACTTGACCTGGTTTGGGGAGTCTTTGAAATTTGTCTAAAAACTGATTGTAGAAGGTTTGGACGGCTGGATAGTTATCTAAATTGATTTTGATTAATGGCGATCGATCCAGTTTAGCTTTTAGGTCTCCGAATGCTTGCTGCCAATTGAAATTATTTTGATAATTCATAAAAAAAATTGTGAGTTACTTTAAGTGTACGTTTGTCATGGTACGAGGGTCACATTTATAACAGTCACATTAGCCTGTTCGGAATCTGAATTATCTCTTATCCTCAAAGAAATGAAACCTTCCGCCATCGTGTTCGGTTCAATCAGGATAAATTATGAAGATACACTATTCCTGCGATCGCCCCAGACTGCGCTTCGGCCCGATCGCAACTTTAGCCCTGACAATGATTTTAGCTGCTGCCGGCGCTGTTCGGAGCCAACCGCTACAAATTGCACCAGGATTTCCCGAACCCCTCAATGTATCTGGAGTTTCTGGAGGCCCCAACAACAGTGGCGACTGCGGTTTTGTAGCCCAAGGGCCGAACCAAGTCATCGAAGTCACCCAAGATTTACCTTACTGGCGGATTGCAGTACAAACCGCTGGGGCACCGAGTTTGATGATTCAAGGGCCGAGGGGTCGTTTCTGCGTCCTACCCGCAAATGCTGCCACGGCGACTATAGAATTTTCTGGTTATGGGGATAAGGGAACTTATGCTATCTTTGTAGGCGATCGGGCACAAGGTCAACACCCCTATTCTCTCTCTATTTCTCAAAAACGAAACTAAAAAAGCAACTGGATTTTAGCTCAATATTAGTAATGGGTAATTGAGCATCGGGCATCGCGAAACAGTCCAGTTTGTAGTGAAGACTAAAGTCCTCAATTTGGGATTTGAGATTTATTCTCGTGTTTAAATTCGGGTGCTTCACACCTTTTTAAATTTGGGATGCGTGAATCTTCAATCCAAAATCCAAAATCCAAAATCTAAAATCTAAAATTCGGTGATTTGCTCCCTAACCCACTTACGAAACAATCTGAGAGTTTGACTCGTACCCGCTGTTTGACTTTGTTCACAATATTGAGAAATAGCCTCAACCATTGGCAAATTAGGAAACGTTGGACTAATTTCAGATGCCACATATTTCCCATCTTCAAGCACATTAATCTCAAGCTTATTATTTTCATACCGCCAAAGTTCCGGTACTCCCAGCGCCTCGTAAGCATCCAGTTGAGTTTTGGAAGTTAGATCCACTTCAATTGCTAGATCAGGTGGCGGATCTACTGTCAAATCTATGCGCTTTTTACCAATCATTAGAGCATAATTTTGAATGTAAAAACATTCATCAGGCTCAATTCCTTGTAACATACTTTTCCGCTTAAAAGTCGTCGAACCAAATGGTTCAAAGTCGATTTCTAGTTCCTCAAACAAAATATTCACTAAATAGCCAATAATCGTTTTAGCTTTTTCGTGTTCTGGTAGTGGCATCCTAATCTCCAAAGTTCCTTGACTGTATGCTATTCTGGAGGCACGGTGTTCTCCCAACTCATCTAAAATTGCTTCAAATTCCTGCCAGTTCACATCATGAAAAAGCACTCTATGTCCAGGCGGCACAGTAATTTGTCTTAATTGCAGAGCTACCATTTCAACCTCCGATTTATTTTAAGTTTATGATAACTTGTCTGTACTGGGAATTGATATTGGGAAACAGTCAATCGATTTTAGATTTTAGATTTTAGATTTTAGATTGACCCCACGGATAAATGCGGGGGCTTCAGGATTTTAGATTTTAGATTTTGGATTGATTCCACGGATAAATCCGGGGGCTTGTACCATCAAGAAATTCTTGGTCAGATTTGTAGCCAAGACTTTAGTTTGAATTTGGGATCCGTGAATCTTCAATCCAAAATCCAAAATTTAAAATCTAAAATTCGGTGATTTGTTCCCTCACCCACTTGCGAAACAATCTGAGAGTTTGACTCGTGCCCACTGTTTGACTTTGTTCGCAATATTGAGAAATAGCTTGAACAATTGGCAAATTGGGAAACGTTAAACTAATTTCAGATCCAACATATTTCCCATCTTCAAGCACATTAATTTCAAGCTTATTATTTTCATACCGCCAGATTTCCGGTACTCCCAGTGCCTCGTAAGCATCCAGTTGAGTCTTGGAAGTTAGATCCACTTCAATTGCCAAATCAGGTGGCGGATCGATAGTTAAATCGATGCGCTTTTTACCAATCATTCTAGCATGATTTTGAATATAAAAACAATTGTCCGGCTCAATTCCTTGCAACATACTCTTTCGCTTGAAAGTCGTCGAACCAAAACATTCTCGATCGATTTCAAGTTCTTCCAGTAGAATCTTGACCATATCACCAATAATTTCTTTGTTAAATTCGTGTTCTGGTAGTGGCATCCTAATCTCCAAAGTTCCTTGACTGTATGCTATTCTGGAGGCACGGTGTTCTCCCAACTCATCTAAAATTGCTTCAAATTCCTGCCAGTTGACGTCATGAAAAAGCACTCTATGTCCAGGCGGTACACTGATTTGTCTTAATTGTAGCGTTACCATTTCAACCTCAAATTTATTTTAAGTTATAGAGCTAAAAACCTGCTCAACAGTCAAATTAAGTTCCGGGAAAGTAGACGAAATAATCGTATCGCCCTGGAGGAACAGGCTAACCTGATATTCCCCATCAATCAACTGATAAATCGAGATCGTAGGTTGTTTCGGATTACCGATGAACCGCCGGCCACCCAAAGCAGCATAGTCAACAATCCAGTATTCCGGGATACCCAACGTTTCATACTCAGCCACTTTCACAAGGTAATCATCTTGCCAGTTAGTGCTAACTACTTCCACAACAAGTTTAACTGAACTACCTTTAGAAATAATTGATGATTTTTTCCATAGTGGCTCTAAAATTAAGGCTGGTTTGTCTAGGACTATGAGATCCGGCTGGTAGCCCGTCGTCTTTTCTGGAGGTCTGACAAAATAAGTGGATGGTGTTACATAAGGAAGATTAAGACGGTCAATCTCTACATTAATTTTGCGAATCAAAAAACCTGTAACTTCCTCATGGTCGCCGTTTGGATTCATCTCAAATATTACTCCATTGCGTAGCTCAAAGCGTCCTTTTCCATCTGGATACCATTCTAAAAATTCTTCAAATGTTATCGATTTGACTATGGCTTGAATCATTAAAGATTTTCCTTTTATCTAACGTCAATATGTCAGCTATATATACTACTTGCTGAAGAAGTTTTATATCTGACTAAAGTCTTTAATACAAACAATATATCACATATTAATGTCATCAACCTAAAGTGACATCAATTCCAGTTGCACCGGAATAATATAGAGTCCAAGGCAGTGCCGTTTCCCTACAATGTTATTTTGGGTAGGGACACGGCACTGCCGTCTCCTAATTTCGGCTACTAATAATTATGTTTAAACTTTCTGCTGTTTATAAAGTTCCTTAAACTTGCGCTGTTGCTCATTATGATCAACAATCGGATCTGGATAAGGCAGAGTCCTTCGCACTAAAGGCGGAATATTTCCGGTTAGCAAAAGTTTCGTATCTACTCGGCGCAATTCGGGTACCCAATGCCGAATATATTCCCCTTCCGGGTCAAATTTTTGAGCTTGAGTGGAGGGATTGAATATTCGTAAAGGTTTCGGATCCATACCACTCGATGCACTCCATTGCCACCCACCATTATTAGCAGAAAGGTCGCCGTCTATCAATTTTTGCATAAAGTATTTTTCCCCCCACTGCCAGTTAATAATTAAATCTTTGGTGAGGAAACTAGCAACTATCATCCGGCATCGATTGTGCATCCAACCAGTCTGATTTAATTGTCGCATTGCCGCATCTACAATCGGATAGCCAGTTTTGCCTCTACACCAAGCTTGAAACAGTTTTTCATCATTCTCCCAAGGAAAGTCTTTGAATGCTTGACGGTAGGGCCCATCTGCTAATTCTGGGAAGTTATACATGGCGTGTTGATAAAATTCTCGCCACGCTAATTCCTGTTGCCAAGTGCGGATATTTGCGCGCGTTTCTTCGTTGCGACAATTATCCATTACTATCTGGGTAGCTTGCCAAACAGTGCGGATGCCAATAGCACCAAATTTGAGGGCGGGGCTGAGTTGGGATGTACCATTAACTGTCGGGAAATTACGTTTTTCTTGATATTCATAAATTGTGCGATCGCAAAATTCTTCCAATTTTTCTCGCGCCGCATCTTCTCCCGGTTCAATTAACAATGGAGTTTCCCAAACAAATCCCAAATCTCTCGCACTTGGCAACACTTCAATTGCCCCTGCTTGGTGTGCAAGTTCTTGTTCTTCTGGAGTTAATCCGATCATTAATTCCAGAGAAATTACTGGCAGTGTTTCTACTGGCTGAGTTTTAGGTTTACTGTTCCATCTCTTCCAAAATGGTGTATAAACTGTATATATAGTTCCCGTGCCGGTGCGAATTTCATCTGGGGCGTGTAGCAGTTGATCCCAGAAATTTTCGATGGTAATTCCTGCTTCTTGGAGAGCGTTTGATACTGCCAAATCGCGTTTTTTTGCATAAGGCTCCACATCCCAATTCCAGAATACTGCTTTGGCATTAATAGCAGTGGCTAATCTTGGGATTGCTTGACTAGGTTCATCTTGAATTATCAGTAATTGACTGCCAGATTCAGCGTAACCTTGCTGAAGTTTTTGTAAGCAGCCGATCATATATGTGACTCTGGCTGGCGCTACATCGTCAAGATCTAGGATATTGCGATCGAGACAGAAGATACCGACTACTTTCGGGCTTTGCTGACGTGCCGCTGCTAGTCCGATATTATCACAAATACGCAAATCTCGGCGATGCCAAAATAAAATTAGATCAGACATTTGATTTTAGATTTTAGATTTTATAGTCAGGACACACGCGGGGTCAAAAACCCGGTTTCTAAGTTAAAATTTATCGTTCGATGCACGATTTTTATAAGAAACCGGGTTTTTTTCGTAAGTCCTATTTAAGTCAAAAAAGGACGGGCTAAGAAAAAGCTAGAAATTGATTTTGCATCAATTGGTTCGCCAGCTAAAATCGCTTTTTCTAATTCTTCAGGAGTGAATAAAACAGTTTCCATGTCTTCATCATCGTCTTGGGCTGGGGGCTTTTCCAGTTTTTCCAAATCTTGGGCTAAAAAAGCATAAATGATTTCATCGGAATAACCGGGGGCGAGCAAAAACTCCCCTAATCTTTGCCATTTACCCGCGCGATATCCGGTTTCTTCTTCGATTTCACGTTTAATGGTTTCGGCGGGTGTTTCGTTGATTTCTACCGTACCGGCAGGAAATTCTAAAATTCGCCCTTTAGCAGCAAAACGATATTGTCGCACCAAGACGAGTTTACCTTCGGGGGTGACGGGAACTGCCAGGGCTCCACCGGGGTGGCGAATACATTCCCATTCGCCTTCAGAACCGTTGGGAAGCCGGAGACTAGCTACGTCAAAGTTAAACTTGCGCCCTTTGTAAAACAGGCGTTGTTTGAGGAGTTGGGGTAGTTCTTGACCGATCGCCATAAGCAACGAGTAAATAATCTTAGAGTGTACTGATTTAACACATCATATCAAATCTAGTTGCATCCGAATGATTCGATTTTTTGGGAATGGCTAATTGGGAATTGGGAATTGGGAATGGCGAATTGGGAAATGATGATTAGTTTTATGGCTTTTCTATAGTATCATTTTTTGGACTCCCGAACAGTCTGCGGTTTGCACCAGTTGTGCGATCGCACTTCCCGTCACTGGATGCACCCAATCCGGGGCAATTTCTGCTAAAGGTACTAAGACAAAAGCTCTTTCGGTCATGCGAGGATGAGGCAGAGTCAGTGTCGAAGTTTCTAGGATTAGATTATCATATAATAGCAAATCTAGGTCTAGGGTTCTCGGTCCCCATTTTTCTCGGCGAATTCGATTAAATTTTATTTCAATTTCTAATAAAGCTAATAGTAATTGTTCTGGTTTTAGTGTAACTTCTAGGATTGCACAAGCGTTGATGTAATCGGGTTGGGGCGGCCCAATTGGCGCTGTTTGATACCAGCTTGAATGAGATTTTACTGTTATTCCTGGGGTGTTGTTGAGGGTGGCGATCGCGCTTTTGAGAATTGTCAGGGAATCGCCTAGGTTGCTACCAAGTGCGATCGCACATTTTGTTGATTTCATGGGGAATTGGGAATTGGGAATTGGGAATTGGTAATTGGGAATTGGAGTTATGCACGGGTAGTCAGAAACCGGGTTTTTTGCGAAAAAAATTTGCTAAAGTCCGCAGAAAGTGTCAAAAACCAGGTTTATTTAGTTTTGATGCGTAACTTTGATGGTGACACAAACTATTATTTTAATCTCTACTTAATTTAGTGTTAATTTTTGTTTATTATAATTTAAAAATGTCAGTATTTAGTTTCAAATATAATGAATGTATACCTACGCTTATTGTCTGCCGCCCTTCTAGCAATTATCAGTTTAACAGCAAGTATATCGATAGGTTTAGCTGAAACAAAGGAAAACTATCTTACCTTAGATTCGGACGATAGTCAATCTTTTGCGGGTTTAGTTCAGCAGGCGGAAGATTTAGCGAAGGAGTCGATCGCCCGCGAGTTTCAAGAAAATCCGGCATTAACAGAAGTTACAATCATCATTACAGCCGATCGCAGCAGACGAATGGTTCCTGTTTTGCGATCGAGAGTATCTCGCAACCAGTGGCAAAAAGATTCCAGAATCGAACAGTGGACTAGATATTTTGCCGATGCTAAATACCTCTTGGGATTCAGAGAGGGTAATATCTCATCCTCAAATTCTGGGCCTTCGCAAACTATTAATGTACCAGCACCCAGCCGGCCGGCCTCTAGACAAAACGATCCAGGCTTTCGAGATGACTAATGGGCCATCGGGCATTGGGCATTGGGCATCGGTAACCAATAACCAATAACCAATAACCAATAACCAATTATTAACCTAAATATCTCCCAATTTTAATTAACCTTAAGGTTAACTTCCCTTAATTTAACAGTGATAAATTTTTAGGTAAATCACGATTAGGGATGTGGGGTTGAAAAGGAATTTATGTCTAAAATAACTCGCCGACAACTGCTAATTTTCTTCGGTAGCAGCGCAGCTACCACTGTGCTTGCGCCTCAACTAACTCAAACACTATTCGGCATCAATTCCACCTCGGCCGAAGCTGCTTTAAGTCCCATATCTTTCACTCCGTTAAGACTTCCCCACCCGCTGCCGATTTATCAAGAATTGTCCAGCTTTATGCCGATCGCCCTCAACGGACAGGGAACCGTGATGGCGGCCTCGCAGAATACGAAATTAACCAGCTACAACGTTGTTGACGATGTAGTTGTGCCGCCGGAATACGAACGCTATGTGATTCTCCGCTGGGGCGATCGAGTTTTTCCCGATCCATCCGATTATTTCGGCTACAACAACGACTACACAGGCTTCGTAGGCATTCGCGGCAGTAATGACGACGGCTATCTCTGGGTAAACCACGAGTATGTAGGCTTTCCGATGTCGAAAGTGGCACCGGATACCCCCTCAGATGTGGCATCATTCCCAGCGAGCGATCGCGCCGTACTCGGTATAGACTTATCAGTAAAAAATCGGGCTACCCTCGGCGAATTTTTGTACAATCTTGGTGGTTCGATCGTCCGCATCACCAAACAAGCTAACGGCAGATTTCAGGCGATCGCCCGCGATCCACTCAACCGACGTATTCACGGACTTTCCGGCCTCGGAATCAACAGCCAGCGTTCCGACAAATACAAAGAAGTCACCACCTGGGGAACCAGAAAAGGCGACGATAAGTATCTTACAGGCACTGGCCCCGCAGCCACCCAAGTCTTCGCCACCGTCAACAGCGACGGGCTGGGAAACCGCATCATCGGTACAGCCTACAACTGTTCCGGTGGCACAACCCCCTGGGGCACAATCCTCTCCGCCGAAGAAAATTTCCAAGGTAGCGAAGCATTTTTCGTCGGAGTTCAGGAAAACATCAAACCCAACGGCGGCCAAACCAGCTACGCCAAGGGCACTACGGGTGAGGAATTCGGCTTAGTCGGCGAAAAATACGGCTGGATGGTAGAAGTCGATCTCCAAGATCCGAATTTCCGCCCCCGCAAACACACCGCTTTAGGCCGTTTCCGCCACGAAAACGTCGCGATTCGCGCCGAAGCAGGCCGCAAATTAGTAGTGTACATGGGTGACGATCGGCGCGGCGGACACACCTGGAAATTTGTCAGCAACGGTACTGTTACAAATCCCGCAGATAAAACCAACAGCCGCTTATTTGAAGACGGCGTTTTATACGTCGCCCAATACAACCGCAACGGTGCGGGAAGATGGCTGCCCCTGACAATCAATGCCCAGACAAATCCGGTGAGCCCTAAAAAAATGGCCGAGGCCGAATTGGCAAGTTTTGGCAAAGCTCAAAGAGATGGAAATACACGCTTGCCAAAACGCGCCGGAATTGCAGGTCAAACCGAGGACGGTGGTTCTTTTGTAGCAGATACAATTAATGAAGCAACAGCACTTTCTGGCTACAGAAATAAAACTCTTGCTAATTTCTATACCAGCCAAGGTGCGGTTTTAGTTGATGCCTTTTTAGCTGCTAATTTAATTGGTGGTACTCCGACGGCGCGACCGGAAGATTTGGAAGTGAATCCTACTACTAAGGAAGTTTTCATTGCTTATACTGACGGCGCACCGGGTAGCGATGGCTATCCAGATTCCCGCATTTTTAATGTTGCGAAATACACTGCCGCCCTCAACAGCGGCCAGCAATCGGGAGGACTGTACAAAATAATTGAAGACAGTTCCGACGGTGCGGGCTTGACGTTCCGCTGGCAGCGTTTTGCTCAAGGTGGAGAGGCAGGTGCGGTAGCTGGTGCGGGATTTGCTAGTGTAGACAATTTGGATTTTGACACTCAAGGCAATATTTGGGGGGTCACTGATATGTCTACTAGCACGCACAATGGTTTTGATGTTGGTGCAGTTGGAAAACCAGCAACTATCGACCACAAGAAGACTGGAAATGTCTCGGAATTTACGGGTGTTTTCGGCAACAATTGGCTGTTTTATATTCCGACTTCCGGCCCGAATGCAGGAACTGTAATTCCGTTTGCTTACGGGCCGAATCGATGTGAAATCACGGGGCCGACTTTTATCGGAGATACACTGGTAGTTGCGGTGCAGCATCCTGGGGAAGATTGCCCGATCGATGATGGTACTGTACTCAGCCGACAAATTGAAATGTTGGATTTGAACGGTGCTGTTTTCAATCAGACTCGCACTGTTTCTCGTGGTAGTTTGTGGCCGAGCAATATCTCGAATGATTCGCGTCGTTCGCCCATGCCGTCGGTGATTGGAATTCGTCGTTTGCGATCGACTGCAACTGGTCAGTTTGTTTAAATAGGACTTGCGCGTTAAGCTCTAGAAACCGGGTTTTTTGCCCCGATATGTCGTCGCAGCCGGCAGATTTGGTAAAAACCCGGTTTCTTTGGTCAGAGTGCGTAAATCCTGCTTAAGAAATAGGGTAACTGTTTCTTCTAAAAGTTGTGCTGTCATAGGTATAGCCATCTTACTTTAATATTTCTAGCCCCGATCTAGTATAACAAAGTAAAACTAGATAAACCTTTTTGATCTAAGGTGAATTCCGCATATAATCCTTATTAACAGCAGCATTTTCTATCTGATTACGAAATACATCAAGCATTCCCATAATTTCTGTATGTAACTCTATATAGCCTTTCTCAGAAAGATGAGGTATCATGTTACTGACCCTCACGAGTGAGGGTCAAACAGAGAAAATCAGATCAAATGAACTATAATTACATGGTTCAGTAAAGCCTCGCCTGCGATACCACAGATCATAGAATTTCTTGACTCAGAGCACGCGATGCTTGACTCACAACACGTTTACTTGTACTCCTCATCATAGATTCTTAAACATGAAAGCTTATTCAACTGATTTTCGGCAAAAGATTATTGAGACTTATCATTCTGAACCGATCTCACAAAAAAGAATTGCTAAGCGCTTTTGTGTGGCTATAAGTTTTGTACAAAAATTGCTTAAACAGTATCGTGAAACAAAAAATATTGCTCCTCGAACTGAGCGATGCGGAGTTAAATGTAAACTGAATACGGAGCAACTACTGGTATTAGCGGAATTGATTGAAGCAAATAATGATGCGACTCTCGAAGAACTCCGTTATTTACTCTATGGAAAAATTGGAATTTCAGTCAGTATAGCAACAATGGGAAGAATGACAAAATTCTTAAACATAACTTGCAAAAAAAAACGCTCTTCCCTTCAGGCAAAGGCACTGACAGAGTTCAAAACCTGCGATTTGAGTTCTGGGAAAAAATCCGAGAAATTAGTGTAAGGATTCAGGTCTAAAATTGGGGAACAAGAGAAGGCATGAAAAAGTTACAAGAATGGGCAGATATAGCATCACGGAAAAAAGCCATTG
>Ga0209591_10006082_pt1 | contig 13414 bp, 9 predicted proteins | sample MAT01_FD_187207 | JGI IMG/M metagenome (GOLD analysis project Ga0209591, IMG submission 187207) | Freshwater microbial communities from Lake Fryxell liftoff mats and glacier meltwater in Antarctica - MAT-01 (SPAdes) (version 2) | ecosystem: Environmental > Aquatic > Freshwater > Ice > Liftoff...
AATTGCGATCCATCGGGCGGGGATAAGCCATCGTATAGAATACTCTCTTATTAGCTTCATCCACTCCGTTTATTTCTGTTACTTCATAATTACCCTTACTGATCTGTGTTTTTATTTTTCCATCCATACTGTTCAGGTAGATATGATTAAAGCCATTCATTTCGCTGGTAAATAGATAGCTCTTGCCATCTTTGGTAAACTGCCAGTCATCGTTAATGTCAATGTAGTATTTGTTTTTTTCCTGGTACAGGGGATTGCTGACCCCGGATTTTGCATTTGTCAGCAATAACTTCAATTCATTCTGATGCCGGTTCATCCAAAACACAACTAATGAATTGTCGTCCTGTGTCCATTTGATGCGGGGAATGTATATATCGCCTTGCTCGAAATTTGATTTTACATCTTTATTGCCTGCAATATCATACACATGAATTTCCACTTTGGAGTTTTCTTCGCCTGCTTTTGGATATTTATAAGTGTATTGCTTGTTATACGTATTATCAAATTGGGTGAACTGGAATTCTTTTACCTTGCTTTCATCAAAACGATAGTAGGCGATGTAATTCCCTTTTGGGCTCCATTGATAGGCCTGAGTAAAAGAAAATTCTTCTTCATACACCCAGTCGCAATTTCCGTTGATGATATAATTCCATTTGCCATCGGTGGTAATGGCCCTTGCACTTTTTGTAGCAATATCGTAGAGAACAAGATTGTTATTTTTTACAAAAGCTATTTTACTGCCATCAGGTGACAAGGTTGGGTGCAACAGTTTTTCACTGTCAAGTTTTGTTAATTTTTTAGCAGCCACATCATACATGTAAACATTGGCTTTAGAGGAGTGGCGGTAAATCTGCTCAATATTTTTACGGATCAAAACAATATTGGGATTGGAGGCACTATGAATTACATCGTCTGGTTCCCCGATAGATTTGCCTGTTTCATCTTTAAGATCTTCCGCTTTTATTTCCGGGTCTTTTTTAGTTTCATCAAATTTGGCAGGCACAAACTCGCCACGAAAAGTACCTTTTTTATAAATGTCTTCTAAAGTGATTTCTTTTTTCTGGGCTACTGCAAATAATGGAAGCAAAAACAGGAAGAGGAATAGCTTACGCATAGTGAAAAATTTTATAGTTGTAAATGTAATGGAAACAGGGTAAACCAGCTTGCCGTACAAATAAAAAACCCCGGTTTGAGCGGGGTTTAAAAGTGCAATTGTTTATTATTTATTTTTCAATTTTTCGGTCAGGTAATCAAACCGCTTAGCGGTTGTGTCAGCCATATCGGGAATGGTTTCTACCTTATATTCACCGGCGTCTAATTTTTTCTTGGTTTCGGAAAAAGCTTCCAGTGTTTTTTGAATATCCTCATCGGTGTGCACTGCAGTTGGAATAAGCCGGTAAATAATATGCCCTTTCGGAATAACGGGATACACTACTATCGAACAAAAGATGTGATAATTTTCCCGGATGTCCATTACCATCGCAGTGGCTTCGGGTACATCTCCTTTCATATAGATAGGAGTAACAACAGAATCTGTTTTGCCAATATCAAAACCTCTTTCTTTTAAACCCTTCTGAAGTTTTAATGCATTCTCCCACAATTTATCTTTTAGCTGCGGTTGTGTTTTTAATAATTCTAATCGTTTCAGGTTGCCCACTACCAATGGCATTGGTAAACTCTTGGCAAATATCTGGCTGCGGATATTATAGCGGATATAATCAATGATCTGTTTATCACCGGCAATAAAAGCGCCGATGGAGGCCATTGATTTGGCAAACGTAGAAAAGTATAAGTCAATTTTATCCTGCACACCCTGCTCTTCCCCGGCACCGGCACCTGTTTTGCCTAATGTGCCAAAGCCATGTGCATCATCCACCAGCAAACGGAATTCATATTTATCTTTAAAGGCTGCAATATCTTGCAGATTGCCCTGGTCACCGGCCATTCCAAACACACCTTCAGTAATCACTAATATACCACCGGATTTTCCACCGGATCCGGCGGATTGTTTTTCAATTAAAGCAGTAGCCCGTTGCATTTGTTTTTCAAAATCTTCGATGTCGTTATGTTTGTAGACATACCGATGACCGGTGTGCAAACGAAGACCATCAATGATACAAGCATGGCATTCGGCGTCATACACAATAATATCATGACGACCGCAAAGCACATCAATGGTACTGAGAATACCCTGATAGCCAAAGTTGAGCAACATAGCATCTTCTTTACCTTCAAAAGCGGCCAGTTCAGTTTCCAGTTGTTCATGCAATGTACTGTTGCCACTCATCATCCGGGCACCCATAGGAGAGGCCAGTCCATATTGTTTAGCGCCTTCGGCATCTGCTTTTCTAACTTCTGGGTGATTGGCAAGGCCGAGGTAGTTATTCAAACTCCATACAATCATTTCTTTGCCACGAAATTTCATCCGGCTGCCGATTTCTCCTTCTAATTTGGGGAAAGCAAAATAGCCATGTGCTCTTTCACGATGCTGGCCAATAGGACCGGCATGTTTCAATAAACGTTCAAAAATATCTGCCATATCTGTGCTTATTTAAGTGTCGCAAAGATAAGGTTTTCAACTTTTTGTAAAAATTGAACTTTGTCAGAATTATCGTTTTGGGAATGAGTGGTTTAGACTACTTAGTGGCAGGTGTCTCGACTGATTTAGGGGAACTCTTTTTCAGGTTACCCACAGTTGGAGTTTACAGTATTAAGAGTGAGAATCTTTTAATTCATTTGTTGGCGTAGTGAGTTTATCGAACTATGCCAGCAGCACAAGGCTATACGCAACCTGCCTACCGGCAGGCAGGCACACAACAAAGGCCGTTCAATGGTTTGGAAAAGCAACAAAGGCGGACAGGAAAGACAAAAGTGGTTTTGATGACTTCATCTAAATAATATATAGAATCTCTTCTGTAGTAGTTGAACTGCTTTTATCAAAAAGCATATTCGAAGGAAATATTACATCTTCATCTTTGCCCCAATAAATATTTCCATTCTTAACAATGAATTTTTTAAAGTTAGCCGGGGCAAAATATTTAATGTAGTCACCTCTTACATATTGCTGAAAAAGGGGAAGAAAATTCTTTACTGTTGTACGACTCTCCTTTCCATCGGAGAATGTCAAGATGATGAAAAAGTCATGCAGGTACCTGGCTGAAACAAGAGTTACTTTCTGTTCAGTTTTTTTGCGATGACTTCGCACTTTACTTTTTTGTGATATATGAATACTGCTTCCCATTTAGAAATTATTTTTTTAAAATTTGTTTTTAGAAACACAGCCACTTCTTTGGCCTCAACCTCTGTGGGGTTTTTTGCCTTTTATCCGTTTGAATATCAAAATTACATTATCTCCTGATATTTCAAACTCTGCTTTCATTTCTCTTTCCTGCAAATGAATATGCACATGAATCGGTAAATGGTCGTTTGTATAAAAACGGATAATAAAATTCAGGTATTGAAATATTTTCGGCATAGTTCAAGGTACAAAAAAAATAGCCTTGTCGGTGTTTTGCCAGCAGCACAAGGACAAAAAACAAGTATACCGCCAGAGGCGAAAGAATAAAACTGCGAAACTGGAAGTTTCGCATAGCTGTGACAAAAAACAGTATATACCGCCAGAGGCGAAAGAATAAAACTGCGAAACTGGAAGTTTCGCAGAGCTGTGACAAAAAACAAGTATACCGCCAGAGGCGAAAGAATAAAACTGCGAAACTGGAAGTTTCGCAGAGCTGTCAACAATCAGCCATTTGGTGGATATGTTATTACACCCGATAGCTATCGGGTCGTATCAACAAGTAAAATACATAACTGAAGAGTCGTATGACGAGAGATTGTCAAGTACGGTTCTGTGAGGACGTAGAGGTGAAATTCCCCTGCGTTACTCGATTACCTGCATACCCTTCTTTCAGTCGTTGTCACTTGTTGCTTGTTTCAGTGTTAGTTTCAAACTTAAAAATCCAATTAGTCCTGCAATCAATGACGAAATTAAAATCACAAATTTTGAGTTGTTGATTATAGTTTCATTGTCAAAAGCAAGAAGTGTAATAAAAATTGACATTGTAAATCCTATTCCGCCCAAAAATCCTACCCCTAAAATAGCTTTCCAATTTAGGTCGGTTGGAAGTTTGCAAAATCCAAATGTTACCGCTAAGAAAGTCAGTAAAAATATGCCAAGTGGTTTGCCTACAATAAGTCCAAAAGCAATTCCTAAGCTGTAATTCTGTGTTAGTGTTTGTCCAATGTCGCCGCTTAAAATGATAGCTGTATTTGCTAATGCGAATACTGGTAAAATAATAAAGGCAACTGGTTTATGTAAAAAGTGTTGCAAAATATACGAGGTTGATTTTTCACTTCCGTTACCAAATGGAATGGCAAAAGCCAATAGAACACCTGTAATTGTGGCGTGAACTCCTGAATTAAGCATAAAATACCACATAGCAACGCCACCAACTAAATATGGAATTAAGTTTCTAATTTTTAGTCGGTTGAAAACTAAAAGCAAAGCAAAAATCCCTAAAGCAATAAAAAGGTTTGTCCAAAGAAGTGTTTTAGTATAGAATACGGCAATTATTAAAATTGCTCCCAAATCGTCAATAACGGCTAATGCAGTTAAAAACACTTTCAAAGAAGTTGGTACCCGGTTTCCTAATAAAGATAAAATACCCAATGCAAAAGCAATGTCTGTTGCCATCGGAATTCCTGCTCCCGATTGAGTCGGAGTACCAAAGTTGAACAGCATAAAAAGTCCTGCTGGAATTACAATGCCACCCAATGCCGCAAAAATTGGGAATAAAGCGTCTTTAAAATTTTTAAGTTCTCCTTGATAAATTTCTCGTTCTAATTCTAAACCGATTAATAAAAAGAAAATGGTCATAAGTCCATCGTTAACCCAATTTTCAATACTGTGTCCTGCAAATTGAGTTTGCCAAAAATGGTGATACCCTTCACCAAAAGTTGAGTTTGCAATCAGTAATGATACAATTGTGCAAGCTATTAAAGTCAGCCCACCTGCTTTTTCACTGTCAAAAAAATCTTTAAATAGTTTAGTAGCTTTCATCTTTTAAATAACGCAATAAATAAGTAGAATGCCAAATAGGATTGAAAATGGCGAAATCAATTGAAAGTAAAACGGTTTTAAAATGTCAGCAGCTTTTGAGGAAAAATTATGATGAAGTTGTCGAGGTATAAAATAAAGAACCAAAGAGGTGCAAAGCATAAACCATCCAACTATTTTGAAAATATCAGGAAATTTAGAATTGTCAGCCGACAAAATCAGTCCAATAGCTGGTATCATTCTTATTGTAATTTCAGCGTAGTTAATAAAATTCGTACTTCCTGCTTTTCTTAAAATCGCTCTTGCCTTTTGTGGTTTAATGAGCATCAAAAATCCAACGCAAATAAAAAATACACCAAAAATTATTATTGTCCATTTTGCAATTGTGTCAATCATAATGCTCTTTTAATCTTTCCGCTCAATGTTAGAACGGTCTCATAAGGTTGCAGGTAACTTTTGCATTGCCGTATATTCTTGTTCCCAATTTAATTCATTATCAACTCAAATTTGAACAAATAATCACCACCTTGCCACAATCTTAAAATTCAACAACCTCGGTGTTAGCCGGTTGGGTAATAAATAAACCGTATTGGAAAAATCTTTGATAAAGAGATAGGAAATAGTATTGGCCCGGTCAATGATGTTGAATACTTCAAGACTGGCCCAAATGTTATCAAAGTTGCGGAAAGGAGAGTGGCTGCGGCGTTTGCTGCGGTCATCATCCATCAGCAATGCACTGAAACCAATATCGCAACGGATATATGGTTCTATTACTGCTGCATTACGATACCGCACTGCATTGGGAATATTGTATGGCATATTGCTGCCATAAAGTAGATTGAGGTAGGCTTTAAAATTTTTATTGGTGGCGAGATAATCAGAGAAGTACATGCCGAAAGTGATACGACGGTCAGATGGGCGACGTAACCAACCAACATCAAAATTTACACTGTCCACCACCACCTGGTCGGCACTCTGCGAATTGATAAATTGTCCCGCTGCATTTTTATAACGGTAGTAATTGTCGCCGGTAATATCTTCTGCCGTTTTCATAATGCCGAGGCTTATCCAGCTTTCTGCATCAGGAACTAATTCACCATGCAGCCGCATTTCAATTCCGGCAGCGTAGGCTTTCGCATTGTTTTCACCAAAATATCGGACCCGTACATTGTCCACATCATACGGCACCACATCGGTCATGTTTTTATAATATAGTTCGGTTGTCCATCGCATGGGCCTGTCACCAAGACCAATAAAATTATAATCAAATCCTGCAACACCCTGCCAGCTTTTTTGTGATTTCAAATTAGTGTTCACTGTTCCGTTATATCTTCTGAGTTCTCTGTAAAACGGCGGCTGATGATAAGCACCTGCTGCTGCCCGGAAAATAATATCTCTTTTCCAATTTGGTTTCCAACTGGCACCAATCCGGGGAGAGATTAAAAATTCTTTGTTCAGCGAATTATAATTGAAGCGAACACCGGCTGTTAATGTAGCTGAGTGGCTTGAGTCTTTGCCCAATAAAATATTGTCTTGTAAATAACCGGAGAACTTATTGATATCAAGATTGGCGGTTGATTTAATTACTTTATTCAACCGCAACATATTTGGTTGATAAGGCAGTGCATAACCTGCAGAATCCTGGAACTCCCATTCATTTAATTTGTCGGCAATTTTTGTTTTATCATAACCCAATCCCCATTGAATGGCATGTTTGCCTTTATCAAGATTTCCTTTATGCGAAATATTCCAGTTCTCAATATTCAGCGTATTTCTTGAATAATTCTGGTAAACACCTGCACCCAACGGATTAACAATTAAACCATAAGTAGGATTTCGTTTATCAAAATCTCTTTCGCCAAATAAATAAGCTCCAATGATGTCAAGATTTTCCATTTCATTGTTTACAAACCGGGAAGCCATCCATTTTAATTTCAATTTTTTACTGGCCTGATTGATTAAGGAGAAGCCGAGCATATTGGTTTGGTATTCGTCTTTCTCCCGGCCTTGAAATTGAATATCCACACCAATAGTGGCACTAAAAACAGGAGAGAATACGGAAGTCGTTAACTGGCTGGATTCAGGTATCAAGGTAAATTTTGTTTGCGACATATTACTCAGCAATTCTGCCTGCCATTTAGGATTGAACTGGTAAGTAAGCAATGCCTGGAAATCGGCAGAAGAAGGAACGTAGTTGCCTTTTGTTTCCTGGCTACTTAATAAATTCTTGTTGCTACGGTTACGAACCCCGAGCAGGTAAGTAAACTTTGAATTTTTATTAGTGCCTTCAAATTGCAAGCCTTGCTCAAGAACACCGATGTAAGCAGAGCCACCAAACTTCCGGGGTTTTTTATATTGTATATCTAATACACTGCTCATCTTATCACCATACTTTGCCTGGAAACCGCCGGTGTAGAAACTGATATTGCGAACCATTTCAGGGTTGATGAAACTTAATCCTTCCTGTTGGCCACTTCTTACGAGGTAAGGACGGAACACTTCAAAGTCGTTTACATAAATAAGGTTCTCATCATAGCTACCACCACGAACGGAGTATTGTGAAGTCAGTTCATTATTAGAACCTACAAATATTTTGATCAGACTCTCCACACCTGTTACTGCAGATGGAAGATTGAGAATTGTTTTTGGATTTAGCCGTACCAAACCGGCTTCTCTTCTGTCTGTTTGATTAGTTACTACTACTTCCTGCAATGTCTTTTCTCCTTTTTCTAATCTTACCGTTATTGTTTCTTCTTCATTTTCATTCAGTAGAAAATTTCTCTGTTCCGGGTTGCGGCCTGTATAAGTGAATACGAGAGCAAATGCTTTTTCTGCTGTTACTTTTATCCTGAAATAACCGGAATCGTTAGTGGTAAAGCCCTTTGATTGCCCAAGGATGATAATAGAAACATTAGCCAAGGGGTTTTCATTATCATCCACCACTTTGCCGGAAACGTATGCAGATTTTCCTGCCTTGCCGGCAGGCGGGTTTTGGGAGAAAGAGATGACAGTAAGCAAAATGCAGGTAACTGTAAGCAGTATTTGGCGGAAGGATATTTTCATAAGCGAATACAGGACAAGATACGAAGTTTTAAGAAAGATAATAATTTAAGGGTACCAATTGATTTATCCGGGCAATAATAAAATTTAAATATTGATTAAATAATCAAATAGATTGGTTTCAGATGTAATCCCTAATTTTTTTCGTAGCCGGTAGCGGCTTATTTCAACACATCTAACTGAAATATTCATCAATTGAGCAATTTCTTTGGTGGATAAATTCATCCGCAAATAGGCACATAGTTTTAATTCATTTCCGCTGATAGCAGGATGTTTTTCTTTTAGCTTAACCACAAAATCACTGTGAACCCTGTCGAAGTGTTTTGTAAAATTTTCCCATTCTTTATCTATGTTATCATCTTCGCTCAATGATTTAATCATTTTCTTCAGTTCGGTAATAGCAGGCTCGTTATCTAATCGTTTCATCACCTGTGTCAGTTCCCCTTTAATTTTTGTGAGCAATCCTCCCTTCTTTACAAGATGCATGGCAGAGGAAGCGATTTCTGAATTTTTGAAGTTGAGCTCCGCCTCCAGGTTTTCGTTTCTTACTGTCACTAATTCACTTTCACTTTTACTTATTTCCAGTTCATGTACGTATTTAATTTTCTTTTGTTCCTCTTTAAATTTTTGTTGCTGTCCGATGATTTTTTTTCTTTGCCATTTGTAAAGTGTATAAGCTAACGTACAAAGCAGCAGGGTGTAAAAAATCTTTGCCCAGATGGTTAAATACCAGGGAGGGAGAACCTTAAATGAATAACCCGACACAGCAGATTCATTGCCAAGACTATTCCTGACCTTTACTTCGAATGTATAATTACCTGCCGGTAAATTGGTGTATTCTTTATCTGTACGTTTAGACCAGTCAAACCAGCTATCATCGAATCCCTTTAGCCTGTAGCTATATTCAAGATTAGTTTGATAACCAAAAACAGAGGAAAACTCAAAATGAATAGTTTTCCAGTTATAGGCGATTTCAGGGATGTCGTTTTCATTCTGCACCTGATTTTCATTTACATTACCGAAATAGCCGCCAAATAAAAGACTGTCTTTGTTTTTAATGATTCTCACTGTCCTTACCTGTACTTTCAGTTCGGGTAACGACTTTTTATATTTTTCGTAATTAATATGGTAAAAACCCTTTTCGCCACCTAAAAAAATATTGTTTTCATCAACCGGGTAAATAAATTCGAATCCACTCAGCATTTTATTTTTAAGTTCAGGAAGATATATGACTACAGGTTCTTTGCCCGTCAGATCAATAACACCTAATGTTTTTTCATGGATAAACCATATGTTGCCTTCCTGGTCTTCTTTCAGGTAACGTATACTCTGGTTCCCTAATATTTTTTGATAAAAAGGCGCCGGCTCAAAGCTGTCTTTTTGCTGATTGAAAAGGTATATCCCCTTTTCGGTAGCAACTACTACCTGATTTTTTATTTTATAAACATGGTTGTTAAGCAAAGAGGGCAATCCTTTGTTATTTGTATAGGTTTTTATAACGTATGAACCGTTTTCACTTTTATTAACCTTAAATACACCATGATAGGGGTGTGAAACCCAAATGTTATCAAACTGGTCTGTTTCTACAAATCTTGAGGACTCATTGAAACCAGGTATATATGGCGATTCCATAAACTGCTGATTACGGAAATCAAAAAATCGCAATCCTTTATAATTGCCCGCTACAATCTGAGCTGTTGGAAATGTGGAAGTCATTGGTTTGAAATTCCAATATCCGGTTTGCGTAGAAACAGGAAAGGCCGAATTTTCTTTTATGATAAAGGCTCCTTCATGATGTCCTAAAAATACCTGGTTATTAATTTCTGTTAAACTCCATGCCTGGCCTTTGGTACCGGCAACCGGTAAAAAAGCTCCTTTACTGAAACTTAAATCTTTTACTTGTTGCAATAAAACACTGAATAAGCCATTGGAAGTTCCTGCAAACAGAAGATTTTTATTAAAAAGAGCCGTATAGTGTACCCACTAAATGGGAATATGGTAAATGGCCCCATAGCGGAGAAATTGATATTATGGAGAATGTCGGGTATTGGCCCGATTCAATATTAAGCAGTGTGCATACGGGTGCCTATAATGGGACAATCAATACACAAAAAACAAAAGGGGTTAACCGCAATGATTTATCAAAGGCATTTCATGTATATGCCATGGAATGGACGGCCGATACTATTTCTTTTTATGTTGATAAAATACGGTACCATGTTTTCAAAAACGATCACACTGGTAGTGAAGCATGGCCTTTTGATAAGGAGTTTCATTTGCTTATGAACATAGCTGTTGGGGGAAACTGCGTAGGAAAGTTTGGTGTTGATGATAATATTTTTCCGAAAAAAATGGAAATTGATTATGTAAGAGTATATCAATAAATTGAATTGATAAATCTATTTTCCGAATTACTACATAGATTAATTATTTCATTATTTTAATAATATCCGAAATCAGATTCTTAAATAACTTGCTTACTGCACTTTATTTAAGATTAATAAAATAGATAGCTAATGATACGTTGTCCAAAACTTTTTCTTGAGAAGCTTGTTCTCTTTTTAGTTTTTACAGTTGTTTTTTTAATGTGAGAGTGATGAAAAACCAATTGAAAAACTAACCGAAATTAAATCTGTTGATTCCATAGAAATAAAAATAACAGCCTTGATGGCAAAAATGACATTGGAAGAAAAAATCGGGCAAATGAATCAATACAATGGGTTTTGGGATGCCACAGGCCCGACTCCCAATGAAGAAAAAGCGAAACTGAAATATGAGCATTTAAAAAAAGGACTTGTTGGAGCCGTGTTAAACGTAACAGGGGTAGAGAAAGTAAGAAAACTACAGGAAATTGTAGTTAAAGAATCAAGACTGGGTATACCATTGTTATTTGGATTCGACGTCATTCATGGATACAAAACTATTACACCTATTCCGTTGGCAGAAGCAGCAAGTTGGGACCTGTCCCTAATTGAAAAGTCGGCAAGGATAGCGGCTATAGAAGCTTCCGCTGTCGGTATAAACTGGACATTTGCACCTATGATTGATATTACCCGTGATGCCCGTTGGGGAAGGGTAATGGAAGGTGCGGGAGAAGATACTTATCTCAGATCTAAAATTGCTGTGGCCCGGGTTAAAGGTTTCCAGGGTTCAGATCTTTCGGCACCCAATACTATTGCAGCCTGTGCCAAACATTTTGCCGGATATGGTTTTGCTGAAGCAGGTAAAGACTATAATACAGTTGATGTGGGTACTTCAACTTTATACAATATAATTTTTCCACCATTTAAGGCAGCTTCCGATAGTGGTGTTGCTACGTTCATGAATTCATTTAATGTTATAAATGGAATTCCATCTACAGCTAATAAATTTTTACAAAGAGATATATTAAAAGACAAATGGAATTTTAAAGGATTTGTAGTTTCAGATTGGGGTTCAGGGTTAGAAATGATTGATCATGGTTTTGCTAAAGACCTTAAACAGGTGGCCGAATTGTCCGCCAATGCAGGCTTGGATATGGATATGAAATCATATGCCTATGTAACCCATTTAAAAGAATTGGTTGAATCGGGAAAAGTGGAGATGGAAGTAATTTATGATGGGTAAAAAGAATTTTACGGATAAAGTTTGAATTGGGATTGTTTGATGATCCATACCGCTATTGTAATCCGAAAAATGAGAAGGAACAAATTTATCATCCTGATCATTTGGCTTTTGCATTAAATATGGTAAAAAAATCAATGGTGTTATTGAAAAACACAAACCAATTATTACCCTTGAAAAAAAATCAGCAGCGCATTGCTGTGATTGGCCCACTGGCCGATGATAAAAGCAGTCCGTTGGGTAACTGGCGACTGGCTGCCGATGATAATAATGCTGTTACTGCAATTGAAGGCATCAGAAAGTTTTCATCAACTATCAGTTATGCCAAAGGAGTAAATTTAGTAATTGGTAAAACCAGTTTTCCCGATGAAGTAAAGATTAATGAAACAGACACTTCCGGTATTAGTGAGGCGGTAGCACTGGCTAAGTAATCAGAGGTGGCTATCATGGTTTTAGGGGAACATGGGTTACAAAGCGGTGAAGGAAGAAGCAGGAGCAAACTGGATTTACCGGGGTTACAACAACAATTGCTGGAGGCTGTATATGCCGTCAATAAAAATATTGTTTTGGTACTGATGAATGGCCGGCCACTGGCTGTTACCTGGGCCGATGAGCATATTCCTGCCATTGTAGAAGCCTGGCAACCCGGTATGCAATCTGGCAATGCGATAGCCCAGGTTTTATTCGGAGAATATAATCCATCCGGTAAGTTACCGATGACCTTTCCGAGAACGGTCGGGCAGGTTCCTATTTATTATAATCATTATAGCACCGGAAGACCCGGTCCAAAGAAGGAAGTATTCTGGTCACATTATATAGATGAAGTGAATGAATCATTATATCCTTTTGGTTTTGGTTTAAGCTACACCAGCTTTGAGCATAGTAATTTAAAAATAGATGCAGCAAATCCAAAAGCAATAAAAGCAGAAGTTACTATAAGCAATAAAGGACAAGTTACGGGAGAAGAAGTTGCCCAGTTGTATATCAGGGCAAAAACAAGTAGTGTTGTTCGTCCGGTAAAAGAATTGAAAGGATTCAGCAAGATTGAATTACAACCCGGGGCTTCTTTAAAAGTTACTTTTATTTTAACTGATAAAGAATTAGGTTTTTATAATAACGATGGGGTTTTTATAGTAGAACCGGGCGAATTTGACCTGATGATTGGATCGTCTTCTGCTGATATCAGGGTAAACAATAAATTTATACTTAATAAATAAATTTATCCGGTAGAATTATTTTAAGTGCTTTAATTGTTGAATGGTCGCTTTCGGGTCAGTCGCTTTAAAAACGGTATTACCTGCCACCAATACATCCGCACCTGCGGCAATAATAGAAGGCGCATTTTCAACGGTAACACCGCCATCTATTTCAATCTGCACTTTCAGTCCCCGTTCATCAATCATTTTGCGGAGCTGTTTTATTTTTTCCAAGGTGTAAGGAATAAATTTTTGTCCGCCATAGCCGGGGTTCACACTCATCATACATACTAAATCAATGTCGTGTAGTATATCACTTAAATCTCCCACAGGAGTATGCGGATTGATCGCAACGCCAGCTTTCATCCCCAACGATTTTATCTGCTGAATATTCCGGTGAAGATTGGGGCAGGCTTCAATGTGAACAGAAAGATTATCAGCCCCTGCGTTTTTAAATGCTTCAGCAAATTTTTCCGGCTCCAGTATCATCAGGTGCACA
>Ga0209591_10006083_pt1 | contig 13414 bp, 4 predicted proteins | sample MAT01_FD_187207 | JGI IMG/M metagenome (GOLD analysis project Ga0209591, IMG submission 187207) | Freshwater microbial communities from Lake Fryxell liftoff mats and glacier meltwater in Antarctica - MAT-01 (SPAdes) (version 2) | ecosystem: Environmental > Aquatic > Freshwater > Ice > Liftoff...
CAAATGTCGCACGACTTGCGCGAAAAGCCGTAAAGCCCCCCGCGTCTTCTGGAATTCAGGAATCGAAGCAATTTTTTTAGTCAGCAGATTGAACAATTCCGGGTGAAACGGATAACTTTGGGCGATCGCCTTTGAGTATGACGCATCTTTGCACCCATCGGGCAAATTAACGCGACAATTGCGATAAGCAGCCAGATATTCCGATGCTGCTTTTTCTGCTGCTTCCTCGCTAACTTTCGCAAACACGCGCTGTTTGACAATGTTGTAAATTTCGATATCTGTAGAAGGGCTCAAAACTCGTTCTTGTCTGGCGGAAGCGCGCATCGTTTCTTGCAACTCTGCGGTTTCTTCAGCAAAAGTATCTGCTGTCGAGGCGAGGGAATAAACCAATACTAAATTATCGCACGCCGCCGCCAAATCCATCAAGGAAAACAGAAAAGCTACAACTTGTTTAGCTAAATCGCTTCTGCCAATTTGTTTCGCTTTTGCCGATCGCAAATACCGCGCAATTTCATCTAAAATAATCACAGTCGGCTGTCCCCCCGTCAATCTTTCTAGCACAGAAGTACCGGGACTGACGCCGCTTTTGTCGCTACCTTGCACTAACTGATAACCTTGAATCCCGCCAATTTGGTAGGCAATTTCGCCCCACAAAGTATAGGTTGTCAAGCCAGTGTCAGCGTGATATACTCCTTGTTCTGGGTCTAAATCTCGACCATCGATAGCTGCAACTTGCAAAGGGCGATCGGGAATCACACTAATATCTGTAAATCGTTCCAATCCGTGAATTTCTCGCCCTAACTTGCAGATATGCCAGAGTGCAATTTCATCATGAGTTTTGCCACCCCCAAAACTCGTTTCCAAACGAATCACCCCAGCCCCAGCGCTTTGCTTCATCAAGCGGCCAAAAACTTCGCTAATCAGGGTTTTGATACCGTCTGTGGCGAAAGTATTAGCAAAGAAAGTATTTGGATCTTGATAAACTTGAGGTGCAGTTCCTTCAACTACCAGCCGCAATTTTGCAGCAAATAAATCCAGAGACAAGTCTCCCGATAAAATTTCCTCTCTGGGAACACAAGTATCAAAGATTAATGGCAGCATCTCAAAGATCCTTAACTAATAATATCAATTCCGCTCTTCATCGGAATTATTCATCTCTCTCTTGTCTCCCTCTGTGTTCTCTGCGTTCTCTGCGGTTAAATCATTCCGATCTCCAATACTAATGACTAAAATCGACATTTCCCCCGCTAACAATCACGCCAATCCTCGCATTTTCAGCTTGCACAACACCTGACAACAAAGCCGCCGCCGCTAACACTCCCGTCGGTTCAACAACTATCTTCATGCGTTCCCACATAAAAAACATTGTGCTGCGAATTGCCTCTTCAGAAACAGTTGCCATATCATCAACATAATGCAGCACCAAAGGAAAGGTTAAATTCCCCAAAGATGGCGTCCGCGCACCATCAGCAATCGTATCCGGGTTAGTCACCGTGTGCAGCATTTTCGTGCGGAACGATCGCGCCGCATCGTCTGCTTGCTCGGGTTCTACTCCTATTACTTTACACTGCGGAGACAAAGTTTTTGTCACGATCGCGCATCCCGACAGCAAACCCCCGCCACCGCAACAAACTAACAGCAAATCCAACTCCCCAACTTCTGCGATTAATTCCAGCGCCGCCGTACCTTGTCCCGCAATCACCCACGCATGATCATAAGGAGGAATAATTGTCAAGTGCCGTTCGGCGGCAATTTTAGCCGCTAATTCTTCGCGGGAAACTTGAGTGCGATCGTACAAAATAATCTCTGCACCATAGCCACGAGTCGCCTCTTGCTTGACTTTGGGCGCATCTGTCGGCATGACAACAGTAGCAGGAATTTCTAGCAACCGTGCGGCAAGGGCGATCGCCTGCGCGTGATTTCCCGAAGAAAAAGTCAACACTCCCCGCTGTTTTTCGGCTTCAGATAGCTGCATCAAAGCATTGCAAGCACCCCGAAATTTAAACGAACCCGTGCGCTGAAAGTTCTCGCACTTGAAAAATACCTGAGAATTCGTCTGTTTGTTGAAAGTTTCCGAAGTCAGCACCGGCGTCTTGAAAGCTATGCCCTGCAAGCGCTTTGCCGCCGCCTCCACATCCGCGAAACAGACTGACAAGGAATTTTGGGTACAGAAGTCGGCACTCATAGATTTTAGATAGGGGCGATAGATAACTCTATTTGTAGGGTGGGCAATGCCCGCTTCACTCCTACCATTAAACTATAAATTTTTATCATAAGCTGTTGCGCTTAATTGTTAAAAAAGCTGTTGACTAAAATCAAAAAGTAAAGGGGCGTTTGTACTTGCACAGGAGAGGGATTAATGAATACAAATTTAACCACCGCCCGATTAATTGTAGAGAAACGGCACGGCGCCGTGTCCTGATTTTGGGTAATATCAAATCCGTTGGCATCGGAATTATTCAACTCTCTCTTCCCTTTCTCTGTATCCTCTGTGTCCTCTGCGGTTTAATCATTCCGATACAACCGGAATCGATATAACGGGTAAAATCAACCGGATTGGATAGTGAAATTGCCCTCGCGAGTGCGATCGACTCCAACCATCGACAACAACGCAAAAGAGAACACGGCACTGCCATTTCCCTACACAAAAAAGAGCGGCTAAATTGTTTAACAATTACAAAAAAAAGGACACAGTATTACTATGTCCTTAACTCTGTATTGTAGGGACACAGCCATGCTGTGTCCCTAACCGTACCGATATCCCGATTAGGATTCTTGCCGTTTAGAACAACAACAATTCAGTATTACCGGAAACTCCCAAATCGACATTGACAGTGGCAAACAAACTGTTACCACCAACCGTAGAACCGTTGCTATCGTAATACAGTTTAGTAGATGCAGACAAACTGTCGTAGATAGCCATGATCGATGGCCCGGTTAAAGTTGCTTCGAGCGCAGTTACAGAAACTGTACTGCTGTAAGCGTAGAAACTCGAACCCAAAGGCCCAGATCCGGTTGTAAAGGCTGCAAAACCAGTGCTGTCGAGGTTAATTACATCATCAACAATGCTGTAATCGGTAATGATATCGCCGCCGTCAGCAGTAGTTCCGCTGAACACAAACACATCCAAACCAGCACCACCGTTGAGAACATTGGTTCCCACACCACCGATTAAAGTGTCATTCCCGATGCCACCGTTGAGAGTATCGCTACCGCCACCGCCGAAGAGGCTGTCATTATCATCGTCGCCGGAAATGCTGTCGTTACCCAAACCGCCGTCGAAAATATCAGCACCAGAACCGCCGCTGAAGATGTCAGCAAACTCAGTACCAGTGACGCTGTTAGCAGTCGCATCTCCGGTAAACAAGACAGGAGTAGTGAAGTTGTAACCGCCAACACCAGAACCGAAATTGTTAACTCCGCTCGTGTAAGTACCGGGATTAGTGATTAAATCCACAATGCTGCCTGAGTTGGTAGTAGTACCAGTCGGAGAAGATGCGATCGTACCTGTAAATACAAAGTCCGCCGTTCCCAGATTGCTAGCAGCAGTACCCAGATTCGCAATCAAGGTAGAACCAGCCGCTTCGGTACCGTTCGAGTCAAAATACAACACAGTCTCGTTTGACGCATTAGTAAATGCGAAGAAACCAGCAGTTGTAGAATTGCCCACGGCTGTAGCTTGTGCAGCTTCCAAAGAGGCATAACTGCCACCTGTGAAAATCACTAACTCTTTGCCAGTAATGTCAGGATTTGAACCACTTACACCGTCAAAGTTAGTCGTCGTCAAATTACCGAAAGCGCTCGCGGTAAACTGGAATTTGTCACTTCCAGAGGTAAAGTCAGTAATTGTATCGCCGCCTTCGCCTGCTGCTTTGTAAACAAACAGATCCGCACCAGCACCGCCAGTCAGAACATCTGCACCGCTGCCGCCGCTGAAGATGTCAGCAAACTCAGTACCAGTGACGCTGTTAGCACTGTCATTGCCGGTAAACAAGACAGGAGAGGTGAAGTTGTAACCGCCAGCACCAGAACCGAAATTGTTAAAGTCGGTTGGGAAAGTGTTCCCAGCAGCAGTTAAATCGGCAACGCTACCTGAGTTGGTAGTAGTACCAGTATCAGAAGAGGCGATCGTACCTGTAAATACAAAGTCCGCCGTTCCCAGATTGCTAGCAGCAGTACCCAGATTCGCAATCAAGGTAGAACCACCAGCTACGGTACCGTTCGAGTCAAAATACAACACCGTCTCGTTTGACGCATTAGTAAATGCGAAGAAACCAGCAGTTGTAGAATTGCCTACGGCCTTAGCTTGTGCAGCTTCCAAAGAGGCATAACTGCCACCGGTGAAAATCACTAACTCTTTGCCAGTAATGTCAGGAGAAACCCCGCTAACACCGTCAAAGTTAGTCGTCGTCAAATTGCCGAAAGCGCTCGCGCTAAACTCGAATTTGTCCACCCCAACAGTAAAGTCGGAAATTTTATCGCCGCCTTCTTTAGTTGTCCTGTAAACAAACAGATCCGCACCACTGCCACCGCTTATGACATCCAAACCAAGGCCGCCGGTGATGGTATCGTTGCCGTCGCCGCCCTTGAGGCTATCGTTAAAGTTGCTGCCGACAATGTTGTCATCGCCTGCTAAACCATCGAAATTAACTGCAGCCGGATAAGTGCCGAAATCGAAATTGTCAGGGCCAGCAGTACCGACAGGAATATTTAGTGGCGTGCCGGTGAAGACAAAGTTACTGATTTGCAGGCGAATGTCTACTGAGAAACTAGCCACAATTTCAAAGCGCGCCCCAACAGCAAATACCAGTACAGAACGGCCGGTAGTGGCATCTGTAAACTGACAGAAAGTAGGCGCGTCTGAGTTGCCGCCCAAAGCTACAAACCGTGCTTGCAAAGTCGCGATGCTGTTAACAGTGATATCAGCACTGAAGTCGAGCAAATTAGAGCTGCCGATCGAACCAACAGCAGAAGTAGCAGTAATGTCCAGTCGGGTCAAACTAGAAACGCTGAGATTAGCAAAAGCTGCCGTAGAAAGCTCTAAAACATCGTCAGTGACACTAAAGTCAGTAATGAAGTCAGCTTCTACAACTGTTTGAATGTCTTGGCGGGAAGTCCGGTAAATAAAGCGATCCTTTCCAGCACCCCCAATTAGAGTATTGGTTCCTAGGCCGCCTTCGATCTCGTCATCATCATCGCCGCCTTGAATTTTGTCGTTGCCAAAGCCTCCTTTTAGTGTGTTTTTGCCTTTACCACCGTCGATATCGTCATCGTCATCGCCGCCGTCGATATCGTCATCGTCATCGCCGGCTTTAACTTTGTCCTTGCCTTTGCCTGCTTTGATTTTGTTTTTGCCTTTACCGACTTCGATATCATCATCGTCATCGCCGCTGTCGATATCGTTATCGCCATCGCCGGCTTTAATTTTGTCCTTGCCCAAACCGCCGATGATTTTGTTTTTGCCTTTACCGACTTCGATATCATCATCGTCATCGCCGCTGTCGATATCGTTATCGCCATCGCCGGCTTTAATTTTGTCCTTGCCCAAACCGCCGATGATTTTGTTTTTGCCTTTACCGACTTCGATATCATCATCGTCATCGCCGCCGTCGATATCGTCATCGCCATCGCCGGCTTTAATTTTGTCCTTGCCTTTGCCGCCGATGATTTTGTCTTTGCCTGTGCCGGCTGTAATGTCATCGTCACCATCGCTGCCTTCGATGTCGTTATCCAGCGTCGCAGAACCGACAATAACTTGAGGTACTGTAGTGCCACCAAACTTAAAGGAATTTTGCTCGATGTTCAAGCTAAAACGCTGACCGGTGAGAGCGTTTTTGCCGTTGCTAACTTCAAAACCAAAACTAGCCGCACCGAAAAAACCTACTGCCGCTTTGAAACTTAACGAGCCTGCGTTAATGTCTGCTTGAGTGAAGGTAAAACCGACTTGTGTGACAGCAACTCCCTTAAAGAATAGTTGCCCGGTTGTAGCATCGGGCAGCTCGGTTAGCTTGAAGGATGTGCCACCAGGACCTTGCTGGCCATCGACAAACCGCAACAACTCAGAAGTAATAGTTTGCTCGCCGCCGTCGGAACCAGCAGTCAGGCTCTTATTCGCTTCCACTCGCGGGGGGTTAAAAATCGGGTTCGGAGTTGGAGTTGGAGTTGGAGTTGGAGTTGGAGTTGAACCGGTAACTCCTAAAAAGTCGCCAGCATCGATCAGCGTTGCGTTGACATTCAACAATAGCGCCAGCGCGAAGTTATTGACCCGAATTTCGGTATTGCCACCGACTTGTATAAACGTCAAGCTGCTAAAGTTCAAGTCGGCAAACAACAGAAACTTGTCTTTGCCGTCTTCGTAGTCAGTGATGACTGCACTTGCCCCAGAGCTACTGTTACTCATGCCATAAACGTCATCTCCAGCACCGCCTACACAGGTATGGTTGCCAGTACCGCCCATCAGCGTATCGTTGCCGTCGCCGCCCATCAGCGTATCGTTGCCGTCGCCGCCGCCGCTAACGCTGTCGTCGCCCTCGCCGCCGTCGGCCATGTCATTGCCGTCACCAGTCACGAGGGTATCGTCGCCGTCGCCGCCCATCACGCTGTCGTCGCCGTCGCCGCCCGTCACGCTGTCGTCGCCGTCGTCACCCATGCAAACGTCGTTGCCGTCGCCGCCCATCACGGTGTCGTTGCCGATGCCGCCGCTAACGCTGTCGTCGCCGTCGTCACCCATGCAAACGTCACTGCCGTCGCCGCCCATCACGGTGTCGTTGCCGATGCCGCCGCTAACGCTGTCGTCGCCGTCGTCACCCATGCAAACGTCACTGCCGTCGCCGCCGATCACGGTGTCGTTGCCGATGCCGCCGCTAACGCTGTCGTCGCCGTCGTCACCCATGCAAACGTCACTGCCGTCGCCGCCGATCACGGTGTCGTTATCTTTGCCGCCGTTAACGGTATCGTTGCCGTCGCCGCCCATCACGGTGTCGTTGCCTGTGTCGCCCCTGACGGCATCGTTGCCTTCGCCGCCCTCGCAATCGTCGTTGTCTTTGCCACCGTAGATGCTATCGTTGCCGGCGCCGCCGTCAACGTTATCATCTCCCTGGTTGCCGTGCACCCAGTCGTCGCCGTCATCGCCTTTGCAAACGTCGCTGCCGTCGCCGCCCATCACGGTATCGTTGTCTTTACCGCCGTTAAGGGTGTCGTTGCCTTTGCCGCCCTTAACGTTGTCTTTATCGCGATCGCCTCTTATTTCATCGTCGTCATCGCCGCCCTCACAATCGTCGTCACCTTTACCACCGTAGATTTTATTTTTTTTGCCACGGTTTCCTTTGATTATGTCCTTGCCTTTTTTGCCGTATATCTCCTCGTTAGCGCCCGTGGCAACAATTACGTCATCGTCATCAGTACCGAAGAGAGTTCGGCGGCGATCGATGCTGCTGTCATCGTCATCGTTGTCATCGTCGTCTAAGTCATCGATACCTTCGATCATCGGGCCGCGATCGTCATCATCGTCATCGCCCACACCTGTTGTGGATGCGCCGTTAGACAGATCTGGAAATTGGGCATTAACGCCGTCGGTGTTTTCGGCGAGCGCTTGCTCAATTAACTTGGCTAACTCCTCATCGGAAAGTGTAGGGCTGTTGTTGTCCAAACCCCCGACAGGCTTTTGTGTTTCATCTTGAACTGGAAAAAGTGTTCCCTGTCCTTCTTCTAACAACATTGTTTCTGGTTCCATCGTTGATATTTCCCAAAAAAAGGTAAGCTTCTTAGAATCAATTTATCAGCAAACAGGAGGCTGCAGAAGAAAAATTTTTAACTTCATGCTTTCGCCTGCTAGAGGAGCTGGTCTCCTGATCTTTAACTATTATAGATGCCACTTAAACTGCAAGGTTTTTTTCATTCTGTTGCGAGTTTTATATTCTGCAATTGCGTATCAAAATTAATAGATCCGCAACCTACACTGTAAGTGCTGCGCCGAAGCTCCGAGCATTTAATATGTTCTCGGTAATTTCTACAGTAAGCTGCGCCGAAGGGCTGATGATTGTAGATTTTCTACGTAATTTCTACAGTGAATTAGCTGAATTTTAACTCGCAACTGACAACTCCCAAATAACTACCCAAAACCTGTATTCCCCAAATTTTACCCTTGCTTTTTTTCCGATCTCGGCTGGGTGTATTGAAGTTTTGTAACACTCCCAGCTTTGACAAATCCTTCCCTGACTTAGGATTTGAATCTCTTGACTAAACGACTGCACGCTTCTAATTTTAGTTCCCGATGAGTAATTAGAAATTTAGATAATTCGCCCGGGCAAATATTTGTTCTAATTTTTAGTTGCACAATTTTCTCTCGATTCGAGGAAACCTCGCGAACTGAGAAAAAGTTTTTTTTCGGATCAATACTAAGAGTTCTGCAAAAATTTATCTATCTCAAGACAGATTGTAAAATTTTGCCAAAAAGAGTAGTAAACGCAAGAGTCGTTTTTGGTGACAGTTGCAAGCTCGATCGGCATTTTGAGCGGGAATAACCCACGGCGAGCCTGCGAAACCCAGTTGCTTTGTAGAGGCTTCGCGACCAAATCCAATAATTCTCGGAGAAACCGGCCTGATGAGGCGTAATCCTCTAGATGCCAAAAATGATGGTTGCTTGAGAGTACCGGAATAATTTGATTGCCGTTGTATTGTTGAGAGTTCTTGGCTGCTTAGGTTTATTTTTGCTGCTTAACTTTAACTAGATTAAGAGAGTTAAATTAAAAGTTTTCTATATCATAAAAGCGGTAAATTAGCAATAAGTTATTAGCAATTATCGAGGGTCAACTATCGATTACCGATCGCCACTGAGGTCTTAAGGATGAGGGCGGAGGGCTTACGGATGAGAACCCAGGGCTGACCAATTAATTAATTGACACAAAATCAAGATTACACATGGGGGGTTCGTGGTAGAGGATAAGCGGTAAAGACCGATCGACCGATCGCCAAAAAAAAAAAAATACTCAACTTTCCCTGCGATATTGCCCTGAAACCGGTTGGCGAGAGCAGAAGTAATTTTAATAAGAACTAGAGATCCGCCTGGTAAAGTGCCTCCAATTTTACTTTACTCAGCAATGAGAAACTCAAGTTCGGGACGAATCTAAAGGGGTCTGCGGTAGAGGTGCAAAATGTTAAAGATAGCAAGATTGGAGAAAATTCGGCTTTCACCAAGCCACAGGGCAATCAAAACTAATAAACTGTTATTAAAGTACAAATTTTATAGCCTCAAGGTGTTTGAACAAATATATTTCACCCCAGCGATCGCCCGATCGGGGGAAGCGCATTCAGAAACTTTGATTGGAAGAGTAAAAATTATTTTGCCGATCGCTATTGCTAGCCGCAAAAACGCAGGCAAATTCAGAATTAAGGCGGGAGGGCGCTAAATCGGTGAGCCAAGAATTTCAACTCTCAGTCACCCCTGTTGGGGACGACGAATATCTAGTGAGGACAGAAAGGGTTGCACCCGGTGTACCCTTAGCCGAAGAACAAGTCCGCTGGCCGATCGACGAATGGCTTGCACTGTCTGCTCAACTGATGAACGACCCGCTGGTGGGCTTGCTCCAGGGAAAAGCAGTACAGGGAACCAATTTTGCTGGTCGCGGCCTCTCCCGTTCGGGAAACAACTCAGCGCCGAATTTAGTAGCCCTGGGGCAACAATTATACAGCGGGCTGTTTCAAGGAAACTTGCGCGATAGCTGGACTTGCGCTCAAGGCATTGCCCAGCACCGCCGAGAAGTGCTGCAACTGCGACTCGGACTCAAAGGCCGGCGCTTGCCGCGGCTGCCGTGGGAAGTTCTGCACGCCGGCGATCGCCCTTTGGCAACCGGCACCGATGTCGTGTTTTCTCGCTACCAACCAGGTACAAGTTTGTTCAAACAAACCCGGATACTGCCTAGTAGCGGGCCACTAAAAATTTTAATGGCGATCGCCTCTCCGAGCGATCGAGACAGCTTGCAGCTCAAGCGAGAAGTGCTCCACCTGCAACAAGAACTCCAAAACCGCACCGCTAATCCTCTCAAAAACAGCCCCCATTCCCCGGAAATTCAACTGACTATTCTCGAACAGCCCGATCGAGAACAACTTACCCAAGCCCTAGAACAAGGACACTACCAAGTCCTGCACTACGCAGGCCACAGCAACTTAGGTTCCAGAGGTGGCGAACTCTACCTAGTCAGCAGCCGCACCGGCTTAACCGAAACCCTCAGTGGCGACGACTTAGCTGGATTGCTTGTTAACAACGGTATTCAGATGGCCGTGTTCAACTCCTGTCGCGGCGCCTACGGCGACCCCTCAGACCTCGCGGACGACAGCCCGGAACGGAACTTAACCGAAGCTCTAGTGAAGCGGGGCATTCCGGCAGTGCTAGCAATGGCAGAAAGCATCCCCGACGATGTAGCGCTAACTCTGACGCGGTTGTTTTACCGCAACCTCAATCAAGGCTATCCAGTCGATCTCAGCCTGAGCCGGGCCAGAGCTGGGTTAATTTCTGCCTACGGTTCTCACCAGCTATACTGGGCTTTGCCCATTCTCTACCAGCACCCGGACTTTGACGGCTATTTGACCGGCGCCCCAGCCCACAGTGCGACATCCGGTTCTATGCTGCACATAATCGCGTCGGGAACGCAACCGGCGCTCGTGGGTACAGAATGGAAGGCCCCGTCTTCGGTTTCGGCGATCGCCCAACACCCCCCAATCCCAGCCAATCGATCGCATGAGTCAGACAGTTCTGACGGCGAAGTCTGGGAATACTTTCCCGACCAATTAAAAGATCGTAGGGATTGGGTTCACCAGAACGATCGACCCGATGCTACTAATTCACCGAACTCACCGACGGCTTCGCAGTCCTCTATTCCTAATTCTGAGTGTTCGGCGCTCCAAGCAACTCGCGCGGCTGCACCGACTCAAAAACCGTTAAAAAAACCGGGGTTGAAAAAATCTGTGGCCCTGATGCTTTGCTTATTGCCCGTTGCTTTGAGTGCTGGCTTTTTTGGGTGGCGGTACTCGCACCAGCGAGGTACGAAACCTGAAGAGTTACTGCCGGCGGTACGGACTCCCCTGTCGCAAAATTACCTGCAACAACGTCACTAAAAGCGATCGCCCACTGCGATGCTGAATTTAGACCCTCTTGACCTGGCTCCAAACTGGGTGGGGTTTTTGCTGACCATTCGCGATCGGGTGCCGCTGGAAAAATGATCAAAAGTATGCTGCTCGATCGCATCTCGGACTTACCTTCATCAAGCCGGTTTTGACCGAAAATAAGCAGCAGCGCAACCCAGCATCAAGGAAGAAACCGGGTTTGTCGTCGAGAAAGTAAGTCCGGGACTGCTTAATATAGTATTCGTCAGTCGATTTGAGATTTTAGACTTCGGCTTAATCCCTGAGTCGAAGGATTTGAGATTTTAAATTTACTCCACAGATAAATCTGGAAACTGGAACAAAACTCTAAAATTTTGATCTCTCCACGACAGGAGTCGGTGGCTTGTATGCGTTTTTGGGCGGGCTGATTCGGCAGCAGGAGCATTCGTCATTCGGCACAAGACAATAAAAGCCAGAGTTGCAACAATTAAGAACGTCCTCACCGTCAGTGCGGTTGGTATATTTCACAATAATTAATTATGGAAGCGGCTGTGGGTTTGACGCGCCCCCCAGTTGGTGCATAAATTTTGAGAGTCTGGCAGTTTACAGGCCACGAGTGGAAACCAATACATTTCCATCGAAACTCCATGTCGGGAACCGCTGCTAATTTGTAGTGCATCAAACATTTAAGCAGTTGTGCATTTAACTCGGTCTTTTTCAATTCCCCTGTGGAAATAACCTCAAATTCTCTGGCTTGGGGCCGGAGGAGGAAGATTTTCCCAAGTTCCCCCTAGACATCTACTGATTCGTGGCGAAGTGTTAAGAGTCGCGAAGCAATCTCGCCCGATCAAAACTATTCCCCTCTTAGTGGCTGCCTGATGTTTCTGCCGCCGCGCCCATTGAGTCTGGTTTTAGCCTAAACCCGTTCAACGAAGAGGTGAAATTTCCTTCAATTTTTACCGGATTGCCTTCCCCAGCAGGGCGTTCTGTGGAAGTTATATGCCCAACACCTTAATAGAAGATTGCTCGTTGGTATTTGGGGTTTTGAGGGGATTTCCCGCCCGAAAAATAGGGTTTATACCTTTTGAGATTTGAGATTTGAGATTTGAGATTGAAGAATTGGGAATGACTTATTCCATAAGGGTTTGGAGCACTGGCCTACAGTTGGATTCTTTTTGTAAACTGGTTTTGCAAGTAGCTGGCAGGGGCATCGAGAACAAGTGCTGCCTCCCCTTGTTGAGGTAAAAGTTAACCCCGGCCGGTAAATGCTTTCGGCAGATTTGCAGCGGCCGCACTCTAGGTATTTCGATTCATGGCTGTCTTGTTTTTACCTTGACCACAGACTTGATCGGGGATTGGTGAATGCAGGGAACAGACTTTACTGTAAAAAAGTAAAGCATTTAATTTGCGACAATAATTCCCCGCGCGATCGCAAGAGAGGCTTACGCAAGCATTTGGGCCGCAAGCAGCAAATTGATCGCCCTTCGAGCATCCTTACTTGCACCCCCGGTCTTGAGGCTGCAGAAATTTATCCAGAATCTTAATATTCAGAATTATTAGTATTGACAGTGAAACAAAGTTAATCTAATGTGTTGTAATTGATATAAGTAAAGTCCAATAAGCGAGGTACGGTCAATGGCAGAAACAGCTACAGCACCCTTAACAGGAAAAGGTCTGCTTCAAAAAATCAAAGGCAGTGATTTGCCACGCAGAGAACTTGCAAAGCTTTGCGGCTACTTCACTGTCAGCAAAAGTGGAGAAACCCGGATTAATCTGGCTGAGTTTTACGATGCAGTGTTAGCTGCTAAGGGCATTGAGCTAGAGAAGTCTAAAGCAGACGGACGCGGGCGAGAAGCGAGTTATCGAGCTAGCGTTCACAAGAATGGCTCGATCGTGATCGGGGCAAATTATACCCAAGAAATGGGATTAAAGCCGGGAGACGAGTTTGAAATTAAGCTCGGATACAAGCACATTCGCTTGATTCAGATCGATGTGGACAGACCGGATGTGGAAGTGGATGATGAAGAGGAGGATACAGAAGAATAGAGGCGATCGCGATGCAGTCAGCCGATAGCAAGGCGACTGGATTTGGCATTCGCTACACGAGTATTTGCGCGCCACCCTTCGATTTAACTGATGAGCTGTCTTGACTATTTCTATTTTCTCTTGTCCCGCAAAGACTACAGTGCCTCTGAACTTCGCAAAAAGGGGCAAGAGAAAGGTTTTGGCAATGAGGAAATATTGGAGGCGATCGCGCAAATTCAAGACCGGGGCTATCAGTCTGACACTCGCTTGGTGGCAAACTCGATCGCCT
>Ga0209591_10006086_pt1 | contig 13408 bp, 10 predicted proteins | sample MAT01_FD_187207 | JGI IMG/M metagenome (GOLD analysis project Ga0209591, IMG submission 187207) | Freshwater microbial communities from Lake Fryxell liftoff mats and glacier meltwater in Antarctica - MAT-01 (SPAdes) (version 2) | ecosystem: Environmental > Aquatic > Freshwater > Ice > Liftoff...
CCGCGGCTGGGGCGAGCACCGTGGCCGTCGTGGCGAGGACGGCGAAGGGCGATAGAGGTTGGGGAATTGGGGGGGGTGGGGAAAGGTGCTCCACACACCAATTGGCGGTATATTGAGCGCATGGCCTCCGGAGCACCGAAAGTCGCCACTTACGAGGATGTGCAAAGCCTTCCGGACAACGTGGTCGGCGAGTTGATCCAAGGCTTGCTCGTCGTGAGTCCGCGTCCGGCCGGGCCACACGCCAAGGCCGCATCAGTGCTCGGAATGGATCTGGGCTCGCCATTTCAACGTGGGCGCGGTGGCCCAGGAGGTTGGATCATCATCGACGAACCCGAGCTTCACCTGCGGCCCGACGTCTTGGTCCCAGACCTCGCGGGTTGGAGACGAGAGCGCATGCCCGAGGTACCGGATGTGACCGGTTTTGAACTCGCACCCGATTGGATCTGCGAAGTGCTTTCGCCTTCGACTGCACGGGTGGACCGAGTGCAGAAGATGCCTATTTACCTCCGCGAAGGCGTGAACCACGTATGGCTCGTCGATCCAAGGGCTCGAACTCTTGAGGTCTATCGTCGAGGGGAAGCTAACTGGGTGTTGCTTCAGAGCTACGGCAATGATGCGTTGGTGCGCGCTGAACCGTTTGCCGAAGTGGAGCTGGAGCTTTCCGCGCTTTGGCTCTCAAAATGAGTGACGAAATTCACCGCACATCCCGACAGTAGCGATCGCGCTCTATCTCCTCCACGCTTCGCTATCAGCGACTACCCACGGCAGCGCTGCCGAAACTTCCTCCATCACGGCTCCCCCCGGCGTGTGCCCTGCGCCGGGCGCGTACGCGACTTGAGCTTCGAGGCCTGCTTGGCGTAGCCACTCCGCCGCCTTCCGAGCTTTTCGAGCGCACCCGTCCGTCCCACAGGCGATGAGCACGCGTTTGCCGCCCGCCTTCGCGTACTTGCGGGCATGGGGCACACTCCAGTAATCAAACCCGCCCTCGATCAGGACCAAATGCGGTAGCTCGGCACCGAACTCGGGGATCATCCCCACAGCCATGATGGCACCTTGAGAAAATCCAGCATAAAGGCCAGCTCCTTTCGCAAAGCGCGCACCATGCTGCTGTCGCACAGCACTGAGTGCCGCCTTAAGCTCTCTCCCCAGTGCGAAATGATCTCGGTAGTAGTACGCGGACGGATAGCGCACGTCAAGGGGAGTACCGCGCAAGCAGAGCAGAAATGCGCGCCCACCAGTTAACTTCATCCAGTACTCGCATTCGCCTTCCGGATTTCCCCCGGCTCCGTGACTCGCAACCACCAACGGATGCACGCTCGTTCCTCGGGGCGAATAAAATACCGACGGCGCAAATCCGGGTACCTCCAGAACTGAAAACCCTCCAGGCAAACCCGTTTGCGTGGGTGGGACTGGTGAGCCCCCCGCCCCTTCGGCGGGTGTCAGCGACGAGCAGCCAGAAAAAGCCACTGCGCACAGGGCAAGAACGAGGCGACGCACGGGTAAAACAAGCATATTCGCTTAGTGGAAGCATACTGCGTGCCACTCAATTCGTCGTGCGATTCGAAGTGGGCCCCTGGGGACGCAAACATTATGCAGATAAACCGTTCTTGCGGCTTTGGTTTCGCATCGTTTCACCGCATCGCGCAGCGCTCACAGGGGGCAGCCAAGAAACGCGACTGGCACTCTTGCTCAGACACTGGCCTGGCCTCGTCGCCGCTTGTTGGGAAGATCTGTCACGCCGCGGAATTCCGCGTTTGGACAACCAACAGGGCCTCGGCGCGGTCGCAGCTTTTGGCCCAGCAAAAAGGTGGTGGCAGGGCAGCGCCAAGGAGTGGGACATCGTGAGCGCGGACGAAGCCGGATCGACGCTCCTTGTGGGCGAAGCGAAGTGGTCGGAGTCAACGTTCACTGTCGCGGAGCTCTCGGCCCTTGTTCGACAGTTGCTATCTCGTGCGCCACCAGTGCTTTCGACGAAGTGGAAGACCGTTGAGCACGCCCTGATTATCCCGAAAGCCGCGCCCAGCGTTCCCGAAAAGATTGACGGAGTTTGGATCGTGACGGGCAAGCACTTGATGGGGTCAGCCCAACTCAAGTGAGCCCCAAAGCCACGGGCGTGGCGAAAATGCTTGCCCAAGCTGGCGAGCACTTGGGGATGCTCAACGCCTGCGCGGGCGCCGCCGAATCTCCACGGCGGCTCACCTCAAAAGACACTCAAGATCTATGCCGCTGGCATGGAGAGGACGGCGAAGGACGTTAAGGTTGTGGAGTTGCGGGAGTTGCGGGAGTTGCGGGAGTTGCGGGAGGCCGGCTGGCAGCAAGCGCCTTATCCGCCAGATCTTTGCCCCATTTTTGGCCCACCGCCATGGCTTCCGACATGACGCGGGGTAACCCAACGATCACCTTCTTTCCTTCCTCGGTGTCGTAGAAACGAACCACAGCCAACAGGGTTTTGCGGTCATAGGCCTTCAGATAAATCGGGCGGATCAGTGCAGTGAGCTCATCCGGATTCATCCCCTCCTTCAGATGTTGCAGAAAAGTGGGAGGCAAATTCTGCATGCCCTGAAATTGCACCACCATCGCGTCGAAGATCTGTTCACCGAGCTGAGCCGAGCCTGTTTGCACTAAGAGCTTGTCCACCAACTGTTCGTTGCTCAGCTTATCGAGGTTGTCCGCAGGAGCTTGATGCACCGCACTGAAACTTTCAGGCGCCTTTGCTGGGACGGAACCCGCAGCACACCCCACGCCCAAAAAACTCAGTGTAACAACCCCCAACGATCGAAAATTAGCCATAGCCCGACGTACCTAGCAACCTCTGCCGGGCACCTACAACCTCATTCGAAGCCACTTAACGCCAGGCCATCCATGAACACCCACCCCGCCATCGTGAGCATGAGCCAGCCGCGCGAACTGACGCAGGCCACCAGAATTGGCCAGAACAGATAAAACTGCTCTTCCACACACAGAGACCAAGAAAATGCGAACGGAATCGCGTGAGACACGTTGTAGTTCGCGAACCAATCGACCGTGTAGGTTGCGTGGAAAAGCCAATTGGCGAACAGGTGTAGGGGAAGCGCTTAGTTTGGAGAAAAGAGGCGTGGTGTGTCTCAGGCCCCGTCATGCCTTTTTCAGAATAGCAGGCGCCTTGCCCACCACTCCCAGCTCAAGCAAGCTATTTGCGGTAGCGTGCAGCGTTTCCTCAAGCGGAATATACCGAAGGCCCAGTGCTTGTTGCGCGCTATCCAGGACCAGAAGCTCGCGACCGAGATTCAGCTTGAGGAATGCTAAGCTCACGCGCTTTTGGAACAAAGCATTCGCGTAAAGAAGCCAGCGCGGTAGGCCGCGTGTCACCACGTTAGCCGCTGGGAATTGCCGAGCCAGCGTCGCCGCCATTTCGCGCCACCATAGGCGCCCGTTCACCATGATCAGCCGCCGCCCGTTGACCGGCGTTTCGGACAAGAGCACACACGCCCGGGCCACATCCCGCACGTCCACCACATTGAAGTTGAGATCCGGGCACCCGGGATAAGCCCGATTCAACATGTCGCGGACGATCGCAGGACTCGAACCGGCATGCTCCTTCGCGAGCAACGGCCCGAGCACATAGCCCGGCGCTACCACCGCCAATTGGAACGGGGAAAGCTGCGGATCCGAAGCGCTTTTCGCCTGAATTTGCTGCGCAACCTGCTCTGAAAGTGTTTTCCCGAGGCCGTAGGGATTCGTGGCCAGCGTGGCATCGTTGCACCAGTCTTTGGAGGAAAATTGATAAACCTGTTCGGCTTGATAGCTCACGAGTGCAGCTATTGACGAGAGGTGCACCACGCTCACGGTCCGCGGCGAGCGGGCTGCTGCACTGAGGACGTTCTCGGTTCCCTTCACCGCGACATCGACAATCTCTTTCTGCGGATCTCGAGCGCCAAAGCTTACCACCGCCACGCAGTGGATCACACTGTCTGCTTGCGCGAGCACTCCATCCCACGCCGTTTCGTCGAGCACATCGGCCTTCAGCAGCGTGAGGCGTTCCGCACCAGGCAGCGCGCGGAGATGCGCCAGCTTGGGCGAATTTTCGGGCTCGCGAACGGTTCCAAGCACACGCTGCCCCTCACTCAGAAGCAGGCTAACGATGTGTGAGCCAATATAACCTGAAGCGCCCGTTACGCAGATGGTTCGAACCGCATTTGCCGTCACCGTTTCACCCTAGCAAACTGCGCGCGCTCTCAAAGTGGAGAACAGCCTCGTTGAGGCGCACGAAGCTGCGACCGGAGGTTTTGAGCTCGTGCACTACCGCGGTGAGCCGAGCGCGCTTCTTTAGCCAGGCCACGCGCAGGTCCGGCTGGTGTGCGGCGAGTGCCCGCAAACCGTCGTTTTGGTCAAGAAAATCGATACCGTGCAGCTCGAGGTTCACCCAGGCTTCCTGCCTCAAAAGCCGGGTGTACAGGCGAGCGCCGTGCTCGCCCAGCGTCGTGAGCGTGGTCCCGATGAACGGCAGCCGCAGACCAGGCGTCACCTGAATCGGCACTTCCCAAAGCCCCTCCCCGCGCCGAAAATACGGGACCCCGATTCGATACGGGTGTGTTGGCGCAGTCAGCACCCGCGGAGAATCCACGAGCGACAAGGAGCGGCGCCCCTGCAAGCGCTGAACGCCGATCACCAGCGCCTTGGCAGCATAATAAGCCGGGCAAGGGAAGACCGAGGAATCATAGAGGGCGCCGGTATCGTGGACGACTTGCAGGAGCGCATCGTTCACGAGGTACCCGGGGGCCCGAAATCCAACGCCAACAGGGCCCAGTATTTCCTGAAGCCGCTCCATCCCCCCTTTTACCTGCTCGCGCATGCTCGCACGGGAAAGGAGTGTCAAATCGTAACGGTGATCGAGAGAATGATTCGCAAGTTCGAAGCCGGCTGCGTGCAATACGGATAATCTGCGTTGGTTATGATCGTTCTCCAGATCACGACCCACCACGAACAGGGTTAAAGGGATCGCGAGTTCCCGTGCCCAACTTGCCAGGCGCTCAAGCGCGATTTCGTAGACTGCTCCCGGTGCGTTGTTGGCTCCAGATAGGCCGTGAATCGCGTAATAACATACGATTTCATCCAGATCGACCGAGATGGCGCACAGGCCCCCCACGCTTACTCTCCGACGGACTGCAAGACGACGCGCAAGATCACTCGGCGCTCGGAGGGCACCTCTGCGCGCTGCCCGTTGTTCGCAATCGCCACATTCGCACTCAAGGTATTGAGCCGCCCCGCCTCGACACCACGCTCCACCAGCGCCGCTCGAACCGCTTGGGCACGTTGGCTGGCCAGAACCTGCGGCTCACCGAGCGTCACCGAACCGACCACAGACACACAATCGATGCTCGGCGCCGCCTTCAGATCTTCCGCCATCCTATCCAGAAGCTTCAAGCTCTCGGCGGCTGGCATCGCCAGGTTTTGCTCAAACAGAAGCGACTCCAGCAGACTAGAAGGAGCGCTGACCGCAACGCCTTCGGCTTGCACCACTCCAGCCTCAATCTTTGCGCAGCCCAACGGGCCAGCGGGTGCCGCGACCTCGACGGTAGCGGGATCGAACGCTGGAGCATCAACTTGAACCGGACCGGGAACGCAGGAGTCGGGCGCTGGCGGCGTGGCGCTACAAGACACCGTTTCGTACGTCTTCAGATACGCACGCAAGGCTTCTTCGTAAATGCCCCGCACGCGGTACTCTAAACGGACTTCCGGTGGCGTCAAATTGGGTGTTTTGGTATTGGGTTGGGGTGAAAAAATGACCTCGAAGACCGACATCGGCACGGGGAATTCCAACTCCTTCGTCTTCACGATCGAGCGCGCGACGCACATGCCCTTCCACGTTTGCGGGGTACACGGCGCTGTCGTTGGACCCGCACAAGCCCCCACGGCAACCAACACTAATCCACACGCTATCCACAACCTCACGGGCAGGAGTGTCGATGATAGGCGTCGGGAAGGCAAGGCCCGGCCTTATCACTTGTTCTCAGCTGCCGGCTCGCGCATACACCTAAGCTGTGACGGCGGCAGCTCCCGGAGTGCTCGACCTCGATGCTGGGCTTCAAAGGCTTGGATATTCGGAGTTCCGACCGGGTCAGCGCGAATCCATTCTGGCTTTGCTCGAACACGGCAAGTTGCTCCTGGTGGCGCCAACCGGAGGCGGTAAGAGTCTGTGCTATCAGCTTCCGGGTTCGCTGCTTTCGGGAACCACGCTCGTGATTTCCCCGCTGATCGCGCTGATGCACGATCAGGTTTCTGCGCTCACAGCACGTGGTATCTCTGCGACCTATTTAGCCGCCACGTTAGCACCCGAAGAGACCAAGAAACGCTTGGCGAAACTGGCGCGCGGCGAGTATCAGCTGCTGTACGTTGCGCCTGAACGGCTGGGATATCCAGGCTTCCGCGCGACGGTGCGGGCACTCGCCTGCCCGCTTGTCGCGATCGATGAAGCGCATTGCATCAGCGAGTGGGGCCATGATTTTCGCCCCGATTATTTGGGAATTGGGGACTTTGTGCGCCAGATGGTGGGCGTCAAGATTTTAGCCTGTACCGCGACAGCGACCCCCATCGTGCGGGATGAGATCTTGCAGCGCCTAGGCCTCGGCTCTGACACACCGCAAGTGCTGCGCGGTTTTGCACGCCCCAATTTGATCCTGAGAGCGCGAGAAATTTCATCACTGCGTGAACGGGAAAAACACGTGGATGCGACGCTGGAAGAGGCGCTCGGAAAGCCCAAGAAGCCGCTTGGAACGGCGATTGTCTATTCTCCCACCCGTAAAGGCACGGAGAAGGAAGCTGCGCGCTTGGCGGCTCTCGGTTGGCGCACGGCGGCGTATCATGCCGGCCTGCCTTCGAAGGAGCGCGAGCGCGCACAAGCCAGTTTTATTCACGGCGAGGCAACCATCGTGGTGGCCACCAATGCGTTTGGGATGGGCATTGATCGTGGTGACGTGCGCGCCGTGGTGCATTTGGGGCCGCCCGGTTCGATTGAGGCTTATTATCAGGAAGTCGGGCGTGCCGGTCGAGACGGTGAGCCGGCCATAGGTTTACTGCTCGCGCGACCGCAAGATCTGGCACTCCGCCGCCAGCTCTTGCAGAAGGAAGTGGACGGACGCGCACCCGATGCGAACGTGGTCGAGCACAAGTGGAACCTCTTCCTTGAGCTCATGCGCTGGGTGGAGGGGGGCAGCTGCCGCCACGACGCGATTCTGCGCTACTTCGAAGACGAAGCCGAAACACTGCAGGGTTGCGGGCGCTGTGACGTGTGTTTGGGCCTTGCAACAGACGACGACGCGGACGAGCAAGAGACGGCGCTCATCGTCAGAAAAGCTCTGAGCGCCGTAGCGCGCGTGCACGCGCAGCTTGGCTTGACGGCCGCGGTGAAGCTCGCGCGGGGCCAAAAAGATCCACGTTTGGAGAGGATGGCGCTTGAGGATTCACCAACATTCGGTGTGCTCAAGGCCTATTCCGAAGAGTGGCTCACTAAGCTCTTGCGGCGCTGCATGACCGCCGGCTGGCTGAGCTTTACCAAAGATGAGCGTCCGCTCATCCGCCTGACGCTTGAAGGCCGAGAAGCTATGAAGGGGCTACGCCCGATTCGTCTGCGCCTCCCCCCACGCGACCGCTTCCCCGCTGCGTTGGCCAGCTCGGCTGGAGGACGTGCGGGCACGCGGGCCGACGAAGCCATCGATCCCGCATCGCATGCTCTCTTCGAAGCTTTGCGGGGCCATCGCTTGGAGGTGGCCCAAACCCAAGGCGTGCCAGCGTACGTGGTCGCGAGTGATCGCACCCTTCGGGACATTGCGACGCTCCGTCCCAAGACAGAGGCGGCGCTGCTACTCGTCCATGGGATCGGCCCAGCCAAAGCTGCTGCCTATGGGCAGGGATTTCTGCAAGTGGTGCAAGCGAACCCACAGGAATGACATGTTTCACCTAAAGAACGCACAACTCGAGGTGGAAATTCTGGATCCGACTCTGGATCTCGCTCGCTTGGGTTCGCGCTATTGCGTCGGCGGCTACATCTATCAAGTGAGCGACCAAGCCTTGGGGCCACTCTTGGCTGGGCCGCAGTTTCCGGCGGCGAATCCCGATGTCTTTCACGGCCAAGGGGCACCCGAACAATTTGTGCGCGTACTCAATGAAGACGCCGAGTTGGGCGAAGAGGTGGCTGTGATTGGCGTCGGGCGAGTCAGGCGCACGGGCAAGCTGAAACCCTCGTTTGCACATCATAACCCCGAGGTGCTGCGCTTCCTACCCTGGCTGGTTGAGAGCACGCCCACATCACTCACGTTAACCTGCGAAGATGTTTTTAGAGATCACGCTTATCGCCTAAAGCGCATGATCTCGCTCAACGAACGCTCACTCTCCTCGGAGACCCAGATTGAGAACACTGGGACACGGCCTTTGCCCATCGAATGGTTTGCCCACCCGTTCTTCCCGCTGAACGAAGGGGGCCTTTGTTGCAAGCCCTCGCTCGCCGTCAAAGTCCCAGAAAATGCAGGATATGCGCTGAACCAGGCTGGATTCATCGAGCAAAAAACCCAGAGCGATTGGGCGCGTGGCTATTACCTTGCCCTCGAATTTGAGCCAGCAACTGAGCCCCTGCGGATGCTTCAGCGGCACCCAAAGCTTGGGCAAGTGCTAGCGGAGACGAACTTTCCGCCTCAACGCTTACCAATTTGGGGCAACGACCGAACGTTCTCGTTCGAGCCCTATTTCATCCGCGAGCTCAGTGCCGGCAGCTCAGCTGAGTTTGGTATCCGCTACGACTTCTAGTCTTGAGTTTCCCAAGTGCTCCCAAACTTGTCCGTGACCTCTATCTCAAAGTCGAACAGAAGGTAGTAAGCATGCTTACTATCCTCGAACGAACGAAAAGGGCCGCTCACCTGGCACGCGTTCGTCCCGCAACGCTGGCCCGGTTGTGCCAGGTTGCGCCCGGTTGTGCCCCTCACGCAGCGACCGAAGGCGCTGCCGGGGAGGGGCGGCTGCCGCGCTCCCCGGCAGCGGGGTGGGCATCGCTTTCACGCCAGCTCAACGATCACATAAGAACGCTTTTTTGCGGGGACAATGAGCTCCACTTCATCCCCTAACCTTTGGCCTAAGAGCGCTCTTCCGAGCGGAGAGCCTGCGGTGAGCACCACCACCTCCATCGCTTGAGCCTTGCCCGAGCCCGCCTCACAGGCCGAGAGACGCGCCCCTGCTCCAGCAGGTGCCAAAAGAAAGCACGATTCTTCTCCTGAGTCCTGATCTTCCAAGCGTACGAGCGCACCCATGGCAAGCGGATCGTCCTCCGAAAACTTTCGAGCTCGCAGCATCGACAGCTTGTTGAGCCCCTCGACAAGCTCAACCACGCGAAGAGCTTGGCCACGCGCCAAATAGCTCACTTCCGTTGATCGCATGTCTTTATCGCCTTCGGAGCGCGCTTCCTCGTGCGTCGCGCCTTCCCGAGATTGTTGGTGCGCATGCTCCATCACCGCCAATTCTGCCTCAAGCTGTCGCTTGAGGACTGCCAGCAACTCAGCTTTGTCAGTCTTAGCAATCACGCAATCGGTAGCCTCCGTGCTGCAACCCGCGGGAGTGCGGCGTGGTGCGATTCTCTGCGGTTCACGATTTCCCTCGGACGCACGTGGGCGGGCCGCTCGGCCCAAGCTGCCAGTAAATCCGTATCCAGCAAGTGCGTCGGAACCACATTGCCAAGCGCGGCGCTGAGCGTGCTGCGAACGTTGGGGATCTCCTGCTCCAGCTGGGAAAGTAGCTCCGCCATGCGTTGGCGTTTGAGCCCCTCTTGGGAGCCGCACAGATTACAGGGCAGAATCGGAAACGCCTGCTCCCGCGCAAACTCCCGAATCGAAGACTCTGAGCAACCGATCAGCGGGCGAATCACTTCAAACTTGCCATCATCCGTGCGGTAGGAAGCTGGCATGGCCTGAAGCTTGCCAGAATAAAGCATGTTCAAGAGAAAGGTCTGGATCGCGTCGTCCCGATGATGGCCAAGGGCGATCTTGTTGCAACCGAGGCGCTCAGCTGCAGAGTATAAGATCCCACGCCGCAAGCGTGAACAGAGCGAGCAGTAGGTAGATTTGCTGTCCAGATGAGATGTTACCACCGAGTAGGTGTCTTCGGAGAGGATCTCGAAGTTATAAGCTTTGTCCGTGAGCCACTTTTCGAGAGTGCTGCCGTCGTAGCCAGGCTGCTGCTGATCTAAGTGCACCGCGATAAGCTCAAAGGCAAACGGCAGCTCTCGCTTCAAGCGCTGTAAAAGCTGGAGCAAGGTGTAGCTATCCTTGCCTCCGCTCACGGCCACCAAGATCCGATCCCCTTCGGCAACCAACGCGTATTTCTGACAGGTCCGCTTCAACTCGCGGTACAGTTGGTGCTCCGGATCTCGCATGGCCGCTGCACGCTAGCCCAAAACCTCCAGTTTTGGCCCCCGAGCACCGCCCGAGGGCCCAAAAATCACTCCCGAGGCCTGGCACACGCCGTTCTGAGGGATTAGCTTCCGAGCCGCTTGCCCTCCCCCCGGAGCTAAAGCGGGCCTCCTCACTTCCGTTCTAAGCACACCGTCTAAACACGAGACTATCGCATGCTGACATGGGTCGCCAAAACACTCTTCGGAACCTCCAACGATCGCGCCGTCAAGCGCATGTCGCCCAGAGTATCCCGCATCAATGACCTTGAGCCTGGGCTCGCCAAGCTGAGCGATGCCGGGCTCAAGGCCAAGACGGCAGAGTTCAAGGAGAAGCTCGATAACGGTGCCAGCTTGGACGATCTGTTGGTGGAGGCCTTCGCAGTGTGCCGAGAAGCCAGCAAGCGCGCTCTCGGTATGCGCCATTACGACATGCAGCTCATGGGTGGCATGGTGCTGCACGAAGGCCGAATTGCCGAAATGAGAACTGGCGAAGGCAAGACGCTGGTGGCCACTTTGCCCATCTATCTGAACGCGCTCGAAGGGCGCGGCGTGCACTTGATCACCGTCAACGATTACCTGGCGACTCGCGATGCCGAGTGGATGGGCAAGATCTACAATTTCTTGGGGCTCAGTATCGGCACAGTGGTGAATAACCAGACTGACGAAGAGAAGCGGGAAGCTTATAAGCGCGATATCTGTTACGGCCAAAACAACGAATTCGGCTTTGATTATCTGCGCGACAATATGAAATTTTCCGCGCTGGATTACGCGCAACGCCAGCTCAATTTTGCGATCGTCGACGAGGTGGACTCGATTCTGATTGACGAGGCGCGCACGCCGCTCATCATCAGTGGTGCCGCTGAAGCCGCGAGCGAAAAATACCGCACGCTCAACGATGTCCTGGGCAAATTGCGCAAGGATGAGCACTACGCGGTGGACGAAAAGGGCCACAGCGCGACGCTCACCGATGAAGGCGTGGAACTGGTTCAAAAGATGCTCGGCATCAGCAATCTCTACGATCCCATCAATATCCAATTTCTCCACATCACCAATCAGCTGCTGCGTGCGCATGCGCTCTACAAGCGCGATCAGCACTACATGGTCTCGCCGGATGGCAAGGTTCTCATCATTGATGAGTTCACGGGGCGCGTACTTTCCGGCCGGCGTTGGAGCGATGGCTTGCACCAGGCCGTCGAAGCCAAAGAGAACGTACGGATTCAAGAAGAGAGTCGCACCATGGCGACCATCACCTTCCAGAATCTATTTCGCATCTACAAGAAGCTTGCGGGCATGACGGGCACCGCTGAAACAGAAGCCCAGGAATTTAGCACCACCTACAAGCTAGATGTGGTCGCCATCCCAACCAACAAATCGGCTGTGCGCGAAGATGGCCACGATCTGGTTTACAAAACCGAAAAAGAGAAATTCACGGCGGCTATCAACGAAATCCTGGAAATGCAGAAGATCGGGCGCCCGGTTCTGGTTGGCACGACCAGCGTCGAGAAGAGCGGAGCCATCAGTCGCATTCTCACTAAGAAGAAGGTGGCGCACCACGTTCTGAACGCCAAGCATCATGAGAATGAGGCCTATGTCGTCGCACAAGCAGGCCGAAAAAGCACGATCACCGTTTCAACGAACATGGCGGGCCGCGGCACGGACATTCTTTTGGGCGGCAACCCCGAAATGCTGGCGCGCCTCGAATTCAAGGAACACGATCGGCATCCCGATGCCGAGCCAGAAGCCTTCGCGGCATTGGTGAAGGAGTACCAAGAACGCTGTAAGCTCGAGCACGACGAAGTGATCGAACTCGGTGGCCTACACATCCTCGGTACCGAGCGCCACGAGTCGCGCCGTATCGACAATCAGTTGCGCGGTCGAGCTGGGCGCCAAGGGGACCCTGGCTCGAGCCGTTTCTATCTTTCGCTCGAAGACGATCTGATGCGCATCTTCGCCGGCGATCGCGTGAAAAATCTCATGGATCGCATGGGCATGCCCGATGATGAACCAATTGAGCATCCTTGGGTCAGCAAGAGCGTCGAAAATGCCCAACGCAAGGTGGAAGAGCGCAACTTCGACATTCGCAAGAATTTGCTCGAATACGACGACGTAATGAACGCGCAGCGAAAGACGGTGTACTCCCTCCGCCAACAGCTTCTCACCGGCCGCTACGCGCCCGAAGAAATCGACGAAACGGGCAAACCCACCGGCAATTCACGCAAAATTCCGGTCGATGAGTCGATCGCTCTCGAGGTGCGCCCATTGATCGCTCAACTCGTGGGCATGTACTCCGAAGAGCCACTTCATCCCCGCGGAGCGGATGGGAAACCCAGAGCGCCCACCCCGCTTGAGCTCAAAGAGGCTAAGCCGCTCGTTGAGTTGGAGTCGCTACAGCGCGAGGTTTACCAGCTATGGGGCGTGAAGCTGGATCTGGAGGCGCGAAAGAAGCGCGACGCCCTCGGCACAGTTGAGGAGCTGGATGCACTGGTGTGTCAGGGGCTTTCGGAGCAGCGCGAGCGGATGCTGGATCTCCTAGACCGGGTCATCAGTGCCATGGTGGAAGAATGTTGCCCGCCCAACAAACAGCCGGAAGATTGGGATTTTCGCGGGATCCACGAGAGCTTCAAGGAATTCTTCAAGACCTCCACAGCCAATGATATCGAATCCTTCGGTGACGCCGACCGCCTGGTACGCACTTTATTTGAGCGCGCCGAGCTTTTGTATCGCCAAAAGGAAAAGGAACACGGCGTTGAGCTTTCAATGCGCGTTTTCCGGCACATCTACCTCGAAGCCATTGATGAAGCTTGGGTGGAACACCTGAATAACATGGAGCACTTGCGGGATGGGATTGGCCTCCGCGGCTACGGGCAGCGCGACCCCAAGAATGAGTACAAGAAGGAGGGCTACAATCTCTTCTTGAACATGATCGCGCGCGTTTCGAGCACTGTGCTCACTCGCTTCTTCGAAGTGAAGATCCAGCGCACCGAGGAAATTGCAGCA
>Ga0209591_10006089_pt1 | contig 13407 bp, 11 predicted proteins | sample MAT01_FD_187207 | JGI IMG/M metagenome (GOLD analysis project Ga0209591, IMG submission 187207) | Freshwater microbial communities from Lake Fryxell liftoff mats and glacier meltwater in Antarctica - MAT-01 (SPAdes) (version 2) | ecosystem: Environmental > Aquatic > Freshwater > Ice > Liftoff...
ATCCGCAAGGCAATCTGATTCAAAAGTCGATCGCGCTGTACTTGTTCGTGCAGTTTTGCCGTTCGTTCCCGCACCTGCTGTTCTAGTTTGGCATTGCGACTTTGCAGCAGTTCCACTTTTTCGGCTTGGAGTTGATAAACTGAGTGCTGTAACTGTTTGACAACTCTGTACATTTCTGTCGGGTCGAGGACTCTCAGCAAGCTGGTTTGAGTAATAATTCCCAACAGTTCTCCCCGTCCCCCGCACACGACTAATCGCTGTAGTTGTTCTTGCTGCATTTGTTTGTGAGCCTGCCACAGCGAATCGGCTGGTTTGATCAGTTGCAAGGAAGTGGCCATGACTTGTGGGGCGGAGGTTTTCTCGAAATCTAGTTCGAGAAACTGCGCTTGTACGATATCGTATTCGGTAATTATGCCTAGGGGTTGCTGAAATGAATAGTGAAAAATGGAGGTGTGATCATTTTTGGGTTTCTCCATTGTTACTTCTTTGTTTTTTGTAATCACTACGGAACTGGCTTGATGCTGTGACATCAGTTCCGCTATTGTTAACAGCGAGGAGGTGTGGGGCGCTGTAATTGGCGTAGTCATCAATTCTGCGACTCGCCGCAATTTGAGAATGTTTGAGGGTTGCAAGACTTGCCGAATTCTTTCCCTAGTCAGGACTCCTACCAAGTGACGGAATTGATTGACTATCGGCAAATAGCGAATTCCGTGCTGCCGAAATAAGGATAAAGCGGCGAACACGTCTTGGTCGTCGGATTCTGTCAGGGAGACTGACACTGGGGACATCACTTCGGAAATCGGTATTTTGTGCGAGGCTCCTTTTTTCTGAGTGTCTATTTTTCCAGAAGCGATCAGCCGAACTAGGTCAGCGGGAGTTAATATTCCGATCAATAGCCCTCGGCTGGGGTTTTCTGATAAATTTCCCGCGCCAACTATCTGCTGGTTATGCACCACGAGCACGCACCGGGCCCCCATTTTGTCGGATGGGGGTAATTCGTGCATCACCCCACGGTCTGAGGGTAAAGCTGTCTTGAGTAGGGGACAACTGTTTTGCAACTGACTCATCAGCGCGATCGCCACTACTAAGCAAGTGTCGGGCCCAGCAGTTAGGGGGTCGCGGTCGATCGCTTGTTCTAATGCTGAGGAGTAAAAGGGCTGGTGGTAAAACGCCATAATAGTAGATCTGTAAGCCCATAATTAGTAAGAAAACAGACAGCCGACGCTCATTTATAAATAATTATAATTCGTCTAATTTAAAAGCTACAGACAATTATAGACAGGTTTTTGATTACTTATCGACGATCGCCTATAGCAGTTTTCAGTTAAGTGAAATACAGCAGACAGCTCTACGGACACGGCAGACAGCTCTACGGACACGGCAGTGCGGTGTCTCTACCGTACCTGTGTACTTCACTCAACTGAGAAATACGATATAATCAAAACAAGAGAAATGTAAAGTTTTACTAAAAAATCACCGCTAATGACAACATTAAGCTTAACGGAAATTGCAGCCAAGTTAGAAAGCGAAAATTCAGCCGATCGCATGGTGGCTTTGGCCAACTTGCGAAATGTGTCGGCAGCTCTGGCAGTGCCTTTGATTAAAAAGGTGTTGAATGACGAAAGTTTGCAAGTGCGATCGATGGCTGTGTTTGCTCTCGGAGTCAAACCGACAGCAGAGTGTTATCCCATTTTAGTCAAATTACTAGAAACTGACCCGGATTACGGCATTCGCGCTGACGCTGCGGGTGCTTTGGGCTATCTGGAAGATATCAGAGCTTTTGAGGCTTTGGTGCGGGCTTTTTACGAAGATACTGAATGGCTGGTGCGCTTTAGTGCGGCGGTTTCTCTGGGGAATCTCAAAGATCCGCGGGCTCGCGACGTGCTGCTGAAAGCTCTCGAATGCGAGCAAGTGGTGATTCAGCAGGCGGCGATTTCGGCTTTGGGGGAAATTAAGGACATTGGGGCGATCGATCGCATTCTGAATTTTGCTCAGTCGGAAGATTGGCTGATCCGTCAGCGGCTAGCCGAAGCTTTGGGAAATCTGCCAAGTGCCAAAAGTATCTCGGCTTTGAAATACTTAGAAAAAGATAGCAATTCTCAAGTATCTGAGGCGGCAACATTTTCTCTCGATCGTTTGTCGAAAGCAGAGCAATAATAGATACCGATAATTTTTTCAAAAGCAACCGAGGAGACGGCAATGCCGTTTCCCTACAATATTATTGACGGAGTTAAATGCCCTACAGTCAATTTAGCGTCGAACAAATTAAGACAAATTTTGGCATAACCTTGACTAGAACGGTTAACTTGTTTGCCGACATTCCCGAAATAGAACCCAGCACTTTTTTGCAAGAAACTTTGCAATTCAATCTGCCTTTAGCACTAGAAATTAATTCTGAGAAAGCCCGCTCCGAGCTAATTGTCACGCCGATATTAGTTGAGATTAAAAAACTACTACCGGAACGGATGAGTTTATTTTCAGGTCGAGAATTCAATGTAGACGCTGCTAGGGGTTTGAGCGGTTATTGCGATTTTCTAATTAGCCGATCGCCCGAACAGCTAGTCATTGAATCCCCAGTTATCGCGTTGGTTGAAGCCAAAAACGACAACATTCAATCCGGCTTAGGACAGTGCATGGCAGAAACCATCGCAGCACAAATATTTAACCAGCGTCAAGAAAATGACATTCAGACAATTTATGGAGTTGTCACAACTGGGAGTATCTGGAAATTTTTTAAGTTAGAAGGAATTGCGATCGAGATTGACAGCAGTGAATATTTTATCAATAATGTTGGTAAAATTATCGGTATCTTAATAAATTTTATAGAGTCTTGAGTGAAACCAGAATGTACAGCAGATTCCACGTTTACAAAGTACATCCCAGAGCGCTCAATCCCCGTAGGGACAGGGCACTGCCGTGTCCCTACCACACTTCATAAACCTGTAATACGCTGTATTATTTAAGTTGCGACGGCAAATCGCAAGCTAAAATAGTTGTTAATATCCTTTGTTCAACCAAACCCAGCCATGAATCAACTACCGAATCCCTTTAACTCAAATCCATCTAATCCCCTAGACCCATTAAATCAAGATCCCGATCAACTTGATGGCGAAGAAGGAGAATTGCCGAAACGCTACCATCCGGCGACTAAGAAAACTCTGCAAAAATTCTTTATTATCCTGATAGTTGTCGGTGCGATTATTGGGGGAATTCTATCTATAGGTGTGCTATCGCTGATGCAAAAAGCGGGACTGACTAATGTTCCAGCCAGAGTAGAGAATTCTAAATAATTGATGCTTAAAACTTCTAGAATTACGCCGGATTTGGTAGCGCAGTCGCCAAATTCGGCAAAACAGATTGCTGCTGGCTTTCACGCTCTTTCTGACCCCCTGCGGATTCAGATTTTGGAGTTGCTGCGGGAACAGGAGTTGTGTGTTTGCGATTTGTGCGATCGACTTTTGGTCTCTCAGTCCAAACTCTCTTTTCACCTCAAAACCTTGAAGGAAGCAGCTTTAGTCCGCAGCCGCCAAGAAGGCCGCTGGATCTACTACAGCCTCAATTTAGCTCAGTTTCTCGCCCTGGAACAGTACCTGTCGGACTACCGCCGATGCGGCCATATCCTGCCGGCGCGCCCCTGTTCCGACGCAGATTAATCAATCAACATTTCTTAATGCGTTTATTGTCTGTTTGTCTTCTACCATACTTGACATATCAATTTTTATTGATATGATGCAACTGTACCCCTTAGTTATGGCATTGGGTGAGGTCAATGAACCCAGCAGAAAAGTCCAAGGTTTCCGCACTAAGTATAATTGCTTTGACCATAGGTGCGATCGGGCTCCTCAACTCCTGCGCTCAAGTCCAGTCGCAAGAATCCCAGAGCATTAAAATAGACGGTTCCAGCACTGTGTATCCAATTACGGATGCGATGGCAAAAGAATATCAAAATACGCATCCCAAAAAAGCGTCAATTACGGTTGAATTCTCCGGCACTGGCGGTGGATTTAAAAAGTTTTGTGCTGGCGAAACTGACATCAGCAACGCCTCACGACCCATCCGCCCGGAGGAGATGGAAGCCTGCAACAAAGCCGGCATCCGCTACTACGAATTACCCGTTGCCTTTGACGCGCTCACAGTAGTAGTCAATCCCAAAAATGACTGGGCAAAAGACATTACTGTAGAGGAATTGAAAAAACTTTGGGAACCAGCCGCCCAAGGTAAAATTACCAAATGGAATCAGATTCGACCCAATTGGCCAGACCGACCAATAAGCCTCTACGGGGCCGGCAAAGATTCCGGTACATTTGACTACTTCACAGAGGCAACAGTAGGTACTGCGAAAGCCAGTCGAACCGACTATACAGCTAGTGAAGACGATACAGTTTTAGTGCAAGGAGTTATTAAAGACGAAAATGCTTTAGGTTACTTTGGATTTGCCTATTACGAAGACAATCAAAGTAAATTGAAAGCTGTAGGTATTGACAGAGGCAAAGGAGCAGTATTGCCCTCCCGCGAAGCTGTAGAAAAAGCTCAGTATCAGCCCCTAGCACGACCTCTATTTATCTATGTCAACTACAAATCGGCTCAAAGTAAAGTAGAACTACGAAATTTTGTAGAATTCTACATGAAAAAAGCCCCTACCTTAGTTAGTTCGGTCGGTTATATTCCTTTACCAAAAGAAGGCTATCAACTGATTTATCAGCACTTCTACAATGGCAAAGTAGGGACTGTTTTTGGTGGCAAAGCTCAGCTTGACTCCACAATTGGAGAGTTATTGCGACAGCAGGCAACTTTTTAGGTATCGGTGGTCATCTGTCAAATGTTTTAGCTTGTTAGCTGTTAATCTAGATTGGTAACTAAAATCTAACAAGAGAGGTAAATTTATCACGGATCGACTGAATGTTTAAGTCAGTTTCTAAGACAGCAAGCAGCTTGTTCTCAGCGGAGTGCAGGAGAGAAGCAATCGCAGAATTTTTGGGTACATTTATTCTAGTGTTTGCTGGCACGGGTGCGGTGATGGTTAACAAAATTAGCCAGGGTGCTATCACTCACTTAGGCATTAGTTTTGTCTTTGGAGCAGTTGTCGCCGCCATGATTTATGCTACTGGTCATATTAGCAGCGCTCACCTGAATCCGGCTGTAACCTTAGCTTTCTGGGCGAGCGGTTTTTTCCCAAAAAAACGTGTTTTACCCTACATCTTAGCGCAGTGTGCGGGGGCGATCGCAGCTTCTAAACTGCTGCTAATTACTTTAGGTGAAGTAGCCAATCTCGGTGCAACTGTTCCTCTGAATGGTAACTGGTTACAGTCTCTAATCCTAGAGACTGTATTGACTTTTATCTTAATGTTTGTCATCCTCGGTTCAGGACTTGACAGGCGCGCTCCTATCGGTTTTGCAGGAATAGCAATTGGGTTAACTGTAGGACTGGAAGCTGCATTTATGGGGCCGATTACCGGAGCGAGCATGAATCCGGCACGCTCTCTCGGCCCGGCTTTAATTGGTGGCATTTGGGAACACCATTGGGTGTACTGGGTTGCTCCGATTTGGGGCGCACAATTAGCCGTCGCTGTTTACCGACAAATATCTAACGGATTTCGGGATTTTAATTGAAAGCATCATGGCAAATTTCACGCACAAACCGAGAATTTTGTTTTTATACGGCTCTTTAAGAGAGCGTTCTTACAGCCGTTTATTGGCGGAAGAATCGGCTCGGATTATTGAGGGTTTTGGTGCAGAAGTTAGGTTTTTCGATCCTCTGGAGTTGCCAATTTATGGTAGTGTTCCTGATACCCATCCCAAGGTTCAGGAACTGCGAGAATTGAGCCTGTGGTCGGAGGGTCAAGTGTGGTCTAGTCCAGAAATGCACGGCAATATTACGGGCATTATGAAAAACCAAATTGACTGGATTCCTTTAACTATTGGGGCTGTTCGACCGACTCAAGGCAGAACTTTGGCGGTGATGCAAGTTAGTGGTGGTTCACAGTCTTTTAATGCTGTGAATACTTTGAGGATTTTGGGCCGCTGGATGCGGATGTTTACGATTCCGAATCAGTCTTCTGTTGCTAAGGCTTATCAGGAGTTTAATGACGATGGAACGATGAAGGATTCGCCTTATCGCGATCGCGCGATCGATGTTATGGAGGAATTGTACAAGTTTACTCTGCTGTTGCGGGAGCAAACGGACTATTTGACCGATCGGCACAGCGAACGCAAAGAAAAAACGGCCAAGGAGACGATCGCGATCGCAAATCTTGCCCTTGAAACATCTAACTAACAACCAACAACCCAAAAAACACCATGAAAAAAGTAATGTTCGTTTGCAAAAGAAACTCCTGCCGATCGCAAATGGCAGAAGGATTCGCTAAAACCATCGGAGCCGGCAAGATTGGAGTCACCAGTTCCGGGTTAGAATCAAGCAGAGTTCATCCGACAGCAATTCAAGTCATGTCGGAAATTGGCATTGATATCACCGATCAAACATCCAATCCCTTAAGCGAATTCAATGCAGAAGACTACGACGCTGTAATTTCTCTGTGCGGCTGCGGCGTCAATTTACCCGAAGCGTGGGTATTGCGAGAAGTGTTTCAAGATTGGCAACTCGACGATCCAGACGGACAACCAATCGAAACTTTTCACCGCGTGCGAGATGAAATCAAAGCACGAGTTGAAAAATTAGTTGACACTCTCAAGTAAGATTCATAGTCCTGAACACACGGGTAGTCAGAAACCGGGTTTTTTTCCAGAAGACGCGTTACAGCCAGCAAAATCAGCCAAAAACCCGGTTTCTTTGGTTTTGATGTGTCCACGACTATGATGATTCAATACGCTTGGGTTAAGACAGATCCCCCCTAACCCCCCTTAAAAAGGGGGGGATCAGAACTTGCTCAAAGTCCCCCTTCTTAAGGGGGATTTAGGGGGATCTCCGGGGGGTCAACAGTGTTAACTGAACTGTATTGTATGATAATTAGTGCTAAATTATGAGAGGCGTTCCCCCGGAACGCCTCTATATTCGTTGCGAGCACAGACTAAAAAATTTAGCACATGATTCAGACAGCACTCACGCCTTTCAAAAACAAACTCAAATCAGCTTTAACTAAAAAGCAGATTACAGTTTTACAAATTAATCTAGGGAAACGCTGCAATCTCGCTTGCACTCACTGTCATGTAGAGGCTAGCCCGAAACGAACTGAGGAACTTTCCCCGGAAATTGGCGACCAATTAATTGAAATTATTCGCCGCTTTCCTCAAATTAAAACTGTTGACCTCACTGGTGGTGCTCCCGAAATGCTTTACGGTTTTAAACCGCTGGCGGAAGCTGCTAGGGCGACAGGAAAAGAGGTGATTGTGCGATCGAACTTGACGATTTATTTTGAAAAAGGGTTTGAAGATATCCCCGAATATTGCGCGGAACACCAACTCAGAATTGTGGCATCTCTTCCTTGCTACCAAGCTGACAATGTTGACAAAATGCGCGGGAGTGGTGTTTTTGACAGTTCGATTCGGGCGCTGCAAAAGCTAAATCAGCTAGGATATGGCAAAAACCCCAATTTAATTTTGGATTTGGTTTATAATCCACAAGTTCCAACTACAGAAAAGTTTTCTCTGACAGCGGAACAGGGCAAGTTACAGGGAGATTATCAGGTTTATTTAGCTGAACATTTTGGTATTTGTTTTAATCATTTATTCACGATTACTAATTTGCCGGTGGGACGGACAAAGTTTCATTTGGAACACAAAAAACTCCATAGGCCTTATCTTGGTTTTTTGGAGGAGAATTTTAATCCCGCTACTGTTGAACATTTGATGTGTCGCAATGAATTGTCGATCGACTATTTGGGCAATGTCTATGACTGCGATTTTAACCAAATGGAGAATCTGCCGGCGAAAACTGGCAGCGGGGAAAGGATAACTGTTGCTAAATTGCTAGAATCTGGTAGTTTAGATGTAATTCCAGAGGTTCAAACTGCTGCTTATTGTTATGGTTGTACGGCTGGTTCAGGTTCGAGTTGCGGCGGTACTTTGATTTGAGAAGAAGGAAGTTCGGCAACGGATGAGTGTAACGGATGTAACGGAAGTCCTGTTAAAATTACAAATCAATCCCAAATCCAAAATCTAAAATCTAAAATTCTCCGATGCCCATATTATTGAGAGTTTAACCAATGAGTGATTCTCCGCAAATCGATGAAAATCCGCCACCATCAAGCAAGTGGAAGTTGATTTTAGTGCTGGTTTTGGCTGTGGCTTTGATTGTGGGGGCAAAGTTTTTTAACTTTCAAGGAATTTTGAAAAATGCCCTGGAGTCGATCGCCCATCTCGGCCCTTGGGGGCCAGCAGCTTTTATTCTGATTTACATTGTGGCAACTGTTCTGTTTATTCCTGGTTCCTTGCTGACTCTGGGTTCTGGTGTTTTATTCGGAGTAGTTGGCGGTGCAATTTGCGTTTCCATCGGCTCCGTTTTGGGTGCAACTTGCGCTTTTTTAGTCGGGCGATATTTAACTCGCGACTGGGTTTCCCAGCAGATACAAGGTAATGCAAAATTTAAAGCGATCGATGCAGCAGTAGCCTCAGAAGGATGGAAAATAGTCTTACTCACCAGGCTGTCTCCAATTTTCCCATTTAATTTGCTCAACTATGCTTTTGGGGTCACGCAGGTATCTCTAAGAGACTATTTTTTCGCATCTTGGCTCGGTATGGTCCCTGGAACTATCATGTATGTTTACATCGGTTCCTTGGCTGGGAGTTTGGCTGCACTAGGATCGCAAGGGCGATCGCGCACCGCTGCTGAGTGGACTCTTTACGGTATTGGCTTGGTATCAACAATTGCCCTCACCGTTTACGTAACCCGTTTTGCAAAAAAAGCTTTAGAGGAAAAAATTTCTTCTTGAAGGTTATTCACAAGTTATTATTTCTGTCAATCCGTATTTTCTCGTAATTATCAATGTATTCTAATTGAGAAAACTCCGTAATTTTTCTGTGTTATTTAAATTTTTTTTGTTATACAAACGAGATAGATCTTAAATATCTGATCAAGCAACAATCAATTCTAAAATCCAAAATCCAAAATCCAAAATCTAAAATCGACTGACTTAAGAGAGAAAAATTGACGATGCAAAACTCAGCAAATCAAGCCTGCGCTGTGTCTGCACAGCCGCCCAAGCCAAGAAAAAAGCTGCGCCACTTCTGGCAAAACATGGGCATCAGCGCTCGATGGCGCTGGCAGCAACTGCACAGCCTTTGGGAACACAAACGACATCGCCGCCACCTTCTGACGCTGCTAATTCTGGGCAGCACCGCTTTAGCAATTAGCACCACAGCTTGCATCAGCTATTTTTTTGTGCGCGGATTAATTCTGGACAACTTAAAGGAAATAGCACTATTAAAACTAGAAAAAGGCAGTGACGAAATCGATAACTGGCTCAGCAGCCGCAAAGCCGAAATACAATCCATCGCTTACTCTCCTACTATTCGTACTCTCAATTGGCAATTAGTTGAACCAATGTTGCAAGGAGAAACATACAGGTTAAAAGAATATTTCGTCCTGTCATTAGTTCAAGCCGATGGCTCAGTGCAGAACACTTTAGGCATTAAAGCCAACATCAAAGACCGCAAACACTTTCAAAAAGCAATGGACGGAAACGTCAACGTTTCAGACCCGCTCGTAGGTCGCAGCACAAAGATTTCTACAATCATAATTGCAGCTCCAATTTGGGCAATGCCTTTCACTCCCAACAAACCAATTGGAGTCATTGCAGGCAGCATTAAAGTAGACCGAGTAGCAAATGTGGCGAAAAGCTTGTATTACGGTTCAGAAAGTTATGCTTTTGCGCTAAATTCAGAAGGAGTACCCATTGTACACCCCAACAATAACTTAACAGGAACTATCGACCTGCCAGCCCCAAGTTTTTTAAAGTCACCAGATCCCGCACTAGCAGCAATTGCCCGTAAGATGACCGATCGCCAGACCAACATTGAACTGGTAAAAATAGACTACAAATGGGTTTATGTGGCCTACGCTCCTCTCGATGAAGTTAACTGGTCGATGGCTTTAGTAATTCCCCGCGAAAATATCGAATCGCAACTACAAGCATTAAATTTGTTGACATTTGTTGCCGGCGGATTACTCGGACCGGCAATGGTAGCAGCAATTTGGGTAATTTATTCCTCCGAAAGCAATCGTGCTCAAGCCCAGCGAGAAGCCATGCTTAACCGGATTGCTGGACGCATTCGCGTTTCCCTTGAATTAGATCAAATCGTACAAAGTACAGTCGAAGAAATAGTAAGTTTGCTGCATCTAGAACAAGCAGCTTTTGGTTGGTATGAACCGCAAAACCAAATGTTAGAAATTATGTGGGAATGTGGAAGATTAAAGAATCCAAAACCAGTCAAACATTTTGATCCTTACTTCGTAAAAAATTTATCCCTGCGCGTCGAAGGCGGTGAGCCAATTATTCTGAGTGGCGACACTTGGCAAGAGCAAAAAAATCAACCTTTACAATTAAAAGCTAACAGTTATTTAGCTGTACCAGTCCTGACTCCAAGCCAGTCGCACGGTTATTTAATTTGCAGTCATGCTAGTCATTGGTTTTGGAGTAAAGAAGAAGTTCAACTGTTAAAAGCTGTGGCAGACCAACTCGCGATCGCCATTACTCAATCTCATCTTTACAGCCAAACTCAAGACCAAGTAAAACTTCTCAACAGCACCTTAACTGAACTCAAAAAAACTCAAACTCATTTAGTACAAAGTGAAAAAATGTCATCTCTAGGTCAAATGGTAGCCGGGATAGCGCACGAAATCAATAACCCTGTTAACTTCATTTTTGCTAATTTGCCCTACACCACCAAATATACTAAAGACTTATTGGCATTGGTGAGTTTATACAAACAAGCTTTTCCTGAGAGTCCGGCGGAAATTGAAGATTTTGCTGCAGAAATAGAGTTGGATTTTATCGAAGAAGATTTGCCCCAGATGTTGAGTTCTATGAAAATAGGAACTGAACGGATTCGGAATATAGTTCTTTCTTTACGCAATTTTTCTAGACTTGATGAATCTGACAAAAAACTGGCGGATATTCACGAAGGTATTGACAATACCTTGCTGCTGCTATCTAATCGCATCAAAAATGGAGTTTATGTAGTCAAACACTATGGAGATTTACCCTTAGTCGAGTGCTATCCTTCACAACTAAATCAGGTATTTATGAATTTGTTGAGCAACGCGATCGATGCTGTGATAGAGAGCGATCGCTCGGATAAAATTATTACTATTTCTACGGCATTGTTTAGAGAAAAGGGGGCGAGATTTATTAAAGTGGCGATCGCCGATAACGGCAATGGCATTCCTGACAGCATTAAAGACCAAATTTTCAACCCGTTTTTTACGACCAAACCAGTTGGTAAAGGCACTGGTTTGGGGTTGGCAATTAGCTACAAAATTGTAGTTGACGGACACGGCGGCAGCATCAATATTTCTAAACCTCCACACGGCGGGACGGAGTTTTCTGTGCAAATTCCTTTTAATAAAGGGAAGGAAGAGGAAAGAAGGGAGAAGAAAAAAACAGCTTTTTCTCCGTCCAGGGCTGACTAATTTTCTGGTAATTCGCTAGGATAACAAAAATAACATTGCAAGGAGTTTTATGGCTGTTGGCAAGGATACAATTTTTGAGCGCTTTTTATCGCCTTTGATTCGGTTGGGCATAGACGAAGCAGCAATGGAACGATTCTACAAAAGTATTAATTGGGAAGAAGCAGCCGATCGCCACCGACAACTAGACTTAGTTTATCCCGAATATTACAGCAGCCAAAACTTTCACGGCATTGAAGGTGGCTACCTCAACCCCAGTGCCGCCGTTTCCTACGATCCGATTACCCAATACGTTTTGCCTCCCCACGAAACAGTCGTCAGGCAAGGCTTAATTGACGCAGTACGAGTTAAGCCGCGCCGTATCATCGATTTGGGATGCGGCACCGGTTCGACCACGGTCATGCTCAAGCAAGCCTTTCCTGAAGCGGAAGTTATCGGCTTAGACTTGTCGCCTTATATGCTGGTAGTAGCCGAAATTAAAGCCCAAAAAGCGGGATTGAACATCGAATGGCGACACGGTAATGCCGAAAGCGTCGGTTTTCCAGATGCTAGCTTCGATTTAGTTGCTGCTTCTTTGCTGTTTCACGAGACGCCGCCGGCTGTATCGCGGGAAATTTTGCGAGAAAGTTTTCGGCTGCTGCGGGTTGGGGGACAAGTGGCAATTTTGGACGGGAATCAGAACGCTTTGCGGCAGACTGAGTGGCTGACTGATATCTTTGAGGAGCCTTATATTAAGTCTTACGCGGCTGGTAGCGTCGATGCTTGGATGGGGGCGGCTGGATTTGGTAAAGTGCAAACTCAGGAACACTGGTGGGTGCATCAGGTGACGCAAGGTGTGAAACCTGTTCCGGGTGAAGATTTGGAGCAGGTGCGGGTGGCTAGGGGGTGGAATTTGGTCGATCGCACTCCTGATTTTGATGGCGATTTACAAGGCTTTCCGGCTCCTGCTTAATTTATAACAGAAGGAAGAAGGAAGTTCGGCAACGGATTCTGTAACGGATGTAACGGATGTAACGGATTTCAGTCCGATGGAAGAAGGAAGAAGGATAGTCCATAAACAAAGTCCGCCTACGCGGACTCAATAACCAATAACCAATAACCAATAACCAATAACTAATAACTAATAACTAATAACTAATAACTAATGACTCTTAAAGCTGTTTTATTTAATTTTAATGGTGTTATTGTTAATGACGAGGCGATTCACGAGCAAATAGTCGATCAATTGATGCTTGAGGAAAATCTCCAGCTCAAACGCGGGGAGTTTCGAGAAGTTTGTTTGGGGAGGAGCGATCGCACTTGTCTTGTTGAACTACTCAAACGCAGGGGACGCTTTCTGACAGAAGCTTATCTCGATCGGTTGCTACTGGGCAAGGCCCAAGCTTATCAGGCAAAAATAGATAGTTTGGAAACATTGCCGATTTATCCGGGTTTAGCAGATTTTATTGGGAGAATTCGGGCTGCGGGATTGAAAATGGCGGTAGTTAGCGGGGCGATGCGATCGGATATAGAATTGGTGTTAAATCTGGCTGGTTTAGCAGAAAACTTTGAATTAATTGTCACAGGGGACGATACGACGGTGAGCAAGCCAGCACCCGACGGCTATTTGTTGGCTGTGGAATTGATGAATCGGCAATATCCAAGCTGGAATCTGGAACCGGGGGAGTGTTTGGCGGTGGAAGATACTTTTGCTGGGATTCAAGCGGCGAAACAAGCTGGGATTCAGGTATTGGGCGTGAGTCACACTTACCCGTTTCATATGATCCAGCGTCAAGCTAACTGGACGGTTGACTATTTTGCTGATTTGGAATTGGACAGGGTGGCCG
>Ga0209591_10006090_pt1 | contig 13404 bp, 13 predicted proteins | sample MAT01_FD_187207 | JGI IMG/M metagenome (GOLD analysis project Ga0209591, IMG submission 187207) | Freshwater microbial communities from Lake Fryxell liftoff mats and glacier meltwater in Antarctica - MAT-01 (SPAdes) (version 2) | ecosystem: Environmental > Aquatic > Freshwater > Ice > Liftoff...
TAGAACTTTAAATACGTTGCACTAAGAGCATGAATGATGACAGTGCGTGTGTGATTGGATGACCCTGAGGGTACCCCCCGGTAAAATCATGCGGGAATGACAAAATTGGAGCATTCAGAAATTAATTTCCACTATAATCCATATAGCACCGAAAAAGAATAGATCTATTTTAAATTTAAATCAAAAAGTTTTAATTCATTTAATTACATATCATAATCATAAAAAATATAAATTTACAATTAAGTTAATTGAAATTTCAAAAACTAAATAATTTTTCATCACAGACAGCAAATAGCATTTTAAAGGTATTTGAAGTGAATTATTTTATATTTAGAAAAAATAAAAATAAAGGATTTATTATGAAATGTATGATGTTTTATAATGTATCCGGAGTCAAATTTAATGTTAAATAAATTAATAAATTTAGAAAAATTTGCATAGTTTGAATAGTTTGAATAGTTTGAATAAATTAGATAAATTTGAATTTATTGTGAAACAAAAAAACTACAAGTGCCACATTTGTTAGATGTGGCACACTTAAGAAAATAAGCTTAATTTATAACGATGAAATTAATTTTGTTGTAAATATAAAATTTATATAATTTTGTTTTAGAAAGTTATTTTACCTCGATAATTGGAGAAAATTACAGTAATTCGTGGTAGAGCTTTTCAAATGTTCCGGTCAGATGTGTAAAAGATTTGTCAAATTTTGCAAAATACATTTAATTTTAACTTATAATTTGATATTTTCACCTTATGAAACATACAGAAATAATTATAGATAATTCCGAAAGTAATTTTCCTAAAGATAAATCCGACAAAAATACCGGTAATATTTATTTTTTAGCAATTCCTCTTTTATTATTAATTTTTGCAGGAATTGGATTTAAGGATAATATTATTAAAAATTATACTGAAAATCACAAAATAGAATATTATGAAACAAAAGGCGGGGAAATAAAAAATTCCGGAAAGTTTAATATACTTTCTTCTGAAGATCTTACATTTAATCTTAAGGATACTGTTTATACAAATAAAGATACCTGGCTTGAATTAAAAATAAATGAGCAGACATTGTATCAGCATTGGCGTGATGGAACAACCAAAAAGTTTCCAATCTCATCCGGAAATAATAAAGGGAGTGATCCTGAATCATTGGAGTCTCGTCCGGGATTATTTGCAATATTTGTAAAAGTAGAGCATCATCAGTCATCTCAGTTTAATGCAGCCAATATGTATCATTTTATGCCATTTAATCAGGGAATCGGGTTTCATTCTATAGATGGCACAGGTTATTATGCGAATCTTGGTGTAAGACCATCTTCACACGGTTGTATCAGAATGAAACATTCTGATGCTGAAAAATTATTCGAAGAAACACCGTTAGGTACATTAGTACTTGCAATGAAAGGTTATTCTGCAAGGACAGTTGCATTTGCGCCAAAGGATTTTGTAAATGAAAAAGATTATGATAAAGCAGAATACAAAAAAATGCTTGCAAATAATTTATATAACATTTTAAAAGGCAGATATTATATTGAAGAAAGAGAGAGATTTATAATTGATCCAAAAATAATTCCTGTATCAGGGGTATATACAAGTTACGATGTACAGGTACCGGATAAGCAAATAATACCAAGGGGATACGTTAAATTTATTGATAAAACAGATCAGGTAAATATAAAAATCAACAAAGAAATATTGTTATCTGATTCATCAGAAGAAATGCTGAAATTAGTTAGTAATCAGGAAGATACAGAAATAAAAAAAGCACATTCAAAATCTGTAAATTCCACTGATGATTTAGTCAGGGAATATTTTAATAATCCAATTGGAGTTCTACCATACTTTGGACCTAAAAAGTAAATAAAAAATATAGTTAAGTAATTTTACTATAGAATAATATTAATAACTTTTAATTACAGAAATTTTAATTTAAGTTGATAAAAAATTTTCGGAACTAATAATACAATAAAAAGTTAAACTACAAAAGAATTTTAAAACCCTTTTAAACGGAGGTTAAAAATGACAGAAAATATAGATAACAGTAATGAAGTTTTTGAAGAAATAAACAGAAAAATGAAATACGGTGCACCTGAGTTAAAAAAATTTTATCAGAAGTATGTTACCAGAGGGCTTATCATTGCTGTGATAGCTCATTTAATTCTTATTGGTAGTTATGTCGGTGCAATGTATTTAAATAAAGTGAAGGCAGATCAGGAAAAAGTTAATCAGGATAAAGTTTTTAATCTGGAGGATTTGAATATGCCACTTCCGATTGACGAAGTTCCACTGGAATTAAAAGATGTTGCTTTGAAAGATCTGGCATCATTAGTTCCAGAACCGGTTGCAAAAAAACTTGTTACAGAGGAGATTAAATTAAAAACTCAGAAAGAACTTGAAGATGTAAAACTACCTGTAGCATCTACAGGAACTGACGACCCTTCAAAAGTTAATCCAAATGCAACTGTAGGAAAAATTGAAGAGAAAAAAGTTGAAGAAAAAATAGAGAAAAAGGAAGAAAAAAAGAAAGAAGTATTTCAATCATTTGAAGTAGAAAAAGCTCCTGTTGCGGTAAATTTAGGATCTGTTAAAAGTTCGATGAGATATCCTGAAATTGCAAGACAATCAGGAATTGAAGGAAGAGTTGTAGCAAAAGTATTGGTTGGTGCGGATGGTTCTGTTATAAAAGTAGGCGGTATAAGCGGACCGGAAGTTTTTCATGATGAAGTAGCTGACAAGGTAATGAATTTATCTTTCGACCCTGCAATACAAGGCGGACAAAAAGTAAAATGTTGGGTAAGCGTTCCATTCAGCTTTACATTGAATGCAAATGACAGGAAAAAATCTGAGGATAAAGAAGAAAAAAGTGATGACAATTAATTTTATTTGATTTACAAATGAATGCTTCATTTTACATAAATTTAGCAACATCAATAATAACATTTGTACTGGGAATTTTGCTTTTAACCGGAATTATATATCCCGGAAATAAAGACAGCACAAAAATTGTTTTTGGAATAGTTCTTTTAATTTATGGATTATACAGATTCATTAATTCATTTTCAAAAATGAAACAGGCAAAGCAACAGGAGAGACATGAAAAAATGATTGAAGAGAGAGAAAAATTATTAAACAGATGATGAGAAAAGTTATTGCATGTTTATTCATAGTAGCAGTTAATTTTTTACAGATACAGGGATGTGATTTTGATAAAATAAAATCAGTAACCACAACCGGGGAAATGTCAATTGTAGTAGATGAAAATGTAGAGAAATTAATGCAGGATGAAATTAAAGAATTTGAAAGAATGAATCCTGAAGCAAAGGTTAATATGAAAATTGCACCTACGAAAGTAGCTAAAGCAGATTTAATAAATGGTGATACAAAATTTGCAGTTGTTACAAGAAACTTTACAGAGGAAGAAAAAGCTGTGATTGAAAAGAATAAAATTACAGTTAAAGAATATCCGATAGCAATAGACGGAATTGGTTTTATAGTAAACAATAAGAACCCGATAGAAAGAGTAACTTCGGAGGATTTGAAACAAATTTTTACCGGAGGATTTATTAGCTGGAAAGATATAAAATCCGATCAGGACGGTGATCAGAATAAAGAAGTGAACAAGTTCTTTAGTAAATCAAACGAAAAAATTAAGTTATTTATACAGAGGAAAAATTCTTCGACTTATGATTATGTATTGGACAGTATTTTAAAAAAAACAGAATATTCAGCAACAGCACAGATTTGTTCGACATCTGTACAGGTAATGAATGGAGTAAGAGATAATGAAAATGCAATCGGTATTATTAACATGAACTGGATGACACTTGGAAAGACTGATACGATAGATTCGACAGTAAAAGCGTTAAGAGTTTCGAGAATTTCTGATTCAGGATTTCAAAGGGATTATGCTGAGTTTCATCAGGGACTTATATTCAATGCTAAATATCCATACAGAAGAAGTATTTATGTATTAACTACTGAGGAGGGAATGAAACTTTCAACAGGATTTATAATTTTTTTATTAGGTACTGACGGACAAAAAATAGTTTTAAAAAACAGTTTAGTTCCGTTAACCCAGCCAGTTAGAACAATTCAGATAAATTAATTTTCAACTAAATAATTTTATAAACTAATTATTATAACATCACAAATGAGTAAATTTTATAAAAAAATATTTCTGATTTTTTTTGTTTTTATCAGCGCATCTAATTTATATTCACAGATTGATCTGGGAATATCAGCTGTTAAAAACGGAGATTATTTAAGAGCAGTGAACATATTGAAACCCCTTGTGAATCAGGAAGACAGCTATGATGGTTATTATTATTACGGATTAGCTTTATTAAACACAGGCTCTGCAACAACTGCCGAAGAATTTCTGAACAAAGCTCTGAAAAAAGATGATGAAGGAGTTGGTGCATTGACTGCACTCGGTGATTTATACAGTAAGAAAAAAAATTATGACAAAGCTAATAGTTATTATAAGAAAGCTTTAAAAGTAGAGCCTGAAAATGTGGATGTTCTTCTTGCAAAAGCAAAAAATTTAACAATAGCAGGTAAAATAGATGATGCATTACCAGTGCTAGCATTGGCAAAATCTTTGAAAAATGATGATCCAAAAGTATATGTTGGTTTGGGAGATGCATATTATTTCAGAAAAGCATTTCGACCTGCAGAAGAAAATTATAAAGCAGCTTTGAAATTGAAACAGAATAATCCGGCAGCACATTTTGGATTGGGTCAGATACATTTCAGAGAAAAGGACTTTACAGAAGCACTTGATCAGTATAATGAAGCAATAAAGGATAATGCTAATTATGCACCGGCTTATCTTGAAAAGGGAAGATTACTATATTTTAGTGATAAGTATCCTGAGGCACTTACTGCATTTGAAAGTTATTCAAAATTACAACCGGGATCAGTTGACGGACAAACATATATTGCAAAAGTAAAATACGGTCAGAAAAAGTATGATGAAGCACAGACAATTTTGGAAAAAGTTATAAAAGATAATCCGAAAGAAGATATATCGTCTGCTTACAAATATCTTGCTTATGTTTATAATGATAAAGAAGATTATGACAAAGCACTTGAGTATTTTTCGAAAGTTCCAAAATCATTATTTGATACAGAAGATTATATAAAACTTGCACAGATTTATTATAATAAAAAAGATTTTGATAATGCTTACAAAAATTTTGATGAAGCAATGGTCTCTGACAGCACGGATAATACAATATTCTATTATCTTGGAATTGCACAGTTTAATCAAAAAAAATATGAGAATGCAATTGAAAGTTTTGATAGATCAATAAGACTTGGGACAAAACAGCTTGCAGCTTATGTATACAAAGGTTTATCTTTTTATTCACTGCAAAAATACGAAGATGCACTAAAGGCATTTGATGCAGCAAATCAGGTTGATAATGCATATGTAGCTTCATGGTTATGGAAAGCACGAAGTGAGGTTGCAATGGATAAGATTGATGATGCAAGAATTAGTTATAAACGTGTTATAGAGCTTGATCCTAATAATGAAAGTGCGAAAGAAGATATGGAAATACTGGATAAAAAATAAATAGAAAAGTAAATTTTACAATAATTAAATTGTTCCATGCTAAAAGAATTAATAACATTTGAGATAAACATTTAAGCGGACGAATTGGATAAAATAATAAATTACATAAACGAAAGAAAAGAAGAGTATATAGAAGAGTTAAAAGAGTTTCTCAGAATTCCTTCCATAAGTACAAATCCTGAAAATAAAAAAGATGTCAGAGATTGCGCTGTGTACGTTGAAAAGCAGTTAAAAGAAATTGGTTTAGAGAATGTAAAAATTTATGAAACTGCAGGACATCCTGTTGTTTACGGAGACTGGCTTAATGCAGGTAAAGACAAGACTACAATTTTAATATACGGACATTATGATGTGCAACCTGTTGATCCGATTGAATTATGGACAGACCCGCCTTTCGAACCGGCAATAAGGGGAGATAACATTTATGCACGTGGCTCTGCAGATGATAAAGGTCAGGTTTTTATTCACATGAAAAGTATACAGGCACATTTGGTTAATAATAAGTCATTACCTGTTAATATTAAATTTTTAATTGAAGGTGAAGAAGAAATCGGAAGCGAGAATCTGGATACTTTTATTAATGATAATAAAAAATTGCTTGAGTGTGAAACAGTAGTCATCTCTGACACATCAATGTTTGATTATGAAGTTCCTACTATTTCATACGGACTCAGAGGTCTGGCATATATGCAGGTTGACGTTACCGGACCAAACAGAGATCTTCATTCGGGATCATTCGGAGGCGCAGTTGATAATCCGATTAATGCACTTGCACATATTATCTGTAAATTAAAAAATGATTCAGGCAAAATATTAATAGATGGATTTTATGATGATGTTTTGAAATTAACTGAACAGGAAAGACTTGAATATTCAAAGCTTCCTTTTGATGAAAAAAAATATATGGAAGGATTGGAAATAGAAGAAGTATTTGGAGAAGAAGGATTCACAACACTTGAGAGAGCATCAGGAAGACCAACGCTTGATTGCAACGGAATATGGGGAGGATTTCAGGGAGAGGGTGCAAAAACTGTATTACCATCCAAAGCGTCAGCAAAAATATCTATGAGACTTGTACCAAATCAGGAACCGGAAAAAATCGAAAAATTATTTACAGATTTTGTAAATAAAATTGCACCAAAATCAGTGAAGGTAGTTGTAAAATCTTTGCATGGAGGTAAAGGTGCAATAACACCAATCGATTCACCGGCAATAAAGGCGGCAGTCGAAGCTTTAAAAAAAGGATTCGGAAAAGAACCGGTATTTGCAAGAGAAGGCGGTTCTATTCCTGTCGTAAATACTTTTAAAGAATTGCTGAATTCGCCGACAGTTTTATTAGGATTCGGTTTACCTGATGAAAATGCGCATTCACCGGATGAACATTTAAATCTGAATAATTTTCACAGAGGAATATTAAGTATTGCTCATTATTTTAATGAATTATCAAAAGTTAAATAAAAATATTTTATGGCAAAATCCAAACAGCAAAGTGTTCAGGCATTAAAATCTAAAAAGCAAAGAAAAGAAATGAGTCATCTGCATTTTGCAATGACTTCAAAAAATTATATATTTATTGGAATTGGAATTGCCTTAATAATTCTCGGATATATATTTATGTCCGAAAATTCTGTAAGCGGATTTTTACCTACAACAGTTGCTCCAATTCTTTTAATATTAGGTTATTGTGTAGTAGTTCCTTTGGGAATATTGTACAATGATAAAACAGAAAAAGAAAGTATAACAGATACAGTAAAGGAAATTAAATCTGAAATAAAATCGAATATTTCAGGTGTCTCATCAAATGTAAAACAGGGTTAAGAAAAATAAAATTTGTTCTTTAACAATATCGGGAATGCAACGGTTTCGACGGATTGAAAGATGGTTAGAACTGCATATAGTGTTCCTGCCACCACTTTAAAAAGGTAGAAAACAATAAAAAACAACAACGTAAGTAACACCTACGCAATGGCTGCTTAATTTTAAGCAAACCTCACTTTTGGAGTTTCCGCTCATCGGGATTTCACGGGTGTCAATTTAGATGAGATAGTTTAAATGATTGTCTGAGTTATTTAAATGAAACTTAATCAGAATAGCATTTACTAAGGTTAGTCTGACTACCATAGAAATGTGAATATTAAAGTTCGGACTAAATATGTAGAAGTTTTAATGGTCTTCTTTTCGGACCCGAGTTCGACTCTCGGCATTTCCACCAAGTAATTTTTTTTCAAGTTTCACAAACGCTGCATAAATATTTTCTGCACTTACATCACCCACAGAATTTTTATCTTTTGAAATAACAACTTCATTTATCTTTGACAAAGGTTTGAATTTATTCAGATTCCATTTGACATCAGGATAAATTGCTGTTACAGGCTTATTAAAAGCCGAGCAGATATGTACCACAGATGTATCCGGAGTTATAATAATATCACTTCTTCTTATCACTTCAGCTGTTTCAAGAATATTCAAAGTCTGAATATACCTTGAGTTTTCGTTTTTTGTCTCTTTTAAAATGTAATTAATATCTTCTATATCCTTTTTCATACCAATGATATAAAAATTATATGAGCTATTTTTATTGATTTTATTTATTAATTCAATCCATTTTTCCTTTTGTAAATAACGGCTTTCCATTCCGGCAGAAATATTTATTAATATAATCTTATTTGAATTATCAGCTATAATATTTTTATATTTATTTTGAATTTCGGCGGGTATGTTAAAAGAAGGCATTACAAGTTCTTTATTCATTGACTTCCTAAAATAATTAACCGGGCTTAAGTTTATATTAACCGCATGATTTCCGTAAACGAAGTCATTCAGCGATCCGGTAAATAATTTATCTTTACCTGTGAAAGTAAATCCCAATGAAAATTCCGGTTTGAAAATTTTACATAGTATCTGACCAGTTTTAGAATAATTATCTTTCGTATCAATCCAGACTTCAATGTTTCTGAATAGCTTATTGAATAATAAAATATCTTTGAAGATATTTTTTTTGTATATAATAACTTCATCAACAGATTTATTATTTACAGGAATGTCTTTATTTATTTCAGAAGCTAAAACTTTGAGAATAGTATATGGAAATAATTTTTTCAGTTCGGAAAACAGGGGAGTGGTTAATATCATATCCCCAATCTTTCCGATCTGAATTACAAGAATTGTTTTTGGATTTTGTAAACCCAATGTATTAAAGTAAATTTAATAAAATTACTTTTTTGATTTGGAAGAAATACTTTTTTTAACAGTAGCTGTATTTTCAATGCCCGGCGCATTATTATTTCCGGTTACAACTTCAACTTTAGAAGCCGGATTTTTTTTATTTGTCCACCACTGATATGTAATAGTAAAAACATTAAACATGAAATAATACAGATTTAATCCAGCCGGAAAACTAAAAAATAATAATGTAAGCATTACCGGCATTATATAGACCAAAGCTTTTTGCTTTGGATCTGTGATAGTCATTTTTTGTTGAATGAACATTGTAATACCCATCAGTATAGCTAATCCGGAAATCTGATCTATTCCAAACAAAGGCAGTTTAAACGGCAAATGTACTAATACATCCGGTGCGGATAAATCTTTTATCCATAAAAAACTTACATGTCTTAATTCGATTGTAGAATTAAATACACCAAACAGCGCATATAAAATCGGAAGCTGAAGCAGCATTGGCAGACATCCGCCGGCAGGATTTATTTTTTCATCTTTATAAATCTTCATTATCTGCTGATTCGCTTTTACAGGATCATCTTTATGTTTTTCCCTTATGGCAGTAATTCTGGGATTCAGCTGAGACATCTTTTTCATTGATTCCGTCTGCTTTTTTGTAAGTGGATGCAATACAATCTTCATCAAAAATGCAAACACTATAATCACAAATCCCCAGCTTGGGATAAAAGTATGTAAGAAAAGGAACACCGGTAATATTAAATACTGTGCTATCGGTCTTACGATAAAATCCAGAGAGAATCTGAGTGTCTTTTCAAGATCCATTTCATAAGCTTTCAGAATATTATAATCCAGAGGAGTCAGTAAAATCATAAAAGAAGATTTTTCCAAAGCATCATTCTTTATATCCATTTTTATTGCAATGGAATAATTTTCTCTGGCACCTTTATCTTTTAATATTTCATGTGTTCCGAATAAATATGCACCGTCACCTTTTCTCTCCTTGGGAATAATAAACAATCCGAAATATTTAGTTCGTAAACTTACAAAATCAGTCGAACCGTTAAAGTCGCCTTTGAATTCTTCATTCTCGGTGGTAGCATCAAGACTTTCAAGTTCTCCGCCCATATATGCGAGTGCTTCGGAATATGTTACTTCCTGATCGCTTCTGAATTCTGTTATGTTCAGCGAAGATTCCCAGACTATCTGATATTTATTATCGGAAATAAATTTAACCGGATTTTTAATTTCATATGTAACATCAAATTCATACATATTTCTGAAAAAAGAATAAACTTTTGTGATTTGCTGACTGCTGTCAGGTGTAATATTAAGTGTATATGTCAATTTGAAAGTTGTATCAGATTTCAAATCAATTTTCTTCCATTCCGGATAGGATGATTCAAATACAAGATCTTTTGTGTTTATCGAACGGCCGTCTTTTGAAGTAAAAAGTAAATGAAGCTCTTTTCCTTTCTTCCAGTCTACTAACTGAAGCGGTTTATTATCCCATGTTTCATAATTCTTAAGTGTATATTTTTTTAATCCGCCACCGTAATTTGTAAATTCCATTTGTACAAGATCATTCTCAACAATGATAATTTTTTCCGTGGAACTGCCTGAATTTGAAATTGCATTTCCGGAAAAAATACTGCCGTATTTAATTTTTAAAGAATCATTTTTGAGAGAATCTGATTGAATGTTTTCTGAAATAACAGGTTTCTTGGCATCACCGGTACTTTCCGGACTTTTTTCAATTGTCTTTTCGATTATTTTAAGTGAATCAGTTATTCTGTTTATGTTTTGTGTGGTTAACTGTTGTTGTGTCGTCGAATTCCAGTAAAGCCAGATCATCAAAACAATACCGATTAATACAAATCCTAATAAAGATTTTTTATCCATTATTTATTTTATTCATTATTTATTTTATTCATTATTTTTGTTATTCAGTCTGAGTTTTATCTATATTATTTGTAAATTAAATACAATTATTTATTAATTATTTCCTGTAATTACGGATTGATTCAAATTTTTTGTACGAATTTTCTTTTCCGGCACGGGCTCATAACCGCATTTACAAAGAGGATTGCATCTTAATACTCTGCTTATGCTGAGATATAATCCGTAAAAGAATCCATGTATCTGAAATGCTTCAATACTGTATTGTGAGCAGGATGGGTAAAATCTGCAGGAACCTGTGAAAAATGGTGATATTAATTTCTGATAAATTTTTATTAAAGCTATTGCAATAAATTTCATTGTTTTTTTAAATATTTGGAAATCTTTTCAGAAACATTTTTCAATTCAATATCAAAAATATTTCTTTTCTCTTTCGGATTAATTTTAAAATGATTGTAACCTCTTTCGTTTAAAGAAAAAAGCAAATCTGTATTTTCAAATTCATTAAATAAGAATTTATTTAATCTGTAAGACTCTCTGAGCAAACGCCTTATTCTGTTGCGTAAAACAGCTTTTCTGATTTTTTTCTTTGCAATAATAAAGCCCACTTTTACATTCTCTGTCAAAAGCGGGCTTTGATTAAATTCTGCTGTTTTTATAAACTTTACTTTTTCTGTATTTTTTGCAATGAATACATTCAGTAAATCAGTTGTTACTATACCGGAATTCTGAAGAATTGAAGAAAAAACTTTATGTCCCCTTAGAATTTCATCTTTTCGTAACTTTTGATTAATTCCATTTTTCCCGGAATCATTATCTGATGCACACATTAAAAGTTAAGAAAGTATTTAAAAAAGAATTTTGAAATTTTCTTACAGTGTTAAAATATTCCGTTAATGCCCGGAAATATTTTATATCAGAGAATATGAAGTTTAAGGATGTCTTGTAAATTCATCACTCACAGTAAGTCTTTTTCTGCCTTTAGCTCTTCTTCTCGCCAATACTTTTCTTCCGTTTTTAGTTGCCATGCGCTCTCTAAAACCGTGCTTGTTTTTTCTTTTGCGATTACTTGGTTGATATGTTCTTTTCATTGCTTATTTTTTTTATTAATATGCAAAATACGAATGATTTCGCATAATTACAAGGAATTAATCAGTAAATTCAGCACTTTCTATCATATATGTCCAAATTAATTTTCAGAAATTAATGTATATTCAATTTTAATTCGAAATCATAAGATTGTGCAAAAAAAATGTAAGACTTTTATTACAGTCCTTAATCTTAAACAGTAAAATTAATTTTGCCGTCCAAACAAAATTTGTTAGTTTTTAAACAAATATTAGGATTATTTGTGTAATTCGGGAAAATATGGCCGCCTTGCCGAAGCAATACGAGGCAGGTGCAATTCGCCTCCCCGCCGCGAGGCAGGTGGTAAAGCTTTTCAAATGTTCTGGAAAGATATACTTTCTAATTTCTTTATCAATTTCTTCTCATCTATTCTGTATTTTGCAAATAATTTACCATTTATTGTCAAAACAGGTATTTTTTCTCTATATTTCGCAAATAACTCATTATCTGACTCAATATCAAACTCAGTTAATTTAAATCTATATTCCCTTTGCAAATTTGTCAAAACAATTTTCATTTCATCACATAAGTGACAGTTATTTTTTGAATATAAAACAATTTCTGCCATATTTATTCCGGTGCTGATTCTTTCTTTTCAATTTTGAATTTTGTAATAAGTAAATAAACTCCTCCGATTATCATTACTATTGAAATTATCTGCGCCTGACTTAAACCAAAAATTATTCTCGGATTTAATCTGATTATTTCAATTAACAATCTTTCTACACCGGAAAGTATCAGATAGTATCCGAATATTATTCCGGGAGTTTTATATTTTGTTCTTCGTGACCATAAAAATAAAAATATTAAAATCGCAAAAACTAATTCATATAATGATGTCGGATGAACTAATACTCCGGCTTTAGTCGGAACAGTTCCATTTGCATAACTATATCCTAAAAATTCCCACATAGTACCGTTTACAGGTATGCCGTAATCTCCGTCACCCGACAGATGGCAACCAATTCTTGCAATTCCATATCCTAATGCAGCCGCAGGTGACATCATATCAAAAATTCTTAATACTGATAATTTTTGTTTTTTGCAATATATAATTACAAATATAATTGCTAATACTAATCCACCGTAAAATGTAAGTCCTGAAGGTGAAAAAAGTATATCTCTTGTTAGATATGATGAAAGCGGCATTGATGAACCAAAATTCCATTCCTCCAATACGTAAAAAATTTTTGAACCAACTATCCCGCCGATAAGACAAAGAAATGTTATTGTAACTCCTAAATTTTCATCTAATTTATTTCTACGAAGCTCTCTTGCGAAAATTGCACTGCCTATTAAAAATGTAATACCAAGCATTAACCCGTAACTGTAAACAGGTACCGGTCCTATTTCAAATAATTTTGGAAACATTAATTTTCTTCTGTTATGATTTTTAGAAATGAACTCTTTGGTTCTTTTGTAATTTTTATTGATTTGGGATTTATTTTAAGCTTATAAATAATTTTACCTTTCGCATATTTAAGAAGCTTTAAATCATATTCTTTGTTTTTAAAATCATAAAAACTGAATTTATAAACAGCATTGCCCGCGCGGGAAATGTCCAATCTGGGAGCAGATAATCCTTCTAGATTAAATTCAATTTCATTTTTTTCTAA
>Ga0209591_10006093_pt1 | contig 13403 bp, 12 predicted proteins | sample MAT01_FD_187207 | JGI IMG/M metagenome (GOLD analysis project Ga0209591, IMG submission 187207) | Freshwater microbial communities from Lake Fryxell liftoff mats and glacier meltwater in Antarctica - MAT-01 (SPAdes) (version 2) | ecosystem: Environmental > Aquatic > Freshwater > Ice > Liftoff...
TTGTGTGGATGGTGAATATAGCCTTTGCTACGAAGATGCGTGTATACTGTGCAACCGTGTGCTACACTAGCAACGATGGTAAAAAAGCGCACTTTGCATCGCAGCGCACCTATGCTATAATTGGTGCTATGATCGACAGCGAAACCCTGGTTGTGCGCTCGATTGGTTTTTGTTGGGATTCATAAGATAACGCATGAATAATTAATGGCAACGATATTAGGGTAAGACGAGCGATAGTGCCGCGTGAGTACTCGAGAGAGTCGCGGGAGATAATAATGATTGAAGTGACGATAGAAAGTATTCGGGCCAGTTTGATGTCGACCAACCGCATTGTCGTGCTGCGCGAGGAAGGTGGAGAACGCTTTCTGCCCATTTGGATTGGACCCTTTGAAGCCGAAGCCATTACATTACAATTGCAGGGCATGGATGTGCCGCGTCCGTTGACGCACGACCTGCTGAAAAATGTGATCGAGACGATGGGCGGCGAAGTACTACACGTTTTGATCAGCGGGTTGGAACGCAGCACCTATTTTGCGCGCATTGTCTTGGATGTAGATGGCAGCACGGTCGAGATCGACAGTCGCCCCAGCGACGCGATTGCGCTGGCGGTACGCGTCAGTTCACCCATTTATGTGGCCGATGATGTGATGGATAAGGCGGCCATGGAACCCGAAGAAGAAGTCAGCCTCACCGAAGGCGAAGCACAAGCCGAAGAGGATGCTTCTCCAGAAGATTTGGGCGCATTCCAGGATTTCGTCGAGGGTTTGGATCTAGACAATCTACTCGGTAACAACTAGACCCGGTCACCTGTTCACCGTTTGTAAGCTACTCCACTTGAGTCTACATATTCAAATCTGGCCTGCTTTGAGCGCTATCATCCTCCTTATAGGGTGATGTTCAGGCCTGGAACCCGACGCTGGGTTATACAAACCAACAAGACGGCGAGGCTGTTGCAAGACGGCTTCGCCGTTTTTGCACACTAGATTTTTGCATGGATTGTGGTGCGCAAATCGACAAGCCAAAGAGCAATTTATGAACGAGTACGAAATCCCTGCCAAAAGTATACCCGCCAATATCGAGGCCGAGCGCGCCGTTTTGGGCTCGCTGATGATCGACCCAGATGCAATTATTAAGGTTGCCAATTTCCTGCGCGCCGAAGATTTCTTTCGTGAACGGCACGCTTGGCTATACGAAGCAATGCTTGCCCTCAACGAGCGTCGCGAGCCACTCGACTTTGTGACGATTGTCGATGAATTGGAACGGCGCAATCAGCTCGAAGAGATCGGCGGCCCAGCCTACTTGACCGAGTTGATCACGAATACGCCGACCGCCTTATACATTGATCACTATGCCCGCATCGTAGAGCGTACCGCCCTGCTGCGCCGCCTGATCGCCGCGGCCGGGAAGATTGCCGAGATTGCCTACGATGAAAGCCAGGATGTGGACGAAGTGGTGGATCATGCCGAACAACTCATCTTCGGCGTTAGCGAAAGTCGCATCCACCGCGACCTAACGCCCATCCGCGCGATTATGTCCAATGTAGTCGACCGCATCGATTTCCTGGCCCGCAATCAAGACACGCTGATGGGGGTGCCGACCGGCTTTACCATGCTCGACCGCTTGCTGGGTGGGCTGCAAAAGAGCGATCTACTAATTTTGGCGGGCCGGCCGGGCATGGGAAAGACGTCCTTCGGTCTTTCAATCGCCCAAAATGCGGCGCGCCGATATGGCGCACGCGTCGCTGTTTTTAGCCTGGAAATGAGTAACGAACAGTTGGTGCAGCGCTTGCTTTCGATGGAAACCGGCATCGATAGCCACCGCTTGCGCATGGGGGCGGTGCAGGAAGAGGAATGGCCGATCTTGCTGGAGGCGGCCAACTTGCTGGCCAGCACCAGCATTTTTATCGACGATACGCCGGCGGCCAGCGTCACCGATATCCGCACCAAATGCCGCCGTCTTTACGCTGAACATGGCCTAGATATGATCCTGATCGACTATATGCAGTTGATGACCGGCCAGGGCGGGGGCAACGGGCGCAACGAAAATCGCCAACAGGAGATCAGCTACATTAGCCGCTCGCTCAAGTCGTTGGCCCGCGAGTTGAATGTACCGGTAATTGCCCTCAGCCAGCTTAGCCGTGCGGTAGAAGCGCGTGCGGATAAGCGGCCAATGCTCTCCGATTTGAGAGAGTCGGGATGTTTGACGGGTGACACGTTGGTCTATTTGCCTGACGAAGGAAAATTTACGCCCATTAGTCAGTTGATAGGGCAATGTGGGTTTCGCGTTACTAGTTTAAATCCTGAAACCAGGAAATTAGAACCTGCAATCGTGAGTAACGCATTTTGCACAGGGGTTAAGAATATTTTTGCACTCAAGACTCAATTCGATAGAAGCATAAAAGCAACAGCCAATCATAAGTTTTTAACTATCAATGGTTGGAAACGGCTCGATGCATTGGCTGAGGGCGAACAGATCGCCATACCGGCGCAAAATGATCTCGATTGGGATAGGGTTATATCCGTTGTGCCGGATGGGCAAGCGGCCGTATATGATCTGACCGTACCAGGTAATCAGAACTTTGTTGCAGATAATATCATTGTCCACAATAGCATCGAACAGGACGCCGATGTGGTATTATTTATCTATCGCGAAGATTACTACATCGAAGACACCGACCGTCAGAATATCGCCGACGTGTTGGTCGCCAAACATCGCCACGGCTCGACCGGCACGATCAGCCTCTTCTTCCGCAAAGAGTTGACGCAGTTTCGGGATTTAGAGATTACACGTACAGAACTAGAATATTAGGTGATTTTTGATTTACGATTTACGAGTAATCTCGTCTACGAAGCAGCTTCGTAAATCAAAAATCAAAAATCGTAAATCAAAAATCATTATGTCCTTCAAACCAACTGGCTTTATTGGCTTTCCCGATATCAAGATGCGCCCGGTGATCATTCCGGACCATTTCTTCAGCGACTTGTTGCCGCAGATCGACGACTTGGCCGAGCTGAAGTTGACCCTGCACTGCTTTTGGTTGCTCAATGAACAGAGCGGCGAACTGCGCTATTTACGCGGCGACGATCTGCGGCGTGATGTCCGGTTGTTGGCCAGCTTGACTTTGGCCAGCGATCTGCGCACGCTGCAAGCAACGCTAGAAGATGCCCTGCAGCGCGCCGTCGCCCGCAATACACTGCTGCGCATGGAAATCGACACCGATGTAGAGCAAGGGTCAAAACGCGTGGTGGCGACGGAAGATTGGTACTTTATCAACACGGTTAAGGGTCGGCAGACGTTGGCACTGGTACGCCAGGGTAAGTTGCACGAACTGCAAGCCGTGATCCCAGAGGAAGCCCGGTTACGCGTTGAGCGGCCCAACATTTTTACGCTCTACGAACAGAACATTGGCATGATGACGCCGCTGATCGCCGACCAGTTGCGCGATATGGAAAAGAGTTACACACCCGAGTGGGTGGACGAGGCATTCGGCATTGCCGTTAGCCGCAATAAGCGCAATCTACGCTATGTGCAGGCGATTTTGAAACGGTGGGAAATAGAAGGGAAGGACAACGAGAGCAATGAAGAAACTGGCCGAGATAGTGAGGCCCAACGGCGGCGTAAATACCTCCCCGATGAATACTCGGATGTTGTCCTTGGATAGTGACAAAATGGATAGCGGCAAAATGGAGAATGGCGACGCGCGCAAAGGCGAAGCGGGTAAAGAACGGTCGGTGTTCCATACCAACCCAAACGGCCAATCCAGCAAGGCGGGCCAAAGTTCGGCGCGCGCCAATGTGCGCATGACTACGCCCGCTGCGCCGGTCTGCGCAATCTGTGGCGGGACGGGCTTCGTGGTGCCGGATCTGCCGCCGGCTCACCCCAATTTTGGCAAGGCGTTGCCTTGTCGTTGCCGCACACAAGAACGTATGGAACGCAGCGTGCGCGTCTTGCAACGCCTTAGCAGCCTGGACCCGGTCAAGCGGCTGACGTTCGAGACCTTTATTCCCGAGCCTTCGCACCTGCCGGCAGAAAAGGCTTTTAACCTGCGCCGCGCCTACGAAACTTGTATCCATTACGCCCAAGAACCAGAGGGCTGGCTGCTGCTCACCGGCACCTACGGATGTGGCAAAACGCATCTGGCTGCTGCCATCGCCAACGCGCGCCTGGACATCGGCCAATCGGCGCTCTTTATGGTCGTGCCGGATCTGCTCGACCATCTGCGTGCCGCCTTTAGCCCGCACAGTGAAGTGAGCTACGATGAACTTTTTGAGCAATTGCGCACCACCCCACTCTTGATTCTGGATGACTTGGGCACGCAAAGCAGCACGCCCTGGGCGCAAGAAAAGCTCTTTCAACTCTTGAATCATCGCTACAATGCACAACTGCCCACGGTGATTACGACGAATCAGCGCTTAGAGGATCTGGAGCAGCGGCTGCGCAGTCGCCTGCTCGATATGAACCTGGTCAACCATTTTGCGATCATCGCGCCCGATTTCCGCGCCGGCAAAAACCCGATGCAGAGCGATCTAAGTTCGCTCACATTTCATCGGGAGCAGCGTTTTGACAATTTTTTTGTGCAGCGCAACGACTTAAGCGCCGAAGAGCGCAACAATCTGCGCGAAGTCTTCGAGGCTTGTCGCGCCTATACAACGACATTGCAAGGTTGGTTGGTGCTGGCCGGTGCCAACGGCTGTGGCAAAACCCATCTTGCCGCCGCCATCGCCAACCAGCAAGTGGACGCCGGCCGCGGGGATGTTATGTTTATTGTCGCGCCAGATTTGCTCGATCACTTGCGCGCCGCCTACAGTCCACAGGCGATCACCTCTTACGACCGGCGCTTTGACGAGATCAAAAATACGCCGCTGCTGGTGCTGGACGATTTAGGCACGGAAAGCGCCACGCCCTGGGCCAAGGAAAAGCTTTATCAATTGTTCAACTATCGCTATAACGCCTTGCTGCCCACGGTGATTACCACCAGTTCTGAACCCAAGAAGATCGAACCGTGGCTGCGCACGCGCATGTTCGACCAGAGCCGCTGCCAATTTTGGGGCATCATTGCCGCCGGCTACCGGGGGGGGGGCCAACCGCAACCGCCAGTGCGACCGCGCGCACCACGCAAAGCGTAAACTGTATCCCAATTTTTCAAGTCGGGGTACAGTGGTGCTAGGGAACTAATTCCCCACGTTAGGCGTCATCAACATGGCATGTTACACTCGATAGTCAATTGGCGAGCCGAGAAAAACAAATAAGCGTTTTTAGACGCATGAGCGATTTACGGTTATACTTGGAGCAAATGCCCGCTGGATGAGCGTTGATTGTATCCAGGTTCGTGCAGCACAAGCCGGCAGCGGCGGTTATGACCGATGAGACTAGCCATCAGGCCAACCTGGGCACGGCGCCAAAGTATACTTGCAAGAGGTTCCCATTTATGTTCAAACTAAAACAAGCACCCAACTATCTATGGCTGAGCATATGTGCGCTTGCTTTGCTGATGGCGGCCTGCGGACCTTCCGCCGATCCGCTGCCAACGCGTACACCAATGCCCACCTTCACGCCGACGGTGGCAACCCAGCCCACACCAGATCTGAACGCAGCAGCGACGGCCCAGGCCGTTGCGGCCGCCGCAACCACGCAGGCGCAACAGGCTACACAGCCGGTAGTACAAGTACCCAGCGCACCGGTTACGACCGGAGTAACGACAACGACTGGTGCAACGACCACAACCGGCGCGACAACAACGACAACAAATGCGCCGGCGGCAACAACGCCGGCCGTCGCTAACGCGGAAGTTGTAGTCAACGACATCATCAATGTGCGCGGCGGTCCTGGCACCAACTATAATATCGTTGGCGCGGCCGATCCGAATGAACGCTTTACCGTTGTGGGCAAAAGCCCAGATGGCGCGTGGTGGCAGATCAACTATAATGGCCAGACGGGGTGGGTCTTTGGTCAATTGGTAACACCGCAGAACACAGGGGCCGTGGCCGTGGCGCAGAATATTCCGCAGCCACCACCGCCGACGAATACGCCTATCCCTCAACCGACGCAGCCACCGGCACCCACACAACCACCGGCGGCCACCAGCGCGCCGCAGCCAACGCAGCCACCTAAGTCCACCTACAAATTTAATGTGGCCGTGGTCGGCAAATGTGAACGTCAACCGGCGGGCAACTGGTTCGAAGGCAGGACTTATGTCAATGGGCAGCCACAAAACGGTTTTCTGGTCGCCTTTAGCTACGCACCCGACGGTCCCATTGTCGCCACGATTCAGTCGGGACCACACCCAGGCTACCCGGGCTGGAATACCGGCTTTTACAGCCACATCATCAGCGCCAGTGGCCCGCGCGCCGGCAGTTGGTCGGTCTGGATTGTGGATGAAGCTGGGCAGCGCATCTCCGAAATTGCCACCTGGCAAAGCACAGGGCCAGGCGAAGCTTGCAACCAGGCAGTCGTTGACTTTGACAGCCGGCCATAGTAGTAGCAGAAAAATTTGAGTGCAGCGACAAACAGACGTTTGTCGCTGCACTCGTAAATCATCATCTAGAGCAGGCTGACATATTCTGCACTTAAGCCGATGCGGTGATATCGGCGATTTTGTCACAATAGGCGGAAGCGGCGGCTATGCTTATAGACGGACACCGTAGAAGATCCCAGATACACAAGGTGGGCGGGGAGATATACGGAGCCTGTATAGTCATAGTTCGGCGGCTAGATTGTCTCACGGGATAGGCGAAAATGTGCAGTTGAGCAAATTAGCTTCTGCTGTTTTGTCATTTTTCTGCTACAATGGTGCGTAGCACATCAAGTGATGAGTCAAAGATTCAATCAGCAAGTAAGGTGGAGTCGGCTGTGCATTCACCATTTGAATGGAATCCAGATAAGGCGGAAGCCAACGGGAAGAAACATGGCATTCGCTTTGAGGAGGCCAGGACTGTTTTTGCCGATTCGCAGTTGATCACGTTTCTTGACGAAGAACATTCGACTGACGAAGATCGCTAGATTACCATCGGTATCTCCGAGCAGGACCGTCTCTTGATGATAGCGCACACCGAACGGAATGGACACATTCGCATCATTAGCGCTAGAAAGGCAACCAATCATGAGCGCAATTTCTATGCCACAAGCTGAATCAGACCCAGAGGAGTACGAACTACGCGCGGAGTATGACTTAGCGCAATTATCGATTCTGCCCAGAGGTCGTTATGCACCAGGGCGTCGTCTTGGCAGCAACGTAGTGTTACTAGCACCCGATGTTGCCCTGGCGTTTCCGAGTGATGAAGTGGTCAATGAAGCCTTGCGTCTAGTCTTGCAAATGACCAAACTGCCTGCCCAACAGCCAGTGCTGGCCTGAGCACCGGCCGCCGCCGAACATTAGTTGGAGCAGAGGGTGGGGATCACGGCTTTTTTACATTGTGCGCCCGCACTATCTGGTTGGGTGCAGGTTGTCTCGTGCCCGCCGTTCCCACCCCTGCTCAACACCGGGTTCGGCGGCCTGCGAAGGGCCCACTTGTTAGCTTAAATGTCAAACTTTGAACGTGTATGGCAGAAGGATAATGATCGGAGAGGACGATGGAACACGCTCAGTTCACGAAAACACTGAATACCTCGATTGAAGAACATGTTTTTTCAGGGGTCATCTCCATTCGCCGACAGGACACTGTGCTCTATGAGCGAGCTGCCGGCTATGCCGACCGGAGCAACAAGATCGAGAACACGTTAGCGACACGCTTCGGCATCGCTTCAGGAACCAAATTCTTCACCGCCTTAGCCATTGGTAAACTCATTGAAGCTCAAAAACTATCGTTCTCCACTAAGTTGAAGGACTGCATCGCTCTCAATTTCCCGCGCTATTCGCCGGAGATTACCATCAGGCATTTGCTCACCCACACGTCTGGCATTCCGGACTACTATGATGAAGAAAAAATAACGGACTTTGATACCTTTACCCTCAGCACCCCATGGTATGCCTTGAAAGGCCCAAGAGACTACTTGGCTGCGTTTCCAGATGAAGCCATGAAATTTGCACCTGGGGAACGCTTCTCCTATTCGAATGGTGGGTATATTCTCTTGGGCGTGGTGATTGAAGAACTGACCGGCCTGAAGTACCAGGATTTCGTTGAGCAGGCGATATTCAAAGCGATCGGTATGAATCAGTCCGGGTATTTCGCGCTGAACAAACTGCCCGAGAAGACGGCGCTGGGCTACGTGGAAGAAGCGGAGGACTGGCGAACGAATATCTTCAATCTTCCGATTGTTGGGGCTTCCGATGGCGGCGCGTTTACGACCGTGCAAGATATCGCAACCTTATGGAAGGCATTCTGGGGATATGAGCTCTTGCCGAAAGCGTTGGTCGAGATCTATGCCCAGCCGTACGTGAAAGCCGAGACGGAGGGTGAGCACACCGGTCATGGGCTCTGGATTTGTGAGGACGAGGGCCGAAACCGTGAAGAATACATCACCGGTTGCGACGCGGGGGTTTCGTTCAAGTCGAGTGTGAATCGAGTCAAAGAGCTGCAGGTCACTGTGATCTCCAATACCACCCACGGAGCGTGGCCAGTATTGAGAGACATTGATACTGCATTGAAGGGCGAGAGCGTGCGGTGATAGGAGATTGCCTAAGACGGCCTAACCTACACTTCGGTCAGAAGCCGCAGCGCATGGCAAAAAACACGGTGCCAGCAACGATTTTTACAAGCCAACCGGCTGTGAAAGTGATGGCCGCCGCCGAACAGTAGCTGGAGGCGCGCCCAATGGGCACCCGGCGAGATCACGGCTTTGTTTGTGTTGTTTCCCCGCTTTGGCCGGTTGGGTGCTTGCTGCGATCTGCCCGCGCCTCGCACACCGCCTCAGCACCGTGTTCGGCGGCATTTGCTATGCTAACAAATGGTCTGCGATGATGTTTGGCACTGCGAAAGCTCAGATCGACAAGAGTTTGTTCAGACCGAGCGAAAGGAGACACTGAGCATGGAAATACAACCCGAACCGACGCTGGTCGAATTCGTTCGTTACAACCAGTGGGCCAACCAGCAGTTACTGGCCGCCTGCATGAACCTCGACGAGGGCCTGCTCACAGCCAGCATTCCAGGTGCGTATGGGTCGATTCTTGAAACCTTCGGCCACCTCTTGCGTGCAGAGGCCGGCTTTCTGAAGCGGATCCACGGAACGGGTCCGCAGCCCGCATTCCAATGGGAAGAGGGCCCGAGCCTGGCACAAATGGCAACCTATGCAGCCCAAGTGAGCGAGGCGTTTATGGACACGATACAGCGCGTCCCGCCCACCCAGAACGTGCACGAGGAGGGTAACGGCTGGACCTTCGACTACCAAGCGCGGCTGATCTTCATGTCCCTGGCCTACCACGGCATCGCGCACCGAACCGATATTACGACGTTTCTCAACAGCCGAGGTGTGGCGTTGCCTGAACTGGATGTCTGGGGGTATCAGTCAGCGCATCCCGACCACTTTCAAGCAAAAGTGACGAAGGTGGCTGGCGATTGACTCACGCGCCAAGTCAGCACATACTGATTCTTCTGCAGTACAGTGAAATTATGAGCAGATGAAAGAAGTGTTGCGATAAAAAGCCGCCGAACATCCGCTGCACCAGCTTGTCGTATCTTCAACAATCGATTCCATCAGTCAAGGGCAACGATAATGAACTTTGAGAGAGCAGTGACGTTTGTCCGTAGTAAAGGCAACCAAGGAGAACAAACCCGCCGCCAATATTTATTGGTCAATCAGCACCCTTCGCAAGCAACTGTCGCCCAACGCTTTACCACTCAGCGGCCAGTTACCGTTTTGGGCGTATTGGGCTGACGGTTGTGTCACGCTCGTTCCTGTGTACATGCGCGCTGACCAGTTTGCACAGCTAAATCTACTGCATTTCCCACTTGTTTTTGCCCCGTCAATCTGCTACAATTCTGACAGCTTACTGTATATTTGTAGCATAGTTCAGCACCTGACGCCCTGCTCAATCTCCATCCACACCAATTGATCGGTTTCGTTCCGCCAGCTATAAATGGCGAAATGAGCCAAGCGCGCATGTCCACAGCCAGGGAAGTCGCCGTCTAGTCTTGGCTTGCCGGTAAGCTCGCTCATTTTGAGTATCCATTCAGCACCATCACAAGGGGAAGGAACGATATTATGAATGCGAACGAAGTAACCCTAACTATCCCACTTAGTATTACGATCCGCATCGGGGAGAGCGTCCAAACCGGTACGCCTTCTGCGCCTGTTTCCGAAAAGTTGGCGCCCGAGATAGCAGAAGAGGCGGCTCGCCCGCGCATCTACTATGAAGGGTATCGAGGCTACGACCCAGATTTTCTGGGCATTGCCGTCCCCCTGCCTCAATTGACCGAGGAGCAGCGCCGCAACGCGGCGAAGAACAGTGATGCGACGGCCGATGACGATCCCACTCTCCTGCCCTATACCCACTTTAGCGTTGTGATCAATCGTCGGCGTCAGCTTGCCTACTACACGGTTGTGAATATCGACGGCGGCCAGAGCACCGATTTAACGCGCGGCAAAGATCGCTGGTATTACGATTCGCGCATCGCAGAATCAGAGCAAATTGGCGAAGCACTCTATCGACGCAACGCCTTGGATCGCGGGCACCTTGTGCGGCGGCTCGATCCGGTGTGGGGCGCGCAGGCAGGACGGGCCAATGATGATACCTTTCACTTTACCAATTGCTCGCCGCAGCATGAGCGATTTAACCAGGGGCAGGACTTGTGGCAGGGACTCGAGAATTACATCCTCGACAAAGCCGACGCCCGCGATCGCAAGGTGACTGTTTTTACGGGTCCCGTGATGGATGATCAAGATCCGATTTATAAAGGCGTTCGGCTGCCGCTCGCTTTTTGGAAAACCATTGTTTATGTCAAGGCAGACGGTGCACTGGCCACGGCGGCCTATATGCTAGAGCAAGGCAAGCTGATTGAGGAGATGTTGCGCTTTGAAGCGGCCTTTGATCCAGGCGTCTATCGCGTTGAACTAGCGCACCTCAAAGAGCGTACCGCGCTAGACTTTGACTATCTAAAAGAGAGCGAGCTACCGCTCTCCGCTGAAGGATTGGAAGCGGGTCGCGACCGGGTCCGCATCGGCAACAATTATGAGAACCTCATCTTGTAGGAGAAGATAACTATGGAACTTCCCCCCCAAGCACAGCAGGATGTCGCCGATCGTTTAGCGGCATCGGCAAAGGAACGCAAAAAGACGCGTCAGTATGTCAAGAGTGGCCAGCTTTTGAAAGCAGATACACCCGAACGCATTGAGAAGCGTAAGGCAGAATTGCTGGCCAACCAGAACTTGACCAGCGTTTTAGGTGCAGAAACTCAGGCCGCCATGGCCAGGGGCACCATCCAGACCGCGCCAGAGGCGGTGCAGCAAGCCTTTGAGCGGACATTCGGCAGCTTTGATACCCAGCCATGCTGGTTCCTGACGCGAGGCACTGAACTGCGCCGCTCGATTGGTCGCATTTATATCCGCGATATGCATCGGCGGGTCGGCTGGGGCACGGGCTTCTTGGTCGCCCCGAATCTGCTCCTAACCAATCAGCATGTCCTGGATTCGCAGGCGACGGCCCGCTTCAGCCGCGTTGAGTTTGATTATGAAGAGACCTTTAGCGGCGATATGCTCTCTTCGGCCATCTTCGATTTTGAGCCAGATACTTTTTTTGTCTCCAGCCCCGCCAGAGGCGGTCTAGACTACGCGCTGGTGGCGGTTGCCGAGCGCCCGCGGCCAGAGAGCGGCCGTCCCACGGCCAACCTGACGGAGTTTGGTTATAACATTCTTCTGGGCCAAGAGGGCAAGTTGCTCAAGGGTGAGTTGATCCACTGTATCCATCATCCAGAGGGCCAACCACGGCAGGTAACCTTGCGCGAAAACCGGCTCATGGCGTTACAGGATCCGGCCTTGGAGGGTGTTTGGATGCACTACGAGACCGATACCGAACCGGGATCATCCGGTGCACCGCTCTACAACAACCAGTGGCAGATTGTCGGGATTCATCACGCCGGCGTTGAGAAGCGCGATAGTGAGGGCAATATCCTGGCGATTGGCGGCGCGCGCTGGACACCAGAAATGGGCGAGCGGCAAAAATGGTGGTACGCCAACGAAGGATTGCGGATCAGTCGCTTTCTCGCCCATGTCGAGGCGCAGGTCAATGCCGAACCAGGTGCAGATGCAGCACAAGGCGGCGAGCAGATTGTGAGCGAAGCGGGCCGGGCGCTTTTCGCGGCGATGCTAAAACTTTCACAACACCGTAGCACGCCGCCGCCGCCAGTCGTGCCGGACAGAGTTACGCCGGCCCCCACTCCGCCTAGACGTTTTAATCCCGAGTAGATTAGCTTCCTTAGTAACAAACTACGCTTGAAAAATACTCTCGAACACGGCTAGAGCGCGAATAATCAAAAGCAAGATCGGACGCGGATAAACGCGGATTTTTACTGTCCTCATCCGGAAAATCCGCGTCTATCCGCGCAAATCCGCGTCCCCATTCCCACCTGCAAACCTGTCAGTCTGAACTTTTTACTCACCTTGTGCGTTTAGCCTCTTGCGTTGCGCCAGTGCCACGCGGTCATTCAAACTGAAACCTGATCAGAAAAGGTTTTCTGTCATCTGTCTATACCAGGCATACCGCGCCTATACGCTATGCCTGGCCGTGGGAGGTATTAATGGTAAATTGGTCGGCTGAACATTGAATTGGATATGACCAAGCTGGCTCTGCATAAAGATTTCTCCCTACTACTGTTGTGGTTGATTGGAAGTGACGGGATCTGTGCCGATTAGGCTGAGGACAATAAGCATAGTTAATACAGTCGATATGGTGCAAACCGCTGATTTCGCCAGCGGTGAATGATGGCGTTGGCGCACGTTCGTCTGATGCACAAACAATGATGATCCACGAAGCGACACGAAGTTACATGAAGATGCGCTTTTTAGTGTCGCTTCGTGCTGCTTCGTGGATCATTTGAATTTTCTACTGCCTTAAAGCTTCAAGAGCTTAGCCCCGTTGTTGTCTGTTGCCTAACGCCGAACCAGGGGCAGGAAGATGACGCTCGTCTTTGTTGGTTCCTGGCCGGGTTGCTCACCAGTGGTGGGAGTCTGGACGAAACCCGCATCCCAGGTGAGGTCGCGCTCGCCGGCGGCCAGGTTGATCAGGACGGTTTGCCCACTGACGGGGTCGGCATCGCTGCCATTCGGCACCTGGTTGCTGATCGTGAAACTGCTGAAACCGGTGGGCAGCTCGAAGATGACGGTGTAATTGCCCGGCGGCAGCGGGTCGAACAGATAGCAGCCGTTGGCATCGGTGGTGGTGCGCGTCACCTCCTGACCGTTGGCATTGGTCAGGATGACGATCACACCGGGCAGAATCGGCTCACCGGGGTTGAGCACGCCATCCGCCACAG
>Ga0209591_10006099_pt1 | contig 13396 bp, 8 predicted proteins | sample MAT01_FD_187207 | JGI IMG/M metagenome (GOLD analysis project Ga0209591, IMG submission 187207) | Freshwater microbial communities from Lake Fryxell liftoff mats and glacier meltwater in Antarctica - MAT-01 (SPAdes) (version 2) | ecosystem: Environmental > Aquatic > Freshwater > Ice > Liftoff...
CCGAGGTTCATCACCGAAGCTCCGAGGTTCATCAACGAAGCTCCGAGGTTCATCAACGAAGCTCCGAGGTTCATCAACGAAGCTCCGAGGTTCATCAACGAAGCTCAAAGACTCGTTTACGATTGTCAGAGCTTCTTTAACGAAGTTCATAGCTCCATTCACGAGTTCCATTTATACCAATTTGGTAAATTATAGCTACTGACCTCTGCTCCCATTACTTTCCCATCTCCCTGATTCTCCCATTCCATTATTAGTTGTAATTGTCTGAGTTACTCGCAGAATGCCCTAATTCTTGTTAACTTAAAAGGATGCTAATTAATGCTGAACTCCTACTGCAATACCAACGCTGTAAACGCCGACCTTTTCTAGATATCCACGGTGACAAAACTCAGCGTGATGCTCCTAATGAGTTGCTGCGGAAACTGCAACAGGACAAAAGCGCCCATCAGCTGAGTGCTTTGGCACAGGTGAGTTATCACCAACCAGATTATTCCTATGGAAACTGGGAAAACGCGGAGAAAGGAACTTTAGAATTGATGCAGCGTGGGGTTGAGTATATCTATAAAGGAGTACTGTTAGCAACTCATTCTGAAGCATACACCCTGCTAAGTCGTCCAGATTTACTCGTGAAACAACCAGGACAATCGCAATTTGGAGATTGGATGTATGTCCCGGCTAGTATTGAACTGGGTAAGCGCCCTAAGCAAGAATATCAAGTTATCGCAGCATTTCACGCTCAAGTTTTGGGAACAGTGCAGGGAGTTCCACCCGAAACAGCTTCGCTCATATTGCGAACCAAAGATACAACTTATGCGGTGGATTTGTTCAAATGGACACCACGGATGGAGCAGATTTTAGAGGAGTTTATTCAAGTTTTAGAGTTACCAAATCCGCCAGAGGTGTTTATTGCTAGGCAAAAGTGTAATCTTTGCCATTGGTATAGTCAATGTTATGCGATCGCCCAATCGGAAAAACATCTCTCACTGTTACCAGGCGTAACACCCATCCGCTACACTCAACTTCAAGCTTTAGCTATCACCACACTAGAATCTCTCGCTAACACTAGTCCTAGCATTTTAGAAAACCTGCTTGGTTTTGATCGCGACGTAGCGCCCAACCTAGTAATGCAAGCTCAATCTGCACTGGAAAAACGACCCCTAATTCTACCTTACCCGCTACCAATAAAAGATATTACATTCACAGCGCCCATAGAGCTTTACTTTGATATTGAGGCACAACCAGACTTAGATTTAAATTATCTTTTGGGGGTTTTAGTCGTTGATAGACTTGCCAATACAGAACAATTTTATTCGTTTTTAGCAGATAAACCAGAAGACGAAGAATTAGTATGGCAGCAATTTTTGGATTTGGTTTGGCAATATCCCGAAGCGCCAATATATCATTTTTGTGTGTATGAGTTTGATACAGTCAAACGGCTGGCAAAGCTTTACAGCACTCCCTACGCCTCCGTGCGTCCTGTATTGAGTCGGTTTGTGGATGTGTATGAACAATTAACCCAAAGTGTAGCATTGCCCGTAGAAAGTTATGCCCTGAAAGCGATCGCTCGTTGGTTAGGATTTGAGTGGCGAGAAAAAGAAGCTAGTGGTGCCAAGTGTATTTACTGGTATGATCAGTGGTTAGAAACAGGCGATCGGGCCTTACTAGAAATTATTCAAAGCTACAACGAAGATGATTGCCGCGCTACCCGGCGAGTGAAAGACTGGCTCGTTAACTTTTTCCAGGATGAATATAATTTGCGACTAGCTTAGGAATGTGGATTAAATAAAGTGCAAAAGTAGGGTGTGTTAGCGGAGCGTAACGCACCATTCCAAGTTTAATAAGAATTGCACGTTATTAAATTTGCGTTCCTTAAGTAATTTCGTATTTTTTAAAGGTTTGCAATTGGTTGGAATACATAGTTATTTGTGGCGGCGCACAGATGTACCCCCCTAACGCATATTGCATCCTTCAGCGTGATATCTTATTTGTAGTTTTCAGACTTTCCCAAAAAAATTTTATGCAGCTAATTAAAAAAATCTTTACATCCCTGCGAATTATTTACTTTTTAGTCCCGATTTTAATTATCAGTTTTTTCTTCACAAACTTACCGTCAAGTGCTGTTGAGATTAGTAGCATAGAGTTTATCGGTGAAGCCACTTTACCGAAAGGTGTAATCTTTAAAAAAACTGAAGTTGGAGGTTTATCTGGAATTACCTATGATGCAAAAAATAACCTTTATTATGCTATTTCCGATGATCGTGGACAAAAAGCTAATGCCCGTTTCTATACCTTGAAAATCGACTTGAGCAAGGGTTATCTACAAAAAGGTAAAGTTGTTCCTGTGAGTATTACCACATTATTAAAGGAGAATGGTCAAGCATTTAGCCCTGGTGAAAGTGATACAGAAGGTATTGCGTTAACTAATAAAGCAACTGTATTTATTTCTTCTGAAGGCGATGCTGCAAAATTAATTAATCCTTTTATTAAAGAGTTCTCATTATCTTCTGGTAAAGAGATTACAACACTTCTCATACCAAACAAATTTTTGCCAGACAAAAGTAGTGAAGAAGGTATCCGCAACAATTTAGCTTTTGAAAGCCTCACCATCACACCCGATAAAAAGCATCTATTCACAGCCACCGAAAATGCTCTAATTCAAGATGGTTCAGAATCTAAACCCAACATTGGTAGTGCTTGCCGGATTTTGCAATACAACTTACTCACCAACAGGCTAGAAAAGGAATTTCTTTACCAAACTGAATCAGTCACACCATTTTTAAATCTGACTGGCAAATTCGCTAGTGGATTACCCGATTTACTTGCTCTCGATAATCAAGGACACTTCCTAAGTTTAGAACGGTCTTTTACTGGTTTAGGATTTGCTATTTCCTTGTTTCAGGTTTCTTTAGAAGGTGCTGATGATATTCATAATATTGATAGCTTATTAGCAGTTGATGCTAAGAATATTAAACAAGTTCAGAAAAAACTACTATTAGATTTGAGAACCTTAGATGTACAGCTAGACAATATTGAAGGCTTAACTCTTGGTTCTAAACTACCCGATGGACAGCAATCATTAATTCTTGTCAGTGACGACAACTTCAACCCACTGCAACGCACCCAGATATTAGCCTTTAAAATTAAAATTGAAACTCCGCTAATTAGATTATTACGCCGTTTACTCCCGAATCTCAACCGATAACTGTATAGAAGTAAAGGCAATTGCCTTTACTTCTATTTACTTGTTTGAAGCTTCTTCCTGTGTATTCACGGACTCATTCGACTAAATTTATCTAACCTATTTGTAGTTTCAGTGTAATTTCTCAACCGTTTTCCTGAATAAATATGTTACACAATATTTAAAAGCTTTTGCACATAACTGATTTATGGTTAAAATAATAAATTTTATTTTTTAGATTACATGATTATTTATGTAGAAACTCTGATATTTACTTAGATATAAAAATTAATAATTAGCTAGACTTGTTAAAGCATTTTGCCAGCACTATTTTTTATAAATGATTTTTATGACACAAAATAAAATTGAGAAGATGGTAGGGCAAAAGGCAGAACTAGACAATTACATTGGACAATTTCTAAACGATCGCTATTTAATCAGAGATTTGATTGGCAAAGGCGGGATGGGTCGAGTTTACCTAGCAGAAGATACTGCTAAAGGTGGTATGCCGATCGCAATCAAAATTTTATCACTCAGTTTGGCGAACCAGCAAATGTCTCAACGCTTTGCCAGAGAGATTTTTATTGGCGCTCAATTAGGCCGCAAAAGTAAACATATTGTTCGCATCTTCAGTTACGGAGTTACTGAGGAGAAAATTCCTTTTTATGTTATGGAATACCTCCAAGGTAAAAATCTCAAACAGATTCTTAAAATTCAGCCTTTAACAATACCAAAGTTTTTAGATATTTGTAATCAAATTTGTTTAGGCTTACAATGCGCCCACCAAGGTATCAGCCTCAAAGGAGAGATTTATCCTATTGTTCACAGGGATATGAAACCAGAAAATATATTTATTAGTGAAGATAGTAAACAAGGGGAAATTGTCAAAATACTCGATTTTGGCATTGCCAAGTTTTTAACAGAGCGAAGTGGGATGACCCTAACAGATTCTTTTATCGGCAGTTTGCCCTACTGTTCTCCAGAACATATGGAAGGACGTAAACTACTAGATGTGCGTTCTGATATCTACAGTTTGGGAGTGCTAATGTTTGAGATGCTGACAGGGAAACATCCATTTCAGACAAAAAGTAACTCCTTTGGTACATGGTATCAAGCACATCGCTTTCAAATTCCACCTACAGTTGAAGAGGTAAATCCGCAACTTAAAATACCCCAGTTATTGCAAAAAATATTGACAAGTTGTTTAGCAAAAGAAGTAAGCGATCGCCCCCAAAATATCAACCAAATATTAGAAGATTTAGAAAAAGTTAATGTTCAGGTTAGTCTTAGCAATAGCAACGACATTATTAACCCCTCATCTCCAATTCAATTAGTACCTGCAACATTATTATCAGAAAAAGAGTGTTTTCAGAAAACTTGGCCGAAAAATAAACCAATCGCGCCAATTGGATTTCCCCATTTACTACAGACTTCCCAAAAGTCTATACCAACTTTTTGGGCAATGTTGCCAAAACAAGAAATTGCAAAGTTTTTGGGCAAAATTCATAGCACTAAATTTATTAGCCAAATGGATGTCTACCCAATGCTATTGTGGATAACAGTGCTATACGATGTCCAGAATTCTTTGACTAAGTGGCTACCTTACTTTCTGGATTTAAAAGATGATAAAGGGCATAAAATAGCACGTAGTTTGGCAGAAGTAGGCTACTATCATCTACTATTTTTTACCCTAGAAGCTCCAAACATTTGCTCCCATGTAACAACTTTAAGTCTCACAGCTAATCAGCGCCAGCAACTTATAGATTGGTTGGATATCACTCAACAACCAAATGAATCAATTTTGCCTAACCAAGCTAAAAATATTTTAAAAATAGAATACGAAGAACTTAAATTGGATATATTACGAGGGTTAGCCGCAGAGCAAAAAACTGAGAAAGAAGGTTTAAAAAAATGGATGGCTAAATTTTTGGAGATTTTTTTTAAAACTCTATCACATCATTGATATCTGGTAATTAAAATTATTGTCACTATTAACTAATGATATTTTTATGTGTATATTGCTAACTTTAAATGGACTCAGCAGCAAAGGTGATTAAAGTGAATCAACACCCATTTATATCTCCTAGTAGTAAGGGCTTGCTTGCCAATCGTTATCAACTCAAGCAATTGATTGGCAGCGGTGGAATGGGTGAAGTTTTTTTAGCAAATGATATTTTGTTAGGAGGTATACCAGTTGCTGTGAAGTTTTTGACTCAGACTGTTGCCAATACCAAAATGCAACAAGACTTTGCGCGTGAAGCTCTAATGAGTGCAGCTTTGAGTCAAAAGAGCGTACATATAGTACGGGCATATGATTATGGTGTGAGTGAAAAAGGAAAACCATACTACGTTATGGAATATCTATGTGGCAAAGGTTTAAAAGATTTAATTCCTCTGCCACTACCGATGTTTTTGACTCTCTCGCGCCAAATTTGTTTGGGATTACAGTGCGCCCATCAAGGCATTAACATTGACGGCCAAATTTGTCCGTTAGTTCATAGAGATATTAAACCTGCTAATATATTAGTTATTCCTGATCCGATATTGGGTCAGTTAGTAAAAATTCTCGATTTTGGAATTGCTAGATTTTTGAATAATACATCAACAGCTAGTACAAGCAGGGGATTTAATGGCACTTTACCCTATTGTTCTCCAGAACAACTAGATGGAGAAAAATTAGATAATCGCTCTGATATTTATAGCCTGGGTGTGATGATGTTTGAAATGCTTACAGGCGAAAAACCGTGGCAACCAGAAACGGATTACTTTGGTGCTTGGTATAAAGCACATCAATTTGAAGCACCAAAAACGATCGCAGACGTTAAACCAACTCTGAAACTACCTGATAAACTAAATAATTTAATTATGGCTTGTCTTGCTAAAAAAGCAAGCGATCGCCCACAAAATATCGCTCAAATTCTGCAAGTTCTAAACAGTTTAGAACAGTCTAATTATCCAAGTTTCCCTGCAATAGCTTCTAGCCCCATCCTTAGCTATCCCTTAGATTCTGGATTGCCAATCACAGTAGAAAAAAGCTGCCAACAACTTTTGTGGCCTCAGAATAAACCAATTCAAGAAATTGTTTTTCCCCAGCTTCTAGATACTGCACAAGGATTTATGACAGCACTATGTTTAATGTTGCCTGAACAAGAAATCAAAAACTATGCCCCTTCTACCAATTACAACCAGTTTATCTTTATGACATCTCCCCACCCAATGCTGTTGTGGGTGACTATACTATACAATCTAAAATTAGCTCCTAAGTGGCTACCCTGCTACTTAGATATGCAAAATCTCCAAAATCGTCGGTTGGTAAGTTTCCTGGCTGAAAATGAACGCTACCCTTTGATTTTCTTTCCCCTAGAAGCGCCGCATTCCTGCACCAACGTTCTCAGCAGTCGCATCGAGCCAACTCAGCGGCAAATGTTGAAAACCTGGGTAGAACAGAGTCAGAGTCTACCACCTACTTTTCAAGCCCATTTGAGTAAAGAGCTATTAAAGCAGCAGTATAAACAAATGCAATCCCGAATATTGCAGTATCTAGAATCAAAGCCTGATGTTGTATTATCAGTGTCTATTTAACGAAAAATTTCTCTCAAAGAGCGATGCCTACGGCGGTAAACTACGCACCCTGAGGAGACAGGGCAAAAATAATTCTCAACTCCAAAACACTTGACAAGTAGAAAAAAAATAGCGATAATAGCAAAGTTGCCAAACAAGGGACTGTAGTTCAATTGGTTAGAGCACCGCCCTGTCACGGCGGAAGTTGCGGGTTCGAGCCCCGTCAGTCCCGTTCTAAAGTAGTGAGTAATATTGAGTATTGGTTATTTTGTAGCTCCTCAGTCTGCATTTGCCTGACTGAAAATTAACCCAGGATTCGGAGTTTAAATATAAGCTACATTTATCATGCTTTGCGAAAGAGAGAATTAACTGTGACTGTTAGAGTCCGAATTGCGCCGAGTCCAACTGGAAATTTACATATTGGTACAGCTAGAACGGCTGTATTTAACTGGTTATTTGCTCGCCACCACGGCGGGAAGTTCATCCTGCGAATTGAAGACACAGACCTAGAGCGATCGCGTCCCGAATACACCGAGAATATCCTTGAAGGACTACGCTGGTTGGGACTGAACTGGGATGAAGAGCCATATTTTCAATCCCAACGTCTGAATCTTTACAAGGAAGCAGTACAAAAACTGCTAGATCAAGGATTAGCCTATCGCTGCTACACTACTTCCGAGGAACTGGAGGCTCTCCGAGAAGCCCAAAAAGCTAGAGGCGAAGCTCCTCGCTATGACAACCGTCATCGTAACCTCACGCCAGAACAACGCGCCGCACTTGAAGCAGAAGGTCGCTCCTCTGTGATTCGTTTCAAAATCGAAGATGGGCGGGAAATTGTCTGGAATGACCTAGTAAGGGGCAAGATGTCTTGGCGAGGTAGCGATTTAGGTGGTGATATGGTCATCGCCCGGGCCTCAGAAGAGGGTAGCGGTCAACCTTTATACAACTTTGTCGTTGTAGTGGATGACATCGATATGCAAATCACCCATGTTATCCGGGGAGAAGACCACATCGCTAATACTGCCAAGCAAATTTTACTGTATGAAGCAATGGGTGCAAAAATTCCAGAGTTTGCCCACACGCCGCTGATTTTGAACATTGAAGGGCGCAAGCTTTCTAAGCGAGATGGCGTCACTTCTATTTCTGACTTTCAGCAAATGGGCTTTACTGCTGAAGGCTTGGTGAATTACATGACATTGCTGGGTTGGTCGCCGCCAGACTCCACACAAGAAATATTTACCTTAGAAACAGCAGCCAAAGAATTTGGCTTTGAGCGTGTAAATAAAGCAGGTGCAAAGTTTGACTGGGCAAAGCTGGATTGGTTGAACAGTCAGTATATCCACAATACGCCAGTAGATAAACTCACAGATTTACTCATACCCTATTGGCAAGCCGCCGGGTATAAATTTGATGGCGGAAGAGATCGCCCTTGGTTAGAACATCTGGTAACTTTAATTAGTCAGAGTTTGACTCGCCTAATTGATGGAGTCGCTCAAAGCCAATTGTTTTTTACTGACATTGAATATAGCGACGAAGGTAGTACACAACTTAAGCAAGAAGGTTCTGCTGCTGTACTTAAGGGGATTGTCACAGCTTTAGAAAATCTGCCGCAACTATCGGAAGCCGCCGCTCAGGATATTATTAAACAAGTGGTGAAAGAGCAAAAAGTCAAAAAAGGCTTAGTCATGCGATCGCTCAGAGCAGCCTTAACTGGAGATGTTCATGGCCCAGACCTGATTCAATCTTGGTTACTACTAAATCAGATTGGTTTAGATAAGTCGCGCTTGGTTAAAGCCATAACAGAAGCTAATTAGCGATTATTTCCGAATTTTAGATTTTAGGGGCACACAAACAAACGTGTGCCCCCAATACTTTTCGGATAAGCCTAATAATCTCCCTTTTGGTATGGGAAAAGGTTAAAGGGCAAGGGTTATTTGATGAAAATAATACATCCCAAAGACGCGATAAATCGCCGTCTTTACAATAATCAGTCCTTCGTAGAGACGGCGATTTATCGCGTCTCTTGCCTTAACCGAACAGTATTGGGGTTGGGGGTGGGGTTCTTTTATTATGGGTAATCTGGCGGACATGATATTATCTGCAATTTCAAATTTAAAATAGGTAGTCAATTCTGCTCACGTTGGGAACTTGGTCTGTAAAATTCATGTCTTCAAAAACACTTAGAAGCAAACCTAATTACAATGCCGACAAAAGCGCTCAATAGAGGGATGGGATTATCGTTTATGATAGTTGCATTCTTCATAACATCGACAATTAATGCTGTAGCTGATGCTCAGGAAGCGCCAACGATATTTGGAGATGTCACTATCGGCCCCCAGTTTTCTCCAGACCCCCTGACAGTTCGCGGGATGAGTGGTGGTTCAATATCTGGGAGTCAAGTAGCTGCCAGAAGTGAAACAGCCACTGGCCCTTGTACCGGATTTCTTGATGAAACAGCAGACCACACATTAGCGCTAACAAGTAAATTTGACTACCTCAAGTTGCAAGTGCAAAGTCCTGAAGACACTACCATGATTATTAAGGGACCCGGTGGTACTTGGTGCAATGACGATTTTGATGGTAAAAACGCCGGCATTATTGGTGAATGGCTAGCTGGAACTTATCAAGTTTGGGTTGGTTCTTACGACAAAGGCAAGTATCTCCCTTACACTCTACAAATTACAGAAGTTAAGTAGGCAAGAAAGGGCTTAGAACTCGGAACTTTAGGTTTTAAAATAAACTCCACCCCTTCGAGTCGAAAAGGTGGAATTAAGAAGTTGCAAAGTTGTTAAATTCTCCTCACAAATGATAAATGACAAATGACAAATGACAAATGACAAATGACAAATGACAAATGACAAATGACAAATGACAAATGACAAATGACAAATGACAAATGACAAATGACAAATGACAAATGACAAATGACAAATGACAAATGACAAATGACAAATGACAAATGACAAATGACAAATGACAAATGACAACTAACTAAATACGCGACTTGACAAATTTCTCTAATCTATCCATTCCCTTTTCAATCGTCGCCATATCTGTGGCGTAGGAAAGGCGGATATTGTCATCAGCGCCAAAAGCAACTCCGGGAATGACTGCAACTTGATGTTCTTCGAGCAAAGCGTCACAAAACTCTAGGGATTTTAGACCAGTTTTACTGATATCAGGGAACAGATAAAAAGCGCCATCTGGTTTTGCAGTACTCAACGCGGGAATGGCGTTGAGTCTGTCTAGCATTACCTGTCGGCGTTTGGCGAAGGCTTGGCGCATTTCTTCGACACAATCTTGAGAACTTTCTAAAGCAGCGATCGCCCCATATTGAGCAAAGGTACATACGTTAGATGTACTATGTCCTTGGATGGTACTCGCTGCTTTAATAATTTCCACTGGCCCGGCTAAATAACCAAGTCTCCACCCAGTCATTGAGTAAGCTTTTGCAAACCCACTACTAATCAAAGTGCGGTCAAAAATTTCCTTCCCTAGAGAACCGATGCTGATATGTTCTGCACCATCGTAGAGAATCTTTTCGTAAATCTCATCAGAGACGACAAAGATATCTGCATCAACTACTACCTGCGCCAGTGCTTTGATTTCCTCTGGCGTGTAAACCATCCCTGTGGGATTAGACGGGGAGTTGAGGATAAATAACTTTGTCTTCGGCGTGATAGCTTTACGCAGTTGATCGGGAGTAATTTTATAACCAGTTGTTGCATCTGTAGACACAATTACTGGCACTCCACCCACTAAAGTCACCATTTCGGGATAACTTAGCCAGTAGGGTGCAGGGATAATTACCTCATCACCTGGATCGATAAATGCCACCATTAAGTTGTACAGAGAATGCTTACCGCCATTAGTGACGATGACATTCTCTGATTTGTAATCAAGACCGTTATCAATTTTAAGCTTACGGGCGATCGCTTCCCTTAACTTTGGTTCTCCGGCTGCTGCACCGTATTTGGTTTTGCCTTCATCCAAAGCCTTGACTGCTGCGGCTTTGATATGCGCCGGAGTATCAAAATCTGGTTCTCCAGCGCTAAAACTACAAACGTCTATTCCTTCAGCCTTCAGTGCCTTAGCCTTGGCTGCGATCGCTAAGGTTAATGAAGGTGTTACCTGACTTACTCTTGCTGCCAGCTTCATTCTTACTTTTTTTGGCAAATCTTTCACTTATCTAAGGATATCCCAGAATCACCACCGAGATTTGCCTTTTTAGAATTCCTTATAAACAGGGCTATTTCATTCTCATTTAGCCCGCCTCAGAATAAATTCTGAGTCTAATAGTGAAAGTCGTCTAAAGACGACTGAGAAAAGGTTGTAGTCCGTTTTAACGGACTTTAGCTATTAGCCCCGAACTTTAGTTCTGGGCGGTTTTGTCTAGAACGAAATAGCCCTGCCTTATAAAACCTAGAATTAGATAACACAATCTTGCGTTAATTTTTAAACATATTCAATTGATAATCTTATGACAGGAATCGAACTTTGGGGGGTATCAGCCGCTAGCGGTGTCGCCGCTATGTTTTTACAAATCGGTAGTCAGGTTTTAGGGGTATTAGGCAAAACCCTGGATGAAAAAACTAGGAAGATACTTTTTGACGCATCAAAGCAATATGAAAAGAACTATGAAGAACGGCATGGTATTCTCAAAGTATTGGGAATGCGTGAACCAGTAAAATTGGAATCGATCTATACAGCAGTACAGTTTTTAGGTGATGATGCTATCCGTAGTTTTGAATCTATTGAGAATTTAGAAGAAGTTTATCGCCAAGCGAAAATCCGAAGATTTCAATCTCAAGATGATCGCAAACAAGCAGGAATTAAAGTTGCTAATGATAAGCAATATCTGATGGTGCTTGGTGGCCCTGGTGCCGGAAAGTCTACATTTGTGCGGAAGATGGGACTAGAAGCGCTCAAAGGTAAAAAAGGAGGGTTTAAACACGCTTGCATTCCAGTTTTTATTGAATTGAAAAGGTTTGCATCCAGCGATATCAATATTGAAAGGTTTATTGCTGAAGAGTTTCGTACTTGCGGCTTTCCATCACCAGATCAATTTACAGCCAAAGCTTTAGAAGAAGGTAAGTTACTAATTTTGCTGGATGGCTTGGATGAAGTACCGACAAAAAACTTGACTGAGGCAATTAGTCAAATTCAAAATTTTGTTGACAAACACGATAAAAATCGTTTCATTGCTTCCTGTCGCACGGCGGCTTATCGCAGTGCTTTTCGTCGCTTTAGCGATGTATCAATGGCAGATTTTGACGATGCTCAAATTCAGCAATTTATTTATAACTGGTTTCATTCAGACGCAGACAAGCAGACGAAGACAGGCGAGAAATGCTGGGAGTTACTGCAAAAACCAGAACATGAAGCTGCAAAAGAGTTGGCGCATACACCTTTATTGCTGACATTTCTGTGTTTAGTTTATGACCATTCCCAAAATTTTCCAGATAATCGCAGTGTTCTTTACCGAAAGGCACTGCGGATATTACTAGAAGAGTGGGCATCAGAAAAGCGAATTCTCAGAGATGAGATTTATCAAGGACTGCATACAGAATTAGAAGAGATATTACTATCAGAGATTGCTTATACAGGTTTTAAGTCTGACAGGCTATTCTTTTCACAGCGCGATATTGTTCAGCAAATTAAAACATTTTTAGCGAGTAATCTGAATGCACCTCAGCATTTAGATGGGGAATCAGTGCTGAATGCGATCGCTGTTCAACAAGGAATTTTGGTAGAACGAGCCGAGGATATCTTTTCGTTCTCTCATCTAACGCTACAAGAATATTTAACAGCACAATATATTGATGACCATCGCCAAGTTGAGAAGTTAGTTAGTGAACACCTGACAGATGAACGCTGGAATGAGGTGTTTTTGTTAGTAGCTGGGTTAATGCGCGGTGGTGCAGATGATTTGCTGTTGTTGATGGAAAAGGAAGCGCAAAAATATATTAATACCCCGAAGTTGCAAGCTTTATTAAACTGGGCAGAACAGGTAACAGTTGGATCGCCAGGGGATTTTAAACCTGTGGGTAAACGTGCAGTTGCTATTGCGATCGCCAACGCCAACGCCAACGCCAACGCCAACGCCAACGCCAACGCCAACGCCAACGCCAACGCCTACGCCTACGCCTACGCCAACGCCAACGCCAACGCCATCGCCATCGCCTACGCCTACGCCATCGCCAACGCCAACGCCTACGCCATCGCCAACGCCTACGCCATCGCCATCGCCAACGCTATCGACTACTCTCGTGAACTGGAAAAATTAAAAATCTTCAATAACATCAATTTTACTGTGCTAATTGCTCAACTAGAAGCACTGAAAACTAAAGTTCCTGATGATAAACAGCCAAGAGAAGTACGTCAAGCATTTGCTAAACACCTGCAACAAACTTTACTCAAAGCTTTCAATCTTACCCTAGAAATGATCGATTTATCTAAGGAAGAAGCAAAGGCACAGGATAATTATCTCTACGCTAATCATCTCATTATCCAGTGCAAACAAGCGGCAGTGAGGGTGTCACCCCAAACCTGGGAAGCAATTGAGGCGCGAATGTTGTTGGTTCCGGGTGGTTAAGCAACAATAGTAGAAATGATATGTGACAGCACTATTCGAGTAGAAATGCCTGACTAACTAAG
>Ga0209591_10006100_pt1 | contig 13395 bp, 3 predicted proteins | sample MAT01_FD_187207 | JGI IMG/M metagenome (GOLD analysis project Ga0209591, IMG submission 187207) | Freshwater microbial communities from Lake Fryxell liftoff mats and glacier meltwater in Antarctica - MAT-01 (SPAdes) (version 2) | ecosystem: Environmental > Aquatic > Freshwater > Ice > Liftoff...
CTTCAAGATTTCACATCACAATTGCCTGGGTGGCAGTGATCGTTGATCCAATTTTTGCCTTGACGGACTATTTCAATATTCCGGACAGTTGGGAAACTTTATTGGCAATCCGACTGTGTGTTTCAGCTATTACGTTGCTTGTTCTAAGTATCAGGAAGCGTTTTGAACTACCGTCATTTGTTGTAGCCGCCATTCCCTTTTTGTTGATATCTCTTCAAAATGCGTATGTGTATAGCGTAATTGACATCGAGCATATTCTGGGACAAAACCTGAATTACATGGCTTTATTTTTTGGTGCTGCCATGTTCGTGCTCTGGCGTTGGGTCTATTCCGCGATCATCGTTTTTATTTCTGCTTTGGTAACAATTTACTTTCTGTTTACAAATCCTACTCTAAGTTTTGATCAGTTTTTTGTTAACGGAGGGTTATTGCTGGCAGCCGTGGCATTGTTCACCATAGTATTAATTCAAACCCGGTACAACCTTGTCATTCGTGAGATTCGTGCGCGGCTTGCCTTGCGAGCAAGCAATGAAGCCATTCGTATGCAGGCAAGGGAGATTGAAAATATCAATGAGAATCTGGAAAGAATTGTTCAGCAAAGAACTGCCGAACTTGAAACAAAGAATAAAGCACTTGAAGAAGCTGCCTTTATTAATGCACACAAACTTCGTAGTCCGTTAGCTAGCATTCTAGGCTTGGTTAATCTAATGAAGGCAATACCGATGAGTGATGAAATGCGCACTGCAAATGCACATCTGCAAGAGTCTGCTGAAAGATTGGATGATATAGTATCGTCTATTACTGAAACGATTGAAAGAGCTGAGAACGGAGACGAAACTTAAAAATCTGACCCGGTACCTTCTTCATCGCGTGGGTTTTGAAAGACGATTATGGGTAGCATTGGGTACAGTACCATTTTTTTTGCAAGGCTTGGTTTATAGAATTTCTCAAAGAAAGTTCTCTTAAACGTTGAAAGCGCAAGCATGTTGATATCATTCTTGCTAATGATCTGCTCTAGGCCCATACTTACATTATGGTCGCTAACCACACAACTGCTAATATTCACATAGTCGGTAAGTAGTTTGATTTCCTGCAAGAATTTTTTCATTGAGGAATCATTTGGCTCTTCGCTTGAAGAGGTATCCACGTGGCCAACCAGTATCTCGCTTTTAAAAAGTTTGGCAAGAGTTGCTAGCCGGGTTATCCCCTTCATGTCGTCAAATGAAAAAGTGGTGGCAAACAAAATTCGCTTGGGTAGCTGAAAGGAGCATTCTGAAGGTATGCACAAGACCGGAAAACTCGATTGGCTAACGACCGCAGCTGTGTTGCTGCCAAAGATCATTCGCGTAATGTTGCTAACTCCTAACGTACCCATTATAATTAGTTCAGGTTTTATTTCATTTGCACAAGAAAGAATCGTGGAGACTGTTTCTCCAACCTCCGATCTAATGGCAACCTGTAGCTTAGGGTACATCGACTTTATCGTGTTTGATTGCACGATAAGCTTTTCTAAATTTTCTTTTTTTGCATCCAGTACCTCGTCTGTTATTAAGGCACGAATTACACTATTGGGCGGCACCATTGGCGTATAAACATGAAGTAATTGCAATGATGTGCCGGTTAACTCAGCTATTTCTACAGCATAATTCAATGCATTGTTTGCGTTAGCAGAAAAATCGGTTGGTAATAATATAGTTCCCATAATAGTATAGTTCTTTTTCTAAATGTAAGCCGAAGTATTCATTAAAATCCTGATGGCTATCAGTATTAAAGATGATTATTATCAAAACGATGAACGAAATAGTAAATCAATCTAATTTAAGCTCGCTCCGATTTTTCCCAAACAACAGATTGTTGCTTTCGAATTAGGCGGACAACTCCGGCAAATACAGAAAGATTCATCATTGAAAAGTAATAGGGGACAAAGAATCCCTTAATGCTGATTTTTTTATCTTTTAATAGATGTCCTAATAGTGCGACAGAATAAAAGGTAAGTTGGCCAAACAGGCATACTTTATAAAACAGCGACTGATTGAATAGAAAAATGTTTGTAATCAAAATTAAAGGCAGAGCCAAAGGAGCTAATGTCCATCGCAGCACCCGATGCGAAACGTATTGCCAGCAAACCAATCCATAACGAAAAGGATTAAGAAGTTCTGGTAACCTTATTATTGCCTGAATGCCGCCTGCTGAAATACGCACTTTTCGTTTCCACTCGTCACCAATAGTGGCCGATGCTGTTTCAATTGCATACGCATCAGGTTCATAAACAAAGCGATACCCGTTAGCAACAATTCTCATGGAAGTAACGAAGTCTTCAATAAGAGTATCGGGTTCTGTTTCGTGATATAATTCAGTTCGTAAAGCAAACAATTCACCTGCTGCCCCAATCGCTGTGGTGAGATTTGAATCCATTCTCTTTAAGGCAGATTCATACTTCCAGTACATTCCTTCGCCTGAGCCTGAGGCATTATCAGATTTATTATCAACAATTTGTTTTTCACCAGCCACTCCACCTACTTTTTCATCTTTGAAGTGACGGGCAATATTTTTTATGGCATCTTTATTCAATACCGTGTTGGCATCTGAAAAAATAACAATGGGTGTTTTAACGGATTTCATTACCCGGTTTACGGCATGTATTTTCCCTTTCCGCTCTTGCGAGTGAAAAGTGGTAACTGTGGGGAATTTTTGCGCCATTTCCACAGTTTTGTCAGTTGATCCATCGGCAACTATCCACAGGTTGAGTTTATCGCTCGGGTAGTCAAGTGATAAAGAGTTGATAATTTTTGATTCAATAAAACGCTCCTCATTGTAAGCGGCAACCATTAGCGTGATCTCAGGATAAAAGTTATCTGCTTGATTATCAGTATTTTTATTTCGACCTATAAGTTTGTTCAAAATGTAAATAATCAGCCCATAACCTACATAGGTGTAAACCACGATGGCTATGCCGATCCAAAAGACAATGGAAATTGTGTTAGTCACTGTTTTTGAGTCAATTAAAGGGGTGAAACTACAAGTTACATTTAGATTTTTCAGAGGATAAACTCAGGTTCTTTCTCCTAACTTTGCAGGTTCAGCGGGAATATTGAGCAGTTTGTTACCAAATATTACCTGCAAACGAATTTTTTGATGAAAAGCTAATAGAGAGCCATTTACAAGAATCTCTATAGCCATCATTCACCAAATTCGATTGACTGGCGTTGTTTTTGTCTATTATTTTGGCTCTTGATGTTGACTTTTAATCGATTCAATAAATTATTCTTTTCCCTGCTCGGATTGCTATTGGCAGTTACTGAGGCATCTTTTGCTACCGTTGTTCCAACAGCTGGAAAAATTTCCGTTGTACAGGAGTTGCAAGTGAGTTTGAGCGGATCTCCTATTTCAACAGGAGCAACTGAAAACCTTGGAAGCATTAACCTGCTTTCTAGCTCAGCTCCATTAACCATCGTTTTAGAGAATATCGGTTTGCCCGAAGATTTAACGATTGGCGCTATTTCATTAACAGGAGCTAATGCAGGTGATTTTGTGCTAAACACAACAGGTTTAGTAAATACCCTTGGTACGGGAGCCACAACAAGTTTCACAATAACATTTTCCCCAACGGCAAGCGGAAGTCGCGCGGCAGCAATACAAATTGTGAGTGATGATTTGAATAGTCCATTTGTAATTAATCTTAGCGGGACAGGTGTGAAGCTTAATCAAACTATCACATTTAATGCGCTTGCTTCAAAGACTTATGGCGATGCCAGCTTTGCACTCGGAGCTACGGCCTCATCAAGCCTGCCGCTAAGTTATACAAGCGATAATCTTTTAGTTGCCACTATAAGTGGGAATATAGTAACCATTGTTGGCGCAGGATCGGCTAATATAACCGCCTTGCAAGCAGGAGATGGTACCTACAATGCTGCGCTTAACGTGGATCAACCGTTTATGGTTGATAAAGCAAACCTTACCGTAACTGCGGATAGCAAAACTAAAGTATTTGAAGAAGCAAATCCGCCATTAACATTTTCTTATTCTTCGTATGTTGGTTCCGATAATGCAACAGATATAGATACTCCGCCAAGTATTTCAACAACTGCTGTGTTGGGCAGTTTAGTTGGATCCTATCCAATTACTGTAAGTGGGGGGTTAGATAACAATTACTCGTTTACGTATGTGAATGCTGCTCTTACGGTAAGTAAAGCTACCCCGTTAATTACCTGGAATAATCCAATCGATATTATGTATGGCACTGCGCTAGGTGCAACACAACTGAATGCCACATCGGGTGGAGTTGCAGGAACATATACTTACACGCCAGCTTTAGGAACAGTTTTGAATGCCGGAGTAAATCAAGTATTGTCTGTTGACTTTATTCCCACCGATGGAATTAATTATAATAGTGTTCTAAATAAAACAGCACAAATCACTGTCACTAAAGCTACGCCAACAATCACGTGGAATAATCCAACCGATATTGCGTATGGCACTGCACTGAGTGCAACACAACTGAATGCCACATCGGGTGGAGTTGCAGGAACATATACTTACACGCCACCTTTAGGTACAGTTTTGAATGTCGGAGTAAATCAAGTATTGTCTGTTGACTTTATTCCCACCGATGGAATTAATTATAATAGTGTTCTAAATAAAACAGCACAAATCACTGTCACTAAAGCTACGCCAACAATCACGTGGAATAATCCAACCGATATTACGTATGGCACTGCGCTAGGTGCTACTCAACTGAATGCCACATCGGGTGGAGTTGCAGGAACATATACTTACACGCCACCTTTAGGTACAGTTTTGAATGCCGGAGTAAATCAAGTATTGTCTGTTGACTTTATTCCCACTAACACAACTAATTATAATTCAGTGCTTGGTGCTACAGCTCAAATCACGGTAATGAAAGCCCCATTGAGTGTTAGTGTTGGTAATCAAAGCAGAACTTATGGAGCCGCAAATCCAGCACTTACTTTTAATTATGCAGGATTTGTAAATGGTGAAAATTCATCTGTAATAAATGTGCTCCCCATTGCCTCAACCACTGCTATTGCCACCACTAATGTGGGTACCTATCCCATCAACGTTTCGGGAGGTAATGATAACAATTACGATTTCGTTTATTTAACGGGTACACTAGCGATTACCAAAGCAACCGTAACTGCAATGGCAACCAATGCAAGCCGTATTTATGGAGGCGCTAATCCCGCACTTGTTATTACTTATACAGGATTGCAGAATGGTGAAAATTCGTCAGTACTGGATACCCCACCCACAGCCGTTACACTTGCTGATTTAGCCAGTGATGTTGGAGGTTACCCAATAACAGTTTCTGGTGGCGCAGACAATAATTATGATTTTTTATATACAGCAGGAACCCTAACCGTAACTAAGGCAACAGTTACTGCTACAGCAGATAATAAAACTCGAGTATATAACATCACCAATCCAGCGCTAACAATTACTTATACTGGATTTGTTAATGGTGATAATTCATCCGTGTTAGATGTTACAGCAACGGCAGCAACTACAGCAATTCTTTCAACTTCGGTTGGATCTTATTCAATAACGGTAGCGGGAGGTTCAGATAATAATTACAATTTTAATTATGTAAGTGGTACCTTAACAATTACAAAAGCCACACCGATAGTTTCATGGGCCGCTCCGGCATCAATCATTTATGGAACTCCCTTGAGTGCTTCTCAGTTAAATGCAACGGCAACTGTTGCTGGAAGTTTTGTTTACACTCCAGCAAGTAGTTTCATATTGAATGTTGGAGTAGATAGGGTGTTGTCAGTAAATTTTACACCCAGTGACGCGACCAACTATAATTCGGTATTAGGAACGACCGTGCTGATTACAGTTACTAAAGTGACCCTAACGGCTACAGCAAATATTCAAACAAGAACTTATGGAGCTGCAAATCCAGCATTCACAATTAACTATACAGGTTTTGTAAATAGTGAAAATTCTATGGTATTAGATTTATTGCCTTCAGCAGCTTCAGCGGCTTTAGGAGTATCTCCGGTAGGTAACTATCCGATAACTGTTTCTGGTGGAGTAGATAATAATTATGATTTTGTTTATGTAGCGGGAACACTAACAATTACCAAAGCATCGATTACAGCTATTGGTGTTGATGCAAATCGATTATATGGTTCCGCCAATCCGACATTATCGATTACGTACACAGGCTTTTTAAATGGTGAGAATGCTTCCGTCATTGATACTCCGCCTACAGCTTCAACAACAACAACTGTTCTAAGCAATACAGGTGCGTATCCAATTGCCGTTTCAGGCGGATTAGATAACAATTACAGTTTTTTATATACTGCCGGTACTTTAACGGTGACAAAAGCAACTGTTACAGCCACAGCAACCGATGCAACTCGCGTATTTGGTGTTGCCAATCCAAGCTTTACTATTGTCTATTCTGGGTTTGTCAATAGCGAAACATCAACGGTGTTAGATGTTCTTTCAACCGCCAGCACTACGGCTTCACTTGCCAGTTCGGTTGGCGTATACCCGATAACTGTTTCTGGAGGTTCTGATAATAATTACTCGTTTAATTATGTTAGTGCAATCCTAACCATAACCAAAGCTACCCCAATTATTTCCTGGACAAACCCAGCATCCATTACTTACGGAACACCATTAGGCGCAAGTCAGTTAAACGCATCGTCAACCGTTGTCGGCACTTTTATGTATACACCTGCTATAGGTTCTATACTGAATGCCGGTGCAGGTCAAGTACTTTCAGTAAACTTTACTCCTTCCGATCTTACCAATTACAATTCCGTTGCCGGAACTACAGTTACAATTACCGTTACAAAAGCAAATCCGGTAATTACCTGGGCAAATCCGGGGTCAATAATTTATGGAACCCCGCTTAGTGGAACTCAATTAAATGCAACGGCAAGTGTTTCAGGAATATTTGCTTACACGCCTAGTTCAGGAACCATATTAAATGCTGGAGTGAATCAGGTTCTCTCAGTAAACTTTACTCCCACAGACGGGGCAAATTATAATTCAATTAATGGAACAACGGTGCTGCTTACAGTAAACAAAGCTACTCCTACCATAACGTGGTCAAGTCCATCACCAATCACTTATGGCACGGCTTTAAGTGCAACGCAGTTGAATGCAACCGCCAGCGTACCGGGTTCTTTTGTTTATGCTCCGGGTTTAGGAACCGTATTAAATGCTGGAGCCAATCAATCTTTGTCGGTGAATTTTACACCTACGGATGCTGTTAATTATAATTCAGTTAATGGAACTACGGTTCTAATTACGGTAAATAAAGCTACACCAGTAGTGACTTGGTCATCACCAGCAGCTATTACTTATGGCACAGCACTTGGAGCCACACAGCTTAATGCTACCGCAACAGTGGCTGGCACATTTGTTTACACACCACCATCTGGAACAATATTAAATGCAGGAGTAGGGCAGGTGCTGGAAGTAAATTTCACGCCATCGGATATTGTCAATTTCAATCCTGTTAGTGGGACTACAGTTTTAATTACCGTTAATAAAGCTACTCCTGTAATTACATGGCTAAATCCGGCTTCCATAGTTTATGGAACAGCACTAAGTGCTACGCAATTAAATGCATCAGCTAATGTTGGTGGAACGTTTGTTTATACACCTACCATCGGCACGCTACTTAATGCTGATGCCAATCAAACGTTGTCCGCAGACTTTACGCCAACCGATGGTAACAATTATAATTCGGTTAGCGGGGTTCAAAGATTAATAACAGTTACAAAAGCAACTCCGGTAGTCACATGGAATAATCCAGCAGCAATCACATACGGAACTCCCTTAAGTGCAACTCAGTTAAATGCAACATCAAATATTCCCGGCACTTTTGTTTACTCACCTGCTACGGGTAGTATATTAAATGTAGGAGCCAATCAAACACTGACTTTGAATTTTGCGCCTGCGGATGCTGTGAATTATAGTTCAGTTATTGGTAAAACAGTTTTAATAACAGTGAACAAAGCAACACCAATTGTAACCTGGAATACACCACTTCCTATAAAGGTAAATGTGCCGTTAACGGTAACTCAATTGAATGCAACGGCTAATGTGCCCGGAACTTTTACTTATACACCGCCAAGCGGAACAACTTTTGCTTCCGCAGGAACCTATCCCTTGTCGGTATCTTTTACCCCAACAGATGCATCTAATTATAATACAGTTCCAAGCACACAAGTCCAGCTTGATGTAAATAGTAAGGACAATCCGATAATTACATGGGCAAGTCCTACGACAATTACTTATGGAACAATATTAAGTAGCACGCAACTCAATGCAACGGCAAACGTTCCAGGAACATTTGTATACACACCTGCTTCTGGAACTTTATTAAATGCTGGTGCTAATCAAACACTGTCTGTCAACTTCATGCCAACCGATGGAGTTAATTACAACGCAATAAATAGAAGTGTTCAGATTAGCGTGAATAAGGCTACTCTTACAGCTACTGCTATTAGTACAAGCCGGGTTTATGGAGCAAGTAATCCTAGCTTTATAATCAATTATTCAGGGTTTGTGAATAGTGAAAATGCAAGTGTAATTGACACTGCCCCAACGGCTTCCTGCTCGGCTATTGCAAATGACAATGCCGGAGGTGTATTTCCAATTATACCTTCTGGTGGGGTTGATAATAATTATTCATTCGCCTATGTAAATGGCTCGCTTACTATTACTAAGGCTGCTTTAACAGCCAAGGCCGATGATAAATCAAGATCGTATGGACTGTCTAATCCCACCTTCACAATCGGTTATACAGGTTTTGTAAATGGTGATACACAAGGTGATATAGTTGTACCGTCTGCAAGTTCAATAGCGAATGCTAGTAGTAATGTGGGTTCGTATCCTATAACATTAAGTGGAGGATCATCAGTCAATTATAATATTTCGCTTCAACCTGGTGCTTTAACGGTTAATATCTCACCGCTAATTGCCAGGGCGTCCGATCTTTCAAAAACATACGGGCAAACAAATCCAACACTCACTATTGTTTATGCAGGATTTCTTAACGGTGATAACGTAGGATCAATCACGCAACCCATAATAACCACAACGGCTGTTACAAATAGTAATGTGGGCGCTTACGCGATTAACTTAAGTGGAGGCTCTGCGATAAACTATGGAATTATTTTGCAATCGGGCACGATGACTATTAATAAAATATCGCTTACTATTTCTGCAAGTAATCAAACCCGTTTGTACGGTGCAGCAAACCCTGCACTTACCCTTACCTATGCTGGCTTTGTAAATGGCGAAAATGCATCTGTTATTGATTCGCCCCCAATTGCTTCAACACCAGCCAATCTTCTAAGTCCTGCCGGATCTTATGCCATAAATGTTTCGGGGGGTTCAGACAATAATTACAATTTAATCAATGCAGCAGGAACATTGACAATAACCAAGGTTAACCTTACGGCAACTGTAGCCAACGCAACGAGAGTCTATGGAGCTGCTAATCCAACTTTTACAATTAATTATTCAGGCTTTGTCAATGGAGAAAACTCAGCCGTTATTGACCAAATGCCTGGTGCTTCAACCTCAGCGACAACAGCGAGTGGTGTAGGCACCTATCCGGTTAACGCATCTGGTGGAACTGATAATAATTATAATTTCGTTTATGTAGGGGGCACCTTAACAATAACAAAAGCAACTTTGGTAGCTACCGCATTAGATTCCGGTAGACCCTACGGAGTACCTAATCCAACATTTGTAATTAATTATACTGGCTTTGTAAATGGCGAAACGGTTTCGGTAATCAATTCGCTTCCAACAGCAACCACCACAGCGATTGTTGCAAGTCCTATCGGTAATTATCCTATTACTGTTTCGGGTGGATCTGATAATAATTATGCATTTACTTATGTGAATGGAATTTTATCGGTGGGAAAATCAAATCCAATAATAACATGGAATAACCCGTCAGCTATTTCGTTTGGTACTCCGTTGAGTGGCACACAACTTAATGCTTCTGCAAATGTACCGGGTACATTTACATATACACCATCTGTTGGTACAGTTCTTAATGCGGGAGCAAATCAGGTATTATCGGCAAACTTCAATCCAACCGATGCAGCTAATTTTAATCCCATCAATGGCATAACGGTTGTGATTACCGTAAACAAAGCAACTCCTGTTGTTACATGGGCATCACCTGCAGCAATCACTTTTGGAACTCCATTAACAGCTACTCAATTAAATGCAACCGCTAATGTGCCCGGCACTTTCTCATACACGCCACCAGGCGGAACAATTTTGGATGCGGGTGCTAATCAAGTATTGTCAGTGAATTTTATTCCTACCAATGCAACAAACTACAACACCGTAAACGGAACTACTGTTTTAATTACGGTAAACAAAGCTACTCCGGTTGTTACGTGGTCATCACCTTCTGCAATTACGTATGGCACTGCATTGGGAGGCAGTCAGCTGAATGCGTCTGCTAATGTACCGGGTACTTTCACCTACAGTCCGGTTGCCGGAACTATTTTAAACGCTGGCGCTAACCAAACCTTATCGGTAAATTTTACGCCAACTAATTCAGCCAACTATAATTCAGTTACTAATACTACGACTCAAATTACTGTCAACAAGGCAAATCCTATAATTACCTGGGCTTCGCCAGCGGCAATCGCCTATGGTACGCCTTTAAGTACTGCGCAGCTAAATGCTGTGGCCAATACAACTGGTGCTTTTACTTATACACCCGCCAGCGGGGTAGTATTGAATGCAGGATCCAATCAAGTTTTATCAGTTAATTTTACTCCAGCTAACTTAACTAATTTTAATATTGTTACAGGAACCACTACACTCATCAATGTAAACAAAGCAACTCCGGGTATAAACTGGGCTAATCCGGCAGCGATTTCGTATGGCACACCATTGGGCACCACTCAGTTGAATGCCACGGCTAGCGTACCAGGCACATTTTTATATACACCTGCGGCAACTACTATTTTAAATGCCGGTGCTAATCAAATCTTATCAGTAGATTTTACTCCATCAAATACTGCTAACTACAATGCTGTAGCAGGAAAAACTGCACTGATTACGGTAAATAAAATTAACCTTACAGCTAAAGCGGATAATAAAAGTCGAGTATATGGATTAACTAATCCAACACTTTCCGTTACCTATACTGGATTTGTAAATGGTGAAATTCAAACAATTTTAGATACTCAACCATCCGTAAGCACTGCTGCAACCGTACTTTCCAACGTTGGAGATTACCCAATCACAATTTCTGGTGGCGTAGATAATAACTACAACTTTACGTATACAGCCGGTTTATTAGCAATTACAAAAGCTACCCTAACAGTTACAGCGGATGATAAAAGCAGATTATTAGCTACTCCCAATCCTCCTTTAACTATTAGTTATAGCGGCTTTGTAAATTTGAATGGCGTTGCAGATTTGGATGTTGCTCCCATTGCTTCTAGTACAGCAACTCTTGCTTCTCCTTTAGGGGGTTACTCCATCACCGTTTCAGGAGGTAGTGATAATAATTATAGTTTTGTCTATGTACCCGGCACGTTAACAATAAATCCTAATTTTCCCCCAACACTTAACAACTTTCAAATTGTTACAGCTGAAGATCAGCAGTTCAATTTTTCTTACTCAATATTTGAAGATAATTTTACCAGCTTCTCTGGAAGCCCGATTGTATTTGTTAAAATTGTTTCACTGCCTAGCAATGGAGTGCTATTCTGGAATGGCTCTCCTTTAACCACAGGTGCTGAAGTAACTGTAGAAAACGGATCGATCCTAAATTTCATTTATACACCCACTACAAACTTCAATGGCTCGGATTCATTTAAGTGGAATGCTTCGGATGGTTCTTTCATGGCTACAGAAAGTGCCACTATTTCAGTTAAGATTGAGAAGGTCAATGATGCGCCAACGCTCAGCAATATTGAAACCCAACCCATTCTTTATAGTCTTGGCGATGCTCCAGTCGCATTAACTCAAAACACTGTTATCAATGATGTTGATGATAACTTAGTTTATTCAGCCAGAATTTCTATTGCTCAAAATTTTGCCAAAGGAGACTTATTGGCTCTTGGATTGGGTGCCAGTGTAGCCATAATATCAGCTTACGATGCAACAACAGGTGAGCTTACGCTTAGCGGAAAGGATTCGAGAGCCAACTATGAAGCTGCCTTAACCAAAGTAGTATTTAGTAGCCCAGTTTCTGGTGATGCCATTATCTCCGATAAGCTTATAACTATTGCAGTTAAAGATAGTAGCGACTTCAGTAGCCCGGTGTCAAGAGTTGTTTCTATTACAGAAGTGTTTCCTGAATTAAGCATCGTAAATGCCTTTACACCCAATGATGATGGAGTGAATGATTATTGGGATTTCGTGAATTTAGATTTTTACTCAACTATTTCGATCATGGTTTTTGATAGGAATGGAGCAAAAGTTTACAGTTGTGAAAGTAAGGATTGCAAATGGGATGGGAAATTAGGTGGAAAGACACTGCCACCGGGACCATACTTTTATACTATTTATTTGAATGGCGGTAAGCGAAAATATCAGGGTACGGTAACACTATTGCGATGAGAGCCTGGCAGAAAATATCGATTTTAGTTTTCTCCCTTGTTTTTGTAAATAAGATCTGGGCGCAGGAAAATGACTATACGCAATACTATACTAATATGCCCGCAATAAATGCAGGCTTTACTGGCATGGAAGATTACCTTGATTTGAAAGTAGGTGTGCGTGAAGGATGGAATGGCTTCGGAATAAAAAATAGCAATTCATTTTTGAGTTCGTATGGTACGTTAAATAGCGCAAATAGATCAGGTAGAAAAAATAATTCGTTACGGACTTCCAATCCGAAAGTTTTTGAAGCGGTTCAACAAGAAAAGGAATTTAGAAGAAGGCATGGACTTGGTGGAATGATAACCAGCAGAACAGTTGGTTCCTATAAAGCCATGAGTGCTTCCATGAATTATGCCTATCATTTGCCGCTTTCAAATAAACTTAATATTTCTTTGGGGGCAAGGGTTGGGTACACGAATCAACGGCTAGACTTTTCAGGGCTTACTGTTCGGGATGATGTGAATGATGCTTTTTATAATTCCTTAATTCTATCTAACCAAGGAAGCCAAAACACACTGCTTGCTGATTTTGGTACCGTAATTTATTCAAATAAATTTTTCTTTGGGTTATCTTCATCCAATCTGGTGGCCAGGAAATTGAATGGGGATCAACTATTTAATTTAAGCGAAGGTGCCCGATATCGAATGCAAACCGGAACCACTTTTTCAGTTAGCCCGGAGCTTGAACTTTCGCCTGGCCTCATTGCAACGTATCAAGATCGGTTCGATCTTCAATGGGCAGCTAATGTGCGGCTACGGTACA
>Ga0209591_10006110_pt1 | contig 13389 bp, 14 predicted proteins | sample MAT01_FD_187207 | JGI IMG/M metagenome (GOLD analysis project Ga0209591, IMG submission 187207) | Freshwater microbial communities from Lake Fryxell liftoff mats and glacier meltwater in Antarctica - MAT-01 (SPAdes) (version 2) | ecosystem: Environmental > Aquatic > Freshwater > Ice > Liftoff...
TTGCCCGCAAAATGGGAAATTGGGCAAGTTCCTGCTAATGTGCCAGCACAGATGTTTTGGCGAAAGATGATTCAGGAGTACACGAATGGTCAATTCAGCGACTCATACCTGAAGGATGATAGTTGGGATGATCCCCTTCAGTGTTTTGATAATCGCTTTGGCTTTTTTAGTGATGCCACCCAACAATCCCGTTGCACACCACCCACATAGAGTTGATCGATTGCATCCACAAAGTTACTAGCGTTTGACACTTTGACTGTCGTAGGGCTGCGATATTGATACATAACGCGATGCGCGACTAGAACTACTCTGACACAAGCTGCTCAAACTGCAACGGGTTGGGGCTGTGACGATTGAGCCATCGACAGACGGGGTGAGCTAACAGCTTACGATTGAGCCGACTGGTCAAGTGCCACTGATCGCGTGTCCAAACTTTTTCAATTGAGAACCGTTCGGTAAGCTGCCCAATCGCGATACGGTGCTTCGATCGCTTCCTGCATCTGCATTGGGTCAGGATCGATCAGCGGTATGACCTCAGAAAAGTCACCCATCTGAGGATTCAAGAGAATCCGCTGCATTGCTGCCACGTCTTTGGGCGGACTAACCAACGGCTTGACATCATCTGGATGTTCGTAATTCCCAGCCCCAGTCAGCAGTGCTACTTTTGCCATTTCAATGTCTTATGCTGCTGCAAATTTCTGGGCGGCTTCGATCGCTGCTTCCAACTCTTCTCGACTGCTGGCTTTCACCTTCAGCTTTTTGCCATTTGCCTCTACTTCCAGTTCGATCGCTTTATTGCCTAGACGATCGCCCAGAAATCCCATGACCTTTTGGGCATTCTGTTTATTCACCTGAGCCGTCAGCAGTCCCACCAAAATTGTCGCCCCCCACGGACTGTTCCCTTCTGGTGGATTCGGATCAAGCACCCGATCAACCGTTTCAATTTCGTCCAAGTCCCTCATTTGAGCCAGCAGGTTCTGGGCTTGCTCTTCTAGCTCTTCACTGTCCAAGTCAGGATCATTGAAGGCGATCGTCAATTTAATACTGGGGTTCTCAAACATACTGGTACGGTTAGTTTTTCATTTTATTTACTCAATTATCTCAGCTATATCCAGCAAAAACCTCACGTCCTAAGTAAATGGACGAAGCTGTTATACAAATCTTTACAGAAAGATCACATAAACTTTGCTGCTACAACCTCGATAGGCGACTTCAGAGAGTGTCAAGAATATGAGAAAACTCAAAAAGCCTCATGCATCGGGGGAGGCGCATGACTAAGCGTTTATCGCCGTACTTTTGATGGCTTGCCCCGTTTAAGAGGCTCTTTGGTCGGCTTTTCTTCTGGGTCGGGCGGAGAGATTGGCAACGTCAAGTGGAACTGGCTCCCGCGATCTTTCCCTGCTGATTCTGCCCAGATGCGACCCCCTAGACCGACCACAATTTGGCGGCAAATGGCAAGCCCTAGCCCCGTGCCTCCCGCCGATCGCCGCAAGGCACCCTCTTCTTGATAAAAGCGATCGAACACAGTTTCCAGACGATTGGATTCAATCCCACGACCCGTATCAGAAATAGTTACTTCCAGCATTTCTCCGCCGTTGGGCTGTGCTTGGATAATCACTTTACCCGTCGGCTCAGTAAATTTGCAGGCGTTATCCAACAGTTTCGATAAAACTTCCACAACCCATTCGCCATCGGCTTGAATGAACGGCAGTTCGGGTGAAACTTGGGCGGTGATTTCGGGTAAACCTCCCTCCATTTGCCGCGATCGCAGACTGCTCATGGCAAGATCGACGCATTCCTGAAGGGGCAGCGGTTCTAGATGCCATTGAATCCGTCCACTTTCCAGTTGAGAGAGCGTCAAAAAATCCTGGATCAGTTTTCGCATTCGTTCTGCGTCAGTCAACGCTGCATTTAGCATCACTTGGCGCAGTTCTTCGGGCATGTCAGGTTCCGTGGAAAGGCTTTCCAGGCACACTTGAATTGTGGAGAGTGGGGTTCGCAATTCGTGTCCAGTGATGGCAATTAGGTTGCTGCGAGTGCGATCGAGGGCTGCAAGCTGTTGATTCAGGTCTTCGAGGTTGGCATAGGCTTCTGCTTGGATCAGCGCCACCCCAATTTGGTTGGCGATCGCCTCAATCAATCCCACATTGGTTTCATGCCAGTCATGGGCGGTATTGCTGCAATGATGCACTTCAACCATGCCCAGCAGTCGATTTTGATGCACCACGGGCACCATCAGCCAAGCGGCGATCGCCCAGCGCTGCACTTGTTCTTTGGGTGCCACCACTTCCTGTTCTCGCAGTAGCCAAACATCTGCTTGAGTTTGGGATACGTAAATTGGCTCTTGATGCTGCGCCACAAACTGAAACAGAGGATTGTCTGCCAAGTTCCAGCGTTGCCCAATCAGCGATTCTGCCCCGTGATTTAGCGATTCGTGCTGGAGGGTGACTGTGGCATCTGTGTCACGGCAGCGGTAAATTAAACAGCGAGAGGCTTGCAGGGTTTGCCCCAATTCCTGCACGGCGACCTTAAAGATTTCATCGGGGTTGAGCGATCGCCGAATTGCCGAGGTGATCGAATTGACCAGTCGCTCTCGTTGTTCTTGCGCCGCGATCGAGCGATATGCCTTTAGCAGCTTGTATTGTCCGGCTTGAATGTAGGTGACCAAGCGTTCGGCAAACGGACCTGGATCAACATTGTTAAAGTTGGCTTGGGTGTTATCGAGTAATACAGCCTGCGCTGCTGCCACTTTATCGGCGAGTTCTGGGCGATAGAGCAATACTTTCGCCAATAGTAATTCCGCCGCTTGACACGCCACCGATCGCTCAAACGTCCAAATGCCCTCAAATCGACGAGATTGATCGGGCGGTAAATGCAGAGACGCTTCCTCAGGAGCCGGAGAAACCTGCCGTTCGCGACAAATTAAGCAGGCGGCATAGTGGGAGCCGACTACAACTAAATGCCATTCTTTGGCAAGGGCATCGGTTGCATCAAAGGCGATCGTTTCATAGCGATCAAAGCGATTGGCAAAATCAGTTTCGGGTGCCGCCAGCACATAGACCTGATCGGTGCGATCGGCAATTCTTATATAGCGGTGCGCTTCCTGGCGATAAAACCGTTCGCGCTGAAAACTGGCAATCACCACAGGCTGATCCACCCCTGCCAAAACCTGATCCTCCATGGCATGAGACAACGCCGTGAGAGAGGATTTGAAATAGATTTGGGGTCTTAGGTCGGGCAGGGCGACTAACAGATCTTCCAAAATGGAAGGGGAGCGACTCATCAAGATAAAACTCTACTTGGATAAACGCGGAAGCATCACTTCTAGAAGCGGTGATGTTGCCAAATTGCGAAATCTAAGCTTACTATACCGCGTAAGCTTGACTGACAAGGGGATTATACGATTCTTATTGTTTATGATTTTTGGGCTGATTTTAAGACTAGAACAAAAATTTGCTAAAACCGAGGTGACCTTCACGCGATCGCGACTCATGGCAACAACTTGGCTGACTCTCATATGGAATGTTTTGCCGCTTTCTAGCCGCTGGATGACCTGGAATCTTTTTCTAGCGCTGATTCCATTAGCGCTGAGCGTGTGGCTATTTCGCCGCAGGGGCGATCGCGCTCCATTGTGGTGGCTTGGCTGCCTGGGATTCCTTGCCTTTTTGCCCAACGCGCCCTACGTGCTGACCGATTTGATCCACCTGACCCCGGCAATTCAGCAGAGCGACTCGTTACTGATTAATACCCTGATCACGATTCCCCGTTTTGTCTTATTTGAAGTGATTGGATTTGGTGCCTATGTGCTGGCGTTGATTAACTTAGGCGACTATCTCAAGCGCAATGGAGTGACTCGATTAGTACTGCCGATAGAACTGATGCTGCATGGGCTGTGCGCGATCGGCATCTTTTTAGGTCGCGTCGAGCGATTCAATAGTTGGGATTTGCTGACTCGCCCCAATCGGGTGATTATCAGCTTTGCCGAAAACTTTCAAGACCCGCGACCACTCATGTTCATGACAATTAGCTTTGGTATATTGACTGCGCTGTATTGGGTTGCCAAGCAAATTGTGCTGGCGCTCCTGTTGCAGCGGGAATACACAGCCACTCTGCAACAGCGATCGCAAGGTATTGAGATTGAATCCTAGAGGCGTAAAAAATTGCGCCTCCGCAACTACCAATGGCTACCGATAGGTGAACACATTGGTTATACATCCCGCTTTGAACCAATCGCGCGACGCAGGTTATAGCTACAAAGCTATGGCAAGACTGGAGGAACCCAACCGCGCACAAGGCTAGGGCGGGTCACGGGTGGCGTAAACAACATTTGAAACGAGGACTTGCGATCTTGTAACGGCTCGTTGCTTAGGTTCCACATGGTTTCATAGAAGAAGAAGGATACGCCGGAAAAACCGCGATCGCGGGCAATTTGAATTTTCTGCTCAATCATGCTCATCGGCATCGGCTTATTTTTCAGCCCGGTTAAAATTCCGATCGCCACTGGAATCTGCTTTTTCGCCTCTTGCACTTCGGGTTGCACTAACTCCGAGATAAACCCAGTTGGGTCAGTCCGATAGGCTTGCAGCAAAATTTCTTCTACATAGCCCAAGCGCCGCCAGGTTGCCCAATCTTGCAGATAGTTTTCATAGGAAAAGGCTTGCGAATTGGGCGATAAAGAAACAGTGGCATAGGGTTTTCGGGCTTTGACGGTGGCAAACACACGCCCCATAAATTCGGTAAGTTTATTTGCCCGCCAACGCAACCACTGTGGATCTTTGGCATTCACAGGCGGCTCTTTGCCAGGATTTTCTTTTTTATAAAGTTCCACGGTGTAAGCGTCGTAGCCAAACTCGGAGGGCAGCCCCATGTGATCATCAAACTGGATGCCGTCTACGCCATATTTAGAAACGATTTCGTCTACCAAATTCAAAATGAACTGCTGCACTTCAGGCTTAAAGGGGTTGAGCCACACGCGATCGTATTCGCCTTCTTTCCACACCTTTGAGCCATCTTTGCGCTGGGTCAACCATTGCGGATTGCGTTTCACCAGTTCAGAATCAGCAGGAGCCATAAAGCCAAACTCAAACCAGGGCATGATAGCGATGTTATTTTGCCGTCCTAGCTGCACCATTTCTGCTAAGGGATCGCGCCCTCGCAGTCCGGGTTCACGCGGGTCGATCGCCTCCCCGATAGCCTGCCGCATCACTTGACTGGGATAGAGCGTGTAGCCCCAGTTCCACACAACCGGGTAGACCGTGTTGAATTTGAGCGTTCCCAATTCTTCAATGGCGCTGCGGAGCAGTTGAGGGTTGAATAATACTTGACTATCAATATTGGTCAGCCAGACTCCCCGAATTTCTTGAGTAGGAAAACTGGGCTGAGGCAGGGTGGGCAGCGGCGGACGGCTCGTGCCGGGATTGCCAATTACAGGCACGATGACAACGGGAAAACCTACAGGAGTAATATTGCCTGTTCCCGGTTTAACGACCACGGGCGGCAGTGGTTTGGGCGTTGGCGTAGACGCTCCTGGGGAAAATCGCACGCTGGCAATCCACTGAGTTGGCACTAATGCGGTCGTGGTCGGCATTGCTTGGCACAGTGCCGCAGCCAGTTCAGCGCGGGTAATGGGCTGATTTGGGTTAAACCGTTTGGGGTCGGGCTGATTGATAATCAGGCGATTTTCTAACGCGGCGGCGACAGAAGCTCTGGTGTAATCTGGCACCATTCTGCCATCTTTAAAAGCGGCTCGCAGATTTTTGGATTCGGGTTGCTTGGCAGTGTAGCGTAATCCTGCTGCTAATCCACCGAAGGCTTGCGATCGCGTGATCAAATCACCCGGTCTAAATTGATCGCGTCCTTCCCCTAGCCAAAAACCGGTTTGCTGAATGTATTGAATCGCTTTGGCATTCGGATTATCGGGGCGCACATCTCGAAAGGCGATCGCTCTTTGGGTTTGGCTCATCCCTGGAAACGCCCGTTGCACCAGTGCCGCATATTCTGCTCGCGACACGACTGCACTAGGGCGAAACAACCCATCTGAATCAGGAGCCGCAATTTTCTTACCTGCGAGCGCGGTCATGCATTGCTGCGACCAGTGCCCCTGCAAATCGCCACCCTGAAATTGAGCGCCAGCAGGTGCTTGAAGTGTCAACATTGACCCCAGAGATGTTAGGGGAAGAACCAACCACGCAGCGGTAGACTGCCAACGATAATGCTTAGACATAGATGCCATATTCTCAAAACGCCATACTTTACCCAAACTCAGGTAAAAGCTGCCGCTCAGGAAAATTTTGCCTATTTATCTTAGCAAGATGATTCACCTACGATGAGGGCGATCGCCTCTAAACCCTAACTTTGACTTGCGAGTCTGAATTGTTGTCCTTTCTCTCCTATTGCCCGCCCTTTAATTGCCGCACTGGTTTGTTAGAGTGTCAATTGATTAAAAGAGCGATCGCGGCTGTCCCCTTTGCCCCATACCATAAGAGTGCCAATTATTCGGTTTTCCGGCAAATGCCTACTCCCCCATTAACGCTTAATTTAGTTGAAGGGTCGGTTTCTTTTCAGTTCGCTCCTGAAGCCGCCCAAACTCTGCAAAGCCAAATTGCCGCACTCATGACTAGCCTCAAAGTGGTTGCGACAAAAGGTTCGTCTGCTACCAAACCAAAACCTCAAAAACCGATGGAGTATCTCTACACCGGGGACGTTTTTCTAGAAATCTTTTGCAACCCCAATATTTGGTCTTCGCCCTTTGCTGCAAAAGTGCTGATCACGCTTAGAGACGATCGCATTCGTCTAACAACTGAAGCCGAGCTAAGCCGCCTGGTAGAAGACGTGAACCAATATTTAGAGCAGACTGGGTGAAATTGCTATCAACCCATCACAAATCAGTTGGATTACAGTAGAATCGTTGCAGTTTTTCTTTTAGAACTTTTATAGTTTTTGCTGAAAGCTTTTAGTGGAGAGCGATTCCCGTAGGGATCATTCTCACAAATCGTTCGCTGCACACAGCCTACGCCCAGCATTTAGAAACCATTCCCTTGATACTTAAGGAACCACAACTGATGAATTCTGAGACGTTGATTCAGCTACTGCAAAATGGTTTTCGCGTCACGCTAGGTGCAACGGCATCCCTAATTGAGGTTGTCCAAGATCCGCAAAAACGGCACGAGAACCTATCAAAACTTCGCCAAGAATGGAGCCAACTTGCCGAAGAGTGGGCAGTCAAGGGAGAATCGACCGAGCAAAATGCTCGTGACTTTGTAGACACTGTTTTGAGCCAACGCCGCGCCCAAAATCCTTATTCATCAAGTTCAGTCACTACGCCTGTCTCAACTTCACCTAGTGTCCAAACTGAACTACAGGAACTGACTGCTCAAATCGCCACCATTCGAGCAGAACTCGAAAAGCTCAGGAACCAAGAGTAACAAAACAGGTTCTTCAGATTCAGGATTTGGCGCGTCACTTGCTTGCCAAACCTTGAATACTTTGATTGCACTTTTAGATTGCGATCAAAGCCAGAGAGTTATACACCAACCTAAGCCAGCCTAGCTGCTTAGTCGTTCTCCCAGTCTTCGTAACCCATCAGGTCACCGATTCGATCTCTCAGCAAAAAATTGCAGCGTTCTAACTCACATTCAATACATGCCCATTCACGAGCAGGAATGTATTGACACAAGATATAAATAGGCTGATGTCGGCTCACCTGCCCTTCTTGAACGAGTTGGCGAGCCTCATCTTGAATTACGGTTAAGGAATACTGAATTGATTGAAGCATAATCACCCTTCCAAGCTTCGTAGCAAATCAAAACAACAAGTAGCGCTATTGAAGAACTAAGCGAATAGATAAAAATTTAATTTTATATAGCGTAAAAAGATTATTCGGGAGCAGGAAAAATTATTATTTGTAGCCTGATATACCGTATAACTGTATTTTTACGTCAATCCCTCTTTGAGTATATTAAGAAAACTTGCAAAAGTCATTAAACCTTGACCAACATCTGGTTAAAGTTTTTATTTCAATGGCTGTACAACTGGATTACTGCCAGTCTTAGAGTAATTGGTAGATATTCTGTGTGATGTGAGGCTAATCACACTTGTGATTTACAAGGTCTAGCTTTTCTATGCTTTTAGGTTAGATAAGCAACTGGTGACGGCGATCGCTCAATTCTATAGCCAGTGCGATCGCAGCTTTCATACTGGTTGCATCCGCAATTCCCTCTCCAGCAATATCAAAGGCAGTGCCGTGATCGGGTGAAGTTCGGATGAATGGTAACCCAATTGAAGTGTTGACCGCCCGATCAAACGCCATCAGTTTAACCGGAATTAATCCTTGATCGTGATACAAGGCGAGATAAGCATCAGCAACATTTGGCGTTTTGTGTGTTGCGTTTTGTGTGTTTTCCCCAGCGTTTTCTCCTGTAGATCTGCCTGTGCCAAACCAAGCTTGTCCGGGTTTGACCCAAAGTGTGTCAGGTGGAACGGGTCCTTCTAAATAGATTGCGGGAAACCGATCGCGCATTTGATTTAGCCAAGGGATCAGCCAATCTTGTTCTTCACGCCCCAATTGCCCCTGTTCACCGCTGTGGGGGTTGAGTCCGGCGATCGCGATGTGAGGAGTTTCTAAGCCAAAATCTTGTTGGAGACAATTGAGTAACAGTTCTAGTTTCTGAGTCATTAAATCCGCTGTCAGGGTTTCAGAAACTTGCTTTAAGGGAATATGGGTGGTTGCCAGCAGGGTTCGCAATGTCCAGCCGGTGTGAGGCGATCGCGCCACAAATAACATCCCAAAACGGGTTACTCCGGCTCGTTCGGCTAATAATTCGGTTTGCCCCGGATAATCATGCCCAGCCGCTTTCCACGCAGACTTTGCGATCGGGGCTGTAACAATGGCATCAAAATCACCTGAGAGCGTCTGGGCGATCGCTTGCTCTAAAAATTGAAAGCTGGCTGCACCACTGGCTCTATTCCCGTCGCTCACTTCAATCTGCCGCTCAATTTCCAGATCTAATCCAACATCAAATAGAGTCAGATCATCTGGATTTGCCAATGGGTCTTTTGTTCCCACGGCTAACAATCGGGAGTAGGTTTTTTCTAATAACGCTCGACTGCCAATTAAAGTGATCTCGCAGCTTTGGCGGATCTGCGGATCGGCTAGGGCTTTTAGTGCCACTTCACTGCCAATTCCAGCCGGGTCACCCAAAGGAATTGATAAGCGAGGACAAAACAGAGGAGTGTTGGGTTTATCCATTGTTACTGGAAGTGTGATCAATCTGGTTTAGAATTCTTTAAAGGAGTGATACTTATATTTCACGGTTTACACGATTTAATTGACGCGATCGCATAAGGAGCAGCCAGTTCATGGGAGAAATTTTTACCTCTGCTATTTTGGCATCTAGCCTAATTTTAGTAGGGTTAGGGCTAGGGTTTGTCATGTTGAAAATACAAGGCGGCGAAGAGTAGAAGCCTGTTTGAAGGATGAATAATCTTTTCTGAGTCCACCCCCTTCATCCTTCGACACCCAACTTTTATCAATCTTCAGGCTCATCCAAATGCTCAGCAACTTCACGATATAAATTCAGAACGTGACTATCTTTTAGGTAATAGAACACGTTTCGCCCTTGACGACGATATCCCACCAGTCGCATGGTGCGAAGCGTTCGTAATTGATGAGAAACAGCAGACTCGGTCATTTTTACGGCTGCTGCTAGGTCGCATACGCATAATTCTTGCAGTGCTAAAGCAGACAGAATTCTTAACCGATTCCCATCGCCTAGCAAGCTAAAAAACTCCGCCATCCGCTGAGATTTTTCTAAACTTAGAATGTCTTGATGAATTTGACGAGTCTGATTCAGATCAACGGGATGCTGAATGGTGCAATTAGGAGCATTGCTCAGATCTTTTTCTGATTCTTTTGAAGAAATACTTATAGATGATTGATTAAGCTTTGGCATATTTAGGGAAGTTAATATAAAAGATAATCTAGCTTAATTTTACAATACCGTAATGCAACTTTAATGGTGTCGATCCAACTGCCACAGCGCATTATCTAGGCTTCGCATTTACTTCGATCCGGTTGACTGACCAGCCTGCGATTCGTGATACGTCCCTACGAGAATCGCGCTAGCTCCATAAACTGCTTAAAAGAAAAACAAAGATTCAGTGCTATTCAGAAAATTTCCTGAGGGTATTGATCAATTCTGATAGTATCTTAGTAAAAGTTAAAATTTCGTTACGTAATCCCTCATGAAACTTTTAGTTGTTGGTGCCACAGGTACTTTAGGAAGACAGATTGCCCGACGAGCCTTAGATGAGGGGTACGAAGTCCGCTGCTTAGTGCGAAGTCAAAAGAAAGCAGCATTTCTAAGAGAGTGGGGCGCTGAACTCGTGTTGGGAGATCTGTGTAAGCCTGAAACATTGTCGCCTGCCTTGGAGGGAATTTCAGCGGTAATTGATGCGGCAACTGCCAGAGCAACTGACTCCTTGAGCATTCGAGAGGTAGATTGGCAGGGTAATGTCAACTTAATTCAGGCGGCAAAAGCGGCAAACGTGGAGCGATTCATTTACCTATCAATTTTGGATGCAGAAAAATATCCCGAAGTGCCGCTGCTAGAAATTAAGCGATGCGTTGAACTATATCTTGCTGAGTCGGGCTTAAACTACACCATTCTGCGCCCTTGTGGTTTTTTGCAGGGATTGATTGGGCAATATGCGATTCCTATCTTGGAAAATCAATCGATTTGGGTTATGGGCACAGCGTCGCCAACTGCCTATATGGATACTCAGGACATTGCAAAATTTGCGATTCGAGCATTGAAAGTGCCTGAAACTGAGAATAAGTCTTTTCCAGTTGTAGGACAGAATGCCTGGGGCGCGGATGAACTGATTCAGCTTTGCGAGAATCTATCAGGACGAGATGCCAGAATTACGCGCTTGCCGATTGGTGTAGTCAGACTTACGCGCCGAGTGGCTCAATTTTTTCAATGGACTTGGAATATTGCTGATCGGCTAGCTTTTGCGGAAGTGATTGCCACGGGTAAGCCTTTGGTGGCACCGATGGATGAAACTTACTCTGCTTTTGGGCTTGATTCTAGCGATACGACCACCGTAGAAAGCTATTTGCAAGAATACTTTGAGCGAATTATGAAGAAGCTGCGCGAGTTAGATTATGACAAACAGAAAAAGCAAAAGAAAAAATCAGACAACCTGAATAAGAAGCGGAATTATCCCCGTTTCTAGCGATCGCGCTGTTTACTCACTTGTGATTTAGCTAAAAAGCGATCGAGTCGATTACCGAGAATGGTATAGTCCTTTATACCTATTGATTAGCCCCTAGCCAAACTTTGACGTGCCTAAAGCTGGCATCATCTACAACGATATTAAGCCCGCTGCTTGTCGCATTGCCGAAGAAATTAAAGACAAGCTGCTTTCTCGTGGCTGGGAAGTTCATCTTGCCACGGGTGTTGGCGGAATGTTGGGCTACTCAAACCCAAACGGTCCAGTTTGTAATACTCCGATCGATAGCCTAAATCCTCCTGGATTCGATCGCGATATGACATTCGCTGTTGTTTTAGGCGGAGATGGCACTGTGCTGTCTGCTTGCCGACAATTGGCTCCCTATGGCATTCCTCTACTAGCAGTGAATACTGGGCACATGGGTTTTTTGACTGAAACCTATGTCAACCAACTGCCAGAGGCTTTAGAAGCTGTCCTGGCAGATCTTTACCAGGTTGAAGAGCGATCTACCCTCTTGGTACAACTCTTTCGAGAAAAGCACCTTTTGTGGGAAGCGCTATCCCTAAATGAAATGGTGATTCATCGAGAACCACTGACTAGCATGTGCCATTTTGAGGTAGAAATTGGTCATCACGCCCCTGTAGATATTGCAGCGGATGGGCTGATTGTTTCCACCCCAACCGGATCGACGGCTTATTCTCTCTCTGCTGGCGGACCGGTGATTACGCCCGGTGTGCCTGTCCTCCAATTAGTGCCGATTTGCCCCCATTCTCTTGCCTCTCGTGCTTTAGTGTTTGCCAATAGTGAACCCGTCACCATTTTTCCAGCGAATACTAATCGACTGGTTATGGTAGTCGATGGCAATGGCGGATGCTATGTGCTGCCAGACGATCGCGTCCGAATCGAGCGATCGCCCTTCAATGCCCGCTTTATCCGGTTGCAACCGCCGGAGTTTTTTCATGTTTTGCGCGAAAAGCTGGGTTGGGGATTGCCCCACATCGCGAAGCCAACATCAGTGGAATTGCCTTAAACAGGAAACAAAAATCAAACTATTAGAGTCAGATTTAATTGAAATCTACACTTAAACAGAAAATTAGACAGAGAAAATCAACTTAGCTAAAAGATTATGTTAAAACAGAGTGACGATAGGAATTAATACCTAGCCATCTAACCAGTTATTTTGTAATCAACTATTTTGATTGCCCTTTGTGAACCTTTCTCCCCTGCTTATGAATACCGCAACTGCCGATAGTACTCAAATTCTGTTAATCGAAACCGATGAAACTCTTGCTCAAAGTGTCAGTGTAGATCTGCAAGAATCTGGTTACGAAACCGCGATCGCCCAAGATGCTATCAGCGGGTTGCGAAAAATTTCAGCAGCGCAGCCTTTGCTGGTTGTGGTCGATCGCATGTTAGCAGGAGAATCAGGGATATGGTTTTGCAATCGCCTCCGGGCAACAGGAGCGCGAGTGCCTATCCTAATGCTGATGGCACGAGATACTATCGAAGATCGGGTTGCATGTTTGGAATCAGGAGCCGATGATTATTTTCTTAAACCCTATCGAGCAGATGATTTTTTGAAGTTGGTACGGCTTTATTTGAAATCGGATGCGGACACCACCGAAAAATTGCGGTTTGGCGATTTGGGATTAGATCTGGCAACTCGTCGAGCGATTCGGAACAACCGCACGATTGACCTAACCATGAAGGAATTTGAACTGCTCAAATACTTAATGGAACATCCACGCGAAGTGTTAACCCGCGAACAAATCTTAGAAAACGTTTGGGGCTATGACTTTGTAGGCGAATCGAATGTGATTGAAGTCTATATCCGCTATCTGCGCTTAAAAATTGAGGATGAGGGCGAAAAGCGGCTGATTCAAACCGTGCGTGGCGTAGGTTACGTTCTCCGTGAAGCGTAATATTGAAGAGGCGGCATGTTGAAGCTAATTTCTCAGAAGCAAACGGGGCAGCAGAATAGAATCAGCGATCGCACTCAGCGGCACTACACATCAATCGTTTCAGGCAGTATCTTGGTGCTTGGACTATTGATCAGCGGCTGTTCCACTCCAGTTGCATCGGTTTCGCCTGCAAAGAATATTCCTCAAACGTCAGAATTTCCTTTAGAGCTAGCCAAGGTAGGGCAAATGTTACCTG
>Ga0209591_10006111_pt1 | contig 13389 bp, 9 predicted proteins | sample MAT01_FD_187207 | JGI IMG/M metagenome (GOLD analysis project Ga0209591, IMG submission 187207) | Freshwater microbial communities from Lake Fryxell liftoff mats and glacier meltwater in Antarctica - MAT-01 (SPAdes) (version 2) | ecosystem: Environmental > Aquatic > Freshwater > Ice > Liftoff...
TTCTTTATCATTCATAAATATTATTTCATTATCAATTTTTGCTTTTTCTTTAATCTCTGTAATGTTGCCAATTGTCTCCTCATTATTATTATTAAAATTGTCATACAAATAATAACCATTCGACCGTATAATCTTCCCTTCCTTCTTATAAAAAAATCCCCTCTCTTTTATCGTCGGATCAAAAACATAAGCCGTCATATAATCCATATTAAAAAAATTTTCCTGAATGAATATATCAAACGTCGACATGAAAACGGTATGTCCCGGATGTGAATGAAACCAGCCGAGAATTTTCTTATCAGGATAATCTTTCTCTAAGACATCATTCATATATTCCCATGTTTCATGCGTGAAAGTAAGGCGGGACAGAGATGAGTTGGTATGCTTTGCTATAATCAGATTATCTATTTTTATATATGTTTTACAGTTTTCATCTTCGGAATTCTTACAAACATCTCCGACTAATACACCGCCAAGTTCATTGTTTAAATCACTCGATAAATAATCATCAATGCTTTTTAAAGTTTCCTGTTTAATAAAAATTTTAAAATCTTCAGGATTTTCGTCCGAACCGATAAATCTAAAATCAAATGGAAAATCCGAAACTTTCACGAATTCTTTATCCGAACTGTCCTGTATATCTATTTTCATATATACAATATACTCAATGTCTGAAAAACTTTAAATCGAAATAAAAATCTTTGATTTATTCATACTGTTTGATTTGATATGGTAAATTAATGCTTTTTTGATTGTGAATCGAAGTGTATTTCTTTTGAAGTATAAAAATTGCGTTAAGAAGTTCCATAGTTTGTTGACTTGTTGTAAAATATTCCGCCCATTGATTCCGACACTGTTGCTGTTCCAAAAGTTTGATGTAAGTTCTTCCAAAGTATAGTAAAAAACATTGTTCAAACTTTTTGACCCCGACTGCGTCGTGCAGCCACCAACAGCAATGCTTGAAATAAGCATGCAACATATTAGAACGAAATATTTTAAGAAATAAGTATTTTTATAAGTTTAACTTTTCGAATTCATTTTTAATACAAATTTAAATCGTAACCATTTCAAATTTATTCTGACAGGAAGTTAAGGAAAGTTTGTGTCAACTTGCTTCAAGCTTCATCGTTGCTTGCCCGACTCAGGCGGGGTGACCTGAATTCCGATAAATTGGAAATCAGGAACACCAACGATGGCGGAAACCAGTATTGGCATCAAGAAAATCAATACTATGACCACTATATCCAAAATCTGTTGCTTCCCATTCTTGTGAAAACGAATAATTTGTAAATAAAAAGAATAAAACTAATGTTAAATAACATTGAATATTTTTTAATGTTTTCATTTTATTGTTTTTTTAATTTTTAAAATGTTTTTTTAATTCCTTGCATTACATAAGTTTTTCCATTCTGATCATACGAAACAGCATAGAAATGGTCTTCATCGATCATAAAAATATCAGTATCTGGATCTACCCAATAACCTTTGAGTTCCAAACTCCATTTGCTTCCATTCCAGTGAAATAATGATGCATAACCACCTTGTACTCTATCTGATGATGCAATTACTAAATTATTAAATGAATATCCTGCACAAGGAAACTGAAAAAATGATGGAACGACGTTAACAGTAGGAATTAAAGCACTATCCATCAACTTAAATATAGTCCTTGCATTTACAGCAGCTACTTCAGAATTAATTATCTTATAATCAAGAGGTCTCAATCTGTCAAGATCATTATATATTTTTACCCATTTATTATTCTCAAATTGAAAAATTAGAAATTCATTTTTATCAGTATCTAAATGATGAATTGAAGCTAATAATTTGAATTTATTATTTTTATCATAAAAAAATTTTAGTGATTTAATTCATGTATCAAATAAAGGATATATTATAAACTTAGAACCATTGAATTTAACTATATTGCCATCAGTAAGTCCAATCCACATTTCTACCGAGTTTTTGACGAAAGCTGTCCAGTAAAAAAAATTTCTGTCTAAATTCTTTGGTGTTGGAAAATCTACAAAACTGCTTCCGTTCCATGTTTGCTATAAAGGTTGGTAGATTGTGTCAATCAAAATGGCACCCACCCGATACCCAATATTATTTTCATCACCAAATATTCCTCCAAAACGATTTTCCTCTGGATATACTATTTTAGTTTTTATTCCGTTCAAAATGTGCACATAGGAATTCTCAAAAATATTGGGAACAAATACTTCATTTGTATCCGGAGACCAAACACCTGCATAAAATCCCTGACCGTAAAGCGTATCAACCTTCCAACTAAACCTTGCCGAATCGTAGTGATATGGCTCATCAGGTGGAGTTGTTACGGATTATCTTCTTTACAGCTTATGACATACAATGAAGCAAGTATAGTTATTATTACATAAATCACCGGAATGGATTTTAGCTTTTTCATTTTATTAAATGGAGTTAAGTTTGTATTAATTATAAATTTTAAATTATTGGGATTAGATTAATCACCTATATTATTCTGTTAGATTGGCGTCGCACAGGTAATATGTTTTTATTGATTATTTCTGATCCCTTTTTTTGTCGGTGCTTTTATCATTTCTTTTACCTCTAAAACTACCGTTAAGTTTATCCGCCGCAGCAAATTGAAAAATTGTTAGTTGTTTAACCGAACTTTTTATTTTCATTTTGTTTTATTCTAAATATTGAATCAAAATTATAGTATTTTATTCTATTTCTCAAATGGTAAAAAATCGATTTTGTGAAAAGTATATCTTAGATGAGAAATTACATTTCAAATTATTATTTTTAAATATTTTAATTTTATTCATATCGAATTTTAAATTTAAATTAGTTTAAATAAACAAAAAACCGGAATCCGCTGTTCACAGATTCCGGTTTTAAAAATAAAAATTAATTTAACATTAATTTTAAAAAAAATTATCTTGTCATGGCCTTATTGTTACAATTAATTTTGTAGAATTATTTTCCACCAAACCTAAATCAGTTGCATCTACTATATTATCGTTATTCAGATCCTCACCTGTGTAACCTGTCATTGCTCCCCATACAGAGTTTTCAATCGAACTTATATCCAGCCCATCTATTGTTCCATCGCGGTTTGCATCACCACTGTAAATACAATATTTAGATCCTTTCAAAATCATATTGTTACCATAAGCTTTTGAAAGGGAATCCGTGAAATTATAATTCATTATTGAGTTTATAAAACTTACACCTCGCGAACTCCAAGTTTCTATTCCGCTTCTGTATTTTAAAATTATAAAATAATTTACGTTGTTCTGCGGAATACCGAATGTACATATAGCATTTCCGGTTGAATCTAAAATAGTTTTTACTGAATCTACAATCTGATATGGCGAAGTAGAATTCCGAATCATAACTTTCAGTGTATCAGATGTACTTGTGTTGTTGGTTGCATGATACAATCCTTCTACAATTGCTTTTAAATTCAGATTTCGTAATCCTGATTGAAGCGGTGTATTTGTCTGAAGTGATACTTTGAATACAGATTTATAAGGATCGTTATTATTAATATTTAAAATTGCACCTTCGGTAGAAATAAAATCTCCCGGGAATAAACTTGTTGTTATTGTGTTTAGCTTTAATCTGAAAAGCCCGCTGTCATTAGGCAATATTACTGTCGGCGGAGTATTGATAATCGAAAACATTCCGGCAAATGCGCCTGTGATTGAATAAGAATAAATATTTAAATTTGAAGTTCCGGAATTTTTCATGTAAAAGTCCCTTGTCGTCACATCAGGAAATGCCGTTGTATCAAAATTAATTATTGAATCTTTTTCACTGTTTAGTCTTACAGACGAACTGGCAACACCGGTGGTTTTACTTAATATAATTTTTAAACTGTCAAAAAATGCATAGTCTGTAACTCCCCTGTCAAAATGAAGAATCTTCCAGTTACCTGCTGCACTTTTACCGTTCAATCCTCTTAAGTTAAATTCTGGCTTGTATAATCCGTTTGTATAAGGAGGGGTGCCGTCCTTCCAGAATAATGACGCTGAATCTGAAACTTTCGCACCGGTAATATTATCCATACTACCGCCGTTTGAAGAAAATAAACATTTTCTGTTATTACTGGCATCTGTAGATGGGGAAAATATTTGTATAACTTCATCATCTAAATAAGTATGACGCATGTAAATTATTACTTTTGTATCCAATACTTTAAAACTTCCAAATACAACCGGATAAGATAGAGTAGCACCGTAATCAGCACCTGTAAAAGCTGAAACCTTTTTTATGTCAAAGGTAATATTCCCAACCGAATAGTAGCATAACCAGTATGCATTCGGTGCATGTTTGGGAAATGTGTTTTCATTTCCATCTTCATCACGCGCTCTTATGTAATATTGTACTTCCGTCTCCCAGCCCTGTGAGGGAATTTTAAACATAATATTATTTCCTGTATTTGCAAAAGCACAGACAGAATCAAATGATGACCATGCTCCGGTAGTTTTCTTGATTTTATAAAATACTTTCGGTTGATTTATTCCGGTTAATGAAACCGATGCTCCATTCTGATCTATGATTTCTGCATTTATAATTGTTGGATATGTACTCGAGCTTGAACTTACATTTAAATGATTAATAGTTGGAGGGGTCACATCAATTCCCGCAGCTAATCTGACTGAATTCAATGCATTTACTCTTCCGTAACCATAATATGTACTCCACTTACCGTAAGGCTTGTTTACATCATACGGCACGTTGTCTATTTTATCACAACCTCTCAATAAATTTTCTACAACCTGCAATCGTGATTGTGCAATGTTTACAGATAATATCAATGCTGCCACTCCTGCTGCATTAGGACATGCTGCTGATGTTCCCCAAAAGTATGGTTCATATCCTCCAATTTTTAAAGTGTAACAATTAGTAGGTGCTATCAAATCAAGATCACCTGAAGCACTCTCTCCATAATTACTTCCCCAGAAAAAATGATTTCCCGTTCCCGGAGATTTTGCCTGATCGTGTGGTGTTGATGCACCAACACAAATTACATTTGATAATACTGAAGGATAAAGTGGAGGATTATTCCCGTCATTCCCTGAAGCAAATAAAATTACACATCCTAAATTGCTTCTTCCGTTTATAGCCGCATTGTTAATTGAATTTGTAACTACTGATGAAGCCGTTAAGCCACCCCAACTGTTACTCAATACATCTAATCCTTTTGCTACTGCAGAATCAAATGCTCTTGAAATTGTAGAATTATATGAGTTTCCGTTTATATCAAAAATTAATATTGACATCAGTTTACAGTTTGGAGCAACTCCGGAAATTCCTATGGAATTATTCATTACAGCACCAATTAATCCTGCTGTGGATGTTCCATGATCTCCCAGATCCGTCGGAACACTATTTATATTATTAAAAGCATCATATCCGCAAAGCAAATGTCCCGGCTGCTGAAAATCCGGATGAAGAGAATCTATTCCGGTATCAATTACACCAATTTTAATTTCTTCAGAACCTGTTGTAAAATCCCACGCACCTGTGACGTTCATGTCTGATCCGGGAATTCCACTTACTGTTGATGCATCACCAAAAGCAGAAAAACTACTTCCCGTTTGTAATAACTGTCCGGTGTTTTTCAAAGCCCATTGTGAATTAAAATTCGGATCATTCGGAACTGAAAGCAACAGACATTTCTCCGGATACAAAAAATCCGGCTCAGCATATTCTACTATTCCTGTATTATAATATATTTCTGAAAGTTCAAGAGCATTCTTTGTTACACTTTCATTCGCTTTCAATATGTATCTTCTTCCGTCTTTTGAAATTTCAATTACTGAAATGTTATTCAGTATGTTTAAAGAATTTAATCTTTCAGCATCATTATTGTTTTTCAATCTGATAATAAATCTGTCTGTAACAATCTGTGAAACTTTCTTTGAGCTTCCATAATAAACTCTCGAAGAAAATTTAACTATAGATTTATCATTTGAAATCTCAGCTATCTGATTAATTATTTCTGATTCATTTTTCTTTGATGAATATTTTATAATATATATTTCATCGGAAATTCTTTTTATTTCTTCGCCGGAGGAAATATATCTGCTGAGTTTTTCAATTATTTGTCCTTCAGAATAATTTGTGTTTTTTAATATTATTGCAATTTTATCTTCCCTTGGCTGAAGATTTATTTTCTCTCCATTATAATAATATCCCTGAGAATACAATAAACCTGTTGAAAATGTTAAAATTAATAAAGTAATTAATTTTTTCATAATTTAGTTTTTTAATTAATGATTCTTCTTTACTTGTAGTATTTTGGTTTAATTTAAAATTCATTTATTTTATATGCAATTTTACTTCATGCACAGCGTTTAATTTCTTTTAAAATATAATAGTTAACATAAAATCTCTATAACCGTTTTCAGATTATAAAATACTTTATGTATACTTATTTAACCTTTAATGTTTTGGGGGATTACTGTTTTTGGGGGGTATTTTTTAAATATTAGAGCTATTAGAAATAACACAAATTATTAGAAATAATGAGTAACTATGTTAAAGTTATATACATTGTGGAAATATATATCAAGTTATTGCTCATACGAAAAATTTGTGTGTGCAAATATAAATTTTATTTATGAGAGTTCCTAATTACTTTTTATAGGTTATAAACCGGAAGTAGTCATTGAAAAAATCGGAGGATTTATGAAATGCTTTGCTTAAAAAAGAGTTGGTTTTGTTTTGAAGGATTAATAAATTATACTTATCTCACCGGAAAAGAATTTAGCTTTTTTCCCGGATTCAATATTTACAAGAAGTCCCCCATCATTTTCTATATTGATTACTTCTGCTGATATTTCTTTTCCGTCATCTAACTGTTTAAAACTTATTTTCTTTCCGTTTAAATTTGAATTGTCATTCCATTTTTTCATTAAAACTTCATATTCATTTATGAGATAAATATTTTCATAAAATAAACTTATATACTTAATCAGAATTTCTTCCGGTATAAAATTTTCTTTAAACTCAATTTTTAATGATGTAGCTTTATGTTTTATATCAGCTGAAAATTCTGTCTGATTAATATTTAAACCTGTTCCGATTATAAATCTTTTATTTTCAGAATTCAGATTCATTACGTCGAGCAGCATTCCGGCAGTTTTCTTTCCGTTTAAAATAATATCATTTGGCCATTTCAAATATAATTTATTATTCTGAAACTCAGATATAAAAGACTTAACTGTTTGAAATAATATATAAGACGAATAAAAATTCATAAAATGAATTTCGTCAATCCTTATCTTTCTGTGTTTTACAATAGAAAAAGTGAGATTGCTTTCATCTAAAGATTCCCAGTTTTTACCAAATCTTCCTATACCCTTTGTCTGAAAAGAAGTTAAAATTAACGAATTGTCTGTTGCAGTTTTTTGATTATTTTTTGCATAAAGATTTGTAGAATCAATTTCTTTAAAATAAATTATCTTCTCTAATAATTCAGGATTTATAAGCTTTTCGTTTAATAAATCTAAGTTCATAATTTTAAAAACAATTTACCATTTGGCATATCGAAATTACTTTTTTCTTGCCGGCTCAGCTGTGTTTTTATTCACAGGTTTCTCTGTATCATTCGAAGATTTATCAATATCCTGTTCTTTTTTTGTTTCTTCTTCCTTTATAATTTCTTCATTTTTTTGAAATTGTTCGTCAGTATTTTCTATTAAATTATAATTTTCAAAAGTTAAAGCTGAATAACTATCAACTCTCCCGTAGCCGTAAAATTTATCCCAGCCGGGTTTGTCCTCACGGCTGTCACCTACTAAATCTTTTGATGTTACTTTTATAATCTTTTTTAAATCATCTGCAGAACGGGATTTATCCTGTGAGAATAATAAAGATGCTATTCCGCTTACAATTGCCGTTGACTGTGATGTTCCGCTCCAGTAAACTTCATAATTAAAGTTATCCTCATAATCTAATCCATAAATTCTGTTGCCGGGTGCAACTACAGAGATGTGACTACCCCAGCAACTTCCTCCGCCCCATGTAAATGATTTACATCTCAAATCATCCGAGTCGGTAGCTCCCACTGCAACAACTCCCTCTATAGATGCCGGATAATAATCCCTTCCGTCACCTTTATTCATCATAGCGGAAACAACAAGCACATTATTATCCAATGCATAATTAATTGCAGTTTCAAGAACCCTTGAATAATCATCTCCGCCTTCACTCATATTAATTATTTTTGCACCGTTATCTACTGCATACTTTATTGACTCAGACCACCATGAATATTCACCGGTATTATCTGAATTTAGATTTTTACAATTCATTAATCTGCATTTTTTATCAATACCTGCAAAACCAATTATATTATTTGTACTTGCACCTATTACTGTCGCTATATTAGTACCATGACCAAACCCGTCTTCAGGTCTTCTGTCATCATATGCAAAATCCCAGCCTTTGTAATCATCCGTATATCCGTTAAAATCATCATCTATTCCGTTTCCGGGAATCTCTTTTGTATTAATCCACATTCTGTTCACTAAATCCGGATGATCATCTTTTATTCCGGAATCAAGTATTGCAACAATCACATCTTCACTTCCCGATTCTATTTCCCATGTCTTAAGAATATTTATATCAGCTCCGATTTTTGCGGAACCTCCGCCCGATGGTAACATAAATCCCTTATTATCCATATACCATTGCTTTGAAAACATTTCATCATTTGGCTCTGATGTATTAGCATAACTTAAATTTTCAAGTGTGTCTTTTTTCTGTTGATTAATAGAAAGTTTACTTATTTTTTCACGTACTCCGGCAGCACTACCGATATAATTTGGTTCACAAAATTCTATTGCATCATCTTCCTTAAATTCTTCAAGAACTTTCTGCAAATCCGCATAATCATTTGTATCTATATCAAAAATATATATTTTTGACATTTCATATTTATTGTAAATTTCAGGATTTCCGTTATTAAGTCTGAATACATTTTTTATTCCGACTATATTGAACTTATTTATTTTCTCATCCAATGTCTTTAAACCCGTTTCCAGTAAGACTTTACCGGTTGCTTCCGATATTCTTAATTCATTTTTTGTTTTTACAAAGAATTTTGATTTTGAATATAAAGTAGGATTTGTATTTAAAGAAGTCTCACTCTCAATAGGTGTGAATATTATTACCGCTGATAAAATAAAAATTATAAAAAATAATTTCATTTATGTTTAGTGTTTTATTTTTAAAAATTATAAGAAATTCCCAGACTGACTTTTAGTCCGTCAACAAAAATACTTGAATATAATTCCTGTGGCAAATCGTAATAATTTCCGTTTATTTTTATCTCCGAAACTGAATACTCACTCTTTACAGTGTATTCTGCTTCTCTGAATTTTAACTCGAATATTCCGGAAAATTGCTTTGTGAATTTATATGCCATCCCGCTTAATATCACCAGACTGTATCCGGGTTTTTTTGAAATGGTTTTACTTTGTAAATTTAATATTGTTCTTACTCTGTCACCAAAATAAACCCCGATTCCACCGCCAAGATAAATTTCCAGATTATCAGCAAATTGAGGTAAACTAAAATATCCGGTGAATTCTACAGGTATAACTGAAAGTTCTTCCGTTACTCTTGCTCTTACCGTCAAAGAATCATTGCTGAATGTTTGTGTCAATGCATCATCCTTTATGTTAATATTCTCTATTGAAATACCGAATGTTAAATCCTCTGTAAACAAATTCTTTCTGATAGATAGTCCATATCCATAACCACCTGATATTTCCTCAGCCTGACTTCTTTGAAATGCATCATTAGAAAGTGCATATAATTGTAATGTTGAAGACGAAATAAAAGATACATGTGGTATTACACTGAATCCATATCCGGTATGTGTCGCAGTCACGCCCTGAGAAAATATTCCCGCAGGGATATTCACAATAAATATAAATAATACTATTAATTTAATTCTGCTTTTTCTAAACATTAAAAATCCACTATATGAAATTACATATAGTGGATTATAAATAACACTTTCAAACTTAAATTTTAATTCAAATTTCTTTCACACTTTACATTTTATATAAAATGCAAAGTAAATTTATTAATTAAGATATTTACTTCTGTTATCAATTATATCAGCATCCGCCTGAGCATTCTGAAGCCATTCAGAAATCACCTGCTGCTTTTTTGAACCTGTTAATGTCTTTTTAATCTCTTCTGCCTTTACTAAATAATCAGCTTCAATGAAATCTGTAACTGAATTAAGTTTTACTATATAATATCCTTTAGCTCCTTTTATCGGCTTGGATACTTCACCCGGCTTCATTTTGAAAATTGCATTACTCAATGCATAATCCTGACCAATCAATGTGTTTGGTTTCGAAACTGAAAAACTGTCCGCAGTCTCATATACATACTGAGGTGCAGTATTTTTTAAAGCAAGTATATCTCCGTTACTGATTTTTCCTTCAAGATCGTTTGCAATTCCCAGTAAAATCTTATATTTCTTTTCATTTATTACTTTCGGCTTAATCATATTTGTTTTTACAGAATCAAAATTCTGAAACCCTTCTGCTGTTTTTTGTATAGAAGTATAAATTGCAAAACCATCATTTACTTTTACAGGCTCTGATACTTTATTTACATTGTCTTTAAAAAACATATCCATTAAATTTTTATCCTTACCTGCAAGCGGAACCATACCGTCTTTTTGTATATCAGGAGATGTCTGAACAGTCATCTTCATCTGTGCTGCCAGTGTATCAATGTTTTTTCCGCCTTTTGTAACATCCTGATAAAATTCTTCCGCTTTCTTTTTCGTTAATTGTAATGACCTGCTGCTTGGTTTTACTGTCTGTGTTACCTGTGCTACTTTAAACTCTTTCTTTGATTTACCCAAAACTTTTATTATATGAAATCCGAAATTTGTTTTTACCGGTCCTACTACAGTTCCTTCAGGATTATTATTTACTGCATCTTCAAACTCCTTCACCATTGAACCTTTTGCAAACCAGCCCAGATTTCCATTGTTTTGTTTTGCCGAAGGATCATCCGATACTTCAAATGCCAATTTCTCTATATCTTCCCCGTTTTTTACTCTGTTATAATAATCTGTTGCTTTCTTCAATGCCGCCGCCGTATCAGTATCAACTTTAACAAGTATATGTGAAGCGCTTGATAACTCTTCTGTTCCTTCTTTTGTGTCTATCAATCGTATTACCTGATATCCGTTATTTCCGATTAATGCATCAGAGATATCTCCCGGCTTTGCATTAAATAAAAATTTCTGTGCCGCTGCATCAAACGCAGATGTTTTCTGATATTCATTTGAATATGGAACTGTAGAGTTTTCATTTACATATTCTTTAATTGCTGTATCTCCCGGTTCAAATAACTTTAACTGTTTTAGGTAAGAATTCATTTGTTTAAATACATTTGTAGAATCTTCCTGAGTTGCTGTATTTGGGAAATTTATATATTTTAATTTGAAACTCTCGTTTTGTTTGAAATCAATTTTATTTTCATCATAATATTTTTTCATATCTTCATTTGTCACAGCATACAGATTTGAATCTTTTATAGAATTTAAGTCTAAAAAAGCATAATTGAAATTCGCTCTGATATTGTCGTCTTTATATTTATCTAATACATCCCCTTCCGATACTACCACACCCTCCGTTAATATTGACTGTAACTTTTCTGCCAGTAAAGTCTCTCTTAAATATTCTTCTACCTGTTTCCAGAATGTTGTGGCTTCCTTCGTTTTCATATTTAATGCCTGCTGATAAAATCCAATATTAAACACACCTGTGGAATCCATAAAATTTTTCTTAATAGGTTCCGGTAATGTCTCAGGTCTTCCTATCCACTCTAATATTTCCTGATCCGATACTGTTATTCCGTATTTTTGAATAGCCTGTTTTGTGATTGTCTGACTCACTAAACTATTCCATACCTGATCACGTGTCTGTTTAATTTGCTCTTCTGTTACATCTCTACCCTCATTCTGCTGACGCATCTGATCAAGCTGCTGCTGCACAATTTTTTCAAATTCCTGATATGTGATTTCCTGATTATTGATCTTGGCGAATGGCTCCTGCTGACCGCCAATTCCCATATAATTCATTCCCCATTCAAATACTATCGTTGCAAGAAAAGCGATTATTAGAATTATGATAATAACAGGCATCTTATCACGCATTTTATTCATAATACCGGTATGTTTTACTTTATCCATTTTTTCCATTATAGAACACTACTCCTTAATATTTTTTTATTTTTGAATTTTTTTTGACTTTTAAACTAAAATTTTTGCTTTGCAAAATCAATGAATTTAATAGAATTAATCTGACTTTTATTTTATGCTTTACTTTCTACTTTATTATCCTCTCAGCGAATGTATATGGATCATTTTCCTTCTGAAATATTGATTCTATTCTGTTTGAAAGCTCTTCTCTTCTTTTTACATTCCAGAAATCTGTCTCAAGTTTATTATTCACCATGTCTATTATCTTCTTACTTAATTGCTCAGTTCTCTTTATTTTCAAAAATCCGCTCTTTTCCAGATGCTCTTTGTGTTTTATAATTTCAGCAAACAAATCTTCAGTACCAATATTCTGACTTCCAATTGTCTTTAAAACATTTATTATCCAGCCATCTCTGGTCGGAGGTTTTAAATGTATTATATTTTTTATTGTTGCGGCTACTCCGTCTGCTCCGTCTCTGTCTGATTTGTTCAATACAAATATATCTGCAATCTCCATTAATCCTGCCTTCATTGCCTGTATTGAATCTCCTGACTCCGGTACCAGTACAACCAATGTTGTATCTGCTGTCTGTGCAATGTCAAGCTCTGATTGCCCTACACCTACTGTCTCTATTATCAAAAAATCTTTTCCCGATGCATCCATTACATCACATGCCTCTACCACATTTCTGCAAAGTCCGCCTAAACTTCCCCTCGTTGCCATTGATCTTATAAATACATTCTCAAGTAATCCGACTTCCTGCATTCTGATTCTGTCACCAAGTAATGCACCTCCTGTAAACGGACTCGTCGGATCAACTGCTATAACTCCGACTTTGTATCCTTTATCTGTCATTAACTTTATCAGATTATTTGTTAATGTCGATTTTCCGGCTCCCGGTGGTCCCGTTATTCCTATTCTGTGTGCCTTGCCTGTATGCCTGTATAACTTTTTTAAAATCTCTTCGCTTCCTTCATCTTCATTCTCAACCATCGTCAAAGCCCTTGCAATCGAACGCTTATCTGATGATAATATTTTATTTATCAATTCATTATGCATTATAATTTCTAATTATTAATTCAATTAAATCAATACGCACACATTTCACGTCTCACCCGCCAAAGGCGGGGCAAGCGTCTCACCCGCC
>Ga0209591_10006112_pt1 | contig 13389 bp, 6 predicted proteins | sample MAT01_FD_187207 | JGI IMG/M metagenome (GOLD analysis project Ga0209591, IMG submission 187207) | Freshwater microbial communities from Lake Fryxell liftoff mats and glacier meltwater in Antarctica - MAT-01 (SPAdes) (version 2) | ecosystem: Environmental > Aquatic > Freshwater > Ice > Liftoff...
GTTGACAGCACCGCAGGAAAAATCCGCCACTTTCAAAAGCCTGTCTATCGCAGCTACTGCCATGATCGAAGGACAGTTGGCTGGATGCCCAACAGGCTGGATGATGTTGGAAGACCTGCGGCTTTCATTGCCTGCCGCTGCGATGATCAGAGTACCTCCGTCCAGGGCTTTTTTGGCGATATCTTCATAAATTCTAGAATAACTTTGTCCCGGACGCGTGGCCGCACCCAAGGACATGGAAATCACTTTGCAGCCATTGGTCATGGACCAGTCAATACCGGCGATGATGCCACTGTCCGAACCTGAACCGGCATTGGAAAGGACTTTTCCGATAAATATTTTTGCACCTGATGAAACCCCATACCTTGCATTGTTGGATCCACGAAGGCCACCTGCCGACACTCCGGCACAGTGGGTTCCATGTCCGTTGAGGTCGTTGACATCTTCACCCGAAATAAAGGATTTGGTTTGGATCGACCTAGTCAGGAAATCCGGGTGTCCTATCAGAATGCCGGTATCAAGTATGGCTATGGGAATATTTTTTCCGGTATAAGGACTGCTCAATGCCCGGACTGCTTGGATTCCCCAATAGGCAGTTGCGATGTCCATATAAGAATCGGGAAGCTTTGGGTCCACCGGTTTAGGGTCACCCGGCGAAGGTGTTACGGGAGGTCCGGGAAGTTTAGAACCCAAACCCAACAGCCTCATCAGCCATTGCCAAAAGCCACCGCCACCTGAGGTACCTAACTCGGACAGCGCATAAACAAAGCGCTCGGGTTCATCATAGAGAAAAACGCTTTTTGTCCTTGCGGCTGTTGTCAGGGTATTGATTTCCGATTCATGGTTTTCATTGATGACAGCGACACCTAAATTTTCAAATACAATGCCGTCACCTTGGTCAAATGCATTGAGATAATCCCCCTCATTGGATTTGAATTCACTGGAGGGCGCAAGCCTGAGTGAGGCATTGCCTGCCTGCGTTTCTATTTGGTTGAATTTTGCATCCGGAGCGAGCATCACAAGGGTCCTTCCTGTAAATTCCGGTTTCTGGTCGAGTTTTTCTGGTTGATCTGACATGGCTTTGGGATTGAAAAGTGAATGGAAATAAAAACAACGTAATCTACAAAAAATATTATAATATTGATTATCAATCAGATAAATGAAATATATGCTGAAAAGCTATCCTACTCCACAAGCCTCTGATACATCTCTTCCAATTTACTTACCGCGATGACCTGAATCTTGTACTTGTCCACATCCAATCCTTTGATGGCATATTTGGAAACCATGATCCTCTTGAATCCCAATTTTTCTGCTTCAGCAATACGGTTTTCTACCCTGTTGACTGCCCTGATTTCCCCTCCTAATCCTACTTCCCCGGCAAAGCAAATGTCCTCAGGAACAGGATTGTCTTCGTAAGATGACACCAAGGAAGCACAAACTGCCAAGTCCAAAGCCGGATCTTCGACACGCATTCCCCCTGCGACATTGAGGAAAACATCCTGCTGTCCCAAGCGCATGCCGCCCCTTTTTTCCAAGACTGCCAAAAGCATGTTCAACCGCTTCGCATCAAAACCTGTACTGCTTCGCTGTGGCGTGCCATATGTTGCCGGGCTGACCAATGATTGGATTTCAATCAAAAGTGGACGGTTACCCTCCAGCATCGCACCGATGGCGACACCGTTTAGGATTTCCTCCCTCTGCGTCAGCAAAATCTCGGAAGGATTGGCTACCTGACGCAAGCCTTCTGCCCGCATTTCGTAGATGCCTAGCTCGTTGGTGGAGCCAAACCTGTTTTTGGAAGTGCGGAGAATCCGGTAAGAAAGGTGCCTGTCACCTTCAAATTGGAGAACCGTATCGACCATGTGTTCCAATACTTTCGGTCCGGCGATAGATCCGTCTTTGGTAATGTGTCCGATTAGGAAAACCGGTACGCCTGTTTCTTTGGCGAATTTCATCAGCTCTGCGGTGCATTCCCTGACTTGGGAAACTGATCCCGCAGCCGATTCTACATATTGGCTGTGCAAAGTCTGAATAGAGTCAATGATCAACAAATCAGGCTGCAGGATCTCTATCTGTTGAAAAATCTGTTGGGTATTTGTCTCAGAAAGGACATAGCAATTGTCTGATTTAAAGGCCATCCGCTCTGCACGCATTTTGATCTGTGCTTCACTTTCCTCACCAGAGACATATAGGACTTTTACTTTCGGCAGGGACAGCGCAATCTGCAGCATCAGCGTGGACTTCCCGATGCCAGGTTCTCCCCCGATCAGTACCAACGATCCCGGAACGATACCACCCCCCAATACCCTGTCGAGTTCCGCATCATGGGTCACCGTCCTCGGCATCTCCTCAAAGTTGATTTCAGAAAGACGCTTGGGAGTGGAGGCTCTTTTTTCCCTTGCTCCGGCTATTTTCCAATTCCCTTTTCCCGCTTCTTCCTTTTGGATAACCTCCTCTACATAGGTATTCCATTCCCCGCAAGCCGGACATTTTCCAATCCATTTCGGACTTTGTGCGCCACAGTTTTGGCAGAAGAAAGTGGTTTTTGTTTTAGACATTTGGGGAGAATTGAGACATGAGACTTGAGAAAAGAGATTTGAGACTTTGAAAAGAAGCGAGAAGCGAGAGCCAAGATTTTCCCGTCATGCTGAGGAACGAAGCATCTCAAATGTGAAGCGAGAAGCAATGAGTAAGAGAGAGGCTGTACTTTCACAACCCGATAACCATTATAGCCAAGTATAAAGATTCAAGACGCAAGTATTAAGAAATAGGAGCCGGTATCCAGACAACCATTAGTAATGAGACTCTTCGTTCCTCAGAGTGAGGGATTCCGACAACAATGACAACGATGACAACCACTACAACAATTAGAGCCTAGAACCAAGAGCCAAGAAGTGTGAGACAAGATGCTATTCATTGACAACCCGACAACAATGATAACCTGACAACAATGACAACCACTACAACCATTAGTAATGAGACTCTTCGTTCCTCAGAGTGACGGGTTCCGACAACAATGACAACCACTACAACAATTATAGCCAAGTATCAAGCCAAGAGGCAAGGGCCTTCTGTCTCCTGTCTCCCGTCTCCCGTCTTCTGTCTCCTGTCTTCTGTCTCCCGTCTCCCGTCTCACATCTATTTAATGTGCTTGCAGCCAATCCTTCCCAACACCCGTTTCGACTTCGATCGGAACGTCGATTTTGATGGCATTTGACATGAGTTTTGGGATTTCTCTTTGGAGGAGTTCGACTTCGTCTTTATGTGCATCAAAGACCAATTCATCATGAACCTGAAGGATCATCTTGGACTTGAGATTTTCCTTTTTCATCCATCTATGAACATCAATCATGGCGACTTTGATCAGGTCGGCAGCCGAACCCTGAAGCGGGGCATTGATGGCATTCCGCTCTGCAAAGCCACGCATGGTCATATTCCTCGAGTTGATATCACGAAGGTAGCGGCGCCGGCCAAGAATAGTTTCCACGAATTCATTTTTTCTGGCTTTTTCGATAGCGCCGTCCATGTATTCCTTCACCGCAGGGAATTCATCAAAATAAGCATCTATGATTTCTTTGGCTTCTGACCGGGGAATCTTCAACCGCTGTGAAAGGCCAAATACCGAAATACCGTAAATGATGCCAAAGTTGGCGGTTTTGGCTTTCCTTCTCATGTCTGTGGTGACTTCCTCCAAATTCACCTTGAATATCTTGGCAGCGGTGGTGGCATGGATGTCCCTTCCCTGCTTGAAGGCTTCGATCATAGAGGCATCCTGTGAAAATGCCGCCATGATGCGCAATTCAATCTGCGAATAATCCGCAGATAGGATCAGGTGGTTTTCATCTCTTGGCACAAAGGCCTTCCTGATTTCACGTCCTCTTGCGGTTCGGATAGGGATATTTTGGAGGTTGGGATTGATGGAAGAAAGCCTGCCGGTAGCCGCGACAAACTGGTTGTAAGTCGTATGGACGCGGCCTGTTTTTGGGTTGATCATGGTGGGAAGGGCATCCACATACGTGGACTTAAGCTTCACCATCTGACGGTATTCAAGGATGGCTTCGGCGATTTCATGTTCTCCGGCAAGTTTGCTCAATACCTCTTCCCCGGTGGCGTATTGCCCGGTTTTGGTTTTCTTGGCTTTGGTATCGAGCTTAAGTTTTTCAAACAATACATCTCCCAATTGCTTTGGCGAAGCAAGGTTGAATCGGACACCTGCCAATTCATATACTCTTTTTTCGATGACTTTGCTTTCTTCCTCCAAAAGGACGGAGAGCTCGGCCAAACTCGCGGTATCTATTTTGACACCTTCAAATTCCATATCAGCCAATACTTCAATCAGCGGGTTTTCCACTTCATGCAACAGCTTTTCCAATCTATTTTCCTTGATGATGGGATCGAATTTTTGCTTCAACTTCAGGGTAATGTCAGCGTCTTCGGCTGCATAAGGGACCACCTCATCCACTTCGACGTCCCGCATATTGCCCTGGTTTTTGCCTTTTTTGCCGATCAATGTTTCTATGGAAACAGGCTTGTAACTCAAATATTGCTGCGCAAGCCAGTCCATGGAATGCTTGCCTTCCGGTTCGATCAGGTAATGGGCAAGCATGGTATCATACAATTTACCTTTGACCTCCATGCCGTAGTTTTTTAGGACAAGCATGTCGTATTTGATGTTTTGACCTATTTTGGTGATAGTCTCATTTTCGAATATCCCCCTGAAAAGTTCGAGCTGTTTTCTCGCTTCTTCTTGATCCGGGGGAAAAGGAATATAAAAAGCCTCACCGGGAACATAGGCAAATGAAAGCCCCACCAATTCAGCTTCGTTGGGATTCAGCGAGGTAGTCTCGCTGTCAAAGCAGAATTCATCTTGAAGCTCAAGGTAAGATATCAATTCTTTGATGGCTGTTTCGCCTTCTATTTTATGGTAATCATTGGCAGTGGTGAGGATGCTGTCATAGACTTGGGGTGCACCTGCTCCCGGAATTTCCTCTTCGATCAATTCCTCTTCTCCGATATATTGGGAAATGGTTTTTGGAGGATCTACAGGACCAAAAAGTCCAAGTTGCTCATTGGATTTTGGGGCAGGTTTTTGCATTTTTTGTCCAAAAACCCTCTGGGTCAAAGTCCTGAATTCAAGTTCTGCAAAAATGGTCTTGAGCTTTTCTTCATGTGGACCATCATAATGAAGGGCGACTTCATCAAACTCGACCGGCACATCTATTTTGATTGTGGCGAGTTCTTTGGAAAGCAATCCCTGTTGGGCAAAATTCTCCACATTTTCTTTTTGCTTGCCTTTGAGTTTGTCGGTGTTTTGGAGCAGGACTTCCACTGTTCCATAATCCTTCAATAATTTCACTGCTGTCTTTTCGCCGATTCCGGGGATGCCGGGAATGTTATCCACCGCATCACCCATCAAGCCGAGGATATCCCTTACCTGGTCTACGTTTTCGATGTCCCATTTGGCACAGACCTCCTTTGGTCCCATGATATCCACGCCGTTGCCCATAAAGGCCGGCTTGTATAAGAATATATGGTCATCGACTATCTGCCCATAGTCCTTGTCAGGCGTCATCATGTACACTACAAAACTGGTTCTTTCGGCTTTTTTGGCAATGGTACCAATGATATCATCTGCCTCGAATCCATCCAATTCCAAGATCGGAATGTTGAAAGCTTCCACTATTTTTTTTACCCATGGAATCCCTACTTCAATGTCCTCAGGTTGTTCCTGTCGATTGGCTTTGTATGCCTGATACTGTACGTGCCTGAAAGTTGGCGCTTTGGTATCGAAGGCAACTGCGATATGGGTGGGTTTTTCCTTTTCCAAAACCTCCAGAAGCGTATTGGTAAATCCGAGCATAATGCCGGTATTTAAGCCTTTAGAGTTGATTCGCGGGTTTTTACTGAATGCAAAATGGGCTCTGTAGATCAAAGCCATGGCATCAAGCAGGAAAAGTTTTTTATCTCCTTTTGGGGACATGAGGCAATTGGGTTGAGGTATAAATATGTAGATTTTGAAAATCGGATTTTCAAAGAGGGGCTAAATTACAAATAATAATCAAACCGAGAGAACCAAAAAAAGGAGATTTGGGCAACTTAATTTTCCTTTTCAAAAATTCTATTTTGGCTTTTATATTGAGTTTCGGAAGGATAGTTTTATATTGAAATAATATTTATTGCTCACATTTAAAATCTATCCAATATGAAAAAGTTATTGTTTGTTTTGTCTTTTTTCGTCATGTTTTTGGCATTTGACATGAATGCGGTTGCTGCATCCCAAAAAGATAAAAAGGAGGAATTGTCCCCGGAACAAAAAGAAAGACTTTCGGAAATCGAAACACGCGTCGAGGAAATCAAAGCAATGGATTTCTCCGAAATGAGTAAAGCCGAAAGGATTGAAGTCAGGAAAGAGCTGAAGGAAATGAATGTGGAAGCCAAACAGTTGGGCTCCGGTGTTTACATTTCTGTAGGGGCTATCATCATCATTCTTTTGTTGATTATTCTATTGACTTGATTAAGTGCTGATTCCAATAAAAAATCCCGAAGCGATTGTTCGTTCCGGGATTTTTTTTGACGGTATGGTTTATCAATTGATTTTGCCGTTCATGGCATCCACCAGTTCCCTTTTTAGCTTTCGCTCTCTCTCCAAGGTGTTTTTTCGATGTTGGTCAAATTCATCAATCGTGTCAGCAAGGTCTTTTTGAGCCTTGGAGATAAGCTTGTCGCTTTGGCTGTATTTGAACAGGAAAAACAGGAATGCTGCTACCAAGACTGATACGATCGTCCACATCAGGTTGTTATAGGCTGACTTCGAAATAGGCATTCCAAAGAATTCGAAATTATCTCTTTCAGCTTCCGCAGTACTCAAGAGCACTTTGGTGTCGGCGGTTTCTTTCTCAAATCCGGCTATTTTTGATTGCTGCTCGGTCAGTTTTTGATTGACGGTCAGAAGTTCGTTTTTAAAGACATTCAAAGAATCTAAAACGTTGGCTTTGAATTTTTCAAGACTTGATTTTTTGATGACTTTAAAATCCTGATAGTTATTGGAGGATTTGATCATAAAGTCAAATTGACTGCTGATACTGCCTTTGTTGAGTGAACCCAGAGAGTCTGATTCCTGTCCAAAAGCAGGAAACGTCAGAAAAATGATTAGAGCAAGATAGATAGGGTATTTTTTCATTGAATTGGTTTGTTATAACTTTCTTTATTCCATTTTTAACTTTTCCCAGTTGCAAAGATAAGCAATAAATATGCCTGTATATCTTAAGAATTACAAAAACTAAGTGCATTAATTGTATTTCTAACGGGACCAATTTGAATTTAAAGAACTTGTTTGGTATGGACATTTCTGCAAGAAAGTATTATTTATCTTTAAATTTCAATAAATCCATCTGTTTCCTTTGTCATAAATCAAAATGCATTCCTTTTACCCGAAAACCTTTTTCTTTTTGGATCACTTAGAATTTGGCTTTCCAATCATTAACGAATTATTGTTTTTCAAAGAAAATATATTCATATCTTTTTGATAATCATCTGTTTTTGTATATTCAATTCTATTTTTAAGGGTAATTTTTATGAGACTCAAGAATTTCAAGATATGGGGGGTTTTTATTGTGGCAATTATTGTCATTGCCTTTCTCCTTTTTCAGCAGTCCAATAACAACAAAAAGGAGCTTGAAGGCCAAGCGATCCGGAATATGGAACTGGTCGCACAAAATTTTAAGGTCTACTATGATTCACATATTGCCAATATCCTGCAAGGCCGAAGAAAAGAGCTATTGGACTCAAACATAACTAATTTTGATAGTGTAAAAGTAAAGAATGTTACTTTAACAAATCGGATTGACAACAAGCCGTTTCTGGCGATAGAAATTGACAAAGGAATAATAAGGCGTATAGATTTTGACCAATTGTTTTCAAAGATAAACCGCCAGGAATTTTTTGGTCAGATATTGTTGAGTATTGATTCCGGAAAAGTCATATATCCAATATCTGAGTTCGGAAAATCACTGGGTGATTACAGAACCAGGACCTGGGAGACGGTTCATCTTCCGATCAATAAAGAGGCAATCGTCCATGACAACCAGGACTATTTGCACTATTATACATTGGTAGATATAGCCAATAATCAATTTTACATTTCAGGATTGATCAAAAATTCCTATTTCGAATCCATAGGCAAACGGGTAGATTTCGCCAACCTGACTATTTTGGTTTTCCTCCTTGCCATGATGTTATTTTCACTGCCGATCATTGCTTTTTTCGGGCTTTCCAAAGGGGATAAAGTAACAAGGTTTGGGGTATATTCCATTGGTTTGTCTTTGGTGGGAATCATGGTATTGACAGGTTTTGGATTTGCATTCTTCCAAAATCACCATCCGGTAGAGCATGAGACCCACGAGAAAACCATGCATGAAATCAGGTCGGACCTGGAATGTTACATCCAAGAAAAATCAAATATCCTTAATCGCTGGTATGCTTACAGAGAAGGGAAGTACAATGACCTGGTATCGATTCATCCTAATGGCAGTGTTGATACCATTTATATAAACGGGTTTCTTCAGGAGGATCAAATATTTAGATCGTTGAGTCATAGGCAGTATTACAGGCATTTCCTTAAAAACCAGTCCGCGGCTGATTTTGACGCAAATAAGATAGGTAAATATTATATAGGTTCACATTACTCTTTGGATAGCTCCAAACTTGAATCTGTCATCAGCACCCTGGATACAGACGACAGGGTCAAAATCATCACTTTTAATTGGGGAAAAAACCTCACGGAATTTGATGAAAAAAGAGGCTTTTTGATATTCAAAGAGGATGGCCTAATCCTCCACACTAGCCCTAAAGTTAAGATAATAGCTGACAGCCTGTCCCAGCTTCTTTCTACTGTCAAATGGAATGAGGTCAGCGGGATCATTGCGTCCAACAAAGGAAATGCTTCTGGGCATGAATGGGAAATACCGCTTTATTTGGATGGTCATGCCTTCAATGCCACTTTGATCCCGGTCAACGGCGGGGAATTTGACAAGACTGTTTGGATGATATACCTTCAGGATGAGTATCTCGAACATGTTTATTCATCTTTGGTCACATTCGAATCCATGTTTTTCTTGATCTTATACCTGATAGTCCTGGCATTGATTTCCCTTGCTAACAAATTGAATAAATCAAATTCTACGATTACACCTATCAAAAAATTTGCGTACGATTATCTTTTTCCCAAACCTGCTCTTGAAAGGAATTTTGTTATTTTAATCCGATTTCTAAGCTGTTATGTTTTTATTATCCTCTATTTTTATCACCTAAAGGACATTGATTTTTTTGCGATGTTTCTCGTTTTGATGATCAGTACTTTTCATATAAAAGTACTGATGTTTATATGGCTCAGACCGATCCCATCTGTGGAGGGATTGGATCCAAAGGAATATGGCCGCAAGGTCCGAAAAGCCAAAGCCAGCCTTCATATTTTCATTTGGATCATGGGTGCTGCTATTTTTGTAGCTTTGACCTTTTTATGGCAGTTTGTCCACCCCATTCAATTTTTCATTCTGATGCTTTGGATATTGATCAGTTCTGTTTTTTCCTACCGTAGCAGACTGAAAAGTGCGCCAAAAACATTGCCGATCAAAAAAGCAGACCAAGTCAGCTTCCGGTATCTTTATTTCAGTTTTCTGGTCATGTGGATGTTTATGGTCGGGTTTATCCCGGGATATGTGATCCATTCCAAAATCCATCGCTACGAAAGAAATAATTGGGAACCTATAAAAGAAAATTCCCCAAGTTTGGAACCAAGTGATTTTTGGATTGCGTATGATGAAAGAAGGAGGACCTTGTTCAATAACCTGACCTCTCTGGATGACCCACAGATCAGAGAATTTGTTTTCCCAAACAGGAAAATGATTCAGCCCGATCATTCCAAGGCAGCCCTGAACATCAGTTTTTTTGAAATGTACTGGGCCAAATTTTCCCTTTTTCCATGGAGTTTTCTCAGGATTTCATTGTTGTTGGTTTTGACAATCGGTTTTTTTTGGTGGTTGATCAAGAAACTGGCACATCAAATTTACCTCTTGGATTATAGCTTTTTTCTTTATGGAAACAATGAGAATTTTGGTAACTCCACACCGCTCTCCAACAAAATATTTCTTTGCGGGATTGATTCAAATCTATATTTGCCTTGGATCAAAGAAAAATATGAAGCGGAGGAAGACAGGATTCTTGTTACCGATTGTACGTCAAATACCAACCTGACTTGGGGCCAAAACGATATACCTGATCTTAAAAACAAAAGTATCTGGTTGTTGAATAATATCCATTGCCTCCCAGACCATGGTATTTTGGTCAATAAGCTGCCTTTTTTTATTGAAGCCACTGCCGGCAAAGTCAGGCTTATACTTTGTTCGGGCTTGTCTTGGAAGGAACTTTTTAAGTATAATCAGAGCAACAAGTCACAAGTGATATATTCTCAGATTTTCTCCGATTTTCATTTTGGATATGTTCCGATTTCACTACCGGTTGGATTGGATAGGGAATTGAATTCAGAAGAGGAATCAAGTGTCTTGATCAGGTCAATGAAGGCCTATTTCTTAAATATTTGGGAGGAATTGAGTTTTGAGGAAAAGAAAGTCTGTTATTATTTCAGTAAGGAGGGGTTTTTCAACTATTCGGACAAACCCGTTATCACCGAATTGATACAAAAAGGGATCTTGGTCAGGACAAACAGAGACGAGCTTCCAAAATTATTTCATAGGGTCTTCAGACAATTCATATTGGAAAATATCACTGACGAAGAAAAGGAAGAATTCAGGAATGACGAAAGAAAAAATGGAAATGCAGGTTCTATCCAGCTTGCAGTTTTCAGCTTTATCCTATTATCAGTAGCCATGATCAGTTATTTTGATAAAAACTTCCTCGACCAGGCATCTACTTTTGTTACTGCCATTGCAGGTACTTTGGGAGGGATCTATTCTCTTTTTAGCAGGGCTTTGCCAGGAACAAACGCAAAAAGCAATGACTGAACCAGTGCTGCGATTTGGGATTATCAGCCGGTTTCTGATTTGGAAATCAAATGAAATCTCGTAATTTGAACAGCTGAAAATATATCAGTATTGGTTATTGTTTTGGCACAATTACTTCCCTGAACAGCCCGGCAGGAGTGTAATCAATATCTAAAACAGATATCCAAATCCCAGACCCTCATTTTAGACAGACAGGATATACCTCGCAAATCGAAAGGAAGGAGCTATCGGTCACTGGTTTTTCCTTACCAAAAGGCTTTGATTTCCTGAAAGAACCAAATGTACAATTATCAAATCCATGATTTAAATTGATCCGGATTTCCTCTATTTCCCCAATCCATGTCTGATCCTTTATTACGGTTTTTAGATTACTTCTTTTTGGTATTCCATACTTTACTGATTTGCTTCAACCTATTCGCTTGGATATGGAAGCCGCTTCGAAGATGGCACTTGGCGGTTATATCCTTGACCTTGGCATCTTGGGTAATTTTGGGGATTTGGTACGGATGGGGATATTGTCCGTTGACTGATTGGCATTGGGAAGTGTTGAGAAAAATTGGAGAAAATAAGCTACCGAATTCTTACATCGCTTATATCCTGAAAAGGTTGTTTGGAATGGAATTCAAAGCCGAAACAGTGGATGCATTCACTTTGGTTTTTGCTTTGCTGGCTTGGATATTTTCTATCAAAGTAAATTTCTTTTCGGATAGGAAATGAATTTTCCTTCTTGGTTCCTCGTATTTAATTTCGGGTAAGATTATTTCTTTCAACAGGAATTAACTGTAAATAGGGATATGAGATCCTGTATAAATCAAAAAAATACGATTTGGCCATGGGGGCATACATCCTTGCGCTACATCACCGGGATGATTTCAGAGAAGCTTTTTACCAAAGGGGACTGACTTTCCATCAGCTTGATAAAGATGTCGCCGCGTGTGAGGATCTGAAAAAAGCGCTTGATTTGGGTTTGGAGATGGCCGAAAAAGCCATCCAAAAGATCTGTAAATAGGGTTTTTGTTTTGAAGTTTGGTCAAACACCAACGATCTTCCTTGATGATTCAAAGAGAGTTTTTTTGATTATCGATGTAGAAAATAAGATCAAGGAGTAAATTATCAAGGTTCTACTACAAATGTTGTGAAAACTTTGTAGCCTAAGCGGATAAAAGTTCTAAGATTTCCGAAAACAGGCAATTGAAGAGTCAAAATCAGATATAAAGTAGCCTACAAAAAGAATAAACCACAGAGTAACAAAGAAAACAAAAAGCGGGATTTTGTTTTCATTGTTACTCTGTGGCTATTAAATATAATTTACTAAGAATGTTGGAAGTATAGAAATCTATATTTAAAGGGAATTCTTCAAAACTGAATCCTATTTATAATTGCTTCCATATTTGGAATCAGTGTATTCCAGCAATTATTTAATTATGTTAAAATTACTCCTTCCACAAAATTCAGGGTAGAACCATTATCAATATGAAAGGAAATAAAAAAAGTCAGTGGCCATATGAATGTCCACTGACTTTTTACCATCGAGTTACTTTCAGGTATTAATTTTTGGTTAATCCAATTGGACAAATTAGAAGGTTAAATCTATTTCTTGATGAATTTGAAAATCCTTTGGTAACCATCGGAGTTAACAAAGAGAACATAACTTCCCTGCTTAAGTCCGATTCTAGAAATGTCAATGGTTAGTTTACCATCATTGATTTGGAGTTCCTGGTCAAGTAATTTCAAACCTTTCATATCGAAGATATTTACCTTGATTAAATCATAGATAAAATTCGACAGTTCGATATGTATGACGTCGTCAACTGGATTAGGGTAAAGCTTTGTTTCTAATAGATAATCATCAGATGAAAGTTCAATAGCTTCGTCTTGAATTCCCTGCATTTCTGTCTCAACTGATTCCTCAAAATCTCCACTATCCTCAATCATCCTAAAGGCGTTATATTGGTTTGGCAATTGGGACACTTCAGCTGCAGTCAAAGCCCTATTGTATAACCTGATTTCATCGAGAGCACCACTCCATTGGTTAGTACCTTTTCTTGCTCCAATTTGGATTTCTGATGTATTTGACTTGATGGTTGTTGTGGAATAGGTCTTTGATATATCCTGGACTCCATTAAAGTATATGGTGGATTTGCTACCGTCAAATGTTGCCGTAACGTGCAGCCAGGTTTTACCATCACTTGGGTAATTTTTATTAGATAAAAGGCTATATGTTGAACCATTGGATTCTCTGTTGAATCTGAATTCCACTTTCCCGGATTTCAAAGTCAACAGTTCATATCCATCAGTTCCGCCTTTGGAAATTATCTGTCTTCCAAGTCTGTCTACCGGCCTAATCCAACCACTTATTGTTATTTGT